>Ga0187781_10000158_pt1 | contig 46518 bp, 40 predicted proteins | sample 0715_SJ02_MP02_2_FD_132447 | JGI IMG/M metagenome (GOLD analysis project Ga0187781, IMG submission 132447) | Tropical peat soil microbial communities from peatlands in Department of Meta, Colombia - 0715_SJ02_MP02_20_MG | ecosystem: Environmental > Terrestrial > Soil > Wetlands > Peat | place... | reverse complement strand
GGAGGACGTGACCGCGCTGCGTGACGCGGGCTGGGGTGATCTCGACATCCTCGACATCAACAACATCTCCGCGTACTACTGCTACATCAACCGGGTGGCGGCCGGGCTCGGCCTCCAGCGTGAGGCGTGATGGCCGGTCACCAGGTCCGGTTCGCGGTCTCCCTGCAGAACGACCGGCCCATCGCCGAGATCGTCGAGCACGCCCGCCTCGCCGAGAGCCTCGGCTACCGGGAGATCTGGACCAACGAGAACGGTCACTACCGCGGCATCTTCACCGTCGCCTCCACGATCGCGGCGAATACCGCGACGGCCAGGATCGGCCTCGGCATCGTCAACCCGTTCCACCGTCACCCGTCGGTCATCGCCATGGAGGCCGCCACCCTGGACGAGGCGTCTGGCGGCCGGCTCATGCTGGGCATCGGCGCGGCGCAATGGAACCTGCGCAACCTCGGCGAGGCCGACGAGCGGACCCGGCGGCCATACACCTCGACGGTCGAGGCCATCCAGATCATCCGGGCGCTGCTGCGCGGCGAGCCGGTACCCGCCAGCCAGCAGTTCACCATCTCACCCCAGGCCCGGCTGGACTTCGAGCCGCTCCGTCGCGACCTGCCGGTGTACGCCGGCGCGGTGAACGAACGGATGCTGCGGGCCGCCGGCGCGTACGCCGACAGCGTCGAACTCGGCGCGATCATGTCGACCGGGTACATCCGGTGGGCTCTGGGCGTTATAGGCGAGGGAGCGACGGCCGCGGGCCGTGACCCTGCCGCCCAGGACATCGCGGCGCCGCTGATGGTCTCGGTGGGAGCCGACGCGAAGGCCGCGCGGGAAGCGGTCAAGAGCGGGCTGGCCTACTACCTGTACCGGGTCGAGAAGGTGGTCTACGAGCAGGCCGGCGCCGACGCCGACGACATCGCGCGGGTCCGTGAGGTGACCGCGGAGCGAGGTGTCGCGGCCGGCGCCGCCGTCGTTACCGACGAGATCATTGACACGTTCGCGGTGGCGGGCGACACACAGCTGGCCGTCCGCCGCTTCCGCGAGTACGCCGAGGCGGGCTTGTACGGGCTGATCCTCCAGCACGTCCCCGGACCGGAGCGGGTCGAGGGCCTGAAACTCATCGCCACGGAGGTCGTCTCGCATGTCGGCTGATCTCGAGTCGGCCAAGCGCGTCGGCGGCGCGCCGTGGGGTGTATGGCTGCACGCGGTACGGCCGGTACCGGAACTGGTCGGGCTGGCCGTCATGGCGGAGGATCTCGGTGCCACCGCGCTGCTGCTCGCTGACGAGGGCGTCGACCGGGACCTGTACGTGACGCTCACCGCGATCGCGGTGGCGACCCGGCGGCTGGCGCTCATCCCGGCCATCACCAACCCGCATAGCCGCCACCCGGTGGCCACGGCCGCAGCGCTCGGCTCGCTCGCCGAAATCGCCCCCGGCCGCGTGGTGGCGGGACTTGGCGCTGGCGGCACGCTGGTGTTCGGGCCGATGGGCCTGGCGCCTGCCCGGCCGTTCACCGCGCTGGCCGAGGCGGTCGAGGTGATCGACGACCTGCTGGCCGGCAAGACCGTCGATCACACCGGGGAGTTCAGCGCGTCGCGGGCTCGCCTGGACTGGACGCCGGGCCGCCTGCCGATGGCGATCGCTGGCCGGGGCCCGCGCGTAGAGCGGCTGTCGGCGGAGCGCGCCGACTGGGTCATCGTGTCCGGCAAGCCGGTCACTGAGATCGGTGCGTTCACGCGGACGCTGCGGGATCGCGCGGCGGTGGCGGGCCGCCGGGTGCGTGTCGCGTGGAACCCCATGGTCGGCTGGACGCCCGGCCACCTCGACGGCATCCGCCCGCACCTGTCCTATATGACCGTGGACATGCCGGCCGCCTGGCGTGAGCGCCTCGGCGTCGACGACGGGCTCGTCACGCGGTTGCGCGCCGCACTGACGTCCGACGGTCCTGCCGCCGCCGCCACGCTGGTGCCTGACGCGGTACTTCACACCTTCGCCATCACCGGCGACCGGGCCAGCGTAGTCCGCCGCCTGGCGGCCGCGGTCGAAGCGGCTGCCCCCGAGCTGGTGGTCTTCGGCCCCCACGAGTACACCACAGCGCACCTCGGCGACATCGCCACACTGGCTGCCGAGGCGGGCCTGGCGGCCTCGGCTGACCGGTTCACGCTATGACGGTGGGTGCCAAGCTGTGGTGAGCGGACTGGTCCTGACCCACGCCGCCGGAGTCCTCGGCAGCGTGCGGATCCTCGGCGGGCAGGTCGCGGCGGTCGGGGCGGACGTTCATCCCGCGCCGGGGGATAGCGTGCTCGACCTGGCGGGATACGCTCTGCTGCCGGGCCTGGCCGAGCCGCACGTGCACCTGGACAAGGCGTTCACCGCCGGGCGGGTGGCCCCGGCCACCCCCGACCTGGCCGGGGCGATCGCGGCCTGGTGCGACCTGCGCGGCAATCTGACCGAGGCGGACTTCACCGACCGGGCGCGGCGCGGCGCGGCCGGCTACCTGGCGAGCGGCACGACCGCGCTCCGGGCGCACACAGACGTGTCCCCCGTGCTCGGCGTCGTCCCGGTCGCTGCCTTGCGCACGGTCAGGGACGAACTGGCGGGAACGGTCGACATCGAGATCGTCGCCTCGGCCGGCAACCCGGTCACAGGCACAGCGGGCCGGGAGAACCTGGCCGCGCTCCGGGACGCAATCGACGCTGGTGCCGACGTGGTCGGTGGCGCGCCATGGCTCGACCCGGACCCCGCCGCGGCCTGCCGGCTTCTGTTCGGCATCGCCGCCGCGGCCGGCCTGCCGGTCGACCTGCATGTCGACGAGACCACCGACCCGGCCGCCGACACGCTCCGCGTGCTGCTCGACCTGGCCGGGCAGGGATTCGGGCAGCGCGTCACGGCGAGCCACGCGGTGAGCCTGGCCAGCCGCCCGCCCGCGGCCCGGCAGCACATCGCCGAGGCGCTCGCCGGAGCCGGGATCGGCGTGGTCACCCTGCCGCAGACCAACCTGTGGCTCCAGGGCCACGACGACAGGCCGGCGCCGGGCCGCGGCCTTACCGCCGTCGCGGCGCTGCGGGAGGCCGGCGTACCGGTCGCCGCCGGGGCCGACAATATCCGCGACCCGTTCAACCCGCTCGGGCGAACCGACCCGCTCGAGACCGCCTCGCTGCTCGCGGCGGCCGCCCATCTCACCCCGGCGCAGGCGCTCGCCGCCGTGACGAGCGACGCCTGGATCGTGCTCGGCCGTCCCGCTCCCGCGATCCGGCCGGGCGCGCCGGCCCGGTTCGTCGCCGTCGCCGCCGCGGACGCCGGTGACGCCGTCGCCGCGCCCGCACCGGACCGGATCGTCATCCGGGACGGCCGGGTAGCCGCCCGCACTTCCGTCGCTCGTGAATTCCCGGGGCTTGCCCTGGCTCCCGGGCCCGTCGGCAACCCCCGCCCGTATCAATCCTGATGAGGAGAGCACCATGGTCTGGATCCGCACCATCCCGCCGGCCGACGCCACCGGGCGGCTGAAGGAGGCCTACGACTGGCAAGCCAGCCGCCTCGGGCAACCGACGGAGTTCACGCAACTGGGAAGCCTGGACGCGGAAGTCGTTCAGGCCCGGCTGACCCTGTACAAGGCCACGGAGAACGTCGCGTCCAACCTCACGTTCCGCCAGCGCGAGCTGATCTCCTACCTGACATCCATCCTCAACGCCACCCCGCACTGCGCCTCGCTGGCCCGCACCCAGCTCGGCAGCGCCGGCGAGGACGACCTGATCGGAATTCTCGACCGCGGCGACTACGGCCAGCTGGACCCGGCCGACGCCGCACTGGCGCGCTACGTGCACAAGGTGACCCTGAGTCCGGGTGCGGTGACCGAGACCGACATAGAAGACCTGCGTGCCGCGGGGTTCCGCGACATCGAGATCCTCGACGCGAACAACCGTACCGCGCACCTCAACTACACCAACCGGGTCGCCAACGGGCTCGGCCTGCTCACCGAGGCACCGGTCGCCGAACGGTCCAGGACCCGTGTCCCCGGCTGAGCCCGCTAACCGACGGAGACCTGGCGGTCCACCGGCACGGGGTTGCTGAACAGATCGAGCACCGGGATGAACGCATACCCCTCGCTGGGTGGTGCCGGACGTTCCGTGATCTGTTCAGCGCGGGGCTGCGCCGACGGCGTGGGCGGCCGGTACTTCAGACCGCAGTCCGAGCCCGGTGGCGACCCGGTTGGTATAGCTGTAGTAGGCGGCCAGGTTGTTCAGAGCCACGATGTCGGCGTCGGTCAGCCCGACGCGCCGCAGGGCGTCGATGTCGTGTTCGCTGATGGCGGCCGGGCTGTGGGTAAGGATCGCGGTGTACCGGACGATCTCGTCGAGGCGGGCGCTTCCCGTCCCGCCGGCCATGGGATCGCCGGCCAGCCGGGCTACGACCTCATCGGATACTCCCTCGAGCTCGAGCTTGTGGCGGGCCCCCGAAGCGCAGTGCGGCGTCTGGTTGAGCACCGAAGTCACGTAGACGACGGCGTGCTTCTCCGTACCGGTCAGGCCCGACTCCAGCTGGTCGATCACCTTGTACAGCCGCAGCCGCTCGTAGACGAGCTCGGGATGGAGGCTGCCGAGCTGGGTGTACTCGGTCGGCTCCCCGAGGCGCTGCGCCTGCCAGTCGTAGGCCTCCTTCAGCAGCCCGTCCGCCTCCTCGGGCGCTACTGTCGTCACCCATGCTTGCGGTCGTCTGGTTCGACCCATCTGCCTCTCCTGTACCCCGGTACCCGCCTGTTCGCCTGTTCGTCTCTCGAGAACACGTCGAGCCGCATTGACTACTATATTGACCGAAATTATAGTAGGCCGCATGTTTCGGCAGGACAAGAGCGGGTGAACGCCGTCACCGCGGCCCGGATCCCCAGCCAGCATGACGTGGCGGGGGAGAAGCCAGATGCCTGCGTGACCTTCGCCGCAGTGTCGAAGCGCTTCGACGACGGCACCCTGGCGCTGCTTCCGGTCACCTTCTCCGCCCTGCCGGGAGAGTTCGTGGCCATCGTCGGTCCTTCGGGTTGCGGCAAGTCCACGCTGCTGCGCTTGGCCGCCGGGCTCACGGCTCCCTCGACCGGCACGCTGACGGTCGGCGCTCGCAATGTCGGCTACGTCTTCCAGGACCCGACCCTTCTGCCGTGGCGATCCGTGCGGCGCAACGTGGAGTTGCTCGGAGAGCTGCACGGGGTTCCTAAGGCAGAGCGACGAGCGGCCGCGCAGGCTGCCATCGCAACCGTCGGCCTGAGCGGGTTCGAGGACAAGTATCCCCGCGCCCTGTCGGGCGGGATGAAGATGCGGGCGTCGCTGGCCCGGGCCCTGACGATGTCTCCCGACGTCTTCCTGTTCGATGAACCTTTCGGTGCGGTGGACGAGATCACCCGGGAACGGCTGAACGACGAGCTGCTAGCGCTGTTCCAGGCCCGTCATTTCACCGCCCTCTTCGTCACCCACTCGGTCACCGAGGCGACTTTCCTGGCCACCCGGGTACTGGTCATGTCCGAGCGTCCCGGCCGGATACTGGCCGATCTGGCGGTGCCCTTCTCCTATCCCCGCCCTCCCGAGCTGCGCTACGATCCGGCGTTCGCTCAGGTGACCGGGAGTATCGGGGCTGCCCTGCGGGCCGAATCGGGCAGCGGCCCGCGATGACCGACACCACCTCGGATTCAGTGGGAGCGGCCGCCGGGGTCCCGGTGGAGCCTGATGACCGGGATGATTTCGTTCCGGTAGCGCCGAAGCGGTCCCGGCGGGGGATATGGCGCGCCGTGCTGCCCCCACTGGTGACATTCGGCTGCGTAATCGGGCTGTGGTACCTGGTCAGCTACGCGCTCTTGTCGCCCAGCCGCCGCTTTCTGCTGCCCCCGCCGCAGCAGGTGATCCAGGGCGGCTTCCTGACCTGGAGCCAGTTCAGCCAGATCCTCGACGGGCTCGCCCTCACCGCCAAGGCCGCCGCAGCCGGATTTGCTATCGCGACCGTGCTCGGCATCGCCATAGCCATAGCCATGAGCCAGGCGAAGGCGATCGAGCGGTCCATCTACCCCTACGCGGTCATCCTGCAGACCATACCGATCCTGGCCATCGTCCCGCTCATCGGGTTCGCCTTCGGCTTCACCTTCCGCAGCCGGGTCCTGGTGTGCGTGCTCATCGCCCTGTTCCCGATCATCACCAACACCCTGTTCGGACTGCTCTCGGCCGATCACGGCCAGCACGACCTGTTCACCCTGCACGGCGCCGGCCGGTGGAAGCGGCTGTGGAAGCTCCAGTTCCCCGGCGCCTTGCCCAGCATCTTCACCGGCCTGCGGATATCCGCCGGCCTGTCGGTCATCGGCGCGGTGGTCGGCGACTTCTTCTTCCTCCAGGGCCAACCGGGCCTCGGCGCCCTGATCAACCTCTACAGCAACCGGCTCGAACCGGACCAGCTCTACGCCGCGGTCATCGTCGCCTCGCTGTTCGGGGTGCTGACCTTCGTCGTCGTCGGCCTTGTCGCCCAGCGCGTCGTCGGTGGATGGCATGAGTCCGCCCGCGGCCGGGACAAGAGCTGACCCCCGGACCTTACGAACTCGAGAAGGAGCAAGCACCAGTGGCACAAGCAAAGCTCAGGGCAGCCCTCATCGGCGGGGTGGCACTGGCCACCCTCGCCACCGCCTGCAGTTCCAGCACGTCGTCTTCCAGCTCCTCCTCGGCGAGCGCGGCCCAGGCTCAGGCCCCCGCGTCATCTGCGGTGTCTCTCGCCGGCGTCTGCCCGAGCACGATCATCGTCCAGACGGACTGGTATCCCGAGTCGGACGACTTCATCCCTTACGAGCTAGCCGGCCCGAACGGGACGGTGAACACGAGCAACAAGAGCTACACGGCCGAGCTCATAGCCCATGGCCAGGACACCGGGGTCCAGATCCAGGTGCGGGCCGGCGGCCCGGCCATCGGTGACCAGCTGGTGTCGGCCGAGATGTACGAGAACCCCAGCATCCTGCTGGGCTTTGTCGAGACCGACCAGGCCATAGAGCTGTCCAACACCCAGCCGACCATGGCCGTCATCGCCGACCGCCAGGAGGCCCCGACGATCATCGCCTGGAGCCCGGCCGAGCACCCGGGGGTCAAGACCATCGCGCAGCTCGGAAAGACCGGCACCACAGTCCTGTACTACAACGGGGCGCCCTACATGGATTACCTCGTCGGCGCCGGAATCCTCACCAGCAAGCAGATAGACGCCTCCTACAACGGGACGCCGGCCGACTTCGTGGCGTCGGGCGGCAAGGATGCCCTGCAGGGCTTCGCCACCGCCGAGCCATACGAGTATGCCCACGAGGTCACCCAGTGGGACAAGCCGCTCACCTACCAGCTGGTCAGCGACTACGGCTATGACCCCTACCCGGCGCTGGCCACGCTGCCGCAGAACATCACCAAGTACGCGGCGTGCTTCAAGAAGCTGGTGCCGATCATCCAGCAGGGAATCGTCGACTACGCGGCCAATCCTGCGACGGCCGACGCGCTCATCGTCAAGCTGGCTCAGGAGTACAACACGGGATGGGAGTACGACGCGGGCGAGGCCGCCTACGCCGCCCAGACCATGGTGGCCGACAAGATCATCGCGAACTCGCCCGACGGCACGGCCGGGGCCTTCGATGACAGCCGGATCTCCAAGCTGATCGCGTTGCTGAGCCCGATCTACCAGAAGGACGGCAAGGCGATCAAGGCCGGCCTGACCCCGCAGGACATCTCGACCAACCAGTTCCTCGATCCATCCATCCACCTGCCCGGCTAGCGAGGCGGCCATGAGTCCGCGACCGGATCAAGCAGGCCTCCGCATCGGCATCTCACCCTGGGCGGCTAGCCGCGGCGGAGTCGAGAAGGTAGCCGAGGCCGCGCTGAGTGTCGGCATCGACACCTTCTGGCTTGGCGACGGGCTCCTCGGGCGGCCGGATTTCCCGCCGTGGTCCGGCGGGATGGAGTCCTTCAGCGAGCTGGCCTGGCTGGCGGGACGTTATCCGGGTGCCTCCGTCGCGCTGGGAGCCGCCGTGCTTCCTCTTCGCGACCCGCTATGGGTGGCGAAATCGGCAGCCACCTTGGACCAGCTGACGGAGGGACGGTTCACCCTGGTGCTCGCCCCGGGCAACTGGCCGGATGAATTCGCTGCCACGGGCCGTGACTTCGACCGGCGGGGCACCGCCCTCGAACGCGGCCTCTGGCTGCTCAGGGAGAATTGGTCGGCCGGTGCCGGCCAGGCAGGACCGTCCCCCCGCCCGTGGAGTCCCGGGGGGCCGCCCGTGTGGCTGGCTGGCGCCCGTCCGACCATGCTCCGGGCGATCCGCCTGGGCCTCCCGTTCCAGGCGTCGCGAATCGGGCCTGCCGCGCTCGCTCCGACGGCCAGGGAATGGTTCGATCGGGGCGGTAGCAAGCTGGCGGTGCGGGTCCGGATGGGAGTCGGCCCAGCAGGATCCGGGCCCGCGCCGCCGCCATCGACAGCCACCGATACGGGCGCCCTGATCGGGTCGTCTGCCTTCCTGGCCGAGCAGGTGGACGCGTTCCGCCAGCTAGGCGTCACCGACCTCTCGGTCATGCCGGGCCAGGACGTCGACGCCTCCCTGCGGACCATCGAGGCGCTGGCCGAACAGGCGCTGCCGGCGCTCGCGTCGTGACCCTCCGTCCTCGACTCCCGGTCGGTGTCTGGCTCTTCCCAGAGGCCCCGGCGGCCGAGCTGGCCGAAACGTTCGTGGCGGCCGAGGGGCTGGGCCTGGATGAGGTGTGGATCGGCGACGAGGGCCCGGCCCACTCCGATCCCTTCGCCGTCCTCGCCGCCGCGGCCGTCTGCACCTCGCGGATCACCCTCGGGGTCGCGGTCACCAACCCCTACCTCCGCCACCCGGCCGTCACGGCGTCGGCGATGGCTACGGTGGCCGAGCTCAGCGGCGGAAGGGCGATCCTCGGTCTGGGCGCCGGCGGAGGGGTGGCACTCGACCCGGTCGGGATCACCCGGAACGAGCCGCTGAAACGGACACGAGATGCCCTTCGCGTCGCGCGGGCCGTGGTCAGTGGACGGGCCACCGAGGGCTACTGGCCACCCGACGGGGCCGCGCGGCGTGAGCCGCTGCCTATTTACATCGGGGCGCGCGGCGAGGGATTCAATCGCTACGCCTCAGCCGAGGCTGACGGCGCATTTCTCGGCGGGATACCGTTCGCCGACCTGGGCACCGTCGTGGGGTGGACCCGCTCGGTACGGCCGGTGAACATAGCGCTGTACCCGAGCGTCATCCTCGACCAGGAGGACCTCGAATGGGCCCGCCCCCGCTTCATCTTCGCTTTCCTTGACACCCCTGCCTCCACGAGGAGGCACGCGGGCCTGTCGGAGGACGAGGTACGGCGAGCCGTGGAGTCTTTCGAGCAGGGGGACGATACTCCTGCCCGCCAGCTGATCAGCGACGACGTCCTGGCCAACCTGGCGGTAATCGGTGACCCCGGCGTGATCGCGTCCCGGCTGGCCGGGCTGGTCGCAGCCCACCGGCCGACCAGCATAGGGGTATGCCTGCGAACCCCGCAGCCCCTGCGCGCGCGCCTTCAAGACGTGGCGGAGGTCTTCACCCTCATGTCCAAGCTGCTGTCGTCATGAGCGTCGGCCTGATAACCCACGTCGACAACCCGAGCCTGGCCGAAGTCACGGCCCTGGCCCAGGCGGCCGAAGCAGCCGGCGCCGACTGGCTCGGCCTTCCCGACGCGTTCTGGTGGCGCGATACCTGGATCCTGGCGGCCGAGGCGGCCCGTGTGACGCGGCGCTTGGCGGTCGGCCCCGTGGTGACCAATCCGTACACGCGCCATCCCTTCGTCACCCTTTCTGCCCTCGCTACCCTCCAGGACCTCGCCGGCCCCAGGGTGGTCCTCGGCGTGGGCGCCGGAGGCTCCGAGATCGGAGGAGCAGCGAAGATCAGCCGGGCGGACGCCCCCGAGCGTACGGTGGAGCTCGCCGGACTGATCCGTCGGGTGGCCGCAGGCCGGCCGCTCGACGAGGAGAGCGGGCGGAGCCTTGAGATGCCCCTCGCCCCGACCCGCCTCCTGGTCGGTGGCAGGGGCGCCCGGATGCTGCGCGCGGCCGGCGAGGTCGCCGACGAGGCTCTGCTCTGGGCGGTCCCCGGCAGTGAACTGGCCCGTACCGTAGACCTGGTGCACCAGGGTTCAGCTCGCCGCCGGCCGGAGCTCCCGGGTCTGGGCATCACGTGGGCCCCGCTGGTCGAGTGGGGCGAAGCCTCCCGCGCGCTCTTGCGGAGAGCCTCCGCCTACGCGGTACTGAACAACCGGGATGAGACCAGGGAACGGTGGCGAGTCGGAGAGGACCTGGTGGTGCGGGTCCGCGAGCTGCTCGTGGCCGGCGATACCGATGCGGCCGAGCGGCTCATCCCCGAGGCGGTGGCGGCAGACCTGTTGACACCGCGAGACGTTACTACCGCGGCCGACGTGGCCAGGGAGATCAGAGCGGGCGGGATAGCGCTGCCCGTCATCGACGTGGACGAGGTCGAAGAACAGGTAGCCTGGGCCCGCTCCGTCCTGGCGGCCGCGCCCACCCGGCCGCATCCGCACACGCCACCCTCGCCCGGCGCGCTCAAGGCGGCCCGGCCGGGCGCGGCCGTGACAGACCGGAGCATTGACGGGAAACGACCATAACGCTAGTATGACTAGCGTTATGACGGGCCCGCACCGCGATAGTGATCTCTCCTTCGGACGAGTCGACCGGGGGAGTTCAGAGCTGCTGCATGAACAAGTCGCCGCTGCGATTCGACGAGCGATCGCGGATGGTGAAGCTGGGCCGGGCCAGCGCATCCCGAAAGCCCAGGACCTCGCGGCAGTTCTCGGTGTCAACACGAACACTGTCCTGCGCGCCTTGCGTCTACTTCGCGAGGAAGGGTTGCTTGAACTCGGGCGCGGCCGGTCGATCCGTGTGACGGGGACACCGCAGCAGGTCGCGATGACAGAGAAGGCGCGCGAGCTACTCAGTTTCGCTCGGCGCCACGGCTATGCCCTCGACGAGGTTCTGAGTCTGATTCGTAACGTCGCCGGGGAGGGAGCGCGATGAGACTTGACCTGTTGGACCGAGGAGGCGAGATGAGCCTTTTGGGGGAGCCGGTAACGGCCCCACCGTCAGAATCCGATACGCAGGTGCTCTTCCGGGAGGCCCGAGCCCGGCGGCGACGCCTGCGGATCATCAGGGCAATCATTGTGACCTCCTTGGTCGGGGCCCTGCTCACCGGAATGGCAGTCGGCGGCGTCTTCACCCCGGTATCCACAGGGGGCTCTCCCGCATCCACACGCGGCTCCGGTGTATCGGGAGGCATCGCTGGACCCTTTGGCGCCGCTTATGTGACGTCAACGATAGGCATCCTTCCCGTAGATCTGCAAAATGGCACCACCGGCAGACCCATCAAGGTTCCAGAAATCGGCAAAAATGGAGTTCTCGCGCTCGCACCCAACGGGAAGACAGCCTTTGTAATCACCGGGCGTGGCCTCGTCCCCATCGACCTCACGACTCGGACCCTCGGCAAGCTAATTCCAATTCCGGCGCCTTCCGGCATCTCATCGATGGTCATCGCGCCCAATGGAAGGATTGCCTATGTCACCAACTTCGAGGGGGTCGATTCCATCAATCTCGTCACCGGCTCCGTTGACACCTTGGTCGCGATGCAGTCCCCCTCGAGCATCGCCATCGCACCTAACGGCAAAACTGCCTATGTGGCAGTCAACGGCGCCGTCATCCCGTTGGATCTTGCCACCCGCGCCCTCGGCACACCCATCACGGGTCCGAATATCGCTCCGGGGACCATCGCGATCAGCCCTGACGGGCGCACGGTATATGTGACGAACGGTCGCACCGTCTATGGCTCTGTCACTCCGATTGACCTGGCCTCTGGCTCGATCCGCTCGCCCATCTCGATACCCGGCGGCCCGATCTTCGACTTCGAAATTGCATCCAACGGGCGCACCTCTTACGTAGTCACCATCCCGGGTGGCCCCAGGGGACCCACCGTTACATCCTTCAACCTCGCCTCTCGCACCATCGCCGGGTCATTCAGCCTCCCTTTGGACACCGCACCCAACCTCGTCATCTCGCCGTGACGGCCGCAAGGCCGAGTCGTGGATGCTTGTTCGCGGCGGCAGGGATCGTATGACGCAGCGCTCCGGGGTTGGTTAGCTGGATAAGAGCCCCGGCCGGGGGCCGGATGGCTGCTCATGGCTGGTCCCGTTTGGCCTGCCGGCGTCGTGCTGAGACCAGCCTGATTCGGCTGGCCGTCAGACCTACCGCGGATTCCCGCACGGCATGCCCACCACCCAGGCCGAGACGATCAACGCTGACCTGCTGGCCTGGCTGACTTCCTGACCGGCCCTGGCGGCGGCGCGTCGGCGGGCCTCAGAGCTGGGTAACAGTGCTGGTCACGCCGGCGCTGCGCTCCGCGGCGCAGGCCGTCGCGGGTGCCCGGGTGACCGACAGCTCCGGTGGAGTCCGGCGGTACGCCTCAACCTCCACCAGGGCCAACTGCCCCGTGCACCCTTGGCTGAGAGTCGAGGAGGGCAGGTCGGCGGTGAGCACGTTGGGATTCCCGTGCCGGCAAAACCCCGGGTCAGCCGGGTCCGGGTCGTACCACGCCCCGGTGGACAACTGCGCCACCCCAGGCCGGACGGCTTCGTCGACAACCAGCCCAGCCAGGCAAGCCCCCCGGTCGTTAAAGATCCGCACGAGTTCCCGATCGCATAGCCCGCGGGCCTCCGCATCGCCCGGGTTCATCCGCACTGGCTCCCGCCCGGCGATCTTGACCGACTGGCTGTGCGCGCCGATGTCGAGCTGGCTGTGCAGCCGCGCCTTCGGCTGGTTAGCGACCAGCTGCAGGCCGAAGCGCCGCGCCGCGGCCGAGCCGAGCCACTCGCCCGGCTCAAGCCAGACCGGGTGCCCTGGGCAGTCCGGGTACCCGTAGCCGTCAATCGTGGAGGAGAAGATCTCGATCTTCCCGGTCGGCGTGGTGAGCGGGTGCTTTTCCGGGTCGGCGCGGAAGTCGGCGAACGCCACCTGCGGCTCGCTGGCTACCGGCAGCTCAAGCCCGTCGCCCGCCCAGAACTCGTCGAAACCCGGAACCGGCCAGCCCCAGTCCGGGGAATCGAGCGAATCCCTCCATTCGTCATACAGGTGCCGTAGCCACTGCATCGCGGTGCGCCCCTCGGTGAACTCCTTGCCCACGCCGAGCCGATCGGCTAGCTCGGCGAAGATGGCGTAGTCGTCCCGGGCCCGGCCGTGCGGCCGGGTGAGCGCCGGCATCGGGAAGAACATCCGGTCGTTCTGCCCGGAACCGTAGTCGTCTCGTTCGATGCTCATGGTGACCGGCAGCACCATGTCGGCGTGCCGGGCGGTCGCCGTCCAGAACGGATCGTGCACCACGACCGTCTCCGGGCGGGTGAACGCCTCGCGGAGCCGGGCGAGGTCCTGGTGGTGATGGAACGGGTTGCCGCCGGCCCAGTACACGAGCCTGATGTCCGGATAGGTCAGCCGCTCCCCGTTGTAGTCATAGGAAGCACCGGGATTCAGCAGCATGTCGGCGATCCGTGCCACGGGGATGTACGTGGAGACCGCGTTCCGCCCCTGCCGCAGCCGCGGCACCCCGACCTGGGGCGCCGGCTCGCCGACCAGGGCTGCGGAGCCATACCCGTGGCCGAAGCCGCCGCCCGGCAGCCCGATCTGGCCGAGCATGGCCGCGAGCACCACGCCGAGCCACAGCGGCTGCTCGCCGTGGACGGCACGCTGCAGCGACCAGCTGACGGTCACCATGGTGCGGGCCGCGGCCATCTCGTGCGCGAGCTCCCTGATGCGCGTCGCCGGCACGCCGGTGATCGCCGACGCCCACGCGGGATCCTTGACGACGCCGTCCGCCTCGCCGCGCAGGTAACGCGCGAACCGCGAGAAGCCGATGGTGTAGCGGTCCAGGAAGCCGGTATCGGCCAGGCCGTCAGCGTCGAGGACCTGGGCGAGCGCGAGCATGAGCGCGGCATCGGTGCCGGGCCGCGGCGCGATCCATTGGGCCTGTGCCTCGGCGGGCGTGTCGTCGCGCAGCGGGCTCACCGAGACGAACCGGCAGCCGCGGGCCCGCGCGGCGCTCATCCAGCCCCGGGTGTGGTGCCGGGACACCCCGCCGGGAGACACCGCGGCGTTCTTCGGTGACAGTCCGCCGAAGGCGACAACGAGGTCGGTGTGCTCCGCGATCACCGACTTGGCCGTGGCGTGGGTCTGCAGCACGGTCACGTCGGCGATCACGTAGGGCAGCAGGACGGTGGAGGTGCCGAGACTGTAGCTGTTGACGTGCCGCACATAGCCGCCGAGGCAGTTCAGGAACCGGTGCACCTGGCTCTGCGCGTGGTGGAACCGGCCCGCGCTGGCCCAGCCGTAGGAGCCGCCGTACACCGCTTCGGCTCCGTAGTCGCCGTAGACCCGGCCCAGTTCCCCGGAGAGGAGGCCGAGCGCGGTGTCCCACGACACGGGCACGAACGGCTCGTCGCCGCGCCCCGGCGCCCCGGGCCCGTGGTTCAGCCAGCCCTTGCGCACGTGCGGCTGCGAGATGCGGGCCGGATGATGCTGCGCGGAGGCGACGTTGTCGATCAGCGGCATCGGCTCCGGATCCCCGCGCCACGGACGCACGCCGGTCAGCCGCTCACCATCGCTGACTGCCTCGAACGTCCCCCAGTGCGTCAGATGTACGGTCATACGATCGATCGTAACCATTCAAGCGGTGCCGCCGTGACGAGGAGACAGCCCGGTACGTGCACGTCGCGGACCGCTGGTCACGTCCGCCTATGGCCAAACGCGACGGCGTGTCAGCCAGGGTCACATTGAGTCGTTGGGAGTCGGATTCTTTCGGTTGCCGCGGACGCAGAGCCCCCACAGCGCTACGGCGTCGGCTGCGATGATCATCAGGGACCAGACCGGGTAGGCGGGAATGAAGAACATCTGGCCGATGGCGCCGAGCCCGGCCACGGCCCCGGCGAGCCATCGGGCCAGCTGGTTGCCGGCCCATACCCCCGCAGCCGCGAGCAGCTGCACCGCGCCGAGGATCGCCATGACCCAGCCCCAGGCACGCAGGCCGCCGGACAGGTAATGGGCGCCGACGATGAGAATGGGTGAACCGGTGATCGCGGCGACGCCGCCGGCCAGGTAGACGGCACCGATGACCAGCAGCAGGACCGGCGTGAAGATGGTCAAGCCGCGGCCTGCGGCGTGCCACTCGCCGGCATCGGCCGTCATCGGCCGGCCGGATCGGGGAACGCCCGGCGCACGGGATCCGCCCGCCGTGCTCCCGATCCCGGCATCCTCGGCCCGGAGCTGCTCGTAGAGCTGGCGCTGCCGCGAGCTGAGCCGCCGCGGGACATCGAGGATCACGGTGAGGTTCAAGTTGCCGCGGCCGTGCTCGCCATAACGCGGCAGGCCCCGGCCCCCGACCCGCAGCACGCTGCCGGGCTGGGTTCCCGGTGGCACCCGCACCCGCAGCTGCCCCTGGGGTACGGGTACGGACGCGGTGACGCCGAGCGCGGCATCGGATGCCTGAATGTGCAAGTCGTGCCACAGGTCGGCGCCGTCCCGGCTGAACCGAGGGTCGGCGCGGGTGCGGATGCTCGCGTACACGTCGCCCGGCGGGCCGCCGGGCACCGGACTCGGCATTCCGTGCCCGGCCAGCCGCAGTGTGGCCCCCTCTGGGACGCCGGGCGGGATGCGAATGGTGACCGTCTCCTCTCGCATGGCCCTTCCGCTGGCCTCACAGGCCGGACATGGCCGGTCGATGACCTGTCCCCGGCCCGTACACTGCGGGCACGTGGTCACCTGGCGGACCATCAGCGGGCCGCGGCGGCTGGCCACGGTCAGCTGGCCGGTCCCGCCGCAGCCCGGGCAGCGACGCGGAGCGAAGCCGGGCCCAGATCCGCTGCCCGCGCACTGCGGGCATGGGCCCGGGCAGCGGATCGTGACTTCTTCTTTCCCGCCGGTCAGCACCTCGTCGAGCGAGATGACCAGGTCCAGGTGCACGTCCTGGCCGCGCAGCGGGCTCGCCGCGGGCGGACCGAACAGCCGCTCGAACAGGCTGCCGAATGCGGCCGAGCCGGACCCGAAGATATCGGCGAAGTCGATACCGCCCCACAGGTCTTCCGCGGTGGCCCCGGCCAGGCCAGCGGACCCCTGCGCGTCGTAGCTCGCTCGCTTGGCCGGATTGGACAGTACGCCATAGGCTTCGGCGATCTCCTTGAACCGCTGCTCGGCGTCCGGCTCGGTGCTGGTATCGGGGTGGTAGCGGCGGGCCAGTTGCCGGAACGCGTCCTTGATGGTCTTGGTGTCGGAGTCACGCGGGACGCCAAGCACCTCGTAGTAGTCACCCGAGACGGTCATGGCGTCCACCTGATGCCGGGGTTCCCGCGCACCCGGGGCCAACCGTACGTCTGGCAAACACAGAATGGGTGCCGGCTGCCGTGCCCATGCTCCGACTTTCGCAGTGCTCCGAGCGCTGCGCTACAGCCGATCGGGCACCCTTAACGGGACTTTCGGCCTGGCCAGGTGCACCTGCTCGAGCAGTACCAGTTCTGCGACATGGCCCGCAAGGTCGTCGGCGTCGGCAGCGTCGGGACGCGCTGCTGGATCATCTTGCTGCTCGGCCGCGACGGCACCGATCCGCTGTTCCTTCAGGTCAAGGAGGCAGAGGCGTCGGTGCTCAGCCGGTTCGCCGGGGCTAGCAAGTAAAGAACCATGGCCAGCGGGTGGTCGCGGGCCAGCGGTTGATGCAGGCCGCCAGCGACATCTTCCTGGGCTGGCAGCACACCGAGGGGGAAGCGACGCTGGATGGCAGGCCCAGGGACTTCTACGTCCGGCAGCCGCGGGACTGGAAGTTCTCCCTGCCCATCGAGGCCCTGATCCCCGAGGCCTTGCGGATGTACGGCGCGCTGTGCGGCTGGACGCTGGCCCGGGCGCACGCCCGCTCCGGTGACCGGATCGCCATCGCCGCCTACCTGGGCGGCTCGGACGTGTTCGACCGGGCCATCACCCGGTTCGCCGCCGCCTACGCCGACCAGAACGAACGTGACCACCAGGCCCTCGTCGACGCGGTGAAAGCAGGGCGGATCACCGCCGAACCCGGCGTGTGACACCCAGCTGACCGGGTGAAAGGTCGGGTGGTATTGACCTGCTCCCCGGTGGGCCAGCGGCTTGTAGCGGACCTGGCTGAGCAGCGTGGTGAAGGGATAGCGCTCACACGTCGACTGTGACCGCGCACGACCAGCGGCCCGCGGCGTCCGCAGCACACCGCAAGCCGTGCAGCGACGCTGCCTTCGGGATCGCGCCGGTGATCTCCGCCTCGGCCACCGGGATCAGCGCCAAGGAGACGATCACACCGCCGTCCGGGGCGCGCTGCACGGTCACCGAGACGGGAATCTGGCTCTCGGCGTCTAGCCGGTAGATGACCTCGTCGATGACGGCGACCAGCAAATCCTCATCCAGCCGCGCCGCCATGTGGCGCCTGACCCGGCTGCGCGGCGACCGGCCCGCCACGACCGCGAAGCTGTCCACGAGGCCGCGCACCGCCTCGGCCAGGCATTCCTCCCGGGTTGGCGCCCACGCCTCGATGCGCAGGTCGGCGGTGTGCGGGAGGGTGCGGTGCCCGGCCCGCGACGCCAGCCGTTCCCTGATCCGGGCCAGCTCGTCCTCGACCTCGGCCCGCCTGGAGAGCTCGTCGAGTTGCTCGGTGAGCCGTTCGTCGCTCAGCGCCGCGGCATCGGCCGCCAGCAAGCCGCCGAGCGCGGTCTCCCGGGCGTCCAGGTCGGCCGCCTGGTCTTCGGCTCGGCGCGCGGCCAGGTCCGCGTCGGTCACCTCGCCGGCGATCCCGGCGAAGGCCTCGGCGATGCTGGCCTGGGCCCGCGCCGCGGTGTAGGCGGCCTTGATCGTTTCCTTCCGCGCGCCGAATTCCTCGACTTTCGCGCGCAGCCGCCGCTCGACGGCCGACAGCTTCTGCTCCTCGGCGAGCAGCGCGTCGTGCTGCTCGGCTAGGCCGGAAACCTGGGCCAGGATCGCGGTCCGGCGGGCCAGCGCCTGTCGGGCCAGGTCTTCCCGGCCCGCCTGGACCGCCTGCTCGGCTTGCTCGCTCAGCCGGTCCGCGGCGTGCCGCAGCTCGCTCACCCTCCGTTCGGCACGCTCGCGGGCGGCCGCGACCTGAGCCGCGCTGCGGTGTACCTCGGCGAGCAGGTCCCGCAGCTGGGCGTAGGAGTAATCCGCCAGCTCCCCCGGATCGGCGACACGGTCCAGCACCGCGTTCATCTTGGCCGTATACAACTCGGCGATCCGGTGCGCGATACCCATCGCGGTCCCTCCTTCACCGCTGCACCCGAGCGTCTGCCGTGCCGAGCCGTGACACCATGGGCTTTGGTCCCGGCCTGGGGCGCCTTCAGTACTCTCGGCGCCGGGGGCCGGACGCCCCGGCCGGCCCCGGCGGTGAAAATCACCCTGGGTCAAGCGACTGTCGCATGCCTACCGGTCGCGGCGACCCGGTTTTGTCAGGAGCAGCAGTTCGCGGGCCCGGCGGGCCGCTTCCTCCGGCCTGAAGTCTTCCGGTTCGGCCATCGGGCTGCCCTCGAGTCCGCGCGCGAGCACTTCGACCGCCTCGGCGATCGCCTCCACGCGGGTCTCGAGCAGGCGTACACGCCTGTCGAGGGCGGCTATCGCCGCAGACTGGGACTCCGCCACTTCCCTCATGAAGCCAGGCTGCCCGGCCCGGTACGGGCCGGGCAGGGTCTTTGGTCCCTGGCGGGTACTCCGAGGTCCCGTCGGTGAGGTTCTCCCGGCCCTTCTGCGTCAGATGCGGGGCGCGCATCCTGGGATCATGCCGGGTGGGTTGCTGACTGACTTGTATGAGCTGAACATGGCCGTGAGCTACCTGCGCCGCGGGATGACCGGCCCTGCGACGTTCAGCCTGTTCGTCCGGCGGCTTCCGCGAGACCGCGGGTTCCTGATCGCGGCCGGCCTGGAGGACTGCCTGGCGTTCCTGGAACAGTTCACGTTCACCGCGGCGGACATCGCATGGCTCGCCGAGTCCCAAGGGTTCAGTGAACCGGACCTGGCGGCGCTGCGGCGGCTGCGGTTCACCGGCGAGGTGTGGGCGGTGCCCGAGGGCACCGCGGTGTTCGCCGGCGAGCCGCTGGTGGAGGTGACCGCGCCCATCGCCGAAGCGCAGCTGGCCGAGACGGTGCTGCTGAACCACGTCACGTTCCAGACCGGCATCGCCACCAAGGCGGCCCGGTGCGTGCTGGCCGCCGACGGGGCCCGGCTGACCGACTTCTCGTTCCGGCGCACCCAGAGCATCGAGGCCGGGCTTGCGGTGGCCCGCGCCTCGGCGATCGCGGGCTTCGCTTCCACCAGCAATACCGAGGCGGCACGGCGTTACGGGCTCACTGCCGCAGGGACGATGGCGCACTCCTTTGTGGAGGCGTTCGGTAGCGAGGAAAGGGCATTCACCGCCTTCGCCGAGGACTTCCCCGGCAGGACGACATTCCTGGTGGACACCTACGACACCGAGCAGGGCGTCCGTGCCGCCATCGACGTGGCACGGCGGCTGCGGCTGCCCGGCCCGGTGGGCGTCAGGCTGGACTCAGGAGACCTGGCCAGTCTCGCCTTCCTGGCCCGGCGCCTGCTCGACGACGCCGGCCTGTCGGACGCCAGGATCTTCGCCAGCGGCGGCTTGGACGAGCACGCGATCGCCGCCCTGGTGGCCAGCGGCGCTCCGATCGGCGCCTACGGGGTCGGCACCAAGATGGGCGTCTCCGCCGATGCACCCTACCTGGACAGCGCCTACAAGCTTGTGGCCTACGGCGGCCGTCCGGTCATGAAGCTGTCGCGGGGCAAGGCGACCTGGCCGGGTGCCAAGCAGGTTCACCGGGGCCCGGTCGGCGACGTCCTCGCGCTAAGAGACGAGCCCCCACCGCACGAGCATGAGCCGCTGCTCACCGCGGTCATGCGCGGCGGCCGCCGCCTCGGCCCGCCCGAGCCGCTGGCCGACGCGGTGCAGCGCTGTGCGGCAAGCCTGGCCGGGCTCCCGCCCGCCGCGAAGACCCTGCGCAGGCCAAAGCCGGTCCCGGTCACCGCGAGCCCGGCGCTGACCGCGTCGCGCCGCCGCCTCACCCGCGACCTGCGGAGACGCTCCGCCGGGTGACCACCTCGATCTGGCTGAGCATCTCGATCACCACGCCGCCCGTCCAGCCGAGCAGGATCGCGTTCCAGCTCAGCGGTAACCACCTCCAGCTGCCGCTGCAACCGCCCGGCCGCCTCGCGCGGCAGGTTCACCCTAGCCGCGATCTGGGACGAGCCGGGTCCATGGCCGAGCAAACATCAGGTCTGAGTGTGGGGATTGTGCTGGTGCGGCTGGCGGATGAGCTCGATTCCGGTCCCGTCGAGACCGGTCAGCTGCCAGCCGTCGTCGTGGATATCGATGGACAGGTGGGAACCGGCGATCTTCAGGCCGACCGCGTGGAACGGGAGGTACCGGCCGGGGAGAGCGGGGTCGCACCATAGCCGCCGGGCGCCGGGCTGGGGGGTGATGCGCAGCAGGGTGGTGAGCAGCTGCAGGGGGGTGGCGGCGGCCCAGGCCTGGGGCGAGCAGGAGGTCGGGTAGGGGATGGGGGCCAGATCGTCTCCGCGCGGGAATCCGCAGAACAGTTCGGGCAGGCGGTGGCCGAAGTGGGCGGCGGCGCCGAAGATGGCCTCGGCAACCTGCTGGGCGTGGGCCCTGAAGCCGTACCGCATCAGCCCGGCCGCGCACAGGGCGTTGTCGTGCGGCCATACCGAGCCGTTGTGGTAGCTCATCGGGTTGTAGGCGGTCATCGACGCGGCCAGGGTACGGATCCCCCAGCCGCTGAACATGTCGGGCGACAGCAGGTGGTCGGCGACCGCGGCGGCCTTGGCCGTGTCGGCGATGCCGGTCCACAGGCAGTGCCCGATGTTTGAGGTGAGCGCGTCGACGGGCCGCTTGTCGCGGTCGAGCGCGACCGCGTACCAGCCCTTGTCCGGTAGCCAGAAGGCCTGGTTGAACGCGCGCTTGAGCCGGGCGGCCACCTCTTCCCAGCGCCGGGCGCCGGGGGCGTCGCCTGCCTCCCTGGCGAACGCGGCACGGGCCCGGTAGGCGGCGTAGGCGTAGCCTTGCACCTCGGCCAGGGCGATGGGCGGCTCGGCGGTCCTGCCGTCGGCGAAGTTGATGCCGTCCCAGGAGTCCTTCCAGCCCTGGTTGGCCAGCCCGGCTGGGGTCTTGCGGGAGCATTCGATGAATCCGTCGCCGTCGGCGTCCCCGTAGCGTTGCATCCAGTCCAGGGCACGGTCGGCGTGCGGCAGCAGGTCCTGCGTGAGTCCGCCGTGGTGCCCCCACCGCCGCAGCTCACCCAGCAGCATGACGAACAGCGGGGTGGCGTCGGCGGTGCCGTAGTAGACGCTGCGCCCGCCCAGGGCCAGCCGGGCGGCGGGACCGAACCGGACCTCGTGCAGGATCCGGCCTGGTTCTTCTTCTGACGCCGGGTCGACGGCGCGGCCCTGCCGCTCGGCCAGGGTCTGCAGCGTGCCTGCGGCCAGGCTGTCGTCCCAGGGCAGCAGCATCCAGGAGGTGAGCAGCGAGTCGCGCCCGAACAGGGCCATGAACCAGGGCGCGCCGGCGGCTACCACCGGCCGGTCCAGGTGTGCGGGGTCGAAGATGCGCAGTGCCCCGATGTCCTCGACACTGCGGTGCAGCAGTACGGCCAGGTCGGGGTCGGGCGTCCGCACCCGGGGGGCGCCGTGCCGCCACTCGCGGAGCCTGCGGGCCGGGACGGCATGCTCCACCGGCTGCCCGCGCGGATGATGCAAGGTCATCGGGATCCCGTCGCGGACCGGGACCACCTCTACGCTGGCCCGCCATTCGCCGCGCGCGGGGACCACCGCACGCCAGGACAAGGCGCGAAGGACGGCCGCGGGATTGCCGTCACCCCGGATCAGGAGCCCCTGGTTGTGCTGATTCCGGCGGGCGTCGAAGGTCAGCGCCGAGTCCGTGGCGGCGACTTGTACCGCGGCGGCTGGCCGCCCGAGCCCGGCCTTGACCTCGAACAGGTCGGCGAAGTCAGCGTCGGCCGTGAGGGTGACCGTCACGGCCGCGGGGAGCCGAGCGGTGTTGTGGATGGCGATGTCCTCGCGCATGCCGTCACCTATGTAGCGGTGCCGCGCGACCAGCATGGCGGCGTCAGCGGGGGCGCCGGGCGGCGGTGGCAGGCGGCCGATGAACGCCGCGGCGTAGGGGTCGGCCTGCTGCACGGTAAGCGGCTCGGCGGGCTGGCCGCCGACGGTAAGGCACCAGCCGGACAGGACGCGGGTGTCCTGCACGAACAGCCCCTGCGGCTCACCGGCCAAGATGTCGCCGCTGGATTGGCTGATGCAGAAGGTCGAGCCCTCGAGAAGGGTCACCGTGCCAGGCAGGCCAGGCATCGCCGGGGTTTCGACGGCCGACCAGGGCATGGTCACGGTGCGGCGGATCCGGTACGGCCTGTCGTAACCCGGCCGGGGAGTTCCAGGATGGCCTGGTACAACCGTTCGTAGTCGGCGGCCATCCGGGCCAGCGAGAACCGCCGCTCGGCGGCCAGGCGGCACTGCGAGCGGTCGATCTCGGGCACGCGGGCCACGGCGGCGGTCATCTCGTCCTCGCCCCGGCACAGATATCCGGTCCGGCCATGGTCGATGATCTCAGGCGCCGCCCCGTTGGGGAACGCCAGGACCGGCGTGCCCGTCGCCAGTGCCTCGGCCATGACCAGGCCGAAGGGTTCGGGCCAGGTGATCGGGTTGAGCAGGGCGGCGGCATGGCGCATCAGCTCCACCCGGGCGGCCCGCGGCTGCTCGGCTCGCATGTCGTCATCTGGCCCGAGCAGCGGCCGGACCTGCTGGTCGAAGTAGGCCTGCTCGGCGGGCTCGCGGATCTTCGCCGTGATGACCAGGGGCCGGCCGGCCCGGCGGGCGGCGCGCACCGCGTGATGGACGCCCTTGTCCGCGCACATCCGGCCGGTGAACAGCAGGTAACCGCCGTCCCCGGGCCCAGGTGTGTGGACGTCCAGGTCGATGCCGTGGTGGATGACCGCCGCTGCCGGGATGTCGCCGAAGGAGCGGGCGTGTGCACGGGAGATCGCCACGATCGACGCATACCGGGCGGCCTCGGCCAGCGTGCCGCGGTTCTGCGGGATGACCGGCCCGTGCACGGTGGTCACCACCGGCGGCCGGGATATCCCGCGCCGCCCGGCCAGCAGCGGGCCCAGTTCGGTGTGGTCGTGGATGATGTCGGCGTCGGCCAGCGCCTGGTAGGCGGTCAGGACGTGCGCGGCCTCCCGGAAGCGGTCACCGATCGGCTCGACCGGCTGCCGGTACAGCCATTGGCGCGGCACCGGGCAGGTGGACTCGCCGACGGTGAACAGCCGCACGTCGTGGCCCAGAGCCGTCAGGCCGCGGGCGAGATTATCGATGACCTCCTCGGTCCCGCCGTAGGCGGGCGGCGGGACCGGGATCCAGGGCGGGGCGATCAGGCCGATCCGCATGGCCGGTCTCCTGCCGTCTGATCCGGGCGCCGTCGGCTGATCCGGCGGGCCCAGCCGAGTTCTATCTGCCAGCACTGGCCGCATGACGGGCACCTGAACGCGGCAGGTTCCCCGCCACAGGCGGGCACCAGGAGACCAGAACCGCAACCGGGGCACTGCTGGGGAGGCGCGAGCACTGCCGCGACGTCGATCAGGGCGACGTATCTGTCCATAACCTGAGCCCATCCAGGCACCGCGCCGACCGGCAGGGTCAAAGGTCCCTCAGCCCGCGGGCATCGGGATCAGCATCACCGGGACCTCCGCGTCCAGGACGGTCTGCCGCACGGCGGCGGCGCGGCCCTGGTCGAGCCGCTGCGACCAGGCCAGCGCGATCATGTCCGCCTGCTCGGCCCCGGCCACCTTCGCCACGTGCTCGGCCGCGGCCCCGCTGCGCAGTTCCAGGCGGGCCCCGGGCAGCGCGCAGTAGCGGGCCAGGAACTCCTGCTCCCACGCCTGCCCGGCGTGGGCGTGCTGGTCCCAAAACTTCGGGACGGTCTCGGCGTCGAACACGTGCAGCACCACCAGCTCGGCGCCGCCGCGGGCGAACCGCTCCGCGGCCTCGGCGACGGCGGCCGCTGACCGGGCCGTCCCGTTCAGCGGCAGCAGGACCCGCCGGATCCGCCGCGGTAGCCGGGCCCCGGCGGGTATGAGCACGACCGGCTTGGCCGATTGCTGCGCGACACGCTGCCACAGCGGGCGCGACGTCTCATCGCCGGGCAGGACACCGGTCACCGTGCCGGGCTGGTGCAGCTCCCGGATCACCTGACCGGCGGCGCGCCCGGGGCTGAGATCGGCCGCCAGGCGCAGCAGCCGGACCCGGCCGCCGGCCAGCCGGGCAATGACCTCCGCCGTCCCGGTCACCGGCCGGTCGCCGCGGGGGCCCAGGACGGCCAGGACATCGGCCGTGGCTGCTGCTTGGATCGTGGTCATGCCGCCCTCCTCAGCCAGTCACTCGGAAGGTGGCCGTGCCCGTCACCGTGCGCGGTGCCGCACCGCCCAGCGCGACCGCCAGGGGAGCGTCGGCCCATATCTCGGCCCGGTCGTGGGTGATGTCCAGCCGCACCTTGCGGCCCAGGCAGCCGAACCGCAGCTGCAGGCCGTCCCACGCGCCGGGGAGCCGCGGATCGACGGTCAGCACGCCCGCCCGCACGCGCACGCCGGCCAGGCCGACCACCACCGCCTGCCAGACCCCGCCCAGGTTGGCCATGTGCAGGCCCGCGCCGGTCATCCCGGTCAGGTCCTCCAGGTCCAGCTCCAGTGCCATCCGGAGCATCGCCAGTGCCTCATCGGGCCGGCCCGCCCGGGCCAGCAGTGACGCGGTGATCGCCGGCGACAGCGATGACCCATGGGCGGTCCGCGGATCGTAGTAGTCCAGGTTCGGCCCTAGCGAGCCCGGCTCGACCTGATCGGGGACCAGGTGATGGGCCATGAGCACGTCTGGCTGCTTGATCAGCTGCGACCGCGTCACCCGGTCCCGGCCCAGCAGTAGGTCCGCCGCCACCGGCGGGGCGGCCACGTCGTTGATCAGCAGCGGCTCCAGGCCGAAATAACCGGCGAACTGCTCATACCGGCCGGTCGCGGCATCGTACCCGTCGACCAGCCGGTCGGCCAGCTCGCGCCACCGGCCTGTTTCCGCTGAGGGCATCCCGGCCCGGGCGGCGGCGTCGGCGCCGGCCCGCAGATTCCAGCGGGCCATGACGTTGGTGAACGCGTCATCGTCGACCCGCTCGTGGTACTCATCCGGGCCGATCACGCCGTCGATATGGGCGTGGCCTGCGGCGTCCAGGCGGCACCGCGAGGCCCAGTACCTGGCCGTCTCGGCCAGCAGCGGCCCGACCGCCGGGGCATGCCGCCCTGTCCAGCTGGCATAGTGCGCGGCGGCCCAGGCCACGTCGGCGGTGATGTGCTCCTCGAGCTGGCCGGTGAGGATCGGCACCTTCCGTCCGCCCAGCCGGCCGCTGGCGGGCGTGACATCCTGGCCGCTGGCCGCGGACTCCCACGGGAAGCGGGCACCATCAAGCCCTGCGGCGCGGGCCCGGGCCCGGGCCGCATCCAGCCGCCGCAGCCGGTACCGGATCATCGCGGCGCCAGCTCCGGGATCCATGGCCACCACCACGGGAAGCATGAACACATCCGCGTCCCAGAACACATGACCGGAGTACCCGGTGCCGGACAGCCCCCGCGCGCCGAGTGCCAGCTCGCCGCGCTCCTTGATCGCGCACCACAGCTGGAACAGCGCGAACCGCAACGCCAGCTGCGCCTCGGGGTCGCCGCGGACCTGGACGTCGACGGCATCCCACCGGTCCGCCCAGGCCGCGCGATGATCGGCCAGCAGTCGGCTGAAACCCGCCCGGTCGGCCGCCCGCAGCGCATCGGCCGCCGCTCGCAGACCGGGCCGGTACCGCCCGTTGCCAGCGTAGGCGGCGACCCGCTGCACGGTGCGCAGAGCGCCGTCGCGGCGGGCGTGCTGGACAGCCACGGCGGCGATGCCCACCCCCATGGTGGCGTCGGTCCGCGCCCAGCACATGCCATCCTGGCGGCCTGCGGCCATCGTGGTGCCCGCAGGGCGCCGCAGCGGACGGCCCGGCCGGGGCAGCCGGGCGGCCGACGCCTCGGCGCGCATGGCGACTACCCCGGGGATGGTGATGCTGGCCAGCCGCAGGGTCCGCAACGGACCGGGGCCATCGGTCAGCTCGGTGCGCTCCAGGACACCGGTCCGCAGGTCCAGCACCCGGCGGTCACTAGCCGGCACGGGCTCCACCGCCAGGCCGGTCCACACCGGGCCGGCCAGCAGATGCTGGCCAGGTCCCGTCCCGTCATACACCCCGGCGGCCAGGACCATCGGCTGGGCACCAGCAGCCGCCTCCTCCACCGACCCCCGGGTGGCCACCCCTCCGGCGCCCAGCGTGAACAGGGACTCGGTCACGCGGCGGCGCAGCGGCCCGGCCCCGGTCTCGCACAAGATCCAGGCCGGATCCTCGTCAACCGTCGGCACCCGCTGGCAGGTGTGCCGCCGGACCTGCTCATCCAGCAGCGCCAGCAGCCCCCGGGACCCACCGCCGGCCTGCACCACCCCGGCCGGCACCCCATCTGGTTCCGGCCCCACCGATACAGCGATCACCCGCGCCGCCTCCGGCACCAGCAGCATCGCGTCCGGGCCGGGCTCGCCGCCGGGCGCGCCGAACTCGCAGCCCAGCACCAGCAGCAGGCCCGGGCCCACGCCCTTACGGGCCAGCACCGCCAGGATGTCATGCATTATCTCGGCGTGGCCCTCTCCCGGCGTAACCAGGCACCCCGCCGGCAGGTCAGCGGGAACGATGCCGCCGTCGGTGATCACGGTGACATCCACACCGAACGCGAGCAACGCCGCAACCCGGCGGCCCACAGCCGCCACCAGCCGACGCCGGTACGGGGCAGCCGCCCTCCAGGCAAAGGCCACAGCCGCGAAAGTCCGGGCGGTCAGCACACCACCAGGCACCACGAAGCGAGGCGGCGGGGCCTGTGCCGGTGACCGCGAACCGGAAGCGGGCGGCATTCCTGCCAGCCCCATAGAACCGGGCAGGGCATCGCGCATGGTCCCGAGTACCGTCATGACCTGCTCACCGTCCCCGCAGTCACGATGACCGGCAACTGACCAGCACTCCATCATCGGCGCGCATTCCAGTCACTCCTCCATGTCGCCGAAGGCGATGATCGCGCTCGACACCGGCACCGGTTAGGGCCCAAAGGCCCGGATACTTGACCAGGCAGTCGCGGCCTCAGGACGGCGCGACTCCCGGTCCGCCCGGCTCTGCCAGGTGGCCGTACCGTTCTGGCCGACGACCACGAGGGGCGAACGCGGGACCTTCGCCCCTGGAAGCGTGTCTGCTCTCGGGACATCTTGGCTGAGCCAGGGCACCAGGCGGGTGACCGCCAGCCCGGCGCCCTGTGCGGACGACTATCGACAGGCCCGGCGATCATCAGGTGACCACCCAGCAGGCCGTCGGCCCCGTCGGCGGGGTTCGCAGGACTACCGGCCCTACCCGATGCTCTATCCCTCGGTGCCATATGCAATGGAGCCAGCGTGGGAGGTGGGCGGGCATGGGGCTTTTGCGGGCGGATGAGGATCTGTCTATCAGCTTTGTCCCGGACGACAAGCAGCGGCGCCTGGACTTCGACCGCCGACTCGCCGCCTATGTCCGCGCTCATCGCGAGCGGTGGGACATCACTGCCGTGCTGGAGCCGCTGCAGCTTCTTGCGGCGAAGACTGGCCGGGTCGACCTGCGCCTGCACCGTAGTCCGCCGGGAAGGCTCGCGGTGACGATCCAGTTTGAGCTTGAGTCCCGGTTGCCACCGCTGACGGGATGCGACCAGCGGGCAAGTGACCGAGGTCCCAGCGGCCGGGACATCCGGGGAGGGACGCAGCCGATGGTGACCAAGGCCCCTGGTGGTACTGGCCGCCATCGGGAAGGCTTGCGGTGGAGGGTGCCATGGTGTTCACCGATCGTGCCGATGCGGGGCGGCGGCTGGCCGCCAGGCTGGAGCACCTGCGGGGCGAGCCAGTGGTCGTGCTCGGCCTGCCGCGGGGCGGTGTCCCGGTTGCGCTGGAGGTGGCCCGGGCGCTGGCCGCGCCGCTGGATGTGATCGTGGTCCGCAAGCTGGGGGTGCCGTTCCAGCCCGAGCTGGGGATGGGCGCGGTCGGGGAGGATGGGGTGCACGTGATCAACCGCGAGGTCGTCCGCCTGACCCGGGTGCCCGCGAGCACGCTGGCCGCGGTTCAGGCACGCGAGCGGGCGCAGGTGGACGCCCGCGCCGCGCGCTACCGGGCCTGCCGGCCGCGCGAGCCACTGGCTGGCCGGACCGCCGTGGTGGTCGACGACGGCATCGCCACCGGGTCCACGGCCCAGGCCGCCTGCCAGGTCGCGCGGGCGCACGGCGCCGCCCGGGTGGTGCTCGCCGTGCCGGTCGCCCCGCGGGGGTGGCAAGCGCGGATCGGCGGCGCCGCTGACGAACTGGTCTGCGTGGACACTCCTGGGGACTTCTACTCCATCGGCCAGTTCTACACCGATTTCTCCCAGACCACCGACGATGAGGTCATAGCCTGCCTGCAGTGCGCGGCCGCACCGGCCTCCCCGCCTGTGGCCGACCCGCCTGCCTGGGACGAGGAGGTGGAGCCTGCCGCGGGAGAGATCCGCCTGGCCGGCTACCTGACCGTGCCGGAGAACGCGGCCGGGATCGTGGTCTTCGCCCACGGCAGCGGCAGCAGCCGGCACAGCCCGCGCAACCGGTACGTCGCCCGGGTCCTGACCGAGGCCGGCCTGGGTACGCTCTTGTTCGACCTGCTCACTCCGGAGGAGGAGCTCGACCGCGCCAACGTGTTCGACATCGGCCTGCTCGCCCGCCGCCTCAGCGAAGTCACCGGGTGGCTGCGCGCCCAGCCCTCCGCCGCCCGGGCCGCCGTGGGGTACTTCGGCGCCAGCACGGGAGCCGCGGCCGCGCTGTGGGCCGCAGCCGAACCCGGTGCCGGCATCTCGGCCGTGGTGTCCCGCGGCGGGCGTCCCGACCTCGCGCGCCCCCGGCTGGCGACTGTGACCGCGCCCACGCTGCTCATCGTCGGCGGGCGCGACGAGGTGGTGCTGGACCTCAATCGCCGGGCCCAGGCCGAGCTGCGGTGCGAGAACCACCTCGCCGTCGTGCCCGGCGCGACTCACCTGTTCGAGGAGCCCGGCACCCTCGACGCCGCCGCCGTCCTGGCCCGGGACTGGTTCCTCAGCCACATGGTCCACGGCAGCCACCCCGTCGACTGAACATCCGGTCGCAAGTCCGGCCTGCCTGCGGTCCAGCGGGGACGTGCTGGACCATCGTGGTCGAGGAAAGGGAAGAACGAACTCTTGTGTCAGGGCCGGGTCCGGGCAGGCTGAAGAAGGATGGCTAGCGGCCGTGAACGCTGCTTGCATGAGGTGCTTGCACTTCGAGGCTTGATGTCAGGTCTGGTGATGACAGGGAGTCGATGATGAAGGCGCAGGTCGGCGACGAACTTGTCGTGAAGGGTCTTCGCGTGGGTGACCACGATCGCAAGGAAGTGATCATCGAGGTCCACGGTGAGAACGGAGGGCCACCGTATCTGGTGCGGTGGGGCGACGGTCATGAAAGCTCGTTCTATCCGTCCGCCGGTACGGTGGCGGAGCACATTCCGCTGCCCGTCGGCGTGCCTGAACCGGCAGCCGCGGAGCCGCTACCGGAGGCGTAGGGGGCCGCGACGACCCGGGACCTGTCTGTCGACGAAACTCAGACTGCCGACCCGGGCTGAACCGTGACAGGATACGGGACCTGCCAGATGCCCTACGTCAGCTTGTGACGAGATCACGGTGGGCTGAGCAGAGGACGGTCCGGGCCTGTTCCCGCAGCGCGGCAACGTCGTGCTGGGTCAGGCCGCCGGTCTGCAGCGGGTTTGCGGCAACGACGCGGACCTGGCCGCCGTGGATCGCGCTTCGCCCCGACGGCCAGATCCGGCGGGTGCCGTCGATGGCGAGCGGTACGACCGGCACCTGGCTGGCGGCCGCGATGATGAAGGCCCCGTCCTTGAACGCGCCGATGGTGCCATCCGGCGAGATCCTGCCCTCCGGAAAGACCAGCAGCGAGTGCCCGGCCGCCAGGTCCCGGGCGGCGGCCCGGTCGATCCGGCCGAAGTCTGGTGATGCCCTGTCCACCTCGATCATCCCGATTGTGCGCATCGCGGGGCCAAAGAGCGGGATCCGGAACAGCTCGCGCATGGCCAGGACGCGCAGCGAGACCGGCAGCGTCCGCAGGAGCACGATCGGGTCCAGATCGGACTGGTGATTGCACACGAACACACACGGGCCGACCGACCTGAGGTGCTCCAGGCCATGGGCGGCTACCCGCGCCCCTGCCGCGCGCAGCCATACCCCAGCCCACCATCGCACCATCCGGTCGGTAAGCGCGGAGTCGGCGCGGGCGGCCCCACGGCACCAGACCAGCAGGGCGACGGCCAGGGTCGCCAGCGCGCCCGCCGCGAACATCGGCACCGTACGCCAGGACACCTATCGGTCCTTCCGGCGCACCTCAGCGGACAGCCGCGCGGCGACCCCGAGTGGATCCCCGTAGCCGTCCGTCGGCCGAACGCCTCCGGAACCGTCCCGAGCGCCGTCGTTAGCGGCACTCGGGCCGGACGTATTCGCGCCGGTGGGCATCTGGCCAGCGGCGGGCGGTCAGGACTTGCTTATCGCTATCTTCTTGGCCGGTTCCCGCTTCGGCTCCGGGACGCGGATCTCCAGCACCCCGTCCTTGTACGCTGCGGTGATGTCGGCCTCGTTCACGCCCTCAAGCAGCGGCAGCGACCGGGACACCGACCCGTAGCGCACTTCCTGGCGGACATATCCCTTCTCTTCCCGCTTCTCCTCCTCGCGGCGTTCGGCCTTAATGTGCAGCATCCCGTCCGAGACGGTCAGCTGGACATCCTTATCCGGGTCGATGCCGGGCAGATCAGCGCGGATCACCAGCGTCCCGTCCTCCCGGTATTCCTCGACCCGGATCAGGTCCTCCACCCACCACCAGTGCGGGAACGGCACGGACCGGAACGGCATCATCCGCGCCCACTCCTCGAACATCCGGTCAAACCGGCTCAAGACATCGGGTGCTTCCTCGCGAGGCTCACGCCTCATCAGACCTGGCATGGTCCTCACCTCCTGACGCCAGGCAAAGCCGCGGCCCGGCCGGCCGGTAGGGCCTTTGGTCCCACCCGCACCGGGTGACCCCGTGAGCGGCGCTCCTAGAAGGCGACCACGAGCACCGCGCCGACGTCATCGGACGGTGCCGTGATACCCGAGCTTTCCGTGCCGGAGAACTCCCCGCTCCGGCATCAGTGTCCGCGTCGGGGAAGCCTGCCATCCAGAGACCGACGTCCCCGGCTCGCGGCCTTGGTCCTGCGTCCTTAGCGGGCGCGGCCACCGGCCACGGCGGGATAGAAATCGCCGGTTGATGGGTCACGGCGGTAACGAACCGGCGGATCCCCGGTCGCCAGCCGCGCGACGGCGCCGAGCAGCCGGACCACATCCTCACCGGAGGTGTTGATGCCGGCGCTTACCCGGATCGCGCCCGGCATCGCACTCATGCGGCCGCGCGGTGCGCGCTCTCCCGCTCCCTCCGGGCCCAGCCCGAGCAGCCTGGTCAGGAAGGGACGCGCCTGGAGGTGGCCGTGCCGCACGCCGATCGCGTCCTCGGCGGCCAGCCTGGCCGCGACCAGCGCATCCGGGACGCCATCCACGGTGAACGCGGCGACCGGCAGCGTCTTGGTGCCGGGATCCGGCCCGAGCAGACGTACCCCCGGGATCCCCGCTAGGCCGCGCCGCAGCGCTGCAGCGATGCGGCGGTCGTGACTGGTGATCGCGGGCCAGCCGATGTCCTCCAGGGCTCCGATTGCCGCGCGCAGGGCGACGGCGCCGATCACGTTCGGCGAGCCGGCCTCGGCCGGCTCGCGCCGGGCCGTCGGCCGCGTGTCGCCCGGGACGGGCCCGGAGACGGCGGCGGCCGGGAACCAGTCCCCGGCTGCCAGTACCCGCCGGGGGCCCACCAGCACCCCTGTGCCGAAGGGGGCGTACATCTTGTGTCCGCTCCAGGCCAGGAAGTCCGCCTCGGCCGGCAGCGGCCGGTGCGGCGCGAGCTGGGCCGCGTCGACGAACACGGGGATGCCCCGGTGATGCGCCGCGGCGATGATGTCATCAAGGGGCGGCAGCCAGCCGGTCACGTGCGAGGCGCCGGTGATCGCCAGCAGCCGCGGCCGGGGCCGCCGGCCCAGTGCCGCCGCGACGTCCTCGGCGGTGAACGTGCCGTCCTTGCCGCACTCCACGTACCGGCAGGTAGCCGCCCACGCCCAGGGCAGCCGGTTGGCGTGATGCTCGGCGACCGTGGTGACCACCACGTCATCGCGGCTCAGCCCCAGCCGGCAGGCCAGCTGATAGATCGCCTCGGTCGTGTTGCGGCAGAAGACCGCCTCATCGCCTGAGCCTGCCCCGCGCTCGGCGAAGGCCAGCGCGGCCAGGCGCGCGCCGTCGTAGGCCAGGGCGGACGCCTGGGACTTGTAGCCGGCCCCGTGGCAGGCGCCCGAATACCACGGGACGAACGCCTCGACCGCGTCCAGCACGCCCGGCAGCGCGCTGGTCGACGTCGCCGCATCGAACGACAGGTACGGCCGCTCCCTGCCGTCCACGCAGGGTACTCGCAGCCCGTCACCGACCAGGGCGACGGGCATGGTGACGGTGGTCATGCCGCGACCCTGCATAAACAAGCGCGTAGCAGCGAGGGTCTTTAGTCCCTTTTCGCTCCCACGATGCGGAACTCGCATGACGGACGGCGGTGCGTGGCACGGTGACGCGCGGGCGGAAATCGGCACCGACGTAATGCCGGCCTGCGCAACGCGCAGGGGTTGGCGCATTGATGCGGACGACTACTCGCTGCCAACCACGCTGGCCGGCAGCATCACGGTTCTTTCCCGGCGGCCTGTGCCTGGCCTGCGCCTGGGCTGGCGAGCAGAGCGGCGCCGAGCACGGCTCCGGTGAAACCTGCTCCGCGCAGCACCCCGGGGAGGCCACCGGGCATGTACTCGGCGAAGACGGTCAGGCCCGCCAGGATGGGCAGCAGGTTGGTCAGCAGGCTCGACGTGCCCGCGGTGGCCAGGACCGTGCCGCGCTGGAAGGCGAGCTGGAGACAGATGAAGGCAAGGCCGTGACAGGCGGGCAGCAGCACGGCGAACGCGACCACCGGGCTGATGCCGCTAACGGCTGCCTTCGTCGAGACGTCGCCGGCCGCGTACAGCAGGCCAGCGGCGGCGGCGAGCCCTGCACCCGGACGCAGTACCGCCGCACCTGGAACCGCAGCGACGGCCGCAGCGAGCATGGACGCGAGCACCCAGCCGAGCGGCGGTCCCCAGCCCACCGCGGCGGCGTGACCGGTCCCGGCCGGGAGCGACAGTCCGAGCAGGAGCAGACCGCCGACCGACGAGGCTACGGCAGCCAGGTCCCGCGCTGGCAGGCGCGTGCCGCTGACCCGGACAGCCACGGCGAGGAGCCCGATGCCGCCGGCCGAGGTGGCCTGTACCAACGAGATCGGGGCCAGGTCCAGCGCGATGATGTACAAGCCCCACCCGACGAGGCCGCTGGTGAATCCTATGAGCCAGCGTCCGCTGGTGAACAGGGCGGACAGCGAGGAAATAGGGTGTCGCAGCGACAGCGCGGGCAGCGTGCCGGAGGCGGCGTGCTGCAGGAAAAAGCCGTAGTTGAGGGCGGCAGTGGACGCCAGCGCGAGCAGGAGCCCGGTCGCGAGCTTCACCGCATGCCGCCCGCAGGTTCGTGCTCGGCCGACTCACCGGCGGGCGGCTGCCCAGGCTCCGGTTCGGGTGCCATCTGGTCGGCCGACGGCTGCGGGTGAGCCAGCCAGCCCCGGCCGCGGATCAGCCCGGCGTAGGGCAGGTAGCCTTCGGCAGCCATCGCCGCGAGCGCCACCCGAGGCAGGTCGGCGCGGCGCTCGACGACCACGTAACGCCGCTCCCAGCAAGGGCTGAACTGGCGGTTGAACCGCAGCAGATTGTCCAGCTGCAGCGTGAGGGCGTCTTTCAGCCTGAGCAGGACGCGCCGCTGAATGCGCTGCGCCGGTGTCCGGGCCGCGTCGGCGGCGAGCAGTCCCGCGAACGGGGAAAAGTTCAGCGAGAGGCGGGCGAAGCCGTGCCCGCGCGCCCATGAGACCGCTGTGATGATGAGCCAGGCGTTGAACCCGTTCGGCGTGTCCGGACGGCGAGGCATAGACGATAGGGATAGCGACCGGCTGGGTCGGCAGATGGCCAGGTGCAGGAATCCAGCAACCTGGTCCCGTTCGTCACGCCCGATCACGAACAGCGCGTCGTCGCCGCGCAGCCGGAACGGGTCATCGAGTTCCATGGTGAAGCCCTTGCGGATCCCGCCGTGCAGCCAGGTGCGGTCGACCGCGGCGAGTTCGGCGCGCAGGGCGGGCCCAACGTCACCGGCTAGGACGATCTCGGCGTGGTAGCCGCGGCGTTCCAGCCGGTGGACTGCCTGGCGGATCGTGCGCATCGGCCGCCCATCGAGGCTGAAGGCGGCGGTGTTGATGACCGCCTCATCGCCGTGATAGACGGGATGCAGGCCGTGCTTCCGGTAGACGGCCAGCAGTCGGCTCGACGCGCCGAGGACCGCGACGTACCAGCCGCGGGCGCGGGCATGAGCCAGGAAGGCGCCCACCGCCGCCTCAGCCTCTTCCGGCGGACCGACCGGATCGCCGCTGACCACCGCGATCCCCCGGATGACGCGGTAGGCGATCAGGCTCTGGCCGGTAAAGAACCACTGCTTGTCCAGCCGCAGGGCGAATGGCGCTAGGGTGTCGCCGCCCCAGTGTCGCACGATCTCCTCGGCGCGCTCCTGGCTTCCCGCGCCTGGGAACAGCCTCTGCCGCCAGGGGCGGACCCATACCTCGGCCGCCCACAGTACCCCGATCGCGGCGATCGAGAGCACCGAGGCCGGGAACCACCTGGAAAATCCTCCGGTCAGGTACTGGCTGCCGTGCGGTGCGAGCCCGGCCAGCGCCCGGACGCTGTCCCAGAGCGCGGCGGGCAGGGAGAACGGCACGCCCGAAACCGTCTGGTAGGCGAACAGCGTCACAATGCTGTAGGCCATGGCCGCCGCGAGCATGCCACCCAGCCGCAGCAGCGCCGACGGCTCGGCGGCCGGATCACCGCGGAACGGGAAATCCTGTCTGGCGGCCACCAAGGCGACCGCGGTAAGCCCGGTCACGATCGCGGCGGCGTAGTCGGGTCCCCGCAGCAGGTGCAGCGCCGCGGACAGGCCAAGTAGCGCCACGCACAGCTGCCAGGCGCGCCGGCTGCGGCGGGCCAGGCCGCGTGATCCGATCAGCAGCAGCATCCCGGTCGGCACCAGCAGCGCATGCGCGGCCGGGACGACCACGCCCGGCCCGAACCGCTCCACTAGCCCGAGCGCGGCGCCCCGGCGCGGCATGAGGGCCGATAGCAGGTCGATCAGCCCGCCCGCGGCCACCAGCCAGGCCAGCAGCCGGTGCGCGATCCGGTCGGCCCTGATGCTGCGTCCCAGCAGCGCCCCGCCTGCACCGGCCAGCGCCGCCGCCAGGTACACCGGTTGCAGGCCGGCGGCGGCGCGGAACGCCTGCTCGGCGGGCACCTGGCGGACGACGAACAGGCAGGCCGCGTCGGCCAGGAACAGCCATCCTCCGACGCCAGCGGCCAGGCTCAGGCCGGCCGCCAGCCGGTCGAGCCGCGCCGCCCGCGCCACCAGCCCCAAGACCACGCCGACCATGCCGAAGACCAAGGCAAACACGGTCAGCGGCACGCGGTCGTGGCCGGGCAGCTCATCCAGCGGCAATGTGTCCCGCACCTGCGGACCCGGCCAGTGCGCCACGCCGGCGCGCAGCCAGTACAGCCAGCCGGTCGCCACCGCAGTGACGACCATGACGGCCAGCGTCACCGCCGCTGCCCGGCCGGCGGCAGCCAGGGGACCGCGCAGCCGCCTATCCATGGCTCAGCCGCTCCGACGCGGTGATCAGTGCCTGCGGCATCGCGCTCCGCCACAGCCGCCAGGTGTGCGTGCCCGGCAGCTCGAAGAAGTGATGCGCGATCCCGAGGTCGGCCAGTTCGGCGTTGAAGTCGCGGTCCTGCCCGGCGAGCTCGTCGGACGCGCCGCAGTAGAACCAGATGTAGGTACGGGCCGCTCGCAGCCGCGGGGCGGCGACAACGACCTGGTCGGCTGGGCTGTTGTACCGCAGCAGCGCCGGGTTGCGGCCGAAGACGGCCGGGATGTTGTCAGCGGTCATGTAACCAGACCAGCTCTCCAGCAGCCCGAACTCACCCGGGTGGTGCAGCCCGATGTTCAGCGCCCCGTACCCGCCCTCCGAATAGCCGGCCAGCCCGCGGGCGCCGGCCGCGCGAATCGTGCGGTACCGCTCATCGATCGCGGTGACCAGGTCGCGGGCGACGAAGGTCTCCCACTGGTTCCCGCTGACCACGCCGTCGGCCCATTCCTCGTCGGCGAAGTAGGCTCGGGTTCCGCTCGGCATGACCAGGATGACCGGCTGCATCTTCCCGGCCGCGACCAGCGTCGCGTCGATGGCAGCGATATCGCCGACGGTCAGGAAGTCCGACGGTCGCCCGGGAAAGCCATGCAGCAGGTATAGGACCGGATAGTGGCGCGCCGTGTCGCTGGCATACCCCGGCGGCAGTACGACATCGACGGCGTCCCGGTAACCGCCCAGCGCCCGGCTGACCACCGAAATGGTCTCCACCCGCGCGGGAGCCACGCTGGGCGCCACCATAGGCGCGGGATAACCCCGGTACAGCCAGAACGTCACCCCGTACCGGACCACCCCGGCCATCCCCGTCACCGCGAGCACCGCACCTGCGGCTGTCAGCGCCAGGAAGAGGAGCCGACGGCGAGCCGGCGACGCGTCCCGGCCACCCCGGACCCGCCGCCGCGCAAGCACCGGCACACGCCGCAACCCTGACATCGGCATCAAGCACACCCCGGCCCCGACCCTGGGGGCAGGGGCAAAGGTCCCGGCGGGATACCCACGTGAGTCCCGGGTGGCGCTATCCCTTCACGACACCGAGAGGCACCAGCCGGGCTACCTTCCGGCACAGCCCCGCGCCCTCGGCTGCCTCGACGACCTGTGTGACGTCCTTGTAGGCCCGCGGGGTCTCCTCGGCGAGCCCGCGTTCGGAGGCGCCGCGCACCGCGATGCCCCGCTCCTCGAGCTGCCGCCTCAGTTCCGGGCCGGTGATGGAGCGTGCGGCCTGGTGGCGGCTCAGCATCCGGCCCGCGCCGTGGCAGGCCGAGGCGAACGCGCCGCCGCCGGGCACCCCGGCCAGGACGTAGGAGGAAGTGCCCATCGAGCCGGGGATCAGGACCGGCTGCCCGGCGCCGCGCAGGTCCTCGGGCAGCCCCGGTTGGCCCGGCGGCAGTGCCCGCGTCGCGCCCTTGCGGTGCACGCACAGCCGCCGCCCGGCGTGGGTCTCGATCGTGGCGAGGTTATGGGACACGTCATAGACCAGGTGCAGCGGCTCGCCGGTCAGCTGCGAGAATACGCCCCGGGTCGCCTCGGCCAGCAGCTGGCGGTTGGCCCGGCCGTAGTTCGCGGCGGCGGCCATCGCGCCGAGGTAGCGGCGGCCCTCCACAGATCCAGTAGGGGCGCAGGCCAGCTGCCGGTCGGGCACGGTGATGCCGTAGCGGGCCATCGCAGTGTCCATGATCTGCACGTGGTCGCTGCAGACCTGGTGCCCCAGCCCGCGGGATCCGCAGTGGATCATCACGCAGACCTGCCCTTCGGCCAGCCCGAAGACCTGCGCCGCCGCCGGGTCGAAGACCTTGTCCACCGCCTGGACCTCCAGGAAGTGATTCCCCGAGCCGAGGCTGCCGATCTGGCCCAGCCCGCGGTCGATGGCCCGGCGGCTGACCTGGGAAGGGTCCGCGCCGCCGGCCGCACCGTGATCCTCGCACCGGTCCAGGTCGCGCTGGCAGCCGTGGCCGCACGCCACCGCGTAGGCGGCCCCGCCGGCCAGCAGCTTGTCCAGTTCCGCCCGGCCGCGCAGGCGCCAGGTGCCGCCGCGCCCGGTGCCGCACGGAATCACCGCGGCGAGCCGGTCCATCACCCGGCTGAGCACCGGGGCCAGCTCGCCGGCGTCCAGATCGGCGGCGAGCAGCCGGACCCCGCAGGAGATGTCGAAGCCGACCCCGCCGGGCGAGACCACCCCGCCGTCGGCGATGTCGGTCGCGGCGACTCCGCCGATCGGGAAGCCGTACCCCCAGTGCACGTCCGGCATCGCGTAGGACGCCTCCACGATGCCGGGCAGTTCGGCGACGTTGGCCACCTGCTCCAGCGCGCGGTCGGTGGCCGGGTCCGGGATCAGCGCCCGCGTCGCGAACACCACCCCGGGCACCCGCATCCGGCCGCGCCGCGGGATCACGAACCGGTACGGAGACTCCTGCACGATCTCCATCACCACGCACCCCTGACCATTAACCTGCTGCTCCCGCCGGCTGCCCGGTAGGGTCACAGGTCACCACCCACCCGGGGACATCGGCCCGTCCCGGGCCCTGCTGATCGCGACGTGCTCCGCGTACGCGGCAGGCAGTCATGCCGAACGGACCGCGGTGCGCGCTCTCGACCAGCAGCATCGCGCGGGCCAGGAACGACGCCGTATCGCGGCGAAACGACGGCCCGGCTGGTGATTTCGGGCCGGGGCAGGCCGGGTGGCCAGCGGTGCCGGACGCCGGATAGTGAACATTGCCCGGTCCTCCCTGCCGGAGCGGTCAGGGCGCGGTTAGATCTTGTTTGACCCGACCCAGATGTTCATGTCTTTCGCCGCCTTGATCAGGTCGTCTCGCTGGTCGGGATGGGCGATGCTGATCAGCAGCTCGGCGCGCTCCCAGGTGGTCCTGGCTTTGAGGTCGACCGCACCGTACTCGGTCACCACGTAGTTGGTCATGGTGCGCGGCACGGTGACGATGGTGGCCGGGTCCAGGGCGGGCACGATCCGGGACACCGGCTGCCCCGTCGCGTTTTCCCTGAGCGAGGGCAGGCAGATGAACGACTTGCCGCCTCTGGAATGGAAGGCGCCGTACACGAAGTCCAGCATTCCGCCGTTGCCGCTGATCTGGCGCGGGCCCAGCGACTCGGCGGCCACCTGGCCGTACAGGTCGACCTCGATGGCGTTGGTGATCGAGACCACGTTGTCATGCCGCGCGATGACCTGCGGGTGGTTGGTGTAATCGGCGTGGTAGCTGGCGATCGCCCGGTTGCGGTCCATCCAGTCGTACAGCCGCTGGGTGCCCAGAGCGAAGGTGAAGGCGATCCGGCCTCGGTCGAAGGTCTTCCGCCTGCCGGTCATCACGCCCGACTCGTACATGTCGACGTAGGCGTCCACCAGCATCTCGGTGTGCCCGCCCAGGTCCTTCAGACCTGACCGCGCGATCATCCGCCCGATGGCGTTGGGCATTCCCCCGATGCCCAGCTGGATGACGGACCCGTCCTCCAGATGCTTCATCACGTGCTCTCCCACCCGGTTGTCCACCACGGTGGGCTCGGCATCTGGCACCTGGACCAGCGGCTGGTTGTCCGATTCCACGATCAGGTCGACGTCGGAGATGTGCACCGCCTCGTCATTGCCGCCATAGACGTAGGGCATCGCGTCGCTGACCTCGGCAATCACCGTGTCCGATCCCTCGACGATCGTGGCGTGCAGGCTGTTGCCCGTGCCGAAATTGAAGAACCCGTGCTTGTCCATCGGCGCGACCTTGATCATCGCGACGTCGGGTTTGAGATAGCGCTCGAAATACATCCGGCCCTCGTGATAGAGGATGGGAATGTAATTGCACAGTCCCCGATCGCCGAGCGCGCGGTCGCCGGGGCCGAAATGCCAGTTGTTGTAGATGAAGTGCTCGCGTCCGGGATCGCACGTAGCCACCTGCGCCAGGCCAGGGAAGACCACCGCGCACACGTTGACGTCCCGCAGCTCGTCCTTCCGCCTGGCCAGGAACCCGTCCAAGTAGACCGGGGCATTGGCGTGATGCCCGTACTGCACCCAGTCGCCCGACTTGACGACCCGGACCGCCTCCTGCGGGGAAACCAGCTTGCGGCTGTACTCGCTCGCCAGATCCATACGATGCACTCCGTCCTTGATAGCCCTGCCTGCCGGCCATCGCGAGCCCGCCCCGTCCCTGGCTCGCAAGCTGCGTTCCCGGCCCGCCGCGTACCACCAAACCGCCACCAGCGTGACCGTCATCGATGGCGGCCGGGTAGGGCCATAAGCCCCTACCCGTAATCTGCGCGGGCATCCGCGTAGCTGTTCCGGCCAACAAGCCGGCCAGGTGCGACAGGGAGCCCGGGTCAGGGCTTTGCGGATGTCGTCTAGGCCGAACGGCCCGCTCAGGCGGGACGTAGGGCCGCAGCGTTCGCTGATGCCAGGGTCAAGGCTGAAGATAACGAAACGACCCGCGGACGGCGCAGGCGAGCAGCCGACGACCGGGATGGGACCGGCAAGCAGCCGAGACGCTAGGTGCCTGCCCCCAGGCGGGAGGCCCGGCCGATGAGCCCGCTGCTCGCCACCACGCCCCTGCGGACGCTGGGCCCGGCCTTGAAATGAGCGCCCTGGCCCATCTGACCGAGATGAAGGAGGCGCGTCATGCGATCCCATCCGCTGGCTCGCCGGAACATATCCGCTCCGGTGCTTGGCCTGGCCCTGCTCGCGGCCCTTGCCGCCTGCGGCAGTTCCAGCACGTCCTCGGCAAGCCCGCCTCCGTCCACCCATTCCTCGCCCAGCGCCACGGCCTTGATCACGGCGAACTGGGAGGCGTTCTTCAGCGGCACGAGCTCCGCCGCGACGAAGATCACGCTGCTGCAGAACGGGCAGGCGTTCGCCACCATCATCAACGCCCAGTCCGGATCGAGCATGGCCCGCTCAGCCTCGGCGACAGTCACCAAGGTGACCGTGACCTCAACGACACAGGCGACGGTGGCTTACAACATCCTGCTGGGAACCACGCCCGCGCTGACCAATCAGTCCGGCCTGGCCGTGTACCAGAACGGGACCTGGAAGGTCGGCGATTCCAGCTTCTGCGGGCTGCTGGCCCTGGAGAACGGCGGTAAGGCACCGTCGGTGTGCAGCTTGGCCGGATAAGGCAGGCCGCGCGGCTGCCTAGCCGGGCAAGGGCCGTCTCGGTACAGAGCAAGAGACACAGCGACAAGACGGAATAGTCACCTGCACGCGCATCCGCGCCATCTAGACCCCGTCGTCGGACCGGAACCGGGCACGCCATTGTCTGGCGTCGAACTGCGCCGGCTCGGTCTGCTCAAGGAATCGCTCGAGCACCGCGACGAAGCGGGTCGGCGCTTCGAGCTGCGGCAGGTGACCGACCTGGTCGAAGATCTCCAGGCGGCTGCCCGGGATGGCCTGGTGGGCGTGCTCGCCATGGTGGACCGGGATGATCGAGTCGCGGGCGCCCCAGATGATGAGGACAGGTATGCCCTCGGTGAGGTAGAGCCGGTCGCCGGCGTAGACGCGCTGACCGCCTACGCTGATGACCGAGCGCAGCGTGGCGAGGAACGCGGCCCGGCGGCCGGGGTCGGCGAGCGAGGCGTAGCCGCGAGCGACCTCGGCGATGTCCGCCGTGGGTCGCAGCCCGAAGGCCGCTAGGCCGCGTGCGAGCGCGGCTCCCGCGGAACGACCCGCCGCGGCGGTGGCGGCGATGAACACATCCGCGCCCGGCAGCGCCGCGGCGCGCAGCACCACGCTGACCTCCGGACCCAGGCCCCCGCTGGAGACCAGCACCAGGCGCTCGGTGATCTCGGGGAACTGGTAGGCGAACTGCATGGCGATCCCGCCGCCGAGCGAATGCCCCACCAGCGTCGCGCGTTCGTGGCCGAGCACGACGAGCAGGTCGCGCAGGCCAGCGGCGAGCGTCCCGAGCGAGTAATCGCCAGCACCGGGCGCCGAGGCGCCGTGGCCTGGCAGATCAGGCGCGATGACGGTGTGGTGTCGCGCCAGCGCCCCGATCACCTCCTGCCAGTTCCCGATGTTGCCCGCCATCCCGTGGATCAACAGCAGCACGGGGCCGCTGCCCGCCTCGACACAGTTCACCGCCCGGCCATGGACCAGCACGCTCTTGGACTTCACCGCGTTCATGCCGGCGCCGCATCGGTGATCCGCGCGAATGCGAGCGCGTCCGGCATGAGATCGCCGGCCATGCCACGGGCAGCCGCCGGATCGGCGCAGCCGCGCAGGCGATTAGCTGCGCCGCTGGTCTTCGGCATCGCCTCGGCCAGTCGTACCACGGGTCACCACCGATCCAGGCACCTGTCTGATCCCGGCAGCCACGACTGGCCGGGGTAAAGCGCGCCCGAGCACGATCCACAGGGAGGTGCAGGCCACCCGGTAACCATCGCGTCCCAGCCGGGCGACTCCCCACGGCCGAAGGCCCATTGGAGGCGGGACCATCGTCCTTAACTAGCACAGCAGCTTGTGCGCCCATCGCGGCCGCTCCACGTACCCGATCCGATCGGCACAAGGAGCTCCCGGTTATGGCGTGGCCGACGGCCCTGGGGGTGGCGGCGGTTCGGCTGATGCCGTCTCGGGGCCTTCGATGGCGGCTGGGGGAGCCGGGATCGGCAGCTGTGCTTTCATCCGGGCCAGTTCGTCGTCCACGTTGTGGCCCGCGGTGAGGGCATCCAGCTGGGACTGCAGGTCGTCGCGGCCCCCGGGCAGAGCGGCATCTTCGAGCGCGCCGGAGGCCAGCAGCTCATCCAGCGCGCCGGCCCGGGCCTGCATCTGCTCGGTCTTATCCTGCGCGCGCTGGACGGCCATGCCGACGTCGCCCATCTCCTCGGAAATCCCGGTGACGGCCTCGCGGATGCGGGTTTGCGCCTCGGCGGCGGTATAGGCCGCCTTGATGGTCTCCTTGCGGGTACGGAACGCCTCCACTTGCGCCTGCAGCCGCTGCGAGGCGACCGTGAGTTTGTCCTGCTCGGCCTGCAGCGAGGCGTGCTGGCTCTGCAGGTCGCCGATCTGCGACGTGACGGCCGCCCGGCGGGTCAGCGCCTCGCGGGCCAGATCCTCGCGGCCCGCGGCGAGCGCCTGCTGCGCCTGGGCCTGCAGCTTGGCTGCCGACTGCTGCAACTGGGCGACCTGAAGCTCGACTCGTCGCCGGCTGGTCGCCACGTCCGCCAGCCCGCGGCGCACCTGCTGCAGCAGCTCTAGCTGCCGCTCGTAGGAGTAGTCAAGAATCTCCCGCGGGTCCTCGGCGCGGTCCAGCGCCTTGTTCGCCTTGGCCCGGAACAGCATTGCGATCCGGTGGCTGAGACTCATCCGATCCACGTCCCTTCAACCGGACACAAGCCGCGCCACGATCGTATGCCCGGAGCGTCCGGCGGTACGCGTCTTCGCGCGAGGTCTCGGGGCCGGGCGGCCATCAGCGCATGATCGCCTTATCACGCGTGGTACCCAGGAATCGTCCCTACCAGCCTGCCGGCCTTGGGTCTCGGCACACCGGCGTCCGCGGTTCCCGCCATGATAAGCAACCCGGTCTCGTCGTAGACGGTAGCACCGGCGGCCCGCAGGGCGGTCTGGCTGACCCTGAAGTGGTGACCGCATAGGAGCAGGTCAACAGGGTGCGGGCGGCTGGCGGTCGGCGGCATCACCACCGTGACCACTGGCCTTGCTGGACAGCAACACGCCCGCGCGCCAACGTCGATCGGCACGGCTCGCTCGAGGTCGGCGATGAGCTGCTTACACGCGGCGCCCGTCCGGCGAGGCCACCACCTGTTCATACGCTTACCATCAAACCGGCCTGAATGCGGCGCCAGGGTCGTTGTTCCCGCGCGGCACGGCCATGGGTCCTTAACGTGGTCGCTGCACGCATCGTGGGGCCCGGCGCACGTGGAGCGCTCTCATCAAACCCACCTTCTTCGGATCAAGGTGCTGGAGTGGCCGCCAGGGGAGCCCGCTCACTGCCGATGCAGCCTGGCTCAGCCGGCGGGCCCGGCAGTGAAGACGATCGTGGCCGCATGGGCCTGGCCGGCCTGGTCAATCCAGTGCAGGCTGGCCGTCTCGCCGGGATGGTAGGCATTTATCACCGACCGCAGGGACATCGCCGAGGTGACGGCATGCCCGCCGATCGACACGATCACGTCGCCCGGCGCCAGTCCGGCCCTGGCCGCCGGCGCGCCCGGGGTGATCCCGGCGACACCGGCCCCGGCGCTGGCCGGGTTACCGGGCACCGCGACGCCGTACGGCACGGCCTGGACGCCGAGGAAGGCGGTGGCGCCGATATGGACCGCGTCCGAGGCCCGGCCCGCCGCGATCGCGGCGGCGATCGGGGCAGCTTGGCTGGCCGGGATCGCGAACGCCTGGGCCGCGCCGGAGCCGATCTGGAACTGCGATGACCCTGCGGTATTCATGCCGATCACCTGTCCGGCCGGGCTGACCAGCGGCCCGCCCGAATCACCGGGCTGAAGCGGCACGCTGGTCTGGATCAGCCCGGTCAGCTGCTCGGAGATGCCCGCGGCCTGATCGGTCGCGGTGATCGACTGGCCCACGGCGGTGATCGTGCCGGTCGCGGCAGCCGGGGTCCCGCCCCGGCCGCCCGCGTTGCCCAGGGCGAGCACCTTTTCACCGGGCGTCACAGCCGATGACGAGCTCAGCGAGACCGTCTTGAGCCCGGATGCCGCCGCCAGCTGCAGTACGGCGATGTCCTGGCCCTGGTCGTAGCCGACCACCGCCGCGGTGTAGGTCCGTTGGTTGCCGACATCGGTGACGGTGATGGACGTCGCGCCCTCAATCACGTGGTTGTTGGTGATGACCCGTCCCGACGGTGTCAGTACCATCCCGGTCCCCGCCGAGATGGCCTGCTGGTAGCCCAGCGTCGCGGTCACGTCGACCAGGCCGGGATCGACTCGGGCGGCCTGCGAGGACATCGGCGGGGAGATCCGCGAGGCCACGGGCGCGGCAGTGCCGCGCACCGCGCTGTATACCACGACCGAGGCCAGCCCCGTGGCAGCCGCGACGGCAAGCACGGCGGCGATGGCCAGGACATGGTTAAACTGCCGCCGCGGCGCAGGCGGCCCAGGCCGGCTGCTGCCGACCGTCAGCAGTCCGTCATGCATCCTGCACTCCTCCGGCAGCCTTCACCCTGAGTGCACCAGCCAGGGCTGCGGTCAGATAGGGCCGCACTACCCCTGCCGGGCGGACCTCGGTCCCTGAAAACCGAGTTCCCCGCCGGCCCTGCTAAGAGCGGGTCCGTGGAAGTGGGCGGCTAATCGACCGGGTCCGGCTCCGGCGCCTGTCACTGGGCACGCCGGGCGGCGCCATGAGTTTGCGGAGGCAGCTGGTAGGTGCGGCCCGGCTTGCCCCATTCCCCGAACGGCAGGCGGTAGCCGGCATCGATCGCGCGCAGCGAGGGACGTCCGATGTGGGCGAACACGAGCCGGGCGACCCGGTGCTCGCGGGCCTGCTCGGCGACCTGCAGCGCGGCCATGTGCCCGCCAGCCCCGCGGGCGAACCGGATCGGACGGTTCCACCCCGCCGCGTCGGCGAACATCAGGTCCGCCCCGGCCGCCCAGGCCGGGAACGCCCAGATTTCCGGGGCCCATACCGCCCAGGCCATCGGCAGGCGCAGCAGGTACCCCCACGTGGGGTGGCTGGTGTGGGCCACCGGGCGGGGCTCGATCACCAGGTCGGCGACACGGACGGCCGCCACGGCCGGGTGTAGCCCGCGGGCCGCGCCCAGCGTGCGCAGCTGGCGGCGCAGCTCGCTCCGCTCATCACAGACCAGCCAGGCCGCCAGCGGCCCGGCCGGCTCGGCGCCGGGGCCGCCGTCGAGCATGACCTGGCGGCGGCGGTAACGGACCAGCAGCCCGGCCGGCGGATACCGGGGGGAGTTCATCGCCCCGGCCCCGAGCAGGGTCAGCCGCAGCCGGGGCGTCACCTGCGGCCTACCCGTGCCCGCAATACGCAGGGCGGGTCCCGGCCCGCCACCGCACTACGACGCGAGGCAGTCAGGCTCTCGGCGACGTGCATGCATCTTCCCTGGTCACGAAGTGCAGCCCTCCGCCGGGTCCGAGCGAGAAGCCCTCCGGATCACCCGGGGCGATGTCGAGGACCAGCTGCGGGTGATCCCATGACTGGTAGATCCTGGCGTCGATGTAGAACGGGCAGTCTTCGATCTCCCCGAGCAGCAGGTCGACGTCGCCGACGATGTACTCCCCGGCGGGGAAGCACATCGGCACGCTCCCGGCGCAGCACCCGGCGGACTGGACGAACATCAGCGCCTCCCCGCGGGCGGCGCGCAAGTGCCTGATTGCCTCGCGCGCCGCCGGGGT
>Ga0187781_10000157_pt1 | contig 46688 bp, 40 predicted proteins | sample 0715_SJ02_MP02_2_FD_132447 | JGI IMG/M metagenome (GOLD analysis project Ga0187781, IMG submission 132447) | Tropical peat soil microbial communities from peatlands in Department of Meta, Colombia - 0715_SJ02_MP02_20_MG | ecosystem: Environmental > Terrestrial > Soil > Wetlands > Peat | place... | reverse complement strand
GATTGGAAGCGCTGACCGACCTCGACCTGGGGAACCTCTTTCATGACCCTACTCTCGGAACGGAAGCGGAAAACGTCCCCAGCATAGACGGTCGCGGTAAACGGCAACTAAATGCGGGGCGCGCTTCAGCCGCCTTTTTGAAGCAGCGCACGCCCTGGCAACGCCAAGCCCGGCACGACCAACGGCGCCAGGCCGGAGGGTATGGGCGACGAACCCCGTATGGATCTCCCGGCAGGCGCTTCTGAGAGCGCGCCGCCCAGCCGGCCTCGACGCGCTCTATGCGTTCGAACCGGTCTGCCGGCGAACCTCACCCGTGCAGCACCAGCTTCTGCACGCGCCAGTTCAAGAGCTCCGCGACATAGAGCACGTTTTCCGCGGGGCAGGCCATTTCGTGGATCCAGCCGAACTGCTTCAATTGCTTGCCGGATTGGCCGAAGACGCCCAGCAGCTTGCCGTCGAGGGTGAGCTTGTAGATGCGGCCCGGATAGGCGTCGGCGCTGTAGAGCACTTGGTTGGGTCCCGGCGAGATGCAGATCGCCCAGGGAGAGCCGGGCGCGAAAGTGCCGGCGGCGATCGCCGCCTCGTCCGGCACGTTGCCGATCGCCGGCCGCGCGCCGGGCGGCATCGGCACGTCGATGGTGAACTGGCGCAGGAACGTGCCTTCGCCGTCGAACACCTGGATGCGCCGGTTGCTGCGGTCGGCGACGTAGACCTGGCCCTTGGCGTCGGTGGCGATGCTGTGCGGCGTGTGGAACTGCCCCGGCGCGGTGCCGCGCTCGCCCCAGGACTTCAGCCAATTGCCGTCCTTGTCGACCTTGGCCACGCGCGAATTGATGTAGCCGTCGCTGATATAGGTGTTGCCGGCGGCGTCCCAGGCCACGTTCGTCACCTGGCGGAAGCGGCCGGGCTCGGCCGGCAGCGGCGGGTTCGGATGCTTCAACGGCCCGGTCTCCTCGTCGGACGCTTCCTGCTTGCGGCCGAACACCATCGCGACGCGGCCGTCGGGCGTGAACTTGATCACCATGTCCGAGCCCTTGTCGGTCACCCAGATGTTGTCCTGGGGATCGACCTTGACGGTGTGCGCGTAGGACCAGGCGTAGAGATGGTGGCCGATCTCGCGCAGGAACCGGCCGTCCGGGCCGAATTCGAGAAGCTGGGTCGCGGCGGCGGCATAGGCGGGGCCGGTGGTGTTGCCGCGCGAGAGCACGAAGACATGGCCCTTGGAATTGAGCGCGACGCCGGACACCTCGCCGAAATAAAGATCGCGGGGCAGGTGCAGCAGATTGCCGACGGACTCGTAGGAGATGACCGGCGCCATCTCCTCGGCGATGCCGGCGCGCGGCGCCAGCGCCAGCGCCGCCAGACCCCCTCCGGCGGCGAGCATGAAGCGGCGGCGGTCGACGGCACCGCAGCACGGGCAGGATACCGAATGTCGCAGGCCCATCTGTCTTCTCCCCTTTCCCGCGCCGCGCGGGCGGCGTCTTTTCTTCGGCGGAATCTAGCGCCGGTCCCGCTCCGCGGTAAGTCCCCGCGGCTCGATCCGCTGCGAAAGGCGCACCGGTGCCTTGGTCAAGCGGCCGGCTTCGGTGCTTCGCGGATTGCCCGCCAGACGCGCTCGGGCGTTGCCGGCATGTCGATGTGGCGGATGCCATAGGGCGCGAGCGCGTCGATGACGGCGTTCATCACCGAGGGCAGCGATCCGGCGCAACCCGCCTCGCCGCAGCCCTTGACGCCGAGCACGTTGCTCTTGGCCGGCACCGGGTGGCTCAGAAACTCGAACATCGGCGCGTCGCCGGCGCGCGGCAAGGCGTAATCCATGTAGCTGCCGCTGAGGAGCTGGCCTTCCTCGTCGTAGAACGTGCGCTCCATCAGCGCTTGGCCGATCCCCTGGACGATGCCGCCATGGGCCTGGCCTTCGGCAAGCAGCGGGTTCAGCAAGGTGCCGAAATCATTGACCATGGCGTAGCGCACGACGGCGACGGCGCCGGTCTCGGGATCGACCTCGACCTCGGCGACGTGGCAGCCGTTGGGGAAGGCCGAGGGCGGCGAATTGGTCGCGAACGCGACGTCGAGGGACTGCGGCAGCGCCGCCGGCAGCGTCAGCCCCGCGCGCAGCTTCTGCGCGAGATCCAGAAGGCCGATCGACCGGTCGGTGCCGGCGATGGTGAAGCGGCCGCGGCCGAACTCGATATCGGCGGCGGCGGCCTCGAGCACGAAACCGGCGATCTCCTTGCCGCGCCGGATCACCTGCTCGCTCGCTTCGACCAGCGCCGCGCCGCTCGCCATCGCCGAGCGCGATCCGCCGGTGCCGCCGCCGGTCACGAGCTGGTCGCTGTCGCCTTGCAGCAGGCGCAGCCGCTCGAAGGGAATGCCGAGGCGGTCGACGATCACCTGCGCGAAAGGCGAAGCATGGCCCTGGCCGTAATCGAGCGTGCCGGTGATCATCGTCACCGTGCCGTCGGCCTCGAAGCGCAGGCCGCCCATCTCCTTGCCCGGCGGCGCCGTCACTTCGAGATAGCAGCCGATGCCGCGGCCGCGCAGCTTGCCCCGCGCGCCGCTCTCCGCCTTGCGCCGCTCGAATCCCTGCCAATCGGCGAGCGCCAGCGCCTTGTCCAGCACCCGGGTGAACTCGCCGCTGTCATAGAGCATAGCCGAGGCCGCTTTATAAGGCATGGCCTCGGGCCTGATATGATTGCGCCGGCGCAGCTCGACCCGGTCGATGCCAAGCTCGGCGGCGGCGGTGTCGATGAGCCGCTCCATGTAATAATTGCCTTCGGGCCGCCCGGCGCCGCGATAGGCGCCGGTGGGCGTGGTGTTGGTGAGCACGCCCTTGGTCGAAACCTCGACCAGCGGCGTCTTGTAGACGCTCACCACGTTCTTCACCGCGTTGATGGTGAAAGGCAGCGCCGCCACCGAGAAGGCGCCGGCATTGCCGTAGCCGGTGAGCCGCACGGCGAGGAAATTTCCCTCGCCGTCGAGCGCGAGCGCCGCCTCCATCTCGTGATCGCGGCCGTGATGGTCGCTGAGAAAGCTTTCCGAGCGCTCGTCGGTCCATTTCACCGGCCGTCCCAGCGCGCGCGCCGCATGCAGCAAGCAGACATATTCCGGGAAGACCGAGGCCTTCATGCCGAAGGAGCCGCCGACATTGCCGGTAAGCACATGCACCTTCTCCGGTGCCGTCCCGAGAACGTCCTTGAGCGCCTGGCGCATGCCGAAGACGCCCTGGCAGCCGAGATGCAGCGTGAAGCGCTCCGTCGCCGCCTCGTAGCGCGCGACCGCCGAGCGCGGCTCGAGCGCGTTGACCACGATGCGGTTGCTGGCGATGCGGAGCCGCGTGACATGCGCCGCCGCGGCGAAGGCGGCATCCACCGCCTTGGTGTCGCCATAGTGGTAGTCGAGCGCGACGTTGCCGGGCGCTTCGGCATGGAGCAGCGGCGCGCCCGGCGCGGCGGCGGCGGCGGGGGTGGTGACCACCGGCAGCGGATCGATATCGAGCGTCACCGTCTCGGCCGCGTCCTTCGCCTGCGCCGCGGTCTCGGCGACGACGAAGGCCACGGCCTCGCCGAGAAACCGCACGCGCTCGAAAGGCAGCGCCGGGCGCGGCGGCGCGCGCATCGGCGAGCCGTCCTTCATCGGGACCATGATGCCGGGCTTGATCGCGCCATAGGATTTGAGATCGGCGGCGGTATAGACGCCAAACACGCCCGGCATCGCGCGCGCCGCATCGGCGTCGATGCCGCGGATCGTGCCGTGGGCGAGGCGGCTGCGCACCATCGCCGCATGCGCCTGGCCCGGCAGGTTGACATCGTCGGTATAGCTGCCCGCGCCGCGCAGGAGCTTCGGATCCTCCATGCGCGGCACCGGCTGTCCGATGCCGAACTTCATCAGGGCCAGATCGGTGCTGTCCATCCCGCCGCTCCTCCCGCTCCCGTGGGCGGGTTCAGCCTAGGCGACGAGCCGCGGCGGCGGCAACCTGCGCCGCAGGCCGCTCTCCCATGCGGATTTGTCCAATACCGCCGCCGGCGCGGCGGCGGCACGCGCCCGTTTATTTTTTTTAACCGGTTCCCGCGATAATCCATTTGCGGCCGGGCTTTGCCGAGGCGAAGCCTCCGGGCGGGAGCGTGGGGCGACAATGCCGGATGATTCAGCACACAATCTGCCGGGCCTGGTGCCGCTGCCGCAGCGCCGCCCGCCGCGCAAGCCCGGGGTCAAGCATATCAGCCTGGCGCTGCAAGGCGGCGGCTCGCACGGCGCCTTCACCTGGGGCGTCATGCACCGCCTCATCAGCGAGCCGCGCTTCTACATCGACGGGCTCAGCGGCACCAGCGCCGGCGCGATGAACGCCGTCGTCTTCGCCGACGGCTTCATCAAGGGCTCGCGCCAGGGTGCGATCGACGCGCTGGCGGCGTTCTGGAGCCGCATCGCCGACCTCAATCGGCTGCCGCGCAGCTTCGTCCGCGGCATTCCCGGCCTCAGCGACGGCTGGCAAGTCGACGCCGACCCGACTTTCATCGCCATCGACTTCCTGACGCGTCTGTGGGCGCCAAGCCAGCTCAATCCCTTGAACATGAACCCGCTGCGCAAGGTGCTGTCCGATCTCGTCGATTTCGAGCGGCTCAGGCGGCGTACCGACGTGAAGCTCTTCGTCACCGCCTCCAACGTCCGCACCTGCAAGTCCCGCCTCTTCCGCACGGCCGACATCACCGTCGACACGCTGCTCGCCTCGGCCTGCCTGCCGCTGATGTTCAGGGCGGTGGAGATCGACGGCGAGCATTACTGGGACGGCGGCTATCTCGGTAATCCCGCGATCCACCCGCTGATCAACGAATGCGCCAGCAGCGACGTGGTGATCGTCCAGATCAACCCGCTCAACCGTCCCGACGTGCCGGTGACGATGCGCGACATCCTGAACCGCATCAACGAGATGACCTTCAACGCCAGCCTCGTGCGCGAGATGTTCGGCATCGCCACGGTGTCGAGCCTGATCGAGAGCGGCGCGCTCGATGACGACCGCTATACCACCGTGCGCTTCCACCAGATCTCCGCCGAGGCGGAGCTGGCGAAAATGGGCGCGCTCAGCAAGCTCAACACCGAGCGGCCGTTCCTCGAGCATCTGCACGCGCTCGGCTACGAGACGGCGGATCGCTGGATCAGCGAGAATTTCGACCGCATCGGCTGGGAGAGCACGCTGGACGTGCTGGAGACCTTCGTCTGAGGCGACGCCGCGGCGGCGCCCGGCCTACTCCATCCGCCAGCCGTGGGTGAGGGTCAGCGACTGGCCGGTCAGCACGTTCGTCGCGAAGGCGGCGAAGAACAGCGCCGTCTCGGCGACGTCCTCCACGGTGGTGAACTCGCCGTCCACCGTGTCCTTCAGCATCACCTGCTTGATGACCGCCTCCTCGGAGATGCCGAGCGCCTTGGCCTGCTCGGGGATCTGCTTCTCGACCAGCGGCGTGCGGACGAAGCCGGGACAGATGACGTTGGCGCGGACCCCGTGCTTGGCGCCTTCCTTGGCGACGGTCTTGGCGAGGCCGAGAAGGCCGTGCTTGGCGGTGACGTAGGGCGCCTTGAGCACCGAGGCTTCTTTCGAATGGATCGAGCCCATATAGATGATGCTGCCGCCGGTGCCCTGGCTGTACATCTGCCGCAGCGCCGCGCGCGTCGTCAGGAACGCGCCGTCGAGATGGATGGCGAGAAGCTGCTTCCATTTGTCGAAGGGAAAGTCCTCGAGCGGCGAGACGATCTGGATGCCGGCGTTGCTGACGAGGATGTCGAGCCGGCGGAAGGTCGCGATCGCCTTGGCCATGCCGGCCTCGACCTGCGCTTCGCTGGTCACGTCCATCGCGACGCCCAGCGCGCGGCCGGCACCGCCGAGCTCGGCGGCCATCGCCTCGGCGCCTTTCTGGTCGAGATCGGCGATGACGACCTTCGCGCCCTCGCGCGCGAAAGTGCGGGCAATCTCCTTGCCGATGCCGCTCGCGGCACCGGTGATGACGGCGACCTTGTCCTTGAGGCGCATGGGTTTCTCCCTTAGCTGATCAACCGAGATAATCGCGGACGCGCCGGCCGGGGGCGAGGGTGGCGCCGCGAGGATGGGCGGTGGCGCGATGATGCGCGCGCCGCCGGGCGGCGATCACCGCAAGGCGCTCGTCGGCCGCGCTTGCCCCATCGGCAGCGCCGGCACCTGGAGCGCCAGGCGCCTGCGGCGGGCTCGCTCGGTCGCGCCGACCGAAGCGGCGGCGGCTCCCGCCTGCGCGATTTGGGTCTGCGGCAGCGGTGCCACGTGCCACGGCGCGAGATGCTGCATCCGCCGGCGGGCGGTCTCGAGATCCTCGGCGATGCCTGCCGGCGCGCCGGTCATGAGCGCTCGCGCTCCGCCGCGGCGTGGGCACGGCCGGCGCCCCGCGGCGGCGGCGGACGCCGGGCGTATTTCCGCTGCAGGCTGCTGAACTCGTCGCGCGCAAGATCGGCAAACACAACCAGGTCGATCAGAAAAACCGCAGCGACTATGACGCTTCTCCACCCGATATCCAACATCACGCTACCGCCTCCATCCATTGCCCCTTATATGCCTTGCCCGCGGGCCTCATCCCAGAAAAATGTGCACTGCACAATAACCCAAAACGCCCGAATGCCGGCCAAAATTATTCGGCTATTGTCAATAATCTACGGTAATTTCCTTATAAAAATTTACTTGAGGAAATAATAACTGAGATTCAGCGCGGCCGAGGGTTGCATGCCGTCGGCGGGCATCTCGTCCAAGCTCGGCTTGCGCCGCCTGCTGACGCGGAAAGCCGTCTCGACGCCGGCGCGCCGCAGCCGGCGATCATGCCGGCGACGGATGACGTAGGATCGGCCGAAGGCGCCGTTTGGGCGCGGCGAGCAATGACCTGTCGGCGTTGTGCGGCGCGGCGCTTCCCCGCCGCTTCGGCGGCAACCGGCAAACACTCCATTAACCGTTGTCAACTAACGTTGGGCCGGTGAGAGGAGGGCCGATGGGCTCGCGGTTTCGTCTGTCACCGGAGATGATCTATCCGCTGCTCGACCGGTTCATCCCGCCGGCTCTCCGGGCCGAGCGCGCCGTGCACCAGCGCGCGCGCATCTTTCTCATCTCGCATTTCTTCGGTCCCTTCCTCGGCCACACCATCACCGTCTATCTCTATTGGCTCGATCCGCATCCCGGCTACGGGCTCTGGGTGCTCGCCTCGGCGATCACCGTCTATTGGGCCTTCCCCTGGCTGCTCAAGCGCACCGGAGCCTTTACCGCGCTGGCGCTGATCTCGGTGGCGAACCTCGTCTTCATGATCCTGTGGGGCTGCTACCATTACGGCGGCGTCAGCTCGCCCTTCGTCGCCTGGCTCGTGGTCGTGCCGCTGCTCGCCTTCCTCTATCTCGGCCCCGCCCTCGCGCCGCGCCTCCTGGTGCTGGGCATGATCGCGGTCGGCGTCAGCATCTTCTATCTCTTCTACGCCGCCGGGCATTCTTTCCCGGAGAATGTGCCGCTCCATTCGCTGAGCGGCATCGGCATCGTCTCGACCATCAGCGCCGCGGTCTATGTCTCGATGATGGCGCTCTATTACGCCAGCATCGTCGCCAACCAGTCCGAGCTCGAGCGCGAAGTGCAGAATCACCGCGCCACCGCCATCAAGCTGCGCGAGGCGAAGGAGGAGGCCGAGAACGCCAACCTCGCGAAATCCGAGTTCCTCGCCAAGATGAGCCACGAGCTGCGCACGCCGCTCAACGCCGTCATCGGCTACAGCGAGATGCTGCTCGAGGACGCCGAGACCGAGGGCACCGACGCGCAGGCGGTCGAGGACCTCGGCAAGATCAATTTCTCCGGCAAGCATCTGCTGTCGCTGATCACGGACGTGCTCGACCTCTCCAAGATCGAGGCGGGCAAGATGGAGCTGTTCAACGAGCGCTTCGATCTCAACGGCCTCATCGACGACCTCGCGGCGGCGGCGCGCCCCCTCTGCGCCAGGAACGGCAATGAGCTGGTCGTCGAGCGCGCGAGCGTGCTCGGCGAAGCCGAGGGCGACGTCGCCAAGCTGCGTCAGGCGGCGCTCAACCTGCTGAGCAACGCGGCCAAGTTCACCAAGGACGGCCGCGTCGTCATGAGCGTGACGCGCGAGGCGGCGCGCAGCGGCGACTGGCTGCGCATCACGGTGCGCGACACCGGCATCGGCATCGCCCGCGAGAACCTGCGCAAGCTCTTCCAGAACTTCAGCCAGGCGGAAACCTGGACCTCGAGCAAGTACGGCGGCACCGGCCTCGGCCTCGCGCTCACGCAGAAGCTCTGCCGCCTCATGGGCGGCGACGTGACGGTGGAGAGCGAGCTGGGGCACGGCTCCTGCTTCACCATCAGGATTCCCGCCTCGCTCGCCGAGGCGGTGCAGCGGCGCAACGAGATCGAGTGGGCGGCCGAGCCGACGCAGGCCGACGGCGCGGCGCGGCGCGACATCGTGATGGTCATCGACGACGATCCGGCGGTGCTCGACCTCATGCAGCGCATACTGGCGAAGGAGGGCTTCCGCCCGGTGCTCAGCGACGATCCGCGCAAGGCGTTGGCGCTCGCCCGCGCGGTCAAGCCGACCGCGATCGTGCTCGACGTGCTGATGCCGGTCATGAACGGCTGGGAAGTGCTCCGCGCGCTCAAGGCGGACGCCGAGCTCGAATCGGTGCCGGTGGTGATGCTCACCATCGTCGACGACCGGCGCGCCGGGCTGGCGCTCGGGGCCGCCGAACACCTGGTCAAGCCGGTCGACCGCGACGTGCTGATGCGCGTGCTCGACCGCATCTGCCCGCGCAACAAGGCCGATCCCCTCGCCGACTCCGCAACCGCAAAGCCGATGGCCGCCAATGCCTAAGATACTGCTCGTCGAAGACAACGAGATGAACCGCGACATGCTCGGCCGGCGCCTGAAGCGGCACGGCTTCGAGCTCTGCTTCGCCGTCGACGCGCCCAGCGGCATCTCGATGGCAAGCACCGAGCTGCCGGATCTCATCCTGATGGACATCGCGCTGGGCGAGATGGACGGCTGGGAGGCGACGCGGCGCATCAAGTCGAACCCGGCCACGGCCGACATCCCGATCATCGCGCTCACCGCGCATGCGCTCGCCAGCGACCGCGACAAGAGCGGCGAGGTCGGCTGCGCCGATTTCGACACCAAGCCGGTCGATCTGCCGCGACTGCTCGGCAAGATCAACGCCTGCCTCGGCGTGGCGCCGGGAAAATAGGCGGCTGGGGGCGGTCAGCCGCCTGCGCGCAGCCGGTCTAGCAGCCGGCGCAGCGCCGCGACGTCGATGGGCTTCCGCAGGTCCTCGACCACCTTGAGGCCGCGCGTCTCGGCGAGCCGGCCGGCAACTTTGCGGAACCAGTCGTCCTGGCCGCTGATGATGACGAGCAAGCCGCCGAAGCCGGTCTCCTCCAGCACCGACAGCAGGTCGATGCCGTCGGCCTCGGGCATGCAAAGATCGAGGGTGAGGATCTCGGGCTTCCAGCTCGCAATCAGCGCGCGCACCCCGGTCGGATCCGAGGTCGCTTGCGCCTCATAGCCGCATCTGGCGGCGATTCGCGCGACGAGGCCGGCGGAATCGGCGCTGTCGTCTATGGCAAGCAGGCGCATTCTGGCTTCCCCGGCGCCGCCTGCTTCAGGCTCCGACGGCGGCGGCGACGGCGCCGGGACGCGCGGTGAGCTGGCTGTGGCGCTGAAAGGCCGCTTGCGCCGCGTCATAGGCGGCGCGCAGCCGCGCCACCACATCGTCCACATTGGCTTTGCTGTGCTTGGCCATGACCTGGAAGCGGAAGCGCGCGCTGCCCTTGGCCACCGCCGGGTATTCCACGAGGTTGGCAACCACGCCCAGCTCCGGCAGGCGGCTGGCGACGAGACGGGCGAGGCCCTCCTCGCACATCATCACCGGCACGATCGCCGAGGGATCGCCGATGACCTCGAAGCCCGCCGCCTGCAGCTTGCCGCGCAGATAGACGATGTTGCCCATGAGCTCGGCGCGCAGCGCGCGGCCCTCGGCCGATTTGACGATCTCGAATGCCTTCAGCACGACCGCCGCCTGGACCGGCGAGAGGGCGTTCGAGAAGGTTTGCGGCGCGCTGTAGTATTTGAGGTATTCGCGCACCGCCGGCGACTTGCAGGCGACGAAGCCGCCGTTGGAGCCGAAGGTCTTGGAAAAGCTCCCCATGACGATGTCGACGCGGCCGATCATGTGCTGAAGGCCAATATGGCCGCGCCCGTCCTCGCCGAGATTGCCGAGGTCATGAGCGCAGTCGACCAGCAGCGTCGCGTTGAACTCGCGGCAAAGCTCCTGGAGCGCGGCGATGTCCGGCGTGTCGCTGTCCATCGAGAACAGGCTTTCCGTCACCACCAGGACGGCGTTTTCCGTGTCGCGGCCGCGGATCCGCGCCAGGTGGCGGCGCGCCGAGCCGATATTGAGATGGCCATGGAGGTGGACGTTGCGCGTCGCGGCAAAGGCGCCTTCCTGGAGGCAGGAATGGCAGAGGCCGTCCATCACCACATGGTCGTCCGGGCGCACCAGCGCCTTGATGACGCCGAATCCCGCGGCCCAGCCGGTGGGGTAGAGCACGACGTGCTCCATGCCGAGGAAGTCGGCGATCGAGCGCTCGAGCGCCAGCGAATATCCGGTGTTGCCGATGAAGGCGGCGGAGCCGGCGCTGTGCACGCCGTAGGCGTCGATCGCCGCCTTGGCGGCTTCCTTGATCGCGGGATGCGAGGCGAGGCTCAGATAATCCTGCGAGCCGAAATTGACGCCGGCGAAATGCTCGCCCGTATCCTCCCGGGCGGCGCAGGCCGCCTTGGGCGCCTCTTCCGTCGCACGCGAATAGGGCCACAGGTGATGCTGCCGGCGCAGATCCTGCCAGCGGAAGAAATGCTCGACGCGCCCCAGAAGGTCGGTGCCGCGGAGATCGCGGTAATCGCGCAAGCTGCCGGTCAGCGCTTCCGCCGGCGTCGAAGTTTCGTCCCTCTGGGGCATCGCCATCGTCCTTCCGCAGAATTCCAAACCAGCCCCGCCAACGCCATCCAACGCCGCGCCGGGATACCCCTAGGGCTATTGCATCCGCCGGTTGCCGGCCGGCTTGTCGGGAATGAGGCTGTTCGTTGTTAAGGGTTATGGCGAAGGATTATAAAGAAGTAGTAAAACTCGCCGCATTACCAAGGAAAATCTTCGAAAATTTGAGCCAAATTTGACGCTGATTGTAGTGAATACCAGTAATCAGCGTTAACGTTCTTCCGAGATAATGGCGATCGTCGATTTGCGCGGGCGCGTTCGATTGCTTTCATTGACAATCGCAAGGGTCCGTTACGGGGCGTCTGCTCTTCGCAAAGGCTTAACGCCGGTTGATATCTAATTGCCGGCACCGGCGGGGCGGCAACGCCTCGGGCCGGCTCGCTTCCTGCGGCAAGAGGTCCTGAGATGCGCGGCGCGTCGAGCCTGGAAAACCGGAGGGTCATGATCGTCGACGACGATCGGACCCCGGGCGCCTGACGCAAGCAGCCTTGACCGGACGCGGCCAGAGCAACGGCGATGACGCAGACGACGAGCGAAACCAAGACGCCTCCCGTTGAAGCGCAGCTTCTGCGGCACGTGATGCACCTGGCCGGCGCGCGCTCCGGCCATCGCGCGATCCTCTTCCACTTCTCGCGCTTGCAGCGCCACAACCGCCGCGACAAGCACCTCCAGATCGCCGCCAACATGCTCGAAGAGGTGGTGCATCGCTTTTCCGGCCGCCTTTTCGCGCTGGCCGCCGGCGACATGGTGCTGACCTGCAAGGGCGCGCGGCGCAAGACGCTCGACGGCGCGGTCGAGTTGATCCGTTACCTCTTCCAGGACGATCCGCTGACGCAGTACGACGACAGCGGTAACGATTTCTGCTCGCTTTTCGATCTCGAGAGCGACTACGACGGTTTCCTCGCCGTCGTCCGCCAACTCAACGCGGCGCAGGAGAAACGCGCGGCGATCGGCCGGCCGCGCCGGGAGGCGGCGCCGGGGCGCCCGCGCTTGCCGCTCAATCCCGCGCATCTCGGCGACATCCTCGGCATCATCAATCGCGCCGATCTCTCCAACGTCATCCGGCGCCAGACGGTCTGGTCGCTCGTTCCGGGCACGCCGCAACGCCGCCTGTTCGACGAGATCTTCGTCTCGATCGAGGAATTGAGCCAGGCGCTCGCGTCCGATTATCAGCTCGGCACCGACCGCTGGCTATTCCAGTACCTGACGCAGACGCTCGACCGCCGCGTGCTGTCGCAGCTCGTCCGGGACCACACGACCGTCGCCCGCGGCCTCAGCATCAACGTCAACGTCGCGACGCTGCTGTCGCCGGAATTCGAGGCGTTCGAAGAGCGCCTGCCGGTGAGCGCGCGGGGCCGGATCGTGCTGGAGCTGCAGCTCGCCGACATCTGGTCGGATTTCGGCGCCTATCTCTTCGCCGAGAATTTGGCGAAGCAGCACGGCTATCGCCTTTCGCTCGACGGCGTGCGCCCTCGGGCGCTGCCGCTGATCGACGCCGGCAAGCTGGGCGTGGACTATGTGAAGCTCGTCTGGGAGGACGGGCTGCTGACGCTCGAGGCCGAGGAGGAGCAGGAGTTCCATCGCGCGCTCGCGGCGGCGGCGCCGGCGCGTGTCATCCTCATGCGGTGCGACCGTCCCGAGGCGGTGGAGTTCGGCCAGGCGGCCGGGATATCGCTCTTCCAAGGCTGGCACATGGACCGCCTCGTCCGGGAGTGAGGGGTCTACTGCGCGGCGGCGGCCGGAAGCAGGCGGTCCAGCGTCTCGCCGAGCGGAGCCGGCCGCGGCGCGCCGGCGGCAATCGCCGCGGGAACCCTTATGGTGAAGCAGGAGCCGCCGCCGAGCTCGCTGTCGACGGTGATCTCGCCGCCCATCATGCGGCAGAGCTTCTGGCTCAAGGCGAGGCCGAGGCCGGTGCCGCCATAGCGGCTCGCCGTCGAGGCTTCGGCCTGGTTGAAGTTCTGGAACAGCTTCGGCAGGTTCTCGCGGCTGATGCCGATGCCGGTGTCGCGCACCGCGATGCCGATCCAGTCGCCGCCCGCGGAGCGCTCGCGCGTCGCCTTCAGGGTGACGCGGCCCTGCTTGGTGAATTTCGCGGCGTTGCTCAGCAGGTTGAGCACCGCCTGGCGCAGCTTGGTCTGGTCGCCCAGCACGATGCCGAGATCGGCGCCGCGCTCGACGACGAAGTCGTTGCCGTTGTCCATCACCAGCGGCCGGCAGGTGGCGACGACGTCGTCGAGGAAGCCGCTGAGATCGAAGGGCTGGGCGACAAGCTCCATCTTGCCGGATTCGATCTTGGAGAGGTCGAGCACGTCGGTGACCAGCGACAGCAGGTGCTTGCCGGCGCTGTTGATGCGCCGGAGATCGGCGATCTGCTGCTGCTTGTGGCCGTCGACCTCGGCGTCCTCGAGCAGCATCTCGCTGTAGCCGATAACGGCGTTCAGCGGCGTGCGCAGCTCGTGGCTCATCTTGGCGAGGAATTCCGATTTCTGCCGGTTGGCGTTCTCGGCCTCCTCCTTCGCCTCGCGCAGCTTGATGGCGGTGGCGCGATGGTTCTGCACCTCGCGCTCCAGCTCGGATTGCGAGGCGACGACGTTGGCGTAATAGAGCGCCATCATCGACATATAGACCGTGGCGGAAAGCACCGAGGTGATGCCGAGGCCCGACATCTGCTCGATCGGCACGCGCTCGGGGAAGGCGCCGGTCATGGCGTAGACGACGTAGAAGCCGAGCAGGTTGAGCGAGAACATGGCAAGGACGCTGTAGCGCAGCTTCGGCCGGTCGCCGAGATAGAAAAAGGCGAGCAGCAGCGCGTTCAGCAGCCAGGGCAGGAAGGGCGAGCTGACGCCGCCGTACTGATAGGAGCCGAAGAGGGTGACGAAGGTCAGGTCCTCGACGGTGAGGAAGGCGAGCGGCGTGAGCCGGCCGGTGATTTTGAGCGCGAAGGGCAGCGTCCAGAACGAGGTGATCAGGCTGACGATCACCCAATAGGCATAGCCGGGATGCGGATCGAGCAGCCAGAGATAGACGCTGATGCTCTGGCCCAGCGCCGGCCCGAAGAGGTGGCTGAAGACGAAGATGCGCGCGCGGCCGAGCGTCGCCGCGTCGGTCCTGAGCGAATCCGGGATGAACCAGTCGATCGCCCGATAGCTGGGCGACAGCATCGCCGACAGGCGCTTCAGCATCAGGCCCTCACTCAAGCCGGATATGTCGATGGCGCCGAGAATATCGGCCAAAGGGTTAATGGTTGTTTTACGTTTGGCGCGCGCCGTGCCGGCCGCGGCCTGCGACAAGGCGCCGCTAGCGCGGCGGGGCGGCGGTGCCCGGCAGCGCCAGGGTAAGCATCGGCGCGCCGCCGATGGCGTAGGTGAGGCATTGCCGCAAATGCTGGAAGCCGAGGCGGCGGTAGAATTTCCGCGCGGGATTGCTGTCCAGCACGTTGAGCTGGATGAGCGGCACGCCGCGCTCGACCGCCGCCGCGGCGACCTCGATGACGAGGGCGCGGCCGGCGCCGAGCTTGCGCTGGGCGGGTTCGACGTAGAGATCCTGGATGGAGAAGACGACGCCGCCCAGCGCGGTCATGTAGACCTCGCTGTAGGTGATCATGCCGATGGCGGTTGTCGCCTGCTCCGCAAGGAAGCTGCGGAAGCGCGCGTCGGGGCCGAAGCCGTCGCGCAGCCAGTCGCGCTCGGTGGCGACCATCACGCTCTCATTGCCTTCCGCGCGTGCGAGGTCGAGCTTCATGCGGAAAAGCGTCGGCACGTCGCCGGGCTTTGCCGGGCGGACGCGCAGTGTCGGCCGCGAAGCGCTTCCCTCCATGGCAGCGAGGTAGCAGACTATGGTTACCGGCGAGTAAACGCCGGGCTAAATGACCGCTTTCTTTCGCAGCGCCTGGATGGCGCCGGCGTCGTAGCCGAGCTCGGCCATGATGGCGTCGGTATGCTCGCCCAGCAGCGGCGCCCGGCGGCGGATGGCGCCCGGCGTCGCCGAGAGCCAGACCGGCGCCTTGGCCACGGGCGCGGCGCGCCTCAGGCCGGGATAGTCGATCGGCTCGAAGAAGCCCATGGCGCGCACCTGCGGGTCGTCCAGCACCTCCTGTGGCGTCAGCACCTTCGCCGCCGGGATCTTCTCGCGGCCGAGGATGTCGAGCGCCTCGGCCGTGCCGCGCTCGCCGCACCAGCGCTGCATGCGCTCGCTGATGACGGCGCCGTGCTCGCCACGGGCGAGGTCGCTCTTGAAGCGGGGATCCTCGAGCCAGTGCGGCTCGCCCATGAGCCGCGCCCAGCGGCGAAAGAGCGGGGCGCCCACCACCTGGCAGATGATCCAGCCGTCGCGCGTGCGATAGAGATCGAACGGCGCCGCGGTCTGGCCGCGATTGCCGGTGGGAACGCGGTTTGCCTCGATCACCGCCTGCTCGATCAGCGTGGCGTTGGTGAAGGTGACGGCGGTGGCCAGCAGCGCGCCTTCGACCTTTTGCCCCTTGCCGGTCTCGCGCCGCGCCATCAACGCCGCCAGCGTGCCGAAGGCGCAATGCAGCGCCGTGCCGAAATCCACCCAGGGGACCCAGGCGCGGTAAGGCTGGTCGGGCTCGCCCGTCATGTAGACCGCGCCCGACATCGCCTGGCCGACGCCGTCGAATCCCACCCGGTCGACGTAGGGCCCGCCATTGCCGTAGGCGGTGCTGGTGGTGAGGATGATGTCGCGCTTCGCCGAGGCAAGGCTGTCGTAATCGAGCCGCATCGCCCGCAGCGTCGGCGGCGGCAGGTTCGCCACCACCACGTCGGCGGTGGCCACCAGGCGGCGCACGATCTCCTGGCCCTCCGGCGTCATCGGGTCGAGCGTCATCGACAGCTTGTTGCGGTTCATCTGCAGGAAGAGCGCCCCCACCCCGTCGGCCCCGACCGGGGTCAGGAAGCGGTCCTCGCTGCCGTCGCGCTTCTCGATGCGGATGACCTCGGCCCCCTGCTCGGCCAGCAAGGCGGCGCAATAGGGGCCGGCGATGTATCGGCCGAAATCCAGCACGCGAATACCGGAAAGAATACCCGTCATACTCCGTTCCCCTCGCTAATATCTATTGCCACGAGAATCCCTCCTGATTTTTAGCAAAACCTTAACTGCGGCCTTGCAGTTTTGCATCGGCTTCGGCGTATCCCCCAAGGCGGAGAGGGGCGGACGATGGTTGCCAGTGGCTCAGGCGCGACGGGGATGGCGAGAGGCGCTGCGACCCCTTACGGGGTGAAATCGGCCTCGGCGGCACCCTTGCGCTCGCCCTTCGTCGGCGAGGACACCCTCTACGGCTATTTGGAGCAGGTCGCCGCCGGGCGGCCCGGGCAGCGCGCGGTGATCTTCCGCCTGTCGCGGCTCGACCGCTCGCATCGCCGCGAAAAGCATCTGCAGATCGTCGGCAACATGCTGCAGGAAGTGACGCAGCAATATCCCGGCCGGCTCTTCGCGCTGCGCGGCGGCGACGTCGTAATGGTCTGCAAGGGCATCACGCGCAAGGCGATCGACGAGACGACCGATCTGCTGCGCTATCTCTTCAACGACGACCCGCTGGCGCGCGAAAGCGCCTCGGCGGCGGATTTCTGCGCCACCTTCGATCTCGAGATCAACCAGGCGCAATTCATGGCGGCGCTCGAGGATCTGCGCGAAACCGAGGCGAAGCGCCGAACCGAGCAGCAGCCCGCGCCGGGGCGGATCGCGCAGAGCGGCGAGACCGGACCGCTCGACCCGGGCCGGGCCAGCGAGCTGATCGACGCCGTGAGCCGCATCGATCTCTCCACCATGGGGCGGCGGCAGACGGTGTGGGAAATGGCGCCGGGCAAGCCGGCGCAGCCGCGCTTCGACGAGTTCTTCTTCTCCATCGAGCGGCTTCGCCATGCGATCGGCGCGAATTTCGACCTGGCCAAGGACCGGCAGCTCTTTCTCTATCTCATGCGCTGGCTCGACCGCTACATGCTGACGACGCTGATGCGCGACCACGCCGATTTCCAGCGCCCGCTCAGCGTCAACATCAACCTCTCCACCTTGCTCTCCCAGGACTTCGCCACCTTCGACAACCAGCGCCCGACCGACTGGCGGGACCGCATCATCCTGGAGGTGCAGCTCGCCGATCTCTGGTCCAACCTGCCCGGTTTCCTCTCGACCTCCGAAGGGCTGAAGCGGCGGGGCTATCAGCGCTGCCTCGACGGCGTCATCCACCAGGCGCTGCCTTTCATCAACTTCCGCCGCTTCGACGTGGATTACGTCAAGGTGATCTGGGACGACGCGCTGCTTCAGCTCGACGAGCGCACCTTGCGCGAGCTGTGCGCGGCGATCGCCGATTGCGGCAAGGGCCGCATCATCCTGGCGCGCTGCGGCCGGCGCGAAGCGATCAGGGTCGGCCAGGCGATGGGCATCCAGCTCTTCCAGGGCTGGCAGGTCGATCAGGCCAACCAGACCTCCTAAGCCGGCGGTCCGGCTTGAAATCCGGCGCGAGACGCGGCATGTCTCCCTGATCTAGCCAAGGGGAGTGCCCATCCGTGAAATTCGGCATCGGTCAGCCGCTGCGGCGATACGAGGATCTGCGCCTGCTCACCGGCAAGGGCCGCTATACCGACGACATCGCCTTGCCCGGCATGGCAGTCGCTTTCGTGCTGCGCTCGCCCGTCGCCCACGCCGCGATCAGGCGCCTGGATGCCGGCGCGGCGCGGCGCATGCCGGGGGTGCTGCTGGTGCTGACCGGCGCCGAAGTCGCCGCCGACAGGCTCGGCGACGTGCCTTGCCTCCATCCGCTCACCAGCCGCGACGGCAAGCCGCGCCACGACACGCCGCGCCCGGTGCTGGCGATCGGCAAGGTGCGCCATGTCGGCCAGCCCGTCGCCTATGTCGTCGCCGAAAGCCTCAATCAGGCGCGCGACGCCGCCGAGGCGGTCGAGGTCGAGTATGAAGAGCTGCCGGCGGTGGTGGACTCGCGCGCGGCCGTCGCTTCGGGCGCGCCGACGCTCTTCGACCACATTCCCGGTAATGTCGTCTTCGACTGGGACAACGACATGACCGACAAGAAGGCGACCGACGCCGCCTTCGCCAGGGCCAAGCGCGTCACGACGCTGGAGATCGTCAACAACCGCGTCGTCGCCAATTCGATGGAGCCGCGCAACGCGCTTGCCGATTACGATCCCGCCACCGGCCGCTCGACGCTCTACACCACGACCCAAGGCCCGCATCTCGTGCGCGATCCCATCGCCGATATGATCCTCAAGATCGGCAAGGACAAGCTGCGCGTCATCACGCCCAATGTCGGCGGCGGCTTCGGCATGAAGGCGTTCGTCTATCCCGAGCAGGCGCTCGCGGTCTGGGCGAGCCGCAAGCTGCAACGGCCGGTGAAATGGCAGGCCGACCGCTCCGAGGGCTTCCTCTCCGACAATCAGGGCCGCGATCACGTCGCGCGCGCCGAGCTCGCCATGGACGAGGCCGGGAAGTTCCTGGGCCTGCGCGTCACCGTGCTGGCCAATCTCGGCGCCTATCTCTCGCCGCTCGGCCCCTTCATCCCGACGCGCTCGTCCGATCTCATCTCCGGCCTCTACACCACGCCGGCGATCCACATCAACGTCAAGGGCATCTGCACCAACACCGTGCCGGTCTGCGCCTATCGCGGCGCCGGCCGCCCGGAAGCCGCCTATCTCACCGAGCGCCTGGTCGATGCCGCGGCGCGCGACATGGGGATGACGCCCGACGCGATCCGCCGCGTCAACTTCATCCCGGCGGGCGCCATGCCCTACACCTCGGCGACGCGGCTCGTCTTCGATTCCGGCGAGTTCGAGCGGGTGATGGACCTTTCCATGCAGGCGGCGGATTGGGCGGGATTTGCCGCGCGCCGCGCACGCTCGGAGCGCGCCGGCAAGCTGCGCGGCATCGGCATGGCGACATATACCGAGCGCTGCGGCGGCGGCTTTCCCGAGACCGCCTCGATCGAGTTCAAGGACGGGCATATCGAGCTGGTCATGGGCAATATCGAATACGGCACCGGCCTCATGACCGCTTACCGGCAGGTGGTGGCGGACCGGTTGGGCGTCCATCCCGACCGCATCGAGGTCATCATGGGCGACACCGACCGCACGCCCTCGGGGCTCACCGGCGGCTCGCGCGCGTTGCCGGTGGGCGGCTCGGCGCTCTACGAGGCCTCGGCCGACGTGATCGAAAAGGGCCGTGCGCTCGCCGCGCATCTGCTCGAAGCGGCGGCGGCCGACGTGCAGTTCGAGGATGCGACCTTCCTGGTCCCCGGCACCGATCTCAAGCTCGATTTGTTCGAAGTGGCGCGGGCGTCGCTCGACCCGGCGAAGCTGCCGCAAGGCATGAAGCCCGGCCTCGACGCCACAAAATATCGCGTGCCGGCGGCGGCGACCTTCCCCAATGGCTGCCACATCGTCGAGATCGAGATCGATCCCGACACCGGCGTGGTGACGGTCGACCGCTACACCGTCGTCGACGATTTCGGCCGCACCGTGAATCCGATCATGCTCGAGGGCCAGGTCCATGGCGGCGTCGCGCAAGGCATCGGCCAGGCGCTGATCGAGCACACCGTCTATGACGAAGAGAGCGGCCAGCTCGTCACCGGCTCCTTCATGGACTACGCCATGCCGCGCGCGGACGATCTCCCCTCTTTCTCTTTCGCCACGCACAACGTGCTGTGCAAGGCCAACCCGCTCGGCGTCAAAGGCGCCGGCGAGGCCGGCGCCATCGGCGCGCCGCCGGCGGTGATCAACGCCATCGTCGACGCACTCCACGCCAGGACCGGGCTGCGCCACATCGACATGCCGGCGACGCCCCGCCGGGTGTGGGAGGCGCTGCATGGAGGCGGCTAGCACCGACGATCGCAAATCCGCGTGTCACCCCACCTCACCCCAACCCTCTCCGCCCCTTCAGGGGCGGAGAGAGCCGCAAAGCGGCTCTCGCGTAGCGGGAGGGTGAGGTGGGGCTGACGGGCGCTCGCCCTCTGAGGAGGAACCGCTCGATGCGCAAGCCGTCCAAGCCCGCCGTTACGCCCCCCGCCTGGATCAAGTCGCGTGCGCCGCGCCGGGCCGATCGCATCGATCTCCAGGACACGCCGGCCAAGGCGGTGTTCAAGCTGGTTGAGGGCGACCGCGCCGCGGCGGAGGCGTGCATCGCCATGGTCAAGGCGGTGGCAAGCACCGACCCGAAGGCCGAATTCGGTCCCTTCACGCCGCTGGTGATCCTGGAGGCGATCGGGTTGGTGGGACCGGCGATCGGCGAATTCTACGCGCGCGTCTGCGGCGGCGATCCCGTGACGGCGCTGGCGGTGCTGCACGCGGTGCGGTTGAAGGTCATCACGCCGGCGAGACTGAAGAATGCTGCACATGGCCGGACGAAGATCGATGCTTCGACGCTGCTCGACCTTATCCGGCAGAGGATCCCGAGCTTCGGCCATCGATCCTTGGCCTAGGCTGTGCACCCTCACCAGGATTTTCGCCCATGACACTGGCGGACAGTGCGACAAGTACTCGATAAACCGATGATGGCGACGCGCACAATAAAAGGTCTACACTTACGACCATCGCTGGAAAAATAAAATGATCAAAAGAAACGTAAAGCCGAACCGATGCGTTTCAAAGTTAAAGATTTTGCTTCATGAGAAACGCCATGTCGGTCACGGCGTTTTCCGTGGTGAGCCAGCTTGCACCATGCGCGACCAGTAACATCGGCGCGACGCGCTTAAGTAAGGCCGTTCCCTTCAGCCTTTCGCGTACCGTCATGGGTGGCATACGGCCGAGCGTGGCCAGCAGCCAATCAATGTTGCCGTGACGCTCGTTCGCCGCGCGCACGAGGCATGCTACTGCTTCGGTGCTGCCGATAATGCGTAGGGCTTCCGATGCTGCCGAAGCAACACGCGGCTTGCCCTCCAAGAGCATTGCCACAAGCTGTTCGATAACTGGTCGCGGCGTATCCGGGCCGAAGGCGGCGATCGCGTGATAGGCGACATTCTCTTCTTCGTCGCTGATGAATGGGACAAGGTCGCCATAGGACTTAAGCCCGGCCTTGCCCAGGCCCCAGAGCCCAGCTTGGCGCCGCTCGTCACCGCGGAATTCACCGGCGACGCGCCTCAACTCGGCGCGAGCAAATGGAGTCTTTAGTTCAGTTAGGATCAATATGGCTTCCATGCTGAGTTCCGCGGGTCCATTGCCCCACAGAACGGCCGCCAAGCGCTGCTCGCCTTTTGTTAGCCTGAGAGCTGCTGCGCTTGCCGCTGCTTCAAGTGCAACTCGCCCTTCCGGCTCGTGGTCCAGCGCCGCCTCCAGAATGCTGGCCGCCTGACTACGGAGATCGCGCCGAAAGCGCAAGGCTTTCACAGCAGCGTACCGATCCAGCGGACTCTCTGATCGCACCTGTTCAAGCGGGTCATACCGATTCGAAAGATAGCGAGCGAGATCGACCATCGACCGCGGAGCGCCGGCGAGGATGGTTGTCCGCGCCTCGAAACGATCACCCGGCGCAACATAGGCATGTTTGCCGTTGAGCGTGTACGTCTGTCTGCGAGGCGCCGTCCCGTCGCCTTCCATCATGACCACGAGTTTGTCTGCATTCACCGAGACGACTCTGCCGGGACGTGACGGCACGACTGCCGGCCACGTGCGATCGCGCTCTGCTCCTTCCGACGCAGATTTGGATCGCCCCAAAGTCGAAACACTGACTGATTCGCGCAGAGCTCCAAAAGAAAAATACGCAACGCGGTTCGCAAGTACCGGACCGTCCGAGCCGTCGGAGCATGCCACCAACGCCACCACATCCTCATTTCGGTTTTCGGCGTCCCATACACGCTCAGGGTTATTTGGCGCATCGCTCATGCGAATCTTGAGATCACTCTTGACGCGCACCTCCGCGCGCAGGCCGGTTCGCACGCACAGAAGATCCGGCAGGCGCAGCCGCTTCACCTTCGTCGCCCAGATCTTGTTTGATGTGCAGTACCGTTCAAGCTCGATCGGCGCGAATCCGCGCTCCTTCAGATCGGCGGCGACTCTGCGCACACCCAGCCCGCCCATGGTCAGGAACCGCAGAAAACTCGTATCTACTTTGAAGCCCATCAGTCGGAATCCCCGTCCTTGGCACGGGTGACAAGGTCCGCGGGTTCGACACCTAAGGCATCGGCAAGCAGAAAAATATTTTCGAGCGAGACGTTCCGCTCGCAACGTTCGATGGAGCTAATGTAAGTTCTGTGAAGACCGGCCCTGTCCGCCAAAGCTTCTTGGGACAATCCAATGGATATTCTTAACCGGCGAACATTTTTCGCCAGTATTTCTTTTGGACTCTTGCGTCTCACATTGTCCAGTCTCTTGCCGCTTGTCAAAAGGCTATGGGCATGCCAACAATGAGTCTACAGACTATAAGTTTCGCAACTGCTAGAATGTTGGGAGAGAAAACCTTGGTGCCCAATCTTGCTTCGTTGCCAGAGGCCATTACCGCACCGCGGACGGATGCGATCTATAATTGCCATGCCTATCTTACTAAGGTCCCGGTTGCTGCGATCCGGCCTTTCATCGAAACCTTCGCTGCCCCTGGCGAAACCGTAGTCGACTTTTTTGCCGGTTCCGGTATGACCGGCCTCGCTGCGTTGATGATCGGCCGTAAAGCCATCCTGAGCGATATCTCTGTCCTTGGCCGGCACATCGCAACAGGCTATCTCACCGAAGTATCTCCGACGAGGTTCCTCAGCGCCGCGATGGCGGCGATAAAGAAGGCCCGCGCAGCCTTAGGTGCTCTCTATACCGTGCGCCGGGCTTCGGACGAGGCGGAGATCGAGATGACGCGTACCATCTGGTCATTCACGTATCGGTGTCCGGCTTGCGGAAAAGAGTTTGTCTATTACAAGCATGTCTCACGGACCGGCACGCCGCCGAAAGCTTGCCCGTCGTGCAGTGGCAAGTTCGTCCGTCGCAACTGGCTTCGGGGACACGATGTCCCAGTCGAAGTTGTCGTCAAGGACAGGGACGGTCGCTTGAAGAACCAGCCGGTTACGGCCTTCGACCACGACATGATCGCCAAGGCTGTCGCCGACCCGCGGCAAAAGGATGTTCCGACGGTGGCCATCGACCAGCACCGCGAAATGTACAGTCGATCCGGACTCGCAAAGGCAGGCCTGACCGACACGGCAAAGTTTTTCTCGTCACGCAACGCCATAGCGCTAGTGGAGCTGTGGCGTGCCATCAACGAGGTTCAGAACGAAGGCATCAAATGCAAGTTGCGCTTTGCCTTCACTGCGATCCTGCCTCGCTCGTCGCGTCGATATCAATGGAGCGCCCAGCGGCCACTGAACGCACAGAATCAAACCTACTACGTCGCGCCAATCTACTACGAATGGAACGTGTTTGAACTGTTCCAGCGCAAAGTCGATGCAACACTCCGCGCTGACGAGGAACTATTCGGCGGACAAGGCGAGCCTCTGTTTCGCCAGACAAGCTCCAGGCTCGTTTCGTATCAGCTCACTTCCGCCGATCAATTGTCCCATCTCGCCGACAGCTCCGTTAGCTACGTGTTCACCGACCCGCCGTTCGGCAGTAACATTTTTTACAGCGACATGAGCTTATTTCACGAGGCATGGCTCGGGCGCACCACCGACAATACGAGCGAGGCCGTCGTTTATACGACTGGCAAGAGGAAGAATGGATCAGTCCAGCGGTACGAGTTATTGCTTCGCGGTGCGTTCTCTGAGGCGTTTCGTATCCTCAAGCCAGGTCATTATATGTCCGTAGTCTTTGGCAACAGTAGCGGGCGGATATGGGGCTTGGTCCAGCGCGCTCTGCGTGATGCTGGATTCAAGGCGACGCCTGCGCATGTTGCCATTCTCGATAAGGGCCAACGATCGGTGAAGGGACTTAACTCGGGCTCCGAAGGCGTCGTGACGGTCGATCTCATCGTTACAGTCCAGAAGCCATCGGGATCGGAGACAGCGGGCAATGGACGTGCTCTTTCAACTGGTGATATTGAGATCCTGATCCGCGAAGCTGTCGCGGATCTCCCTGTCGACGCAGCGAAGAACCCCAGTTATGTCTATGCGCATATCCTGACAAAAGCCATTCAGAAACATCTGATGCTCGATGACCTGCATCTTGGAGACGTGCTTGTGGCGTTGAGGCAAGCTGGGTACGAGATCGATCGGAAGTCAGGTCTGTTGCGACGGACTGCTTCGCGGGCGGCGTGAGTGCATGCCGTGGCCGCGCCCAGGCTAAGAGGTTAACGCCCTACTCCGCCGCCCGCGCCTTCTCGCGCATCATGCCTTCGAGCCTTCCGGCGATGATCTCCTCGGCCTCGCGCACGATGCGGTGCACCAGCTCCTTGGCGCTCGGCACGTCGTGGATGAGGCCTTGCACCATGCCTGCCGACCAGATGCCGTAATCGAGCTCGCCCGCTTCCAGCACGTGGCGGCCTTTGACGCCGGCGACGAAGTTGCGCACGTCCTCGAAAGTGCTGCCGGGCCTGTGCTCGATCTCGATCACCTTCTCGGCGACGCTGTTCTTGTGCACGCGCGCCGTGTTGCGCATGGTGCGGAAGATGAGCGCGGTCTGGCGCTCGTCGCTCTCCACCAGCTTCTGCTTGATCCGGTCGTGGATCGGCGCCTCTTTGGTCGCCATGAAGCGCGTGCCCATGTTGATGCCATCGGCGCCCAGCGCCAGCGCCGCGACGAGGCCGCGCGCATCGCCGAAGCCGCCCGAGGCGATGAACGGGATCTTGAGCCGGTCGGCGGTGACGGGAATGAGGATGAGGCCGGGCGTGTCGTCCTCGCCGGGATGGCCCGCGCATTCGAAGCCGTCGATCGACACCGCATCGACGCCGAGCCGCTCCGCCTTCAAGGCGTGGCGCACGGCGGTGCATTTATGGATGATCTTGACGCCGGCCCGCTTGAAGACGGGGATGTATTTCTCCGGGTTGTTGCCGGCGGTCTCGACGATCTTGACGCCGGAGCGGATGATCGCATCCATGTATTCGTCGTAAGGCACCGGCTTGATCGTCGGCAGGATGGTGAGGTTGACGCCGAACGGCCGGTCGGTCATGCCGCGGCAGCGCTCGATCTCCTTGGCGAGGTCCTCGGGCGTCGGCTGGGTGAGGCCGGTGAGGAAGCCCAGCGCGCCGGCATTCGCCACCGCCGCCACCAGCTCGGCGCGGCCGACCCATTGCATGCCACCCTGGACGATGGGGTGGTCGATGCCGAGCATCTCGGTGAACCGCGTCGCGAGCATGGGCGCTTCCTCTCTCTGCTTGCCGCCAGCCTCGCGGGGCCGGCGGCAAAAGGCAAGCGCGACATGGCTCTGGCTTCGTCCAGGCGGAAATGCTGTACTTCCTGCGCAAAACAGGGCGGAGGACGGCCATGGCGGAGCATATCCTGACGGAGGTCAAGGACGGGGTCGGCAGCATCGTCTTCAACCGCCCCGAATCGCTCAACGCGCTCTCGTCGGACATGATCGACGGGCTCATCGACGCGACCGGCCGTTTCGAGCGCGACCCCGCCGTGCGCTGCGTCGTGCTGCGCGGCGCCGGCGACCACTTCATGGCCGGCGGCGACATCAAGGGCTTCCGCAAGTCGCTCGGCGAGGATCGCGCCGGCCACGTGGCGCAGCTCGAAATGCGCGTCGTCCGGGTGCATCAGGTGATCTACCACCTGCGCCGCATGCCGAAGCCGGTGCTCGCCTCGGTGCAGGGCGCCGCCGCCGGCTTCGGCCTCAGCATGGTGCTCGCCTCCGATCTGGCGATCGCCGCCGATGACGCCTTCTTCACTCTGGCCTATCGCCATATCGGCCTTTCCGCCGATGGCGGCGCGACATATTTCCTGCCGCGCATCGTCGGCGAGCGCCGCGCGCTGGAGATCGCGCTGCTGGGCGAGCGCTTCACCGCCGAGCGCGCGCTCGATCTCGGCATCCTCAATTGGCTCGCGCCGCGCGCGGCGCTCGCCGAGGAGACGGCGGCGCTGGCGCGCAAGCTCGCCGACGGCCCGACCGTGGCGCTCGGCAAGGCAAAGCAGCTCATCCGCGACTCCTTCGACAATTCCTGGGACGAGCAGTCGCATCGCGAGGCCGAAAGCATGGCCGCGGCGGCGGCGACGGAGGACCATCTCGAAGGCGTCGCCGCCTTCCTCGAGAAGCGCAAGCCGGTCTTCAAAGGGCGCTGACGCGGATGGAGGAGGTGCTGGTCGTCGGCGGCGGCATCGGCGGCCTGACGCTCGGGCTGATGCTGGCGCGCGCCGGCATCGCCTGCCGCGTCTACGAGGCGGCGTCCGAGATCAAGCCGCTCGGCGTCGGCATCAACCTGCTGCCGCATGCGATGAAGGAGCTGGCCGCGCTCGGCCTCGAGGAGCCGCTCGCCGCGCTCGGCGTGCGCACGGCCGAGGCGGCGTTCTTCAACCGTTTCGGCCAGCTCATCTACAAGGAACCGCTGGGCCGCGCCGCGGGCTATGGCTGGCCGCAGATCTCGATCCACCGCGCCGACCTGCACCGCGTACTGCAGGACGCCTTCACCGCCGCGGCGGGCGCCGACCGGCTGCTGCTCGGCTGGCAATGCGTCGGCGCCGAGGAAAACGGCACCGCGCAGTTCCGCCACGCCGGCACCGGGGAGGATCTCCCGCCGCAGCGCGGTGCTTGCGTCGTCGGCGCCGACGGCATCCACTCCGCCATCCGCAAGCAGCTTTATCCGCAGGAGAGCGAACCGATCTATTCCGGCGTCAATATGTGGCGCGGCGTCACGCGCTGGCCGCCGATCCTCGGCGGCGCCACGATGATCCGCTGCGGCTGGTTCACCCACGCCAAGATCGTCGTCTATCCCATCCGCGACGCGATCGACGGCGAGGGACGCCAGCTCGTCAATTGGGTGGTCGAGATCGAGACGCCGACCTATGAGCGCTGGAACTGGGCGCGGCCCGGGCGGCTCGAGGATTTCCTCCCGCCGATGCGGGACTGGCATTTCGACTGGCTCGACGTGCCGGACTTCCTGCGCCGGGCCGACATTGCGCTGGAATATCCCATGGTGGACAAGGATCCGCTGCCGCGCTGGAGCTTCGGGCGGATCACGCTCCTGGGCGATGCCGCGCATCCGATGTATCCTCGCGGCTCGAACGGCGCCGGACAGGCGATCCTCGACGCGCGCGCGTTGGCCGATTGCCTTGCCGCCGGCGCCGATCCCGCCGCCGCGCTCGCCGCCTATGAGGGACGGCGGCTGGAGGCCACGGCGAAAGTGGTACGCACCAACCGCACCACGCCGCCCGACTGGATCCTCGGCGAGGTGCACAAGCGCACCGGCGACAAGCCCTTCGCCTCGATCGATGACGTGATCAGCCGCGAGGAGCTGGTCGCCATCACCGACGCCTACAAGCGCGTCGCCGGCTACGAGAAGGAAAAGCTCAGGCCGTAGCGGAACCGGCAATCGGGCGGCGCTGCCGCAGCAGCGCCGCCGCCGCGTCCTCGACCGCCGTGCCGCGGAAATAATCCGGGTTCATCGACAGATGCATCATCGCCGGGTTGACGAAGGTCAAGTCGCGGAAATTCTCCGGCGTGAGCAGCTTGGCGGTCACCAGGCTCCAGGCCTCGGTCAGGATGCTGGCGGCGTCGATCACGTCCCAATGGCCGATATCCGAGCCGAACACCGGCTTCAGCGTCGCGCCCAGCGGGTTGAGGCGGCGGTTGAAGGCGACGGAGACCATGCGGTCGTCGGCCTCGCAGCCGAAATAGAAGGGCTCGACGAAAAGCGCGCGTAGCTGCGGGATCTCGGTGAGCGCGCAGGCGGCGAACTCGTCATGGCCCTCGGGGCGATCGATCATGAAGTGGCCATGCGGGTTGGCGCGCAGGCGCTCGGGCGCAAGGCGCTTGCCGCCGAACTCCGCGAACAGCTTCGCCAGCAGCTCGAGGTCGAGCTTCGCCGGGTCGAGGTTGCGCTCCATCGCCTTGACGTTGCGCTTTTCCCAATGCTCGACGATGTCGTTGAGCAGATTGACCGCCCAGCCGACCCCGCCTTCGAGGAAGCCGAAGCTCAGCGCCGGAAAGCGCCGGGTGACGCCGCTGAAGATCAGCGAGCGGCAGAAGAACTCGGCGCCGCCGGCGAAATCGCCGAGATGGTTGAAGACGTAATTGCTCGGCGAGGCGCGATAGCCGATGCCGCGCGAGGAGGTGTGGCAGACCGGCGTGACCTTCAGCTCGATGCATTTGCGCCAGAAGGGATCGTAATCATGGGGCGAATCCATGACGATCGAGCGCGTCGCCTGCGGCGGCGACAGGAACGGGTCCTCGCCGGTCGCGACCCGCCCGGGCCCGCGCAGCTCGGTGCCGATCATCACCGCCTTGTGGCCAAGCTCCGTGACGGCGAAGTCGAGCTCCTCGATCGCTTCCTGCGGCGTATAGGTCGGGATCACCGCCACCGGCCGCAGCCGGTCGGCGACGTCGGCGAACATTTCGGCATAGAGCATGTTGAGCGCGCGACAGCTCACGCGCCGCGCCTCGGCGTCGGGGAAATAGACGTGGCTGAGGCCGCGCGTCGTGTAGCAATGGGCGAAGTCGATGCCAAGCTCGTCGAGGCGCGAGCGGAAATAGCGCGGTAGCTGCGCCAAGGCGCGGTCGCCGGTATGCTCGCCCGAGGGCAGCCCCCACCAGAAGCCGCGCACCGTCGGTCCGTGATGGGCGCGCAGCGCCGCCACCTTCCGGGCGATCTCCTCGCCGCCCAGCTCGCGCACGAAATCGAGATGGGCGAAGTCGCATTCGACGATATGGGCGTCGGCGTCGATCACGGGGTGATCGAGCTTGGCGCGCACCTCGCCTCCGGGGAACCCCTCGAATCCCGACATCGGCCTGTCCTCCTGGCGGCGATCCCTCGCGCGGCGCTTCTCCTGGACGTCGGGCCGCGTCCTGCGTCCTCGCGCCTGCTTGGTCCCACTCTACACCGCGGCGCCGCGCCGCGCCTATGGTCTGCGGCGATTGACCGTCTCTGCGCGCGCCCTTACGGTCCCGCGCATGGCACCAAGCGCGCCCGGGCCGGGCCTGTGGGTCGAGAGCGGCGGCAGCGGCAGCCCGGCGCTGCTGCTGTTGCACGGGCTCGGTGCCAATGCGGAGGTGTGGAACGGGCTGCGCCCGGTGCTGGCCTCGCGTTGGCCCGGGCGGTGGCTCGCGCCCGATCTGCGCGGCCATGGCCGTTCCGATCATCGCGCGCCTTACAGCTTCGGCGCGCACGCCGCCGATGTCGCGGGGCTTTTCGAGCAGGGCGAGGAGGTGGTGGCGCTCGGCCACTCCATGGGCGGCGCCGTGGCCATGAGCCTCGCCAGCGGCTGGTTTGGGCTCGCTGTTCGCCAGGTGATCGCCTTCGGCGTCAAGCTCGTCTGGAGCGAGGAGGAAATCGCGAAGGCCCGGGCGCAAGCGCTGGTGCCCGTCCGCTGGTTCGCCTCGCGCGCAGAGGCGGTCGAGCGCTATCTCCGCGTCTCTGGCCTTGCGGGGCTGGTCGACCCCGGCGCGGCAGCGGCGGCGGCAGGCATCGTCGAGGAAGGCGGCCGCTTCCGTCTTGCCGCCGATCCCCGCATCGGCGCGGTGGTCGGCCCTTCGATCGACGGTGTGATCGCGGCGATGCGCGCGCCGCTCCATCTCGCCGCGGGCGAGCGCGACCCCATGGTAACGCTGGGGCAGATGCGCCGCTACGATCCGCGGGCGGCGGTGCTGGCGGGGCTCGGCCACAGCCCGCATGTCGAGGCGCCGGAGCGCCTGTGGCGGCTCGTCGAGGAGACGCTCGGCTAACCCACCCGCAGGGGATAGCGCAGGAAGCCGCGGAAGCGGGCGCGGCCGCCGCGGACCGCCGCGCCGTCGCGCTCGATCGCGGCAAAGCGCCGCACGAATCTGCCGATCGCCACCACGCCTTCCATGCGCGCCAGCGACATGCCGGCACAGGCATGAATGCCGGTGCCGAAGGCCAGATGCCGGTTCGGCTGGCGGCGAAGATCGAGCCGCTCGGGATCGGGGAATTGCGCGGGATCGCGATTGGCGGCGCCGATGCCGATATGGACATAGGTGCCGGCAGGCATCGCCACGCCGCCCAGCGCGGTGTCCCGCCGCGCGCGCCGGTTGCCGAGCTGGTTCGAGCTTTCCAGCCGCAGGAACTCCTCGACCGCGGTGTCGATGAGCGCGGGCGCGCGCCGGAGATCCTCGAGCGCCTCGGGATGGCGGAGCAGCAGGTCGATGCCGTTGCCGATGAGGTTGGTCGTCGTCTCGTGCCCGGCGTTCAAGAGAAAGATGCAATTGTGCAACAGCTCGAGCTTGCTCAGCCGCTCCTCGGCGCCGTCGTCGCCGCTGAACGCGCTGGCCTTGATCAGGATCGACAGGATCTCGCTGTCGTCGCCGCCGCCCTCCTTGAGGCGCCGGGCGACAAGGCCGGTGAGATAGTCCTTGAACTCGGCGACGGCGGCGATGCCCTGCTCGCGCTGCGCCGGCGACAGCACCGGCTCGAGCGCGCCCAGGATGGCGAGCGACCAGCCGCGCAGCGGCCCGCGCTCCTGCTGCGGCACGCCGAGCATGTCGCCGATGAGCTGGACGGGGATGGCGGAGGCGAAATCCCCGATGAGGTCGCAGCCGCCGCGCGCCGCGATCGCGTCCAGCAGCCGGTCGACCAGCGCCTCGACTCGCCACTGCAGCGCCTTCAGCGCGCGCGGGGCGAAGGCCGGCGCCAGCAGCCGGCGCACGCGCGTGTGATAGGGCGGGTCGTTGAACACGAGGCTGGTGGTATGATGCTCATAGAGCAGGCTCGTGCCGAAATTCGGCCGGAAATCGATCCTCTTGTCCGAGCTCCAGGTCTCGGCGTCGCGATAGACGGCGACGCAATCCTCATAGCGCGACAGGAAAAAGGAGCCGTCGGGCATGCGGTGGATCGGGTCGTGCTCGCGCAGCGCGCGGTAGAGCGGATAGGGATCGTCGAGGAAGCGCGGCTCCAGCCGCTTCAGATCGAAGGCGAGCGCCGCCGCGCGCATCGCCGCGGGATCCTCCGGCCAGGCGCTCGCTGCCATCACTGCGCCATCGCCTAGAAAAGCGCGTAGCCGCCGTCGATCATGAAGAGGTCGCCGGTGTGATAGGAAGAGGCGCCGCTCATGAGATAGACGGCGATGCCGCCGAAATCCTCCGGCGTGCCGAAGCGCCGCATCGGGATGCGCGGCATCACCGCGCCGACGAACTTGCTGTCGCTCATGACGCCTTCGGTCATCTCGCTCTTGATCCAGCCGGGCAGGATGGCGTTGGCGGTGATGCCGTGGCGCGCCAGCTCGACGGCGAGCGCGCGGGTGAGCGCGTTGAGCGCCGCCTTGCTCGCGGCGTAATGCTCGTTGCGCGCCGTGCCGAAGACCGAGGCGATGCTGGAGGTGACGACAAGGCGGCCGAAGGCGTCGCCGCGCCCGGCGCGCTCGACCATGTGCCGCGCCGCCGCCTGAAGCGTCAGAAAGGCGCCGTCGAGATTGGTGGCGAGAAGCTTGCGCCATTCCTCGATCGGGCGCTCCAGGAACGAGCGTCGCCCGCCGCCGCCGATGCCGGCATTGGCGAAGCAGCCGTCGACCCGGCCGAAGGCGTCGAGCACCCTGGCCATCGCCGTCTCGACCGATCGGGCGTCGCTCACGTCGCATACCGCCGCTTCGGCGCGGCCCTTGGCGCGCAGCGCCTCGAGCGCCCGCGCGTTCTTCTCGGCGTTGCGGCCCCAGATATGGACCGCGCAGCCGGCCTCGACCAGCGCCTGCGCCATGCCGCGCCCGATGCCGCCATTGCCGCCGGTGACGATCGCGACCTTGCCCGAGAGATCGAAGGCTTTCATCGGCTCCTCCCTATGACGCCATCATAGGAGGAACCGCGAAGCGAGGCGAGGCGGCCTCCGAGCTTCCTCTACCGCTCCGGTTCAGCGATTGCGCTCGATACCCGCCATCGCCTCGAGCACGGCGCAGACGGCGGCGGTGTCGTCGTTGCCGAGGCCCTTCTCGACGGCGGCGTCGTAGATCGGCACGGTGGCGCTGAACAGCGGCAAGGCGACGCCGAGACTCTTGGCGAAATCGCCGATCACCGCCATGTCCTTCTGCCAGATATCGATCTTCATCGACGGCGGCTGGTACTCGCCCTTGGCCATCAGCGGCGCGCGCAGCTCGAAGACCCGCGAAGTGCCGGCGCCGCTGGCGATGACCTTGACGATGTCCTCGGACGCGAGCCCCGCCTTGATGCCGAGCACCATCGCCTCGGCGGTGGCGACGTTGTGGATGGCGACGAGCAGGTTGGCCACGAACTTCATCCGGCTGCCGTTGCCGAAAGCGCCGAGATAATGGCTGAGCCGCGCGAAGCCGGCGAAGACCTTGGCGCAGCGCTCGAACGCCGCGCGCTCGCCCGAGGCATAGACGACGACGTCGCGGTTCACCGCCTGCGCGCCGGTGCCGCTCAAGGGGCAGTCGAGCAGCGTGATCCCGGCCTCGGCAAGCGCGGCGCGATGGCGCTCCTTCACCGCGATCGGCAGCGTGCTGAGTTCGGCGACCACCGTGCCCTTGGCGCCATGAGCGCGGATCGCCGCCGCCGTCTCTTCGAATGCGGCAATGCTCGGCAGGCTCGTGAGGATGATGTCGGCGCCTGCCGCCACCGCGGCGGCCGAGGGCGCCGCTTCGCCGCCCATGGCGGCAAGCTCGCTTTGGCGCCGAGGCGCGATGTCGAAACCGATCACCGGCAGTCCCGCGGCGATGAGGTTGCGGGCGATGGCCGAGCCCATGATGCCGACGCCGACGATGCCGGTTTTCATGTCTTCTCCGTGAGGGATCAGGGTGCGCCGAGCGCCGAGACGCCGGCGAGCATCGCCGCCACCGCGCGGCGCGCGACGGCGTCGAAATTGGCCGCCACCCGGCTGTGATAGACGTATTTGCGCACGGCGTAATAGAAGAGCCCGCCATGCATCACCCAGACATGCTCGAGCTCGGCCTCGCTGATCGGCGTTTCGGGGGCGAGCGGCAGGCCGCAGTGATGGCGGATCTCGGCGCAAATCGGCTTCAGGATCTTCTTCTCGACGATGCTGATGTAGCGCCGGTTGATGTCGTTGCCCATCAGCGCCGAAAACATATAGATGCGGATCCATTCATAGGTATAGGTGGCGCGCGCGTAGCCGCGATAAAAGTCGAGCAGCCGCGCTTCGAGCGGTCGCGAGCGGTCGGCAAGAAGCGCCGGCCAGCTCGGATCCATCCGTTTCAGGAACACCTCCTTGAAGACGCGCTCGATCAAATCCTGCTTGGTCGGGAAATAGCGGTAGAGCAGCGGCTGGGTGATGCCGACGCGCTGCGCCAATTCGCGCGTCTGGCCGGCAAAGCCGACTTCGGCGAAGAAGCGGATGGCCTCGGCGAGGATTTGCTGCTCGCGATCGGCCGCCGGCAGCCGCTTCGACGCCTTGGCGGTTTTCGGCCTGGTCGTCGCGGCGCCGGCCGGCGGTTTGCGCGCCGGCGGGTGTAGGATGGCGGTCATGGCGCGGCCTTCCGCGGCGGAAGCGGCCGGCCGCGGCCTGTCGCCGGAACGAGCCGTCCTCCCGCCCAACTTCCTGCCCTCTGCCCGCGCCATCGCCCCTCCCTGGGACAGAGCCTAGTCGGCCGCCGCCGACTTCAATGCCTCGTTGACGCGAGGCATGACCTCGCTCGCCATCAGCTCCATCGAGCGCTTGCCGAGCGCGGCGTCGACCCAATCATGTCCGGCATAGAGCAAGGTGCCGAAATCGCCGATCGTCTCGCGGAAGGCGAGGAGCTGGTCGACGACGCTGTTGACAGTACCGCAGATGACCAGCGAGTCCACGACATAATCGAGCGTGATGGCGCTGTCGGGCATGGCCCGGTCATGCTTGAAGAGTTCCGGCCGGCCGTTGCCGATGAGCTTGCGCATGAGGTTGCGGTAGTAGAAGCGGTAGGGACTACCCGCCTCCTTGGCATAGCGGCGCGCTAGCGCCTCGTCATCGGCGACGAAGATGCTCTTGGCGACCCGCCAGTCGCTGCGCCGCGCCGGGCGGCCGGCGTTCTTGCAGCCCTGCTCGTACATCGGCCAATGCGAGGCGACCCAGGGCGGCTGCAGGAAGTTGGCAGAGATCGGGGTCCAGCCGCGCTCGGCCGCGGCGGCGACGCCCTTGGAGAAGGGCGCCACCGCAGTGACGACGATCGGCGGGTGCGGCTGCTGATAGGGCTTGACCATCACGCCCTGGCCGATCAGCCGGTCGAGCGTGCGCTCGGTGCTGATCTTCCAGAATTTGCCTTCGAGGTTGTACGGGGGATCGGACGACCAGAGCTTCAGCACCATGTCGATGGCCTCGACGAACATGGCGGTGCGGTCGTTGTCGAGATTGCCGAACGCCTCGGCGTCCGAGCGCAAGCCTCCGGGGCTGATGCCGAAGATGAAGCGGCCTTCGAGCAGATGGTCGAGCATCGCCACCTGCGCCGCCACCGTCGCGGGATGGGTGTTGGGCAGGTTGACCGTGCCGCTGCCGAGCTTGATGCGCCGGGTCTCGCCGATCAGTCCGGCGATGAAGATCAGGCAGGAGGTGATGGTCTCGGCCCGGTCGGTGACGTGCTCGCCGATGAAGGCCTCCGTATAGCCCAGGCGATCGGCCAGGACGACCGCCTCGCGGTCCTCGCGGAGAGTCTGGGTATAATCGCGCTCCGGCGGGTGGAGCGGCATGGTGAAATAGCCGAGCTGCATGCGCCTGGGCTCCTCTTTCCTTATCATCTGATAAAATTGGTCGGGAAGGCAAGCGTCCGCGAGCGATCTTCGGCCGCTCCGCCCGATCCTGCGCCCGCCCGGCGCTTTTTTTCTGGACGACGCAGCGGCGCGCGTCGATCATCGCTATCGCCTTGATCAAGCCCGGCTCGTGCCGGGCGCGACAACCGAGAGCGAGCCGCCGCAAGAGGGGCGTGCGAGGGGGAGGGTTCGATGGCGTGGAATCTCGATCGGCGCAAGTTTCTTGCCGGAACGGCGGCGGCGGCAGTGGTGCCCTGGGCGCCGGCGGTCGCCCAGGCGCAAAGCGTGCGGATCGGGCTGCTGACGGTGAAGACTGGGCCGCTGGCGCAAGGCGGCATCCAGATGGAACAGGGGCTTACCCTCTTCCTCAAGCAGCGCCAATCGAGCCTGGCCGGGCGCAAGGTCGATCTCGTCATCGCCGATACCGGCGGCAACCCGGCTGGCGCCAAGACCAAGGCGCAGGAACTGATCGAGCGCGACAAGGTCGATTTCATCGTCGGCCCGCTGGCGGCGTTCGAGCTGCTGGCGATCAGCGCTTACGTCGAAGAGGCCAAGGTGCCGATGCTAAGCCTTGCCGCCGCCGACGACATGACGCAGCGCAGGCCCAATGCCTATTTCGTCCGGGCTTCGGCGACGTCCTCGCAATGCAATCATCCGCTTGGCGACTACGCCGCCAAGGAGATGAAGTTGAAGCGCATGGCGACGATCTCCGAGGATTTCGCTTTCGGCTACGAGCAGGCCGGCGGCTTCCAGCGCGTCTTCGAGGACGAAGGGGGCCTCATCGTCAAGAAGCTGTGGCCGCCGCTCAATACCGCGGACTATACGCCGTTCATTTCGCAACTCGCCGACATCGACGGCGTCTGGAACGGCTTTGCCGGCTCCAATCCGATCAAGTTCAACCAGCAATATGCCGAGCTCGGCGCCAAGGCGAAATATCCGATTCTCGGCGGTTGGACCGCCTATGACGACGCCCTGCTCAAGAGCTTCGGCGACGACGCGGTGGGCGCCGTCTCCGCCTCCTGGTACTCGAGCACGCTCGACACGCCCAGCAACCAGCGGTTCGTCGCCGACATGGTGAAGGATTACGGCAACGTTCCCGGCGGCTACGCCGCGGGCACCTACATCAACGGCATGTGCATCGAGGCGGCGCTGCACAAGACCGGCGGCAAGACCGACGACCGCTCGGCGCTGATCGCGGCCCTGCGCGGCGTCTCGCTCGCCGATACGCCGCGCGGCGCCTTCCATTTCGACCATCTCGGCAACGTCGTCGGCAACGTCTTCATCCGCAGGCTCGAGCGCAAGGACGGCAAACTCGTCAACACCATCGTCAAGACCTATGCCAATGTGAGCCAGTTCTGGACCTATGACGAACACCGATACCTGGAGCAGCCGGTCTATTCCCGCGACTATCCGGCGCTGAAGACCTGAAGCGGGCGCGGCGCCTGCGCGGGGAAGCGATCATGAGCCAATGGCTGCTGCTGGGCGTGAACAGCGTTAGCCTGGGCGGCCTCCTCTTTCTCCTGTCGGCCGGCTTCTCGCTGATCTTCGGCCTGATGCGCATTCCCAACCTGACGCATGGCTCGTTCTTCATGCTCGGCGCCTATCTCGGCACGAGCTTTCTCGCGCTCGGGCTCGATTTCTGGCTGGCGGCGCTGCTGGCGGCGGCGGCGATGGCGGCGATCGGCGGCGGCATCGAGCGGCTGCTGCTGCGGCGGCTCGCCGGGCAGGAGCTGGCGCAGGTGCTGGTGACGCTCGGCCTCTCCTTCATGATCGCCGATCTCTGCCTGATGATCTGGGGCGGCGATCCGATCCCGCTCGACACGCCTCGCAGCCTGCGCGGCGCGATGCCGATCGCCAGCATCGTCTTTCCCACCTATCGCCTGGCGATCGTCGTCATCGCCGTCGCGGTCGCCGTCGCGCTCTGGCTGATGCTCGAGCGCACGCGCCTCGGCGCGATGATTCGCGCCGGCGTCGACGATGCGCCCATGGCGCGCGTCGCCGGCATCCGCGTCTCGCGCCTCTTCACCCTGGTTTTCTGCCTGGGCGCGGCGATCGCCGGTTTTGCCGGCGTCATGGGCGGTCCGATCCTTTCGGTCTATCCCGGGCTCGATGCCGACATGCTGCCGCTGGCGCTCATCGTCGTCATCCTCGGTGGCACCGGCAGCCTGCCCGGCGCCTTGCTCGGCAGCTTCGTCATCGGCCTCTTCTACAATTTCGGCCAGGTGCTGTTCCCCGAGCTCGCCTATATCGTCCTGTTCCTGCCGATGCTGCTCATTCTGCTGTTCCGGCCGCAGGGCCTGTTCGGCAAGCATGTGCCATGAGCAGGCTCGCGGCGGCGGCGGCGGTGTGCCTGCTGGCGACGGTGCCGCTGTGGGTCGCCAACGGCTACTACGTCAATATCGTCAGCCAAATCCTGATCTACGCGATCTTCGCCCTCGGGCTCAACGTGATGGTGGGCTATGCCGGGCTTGTCTCGCTCGGCCATGCCGGCGTGTTCGGCGTCGCCGGCTATGCCGCGGCTTGGCTCGTCGCCGCCGGCGTCGGCCAGTTCCCGGCGGCGCTCGGCGCGCTGGCGGCGATCCTCTTGACCTCGGCGGGCTTCGCGGTGCTGTCGCTGCGCGCCGCCGGCATCGGCTTCCTCATGATTACGCTCGCCATCGGCCAGATCCTGTGGGGCCTCGCCTATCGCTGGATCGGCCTCACCGGCGGCGACAACGGCATCAGCCTCTCGGCGCGCCCGCAGCCTTTCGGCATCTCGCTGGCGCCGGCGGCGCCGTTCTATTATTTCACGCTGATCGTCTTCGTCCTCGCCGTCGTCTCGATGGCGGTGCTCGTCGCTTCGCCGCTGGGCGCCAGCATCAAAGGCACGCGCGACCAGCCGCGGCGCATGACCGCGCTCGGCTATAACGTCTGGCTCGTCCGTTTCCTGGCATTTCTCTTCTCCGGCTTCTGGAGCGGGGTCGCCGGATTGCTCTTCTGCTACTACAATCAGTTCGTCAGCCCCAACGTGCTGGCGCTCGGCAGCTCGGCGGAGGTGCTGCTCATGGTGATCTCCGGCGGCAGCGGAACGCTGCTCGGCCCGATCGCCGGCGCGGCGCTCGTGGTCGTCATGAAGAACCTGGCGAGCGCCTATATCGAGCGCTGGAACTTCGTGCTGGGCGCCATCTTCGTCGCCATCGTCGTCTTCATGCCGGAGGGGCTGGTGCCCGGCTCGGCCCGGCTCGGGCGCTGGCTCTGGGCGCGGCTGCGCGGCGTTCCCGCCGCGGGCGGCGCGCGATGAGCGCGCTCGCGCTCCACGCGCTGCGAAAATCCTTCGGCGGGCTGAGCGTCACCGCCGATGTCACGCTCGAGGTCGAGCCGGGCGAACGCCGCCTGATCATCGGCCCCAACGGCGCCGGCAAGACGACGCTCTTCAACCTCATTACCGGCGAGCTCAAGCCCGATGGCGGCGCGATCGCGCTCTTCGGGCGCGACATCACCGCTCTGCCGAGCCGCGCACGGCCGCATCTGGGGCTTGCCCGGACCTACCAGATCGTGACGCTTTTCCCGCGCGAGACGCTGCTGCGCAACGTCACCTTGTCGCTGCTGGGCCTGTCGCCGCTGCGCTGGAACCCGTTCCTGCGCCTCGACCGGCAACGGGACCTGCTCGAGCGCGCGCGGGCGGCGCTGGCCAGCGTCGGCCTCGAGGCGCTCGCCGACCGGCCGCTGGCGCAGACCTCCTACGGCGAGCGCCGCCGCGTCGAGATCGCCATGGCGCTGGCGCAGCGGCCGAAGCTGCTGCTGCTCGACGAGCCCTTTGCCGGTCTTTCCGTCGACGAGCGCAAGGAGGTGCAGCTTCTGCTGGCCTCGATCCCGCGCGCGGTCACCATGGTCATGATCGAGCACGACATGGACGTGGCGCTCGAGCTTGCTGATCGCATCACCGTCATGCATTTCGGCCAGGTCATCGTCGAGGGCACGCGCGGCGAGGTGGTGGCCCATCCGCGGACCCGGGAGGTCTATCTTGCCGGCTGACACGCTGGTGCTCAGCGGCATCGACGCCTATTACGGCGACAGCCACGTGCTTCAGAACGTGTCGCTGCGGCTGGGCGAGGGGCGGCTGCTGGGGCTTCTGGGCCGCAACGGCGCCGGCAAGACCACCTGCATGAACGTCGCCGTGGGCCTGCTGCCGCCGCGCCTCGGCACGGTCATGCTCTTCGGGGAAGTCGTCACCGCCTGGCCGCCGGAAACGATCGCCCGGCGCGGCATGGCGCTGGTGCCGCAGGGCCGGCGCATCTTCCGCAGCCTCAGCGTGCGCGAGAATCTGGCGGTGGCGGCGCGCCCGCCCGTGGCGCCCACGCGCCGTCCCTGGACGCTGGAAACCGTCTTCGCCAGCTTCCCGCGGCTCGCCGAGCGCCAGCACCAGACCGCGGGCCATCTCTCGGGCGGCGAGCAGCAGATGCTGGCCATCGGCCGCGCGCTCATGTCCAACCCGCGCGTGCTGCTGATGGACGAGCCGTCCGAAGGGCTGGCGCCGCAGATCGTCGCCGAGGTGATGGCGACCGTGCGCCGGCTCAAGGAGCAGGGGCTTTCCATCCTGCTGGTGGAGCAGAACGCGAAATTGGTGTTCGACCTCGCCGACGATATCATCATCCTCAACAGCGGCCGCGTCGCCGTCAGCGACACCGCGGCGGGAATGAAGGCGAGCGGCATCGATCTCCATCATCATCTCGGCGTGTTCTGAGGCAGGGACGGCATGGCGGTGACGGCGGTTTGGCGGGGACGCATCGAGGATGAGGCGCTGCTGCGCGGGCAAGGGCGCTTTGCCGCGGATGCGCCGGAAGCGGGGGAGGCCGCCGCGTGGTTCGTGCGCTCGCCGCATGCCTTCGCTCGCATCCGTCGCGTCGATACCGCGGCGGCTGCGGCGATGCCGGGCGTGCTCGCGATCCTTCTCGCCGCCGATATCGAGGCGATGGGTGCCGGCAGCGTCGCCCGTCCGGTGCCGCAGACCGGCCGCGACGGCGGCGCGCTCAAAGTACCGCATCGCCCCGCGCTGGTCGGCGACCATGTGCGCCATGTCGGCGAGCCGGTGGCGCTGGTCGTCGCGCGCACGCGCGCCGAGGCGCAGGACGCGGCCGAGCTGGTCGAGGTCGACTACGAGGAGCTGCCCTCGGTGACCGACCTGCGCGAAGCCGTGGCGCCCGGCGCGCCGCAGCTTTTCGCCGAGGCGCCGGGCAACGTCGCGCTCGACTGGGCCTTGGGCGGCGAGCCCGATAATCGCCGCGAGATCGACCGGCTGATGCGCGAGGCGAAACACGTGGCGCGGATTGCCGTGGTCAATCAGCGCATCGCCGTCGCCTCGCTGGAGCCGCGCGGCGCCACGGCTCGCTTCGATCCCGCCGGTGGCGTCTACACGCTCCGCGCGGGTTCGCAGGGCGTCGCCATGCTGCGCGACCAGCTCGCCGGCATCCTCGGCATCGAGCGCGACAGGCTGCGCGTCGTCACCGAGGATGTCGGCGGCGGTTTCGGCATGAAGGCGCCAGCCTATCCCGAATATGTCGCCTTGCTGGCGGCGGCAAGACGTATAGGCCGGCCGGTGCATTGGATGTCGACGCGCTCGGAGGCTTTCCTCGCCGACCAGCAGGCGCGCGATACCATTACCGAGGTGGAGCTGGCGCTCGACGGCGAAGGCCGTTTCCTCGCGCTCCGCGTCAGCGTCCTGGCCGCCATGGGCGCCTATGTCACCTCGCACGGCGCGTTCATCGCCACCAGCAACTTCGCGCGCTGCCTCAGCAGCATGTACCGCATTCCGCGCATCCTCGGCGAGGTCAAATGCGTCTTCACCAACACCGTGCCGACCGGTCCCTATCGCGGCGCCGGGCGGCCCGAAGCCAACTACGCCATCGAGCGCGCGATCGACGAAGCGGCGCGGATCAGCGGCATCGACCGCGTCGCGCTGCGCCGGCGCAACCTGATCCTGCCCGGCGAGATCCCCTACAAGGCGCCGATCGGCGTCACTTATGACAGCGGCGATTTCCCCGCGCTCTTCGAGGAGGCGCTGAAGCGCGCCGATGTCGACGGCTTTGCCGGCCGCTGCAAGCGCTCGGAAGCCTCCGGCAAGCGGCGCGGGCTCGGCATCTCCTGCTTTCTGGAACATGCCGGCGGCGCGCCGATGGAAGGGGCGGGCATCGCCTTTCCCGGCGACGGCACGCTGGCGCTCGATCTCGCCACCGGCCCTACCGGCCAGGGTCACGCCACCATCTTCGGTCGGCTCGTCGCCGACCGGCTCGGCATCGATCCTGCCAAAGTGCGGGTGCGCGCCGGCGACACGCGGCTCGGCGTCGACGGCTCCGGCACCGTCGCCTCGCGCGGCACCATGACCTCGGGCGCCGCCGCGCTGCGCGCGGTCGAGCTTGTGCTGGAGAAGGGAAGGCGCGTCGCCGCGCGGCTGCTGGAGGCCGCCGAGGCCGATATCGATTATGGCGGCGGCGCCTTCCGCATCGTCGGCACCGATCGCGCGCTCTCGCTCTTCGAAGTGGCGGAAAAGGCGGCGGCGTCGGGCGAGGCGCTCGACGGCAAGGCGCGCGCCGAAGTGCCGCAATCCTTTCCCAATGGCTGCCATGTCTGCGAGGTCGAGATCGATCCCGAGACCGGGGTCGTCGTGATCCCCTCCTATGTCGCGGTCGATGATTGCGGCGTGGCGCTCGATCCCGTGCTGGTAGAGGGTCAGATCCAGGGCGGCGTCGCCCAGGGCATCGGCCAGGCGCTCTACGAGGACGCGGTCTACGATTCCCGGAGCGGCCAGCTCCTCGCCGGCTCCTTCATGGATTACGCGATGCCGCGCGCCGACACCGTGCCGGATGTGGCGGGCACGCTCCATCCCGTCCCCTGCCGCACCAACCCGCTCGGCGTCAAGGGCACCGGCGAGGCCGGCACCACCGGCGCTCTCGCCGCCGTCATGAACGCCATCGCCGACGCGCTGCCCGGCACCCGTCTCGACATGCCGGCGACGCCCGAGAAGGTCTGGCGCGCCCTGCGCCATTATGAGCGAGGAGGAAATTGACCGCCGTGCTTTATTCCTGTCATCCCGCCGCGGCGCATGCGATGCGCGTGGAGGCGAGGCGCGCCCGCGGCAAAGCCGCGCCGCGCCGCCATTTCACCGTCGACATCCATTGCCACGTCCTCACCCCCGAGGCGGAGCGGCTGGCGCAGCCCGGCTTCCGCCCCGACTACGAGCCCTCGCTGCGGCATGCGACGGAAGCGACGCGCGAGGTCAACCGGCGGCAGATGGAGGCCATCCGCGGCAAGCTCACCTCGATCGAGACGCGGCTTGCCGATATGGACCGGCTCGGCATCGACGTGCAGGCGATCTCGCCGGCGCCGGCGCAGTACTATTATTGGGCGCCCGCCGAGCTTGGCCGCGAGACGGCGCGGCTGATCAACAACCGCATCGCCGAGATCGTGGCCGGCCATCCCGACCGCTTCGTCGGCATGGGCACGGTGCCGCTGCAGGCGCCGGAGCTTGCCGTGGCGGAGCTCGAGCGGCTGGTGAAGGAGCTGGGGCTGCGCGGCGTCGAGATCTGCACCAATGTTGCCGGCTCCGAGCTGTCGGATCAGCGCTTCCGCCCCTTCTTCGCCAAATGCGAGGAGCTTGGCATCCTCGTCTTCCTGCATCCCAACGGCTTCACCGAGGGCCGCCGCCTCTCCGACCATTATTTCAACAACATCATCGGCAACCCGCTCGACAGCACGGTGGCGGTGGGCCATCTCATCTTCGGCGGCGTGCTCGACGCCTATCCCCGGCTCAAGATCTGCGTCGCCCATGGCGGCGGCTTCCTGCCGGCCTATTCCGGCCGCATCGATCACGGCCACGCCGCGCGCCCGGACAGCCGCTCGGCGATCAAGAAGAAGCCGAGCAGCTATCTGAAGAAGCTCTATTTCGACACCATCGTCTTCACCCATCATCAACTCGAATATCTCGTGCGGACCTGGGGCAGCGATCACCTGCTGCACGGCAGCGACTATCCCTTCGACATGGCCGAGGCCGATTCCGTCGGCTTCGTCTCCGGCGCCAAGCTCGGCCGCGACGAGAAGGCGGCGATCCTCGGCGGTAACGCGGCGAAGCTGCTCAGGATCAAGCGGCCGGCGATCAAGCGGAAGTGACATCGGCCTCAATGCCCGCGGCCTCGACATCGCCCCGTCCGCATGCGAGGCTCGGGAAACGACCAGGGGAGGATCGCGTGAAGCTCTACACCTATTGGCGCTCGCAGGCGACGTTCCGGGTGCGCATCGCGCTCAACCTCAAGGGGCTGAAGCGCGAGGACGTCGTCATCAACCTTGACCGCGGCGACCAGTACGATCCCGCCTACAAGGAGCAGAATCCGCAGGCGGTGGTGCCGACGCTCTATGACGGCGACGCCCGGCTGTTCCAGTCGCTCGCCATCATGGAGTATATCGAGGAGAAATATCCGAGCCCGCCGATCCTGCCGAAGGATCTGCTGGCGCGCGCCTGGGTGCGGGGCTTCGCGTTGATCAACATCGCCGATTCCCATCCGCTGATCGTGCCGCGCATCCGCAACTATCTCGCCGACGTGCTCAAGCTGGAGGAGGCGCAACGCACCGCCTGGATTCAGCATTGGCTCGGCCTCGGGCTGCAGGCGATGGAAGACCTGCTGGCGGAGAAAAATCCCACGGGAAAGTTCTGCCACGGCGACAGCCCGACCGTGGCCGATATCTGCCTCGTCACGCAAGTGACGCCGGCCCAGCTCTTCAAGACCGAGGTTGCGCCCTATAAGCGGGTGATGCGCGTCTATGAGCACTGCATGACGCTGCCTCCCTTCGCCGAAGCGCATCCGCGCAAGCAGCCCGATTTCACCGGGCATTGAGCGCGAAGCAGTCGATGACGGCGCTCGACATCAGGCCCATCGCCGGCGCGCTCGGCGCCGAAATCCATGGGCTGGCGCTGGACCAGCCGCTCGACGCCGCCACCGTGGCGGCGATCCGCCGGGCGCTGCTCGATCACCTCGTCATTTTCTTCCGCGGCCAGGATCTCCCGCCCGACCGCTTCCTCGCTTTTGCGCGCCGCTTCGGCGAGCCCGTCGAATATCCTTTCGTCCGCGGGATCGAGGGCTATCCCGAGATCATTCAGGTGGCGAAGCTCGAGCACGAGACGGTGAATTTCGGCGGCATCTGGCACAGCGACACCACCTATCTCGAGCGTCCGCCGATGGGCACCTTGCTGGTGGCGCGCGAAGTGCCGAAGGTGGGCGGCGACACGCTCTTCGCCAACCAGTATCTCGCTTATGAGACCTTGTCCGACGGCATGAAGCGGCTGCTCGACGGCCTCGTGGCGGTCAACAGCTCTGCCCGCGCCGATGTCAGCCGGACGCGCGAGGACCGGATCAAATCCGATCCCAGCGCGCGGGCGGGCGAGGCGCTCGTGGCCGAGCATCCGGTGGTGCGCACCCATCCCGAGACCGGCCGCAAGGCGCTCTATGTCAACGTCGCGCACACCGCGCGCTTTGCCGGCATGACCGAGGCGGAGAGCGCGCCGATCCTGTCCTTTCTCTTCCGACACCAGACGCGGCCGGAATTCACCTGCCGCTTCGCCTGGGCGGTGGGCTCGCTCGCCTTCTGGGACAATCGCGCCGTGCAGCACAATCCCGTGAACGACTATCACGGCCAGCGCCGCATCATGCACCGCATCACGCTCGCCGGCGACCGGCCGCGGTAGGGCGTGTCCCGTTCATAGGGAACCGTCGGCTCGATGAAGATCATTCCCTCCCCCCCCTTGAGGGGGAGGGAAGGGTGGGGGGTGACGCCCGCGAGGTGCAGGAAGGAGCACATGCCGCGTCGGCTGCAGCCATCTTGGCCCAGCGCGCCCGCCTCTATCCCCCTCCCGGCAACGCTGCGCGTTGCCGACCTCCCCCTCAAGGGGGGAGGGGTTTCTGATTCCACTCGAGAGGAAAGCGCGCGCCGGCTCTCAGGCGCGCTTGGCGACTGGAGCGTATCCCTGCCGCGGGCGCCGGCTGCGGCGGCGCGCGGGATGGCCGTGCGGGCGCTGCGGCTGCGCTTGCGGGCGCGCCGCTGGCTGCGGGTCGCGTCGGGCGAAGGGATGGTTCTCGACGATTGCGAGCTTGCGCCGGGTCAGCTTCTCGATGTCGCGCAGGAAATCGCGCTCCTCGGCGCTGCAAAAGGAGAGCGCAATGCCCTCGGCGCCGGCGCGCGCGGTGCGGCCGATGCGATGGACGTAGCTTTCCGGCACGTTCGGCAGGTCGAAATTGATAACATGGGTGATGCCGTCGATGTCGATGCCGCGCGCGGCGATGTCGGTGGCGACCAGCACGCGCACGCGCCCCGTGCGGAAGCGCTCAAGCGCGTTCTGGCGGGCCGATTGCGATTTGTTGCCGTGGATCGCCGCGGCCTCGACCTTGCCGCGCGCGAGATCCCGGGTGATGCGGTCGGCGCCGTGCTTGGTGCGGGCGAAGACCAGCGCGCGCGAGATCGTTGGGTCGCGCAGCACCTCGGCCAGCAGCGGGCGCTTGTTGCCGTGGTCGACGAACAGCACCCGCTGATCGATACGCTCCACCGTCGACGACACCGGCGTCACTTCGACCTTGACCGGCGATTTGAGCACGCTCTCAGCCAGCGCGGCGATATCGCCCGGCATGGTCGCCGAGAATAGCAGCGTCTGGCGCTCCTTGGGGAGCGTGGCGACGATCCGCTTCACGTCGCGGATGAAGCCCATGTCGAGCATGCGGTCGGCCTCGTCGAGCACGAAGACGCTGAGCCCGTCGAAGCGCACATGGCGCTGGTTCATCAGGTCGAGCAGCCGGCCGGGGGTGGCGACGAGGATGTCGACGCCGCGCGCCATCGCCTGGACCTGCGGATGCTGGCCGACGCCGCCGAAGATGACGGCCTGGCGCAGGTGCAGATAGCGGCCATAGGTGCGGAAGCTCTCATCGATCTGGAGGGCAAGCTCGCGCGTCGGCGTCAGCACCAGCGCGCGCGCCGATTTCGGCGCCGGCGCGGCGCGCGTCTGCGCGAGGCGCTGCAGGATCGGCAGCGCGAAAGCCGCGGTCTTGCCGGTGCCGGTCTGCGCCACGCCAAGCACGTCGCGCCCGGCGAGCAGATGCGGGATCGCCTGCGCCTGGATCGGCGTCGGAGTGTGGTAGTTCTCGGCGCTGAGGGCACGCTGCAACGGCTCGATCAGGGCGAGTTGGGAAAAACTGGAATTCACTGAGGGTGTTCTTTCTTGTAGGCCGGAGATGCTTTCAGGCATCTCATCGGCACGTGTTTTTGGGTTCAAAAAGCTGCTGACATGCGCTTTGAAGCGCGGCGTTGAGCCGTGCTGAGCGGTCGCCACTTCACCCGGGAAGGGGCCTCATCCGCGCGACCGGGAGGCTAGGTTGACGTTTGATTTATCTCGGGAGGGGCGCCCAGGGCCCAAAGGCCGTACGCGCGTCGCGCAGTCGCGAGAAATCTGCTGGACAGGAGATGGACCTTCCCCAGGCGAAAGTCAAGAAGAGAATAGTTAGCAAATGATTACCGGCGCCGAGAAGCGCCGATCCTCACATGCGATAGGATTGATCCTCGCGGTCGAGCTGGCGCAGCATCGCTTCCCATTCCATCTCGCCATAGACGCGGCGCACGCCCGGCGCGAAGAGATGCGCCGTCTTCGCCGCCACCTCTTCGGCTGGAAGCTCCAGCTCGGTGTTGGCGGCCATGCAGTCGACCTGCGCCTTGCAGGCCATCTCCAGCCAATAAAGCAGGTTGAAGGCCTCGGCGATGGTGCGGCCGCAGGCGAGGATGCCGTGGTTCCTGAGGAGCATCACGTCATTGGCGCCGAGGTCGTGGACGAGGCGCGCGCGCTCGGCGAGGTCGAGGGCCGGCCCTTCATAGGCGTGGTAGCTGACGTGGCCGTAAAACCGCATCGCCGTCTGGGTC
>Ga0187781_10000156_pt1 | contig 46722 bp, 47 predicted proteins | sample 0715_SJ02_MP02_2_FD_132447 | JGI IMG/M metagenome (GOLD analysis project Ga0187781, IMG submission 132447) | Tropical peat soil microbial communities from peatlands in Department of Meta, Colombia - 0715_SJ02_MP02_20_MG | ecosystem: Environmental > Terrestrial > Soil > Wetlands > Peat | place... | reverse complement strand
TGCCCCTGGCGGAGAAGCTCGGCGACAAGCTGGGGACCGTGCGCAAGTTCGTATTGCTGAGCGATCGCCCGGACGTGCCACCGACGCGCCTGCCGGTGGTATCCGAATATGAGGCATTGCTGGCGACGAACTCACCATTTTTCCACTTCCCCGATTTCGACGAGAACACGCGAGCGTCAACCTTCCACACGACCGGCACGACCGGCCGGCCCAAAGGCGTGTACTTCAGCCATCGTCAGCTGGTGCTGCACACCCTGGCGGCGCTGGTCGCCTATGGCCTGGCCCCGGCCCAAGGCCGGTTTCATCGCGACGACGTCTACATGCCGATGACGCCGATGTTTCACGTGCATGCGTGGGGCTGCCCGTATACCGCGACCGCAAGCGGTGTCAAACAGGTGTACCCGGGCCGCTACTCGCCTGAAATCTTCCTGCGCCTGATCAAGGACGAGGGCGTCACCTTCACGCACTGTGTCCCGACCATCCTGCAGATGCTGCTTACGGCGCCCGGTTCTCGCGACGTCGACCTTTCCAGGCTGAAGATGGTCGTCGGCGGCTCGGCGCTCCCACGATCGCTCGCCAGGGCGGCGCTCGAGCGAGGCATCGATGTCTTCTGCGGCTACGGCCTCTCCGAGGCGTGCCCGTTCCTGACCAGCGCGCTGGTCGGCACCGAGCAGCTGACGGGAGACATCGAGCAGGACGTCGTGCATCGGACCAAGTCCGGTTTGCCCGGACCGATGGTGGAGCTGCGCATCGTGGACGCCGACATGGCGGATGTCCCGCATGACGGGAAATCTACCGGCGAAATCGTCGTACGGGCCCCCTGGCTCACCATGGGCTACCTGAATAACGCGGAGGCGTCCGAGCAGCTCTGGGCTGGCGGCTACCTGCACACAGGCGATATCGGGATGATCGACGGCGAAGGCTATGTCCATGTCACCGATCGGCTCAAGGATGTAGTCAAGAGCGGCGGCGAATGGATCTCCTCGATCGAGCTCGAGGACATCCTTCTGGAGAAGGAAGGCGTCAGCAAGGCCGCCGTCATCGCCGTGAAGGACGAGAAATGGGGCGAGCGACCGTTAGCCCTGATTGTCCTGCTGCCCGAATTTGCCGGCAAGGTCGCGGCAGACGAGCTTCGCGCACATGTGTCTTCCTACGTGCAGCAGGGGCTGATCTCCCGGTTTGCGGTGCCCGAGCAGATCAAGTTCGTCGACAGCCTGCCGCTCACCAGCATCGGCAAGGTCGATAAGAAGCTGCTGCGCGAGACCTACAAAGATGAGCCGTGATCGCCGCACCGCCGTCATCGCCCGGTAACGCGCATGCCCCATGCTCGGGCAGGTAGCTGACCACACGCCCCGTTTTTGAGCACGGAAAGGTTGGCGGGGAGCCGCTGCCAGGGACCACGGCCGCCACATCGCCTGGCACGCTGGTTGCACCTCAACACCTATGTACGTCACAAGCAGCCCGGCTTCGAAGAACCACTTGCTCCGTCCACTGACTCCAACGGAAAGGATGCAGCTCGACACACACGACGGAAACGCACTGGCCGCAGGATCGGATTCGTCTTGCGACCACGATCCCACACTGCTCGTGACAGCACTCGAGGAAATCGAGGCGCGGCGGGCGGGACTCGAGTGGCTGTTCGATGCCAACCTGCTGGGTGTATGTCTGACCTGAAGGAACTGTCGCACCCGCGGGCTGACGAGGCGGCCGAAGGCATCGTTCCACCTAGGGCGGGAGCGCCAATGAGACCGCCTTGCCCTTGAGCCTCACGTAATTGGCGAGCGAAGGATCGAGGCTCACTGCTGTCTTGACGTCGTCGATAGCGTTCGGCGAGCCGCCAACGCCTCCGAACGCCGTGGCAGCGCCACGCAGGAAGTAGGCGCGCGCCAGCTTTGGGTCGAGTCGGATGGCTTCGGCCTCATCCCTGACGGCACTTTCGTAGTCCTGCTGGCGCAGCGCTACGTAGCCCCGCTCGCTCCACAACGCAGCGGTCTGTGGCTGCAGACCGATCGCCTTCGAGTAGTCCTGGCGTGCATCGATGAAATTGCCGCGGGCCTGGTAGATCCGCGCCCGCTGGCGCAGCGCGGGGACCAGTGTGGAGTTGATCCCTATGGCAGTGTCGAAGTCGCGCAGGGCCGCCTCGCTATCGGATTGCGCCGCATAGAAGACGCCCCGGTTGTAATAGAGGTAGGCGTTGCGGGGTGCCAGTTTGACGGCCTCATTGAAATCCTGGAGCGCATGCTCTTTGTCGCCCTGGGCGAAATACCCGGCAGCCCGGCTGGCAAACAGAAAATAGCGTGAGTTGCCCTCGTAGATATTACGGTCCAGCGATTCCGTGCAGGCCTGAATGATCCTGGACGGCGCGGTGTCGCCCTTCTTGTCGATGCACGCCTCGATCACGACATGCTTCTCGCGGCTGAGCTGGGCTTCGCACAGCACCCCCTGGGTGTAGTCAATCGTTTCGTAGCCGACCATGCCCATGCACCGGTTGAATTCATCCGCCGGCAGGTCCGGCAATGCCTGCTCACGCGGCGCCGTGATCGTGACTTGCGGCTTGGTCTCGGCGGAGGTTGCCGGTATCTGGTCAGGGCTGGCGGGTGCCGTGCTGCCCCCGGCTGGATTGGGTGAGGCCTGACCGCTCTGGCTCGAGGTCTGGGCCTGGGCCGTCGCCGCCACCGCGGCCAACAGCAATACGGGGGGTTGCCACCAGTACAGCCGCCGCACGAACTCACATCCCAGGCTTCACCGCGGCCACATTCAAACCGTGCAGCCGAATCTATCATCGCTCGCGCGGAACTCAAGCCGCCCGTTGTAACGGACTCTTGAGTTGGCGCCTCCTGCTTGCTTTTGTACTAATGCGCTAGTACATTAGACAACATGAAAACCCATGAGAACGTCAGCCCCCGCCAGGAAGCCCTGGCTGAGCGCAACCTGTGCGCGGCGCTCGCAGCCCTCAAGACCCCCGACGAGGTGCGCGCGTTCCTGAGGGATCTGTGCACACCCATGGAAATCCAGGCGATGGCCGACCGCTGGGCGGTGGTGGATCTCCTGCGGCGCGACATCCCCTATCGCGAGATCCACCGCCGCTCGGGAGTCAGTGTCACGACCATCGGGCGCGTCGCGCGCTTTCTCACCCGGGGCAATGGGGGCTATGAGACCGCCGTGCAGCGGCTCGGCGGACTGCGGCCCGCTGCTGCCGCTGACGCCTGACCCGCGGACTCTTCATGGACGAGCTGCGTCTCAAGATTGCGGTGCAGAAGTCGGGGCGTCTGACCGAGCCGTCGCTCGACCTGCTGACCCGCTGTGGCGTGAAGCTCTCGCGGGGCAAGGATCAGCTCCTCGGGTATGGCGAGAACATGCCGCTCGATGTGCTGTTCGTGCGTGACGACGACATTCCGGACCTGGTGCGCGAGGACGTCTGCGACCTCGGGCTGGTCGGGCTCAACGTGCTCGAGGAGAAGCGTCTCTCGCTGCGCGGCCGCGGCGAGGGCGAAACGCTCGCGCCGCTGCGCAATCTCGAGTTCGGGCGCTGCCGCCTCGCGCTCGCGGTGCCGGAGGGCTTTGCCTATCGCGGTGTCTCGGCGCTCGACGGCCGGCGGATCGCGACCACCTACCCTCACCTCCTCGGGCGCTACCTTCGCGAGCGGGACGCCAACGCGGTCATCGTGACGCTTTCGGGATCGGTGGAGATCGCGCCGCGCCTGGGGCGCGCGGATCTCATCTGTGATCTGGTCTCGACCGGCTCGACGCTGCAGGCCAATCACCTGACCGAGGTCGAGACGGTGCTCGAGAGCCACGCGGTCCTCATCCGCACCCCGGTCGCATTGCCGAGCGAGAAGGCCGAATGGGTCGAGAGGCTGTTGCAGCGCATCGACGGCGTCCAGCAGGTGCGCGAGAGCAAGTACATCATGCTGCACGCGCCGCGCGCCTCGCTCTCCGAGATCCGCCGGCTGCTGCCAGGCTCGGAGGCGCCCACCATCATTCCGCTCGAGGGCTATACCGACCGGGTCGCGGTGCACGCGGTGTGCCGCGAGAACGTCTTCTGGGAGACGCTCGAATCGCTCAAGAAAGCCGGCGCGAGCGCCCTCCTCGTCCTGCCGGTCGAGAAGATGCTCGCCTGAGGATCCATGCGCGTCCTCGACTGGAGCAGCCTCGATGAGGCCGGGCGCCGCAACGTGCTCGCGAGGCCGGCCCGCGCGGCGCGCTCCGACATCGAGCGGCTGGCGCGCGAGGTGATCGCGCAGGTGCGCCAGGGGGGCGATGAGGCCCTGCGTGTCCTGACGCGACGCTTCGACGCGGTCGACCTCGCGGGCTTCGCCGTGGAGCCGGCGGAATTTGCCGACGCGCGCGGCCGCGTGACCGCCGAACAGATCGCTGCGCTCTCCCGCGCGATCAATAACGTGCAACGTTTTCACCAGGCACAGGAGCCGAGGCCTCTGCTGCTCGAGACCGAGACCGGGGTGCGGTGTGAGCAGATCATCCGCCCCATTCAGTCCGTGGGGCTGTACGTTCCGGCCGGAACGGCACCGCTGCCCTCGGCCGTGATCATGCTCGCGATTCCCGCCCGGCTCGCGGGCTGCCCCACCCGCATCCTCTGCACACCACCCATGAAGGATGGACGGGTACACCCGGCCGTGCTGACCGCGGCCGCGCTCTGCGGAATCGATCAGGTCTTCAAGGTCGGAGGCGCCCAGGCGATCGCCGCGCTCGCCTTCGGCACCGAGTCGATCCCCAGGGTCGACAAGATCTTCGGTCCCGGCAATGCGTGGGTGACGGCCGCCAAGTCCCTGGTCGCCGCCGACCCCGAGGGGTGCGCCTGTGATCTGCCCGCGGGGCCCTCGGAGGTCATGATCGTGGCCGACGAGTCAGCACGCGTCGAGCTCGTGGCGGCCGACATCCTCGCGCAGGCCGAGCACGACGCCCTCGCGCAGGCGATCGTGGTGACGCTGAGCCGCAGGCTCGCTGAGGCCCTGGTCGCGGAGATTGGCCGGCAACGCGCCGGGCTCAGGCGCGGGGTGATCCTCGACAGGTCCCTGAGCGGCTGCCGGGCGATCGTGGTGCCGAACCCCGAGACGGCGATTGACGTCGTCAACACTTACGCCCCCGAGCATCTGATGCTGCAGCTGCAGCAACCGCGCCGCTGGCTGCGTGAGGTGCAAAGCGCCGGATCGATCTTCGTCGGCTGCTGGTCCGCGGAGACTCTGGGCGACTACTGCTCGGGTCCCAACCACGTGCTGCCGACTGACGGACACGCGCGAACCCTGAGCGGCCTGTCGGTGCGCGACTTCGTAAAGACCATCCCGGTGCAGGAGGTCACCCCGGCGGGACTGCGCACGCTGGCCGCAACCGCGATCGAGCTCGCGCAGCTCGAGGGACTGGACGGGCACGCGAATGCCATCACGCGCCGGCTCGAGGCGCTGGACGTGGCGAGCGCCGCCGCCAAACCGGGCGTCATCGTATGAGCTGGGTCACGCAACTTGCGCGGCCGGCCATCGTGGCGCTCGAGGCCTATGCGCCGGCGGCCTGGGAGCCGGAGCTCACGCGGCTGCACGCCAACGAGCTGCCCTGGAGGGTTCCGGGAGACGAATCCCATGCGGGCCTCAATCGCTATCCCGAGCCGCAGCCGCGCGCACTGGTCGAGCGTCTCGCCGGGCTCTACGGCGTCGCGCGTGATTCGGTCCTCGTGTCACGCGGGAGCGATGAGGCCATCGATCTGCTGATTCGCACCTTTTGCCGGGCGGAGCTCGATGCGGTGCTCGTCTGTCCGCCGACCTTTGGAATGTATGCGGTCGCGGCGCAGATTCAGGGGGCGGCGGTGCGCTCGGTGCCGCTGCGCGCCGCGGAGGGCTTCACGCTCGACGAGGCGGCGGTTCTCGGGGCGTGCACCGCGCAGGTCAAGATCGTCTTCCTGTGCTCGCCCAACAATCCGACCGGGAATCTTCTCGAGCCGCAGGCGCTGCTGCGGGTCGCGCGCGCGCTCGCCGGGCGCGCGCTGGTCGTGGTGGATGAGGCGTACATCGAGTTCGCGCGCCACGAGAGTCTCGCGCAGCAGATCGCCGCGCATCCGAATCTCTGCGTGCTGCGAACACTGTCCAAGGCCCATGGGCTCGCGGGCGCGCGCTGCGGAACCCTGATCGCCGATCCCGAGATCGTCGGGCTCCTGAGGAAGGTCATCGCTCCTTACGCGATCACGCAGCTGACGCTCGAGGCGGCCCTGAGGCTCCTCCAGCCCGCGGAGCTCGAGGCGATGCGGGCGCGCGTCACGCAGATCCGGGCCGAGCGCGAGCTGGTCGCGCACGCGCTGGCGCGGTTGCCGCGCGTGGTGCGGGTCTGGTCGAGCGCCGCCAACTTTCTGCTGGCGCAGTTCAGGGACTCGGCCGAGGCGCTGGCGCGCGCCAGGGCGGCGAGGCTGCTGGTGCGCGACCTGCGCACGTACCCGGAGCTGCCGGGTGCGCTGCGGGTCACGATCGGCACGGCGTCGCAGAACGCGCGGCTCATGCGGGCGTGGGCATGACGGCGCGCACCCCGACGCTGTTCCTCGACCGCGATGGCACCCTCATCGAGGAGCCCGCGGACTGCCAGGTCGACTCCCTGTCGAAGGTGCGTTTCATGCCGGGCGTCTTCGCGGCGCTCAGCGAACTCACCGCGCGGGGCTACCAGCTCGTCATGGTGACCAACCAGGACGGGCTCGGCACACCGCGCTTCCCCCGCCCGGCATTCGATGAGGTCCAGTCATTCGTGCTCGACGCCTTCAGCTCCCAGGGCATCGAGTTCGAAGCGGTGTTCGTCTGCCCGCGCCTGCCGGGCGAGGGCTGCGCGTGTCGCAAGCCCAGGCCGGGGCTGATCGAGCAGTATCTGCTCGAGCGCTCGATCGATCGGGAGGCGAGCGCCGTGATCGGCGACCGGGACACGGATCTGGAGCTCGCCGCGAATCTCAATCTGCGGGGCTTCACCGTGCGCCGCGAGGGACCGACGGAGCACCGCTGGCCGCAGGTGGTGAGAGCGCTGCTGGCGCGGCGGGCGGAGGTTGTGCGGGAGACCGGGGAGACGCGGGTGCGCGTGCGGGTGAACCTGGACGACCCCACGCCCGGCCCGATCGCGACCGGAATCGGTTTCTTCGACCACATGCTGAGCTCCCTCGCCGCCCACGGCGGCTTCTCGCTCGAGCTCTCCTGTCAGGGTGATCTCGAGGTCGACGAGCACCACACGGTCGAGGACACAGCGCTCGCGCTCGGACAGGCGCTGCGCCAGGCACTCGGCTCCAAGGCAGGCATTGCGCGCTACGGCTTCCTGCTGCCGATGGACGAGTCGCAGGCCGTCGTCTCGGTCGATCTTTCCGGGCGTGCGTTCGTGAAGTTCAACGGGCGCTTCAGGCGGGACACGGTCGGGGCGTTACCGACCGAGCTGGTGCCGCATTTCTTCAGATCGTTGGGCGAGGGCCTCGGGGCGGCGATTCACGTGACGGTGCGCGGCGAGAACGCGCATCACATGGTGGAAGCCTGCTTCAAGGGAGTCGGCCGATCGCTGCGGCAGGCGTTGCGCCGCGAAGGGCAGCAGCTGCCGAGCACCAAGGGCGTGTTGTGATGACCACCGCGGTCGTGATCGCCGACAGCGGCGGCGCCAATGTCGCCTCACTGCGCTTTGCGTTCGAGCGCCTCGGGGCGCTCACAGTGGTGAGCGCGGACGGCAGTACCATCGCCAGCGCCGATCGGGTCGTGCTGCCGGGCGTCGGCGCCGCCGGTCATGCGATGCAGCGCCTGCGCGAGGCGGGATTGGTCAACGTCATCCGCACGCTGACGCAACCCGTGCTCGGCATCTGTCTCGGAATGCAGCTGCTCTATCAGGCTTCCGAAGAGGAACGTACCGAGTGCCTGGGACTTCTCCCCGGTACCGTGCGCCGCATTCACGGCGCGCCCGGGCGCCCGGTACCTCACATGGGCTGGAATCAGCTGCGGCCGAGCTGCGAGGACCCGCTGCTCGCGGGAATCACGGCGCAGGACTACGCTTATTTTGTCCACACCTACGCCGCGCCCGTAAACGGCGAGACCCTGGCAGAAACGCACTACGGCAATCGGCTCGCGGCAGTGGTGCGGAAGCGAAACTTCTGCGGCGCGCAATTCCATCCCGAGCGCTCCGGCAAGACCGGAGCACGGCTGCTCGGGAACTTCCTGAGACTCTGAGCCGATGCTGCTCATCCCATCCATCGATCTGCGCGGCGGGCGCTGCGTGCGGCTGCGGCAGGGCGACTTCGCCACCGAGTCCAGCTACTCCATCGAGCCCGCCGAGCTCGCCGGGCGCTACCACCGGCTCGGGGCCCGCTGGCTGCACGTGGTGGATCTCGATGGGGCCAAGGACGGGCTCGCGGGCAACCTCCCGATCATCATGGCGCTCGCACGGCTCAAGTCGCTGCGCCTCCAGGTCGGCGGCGGCGTGCGCCATGCGTCCGTCATCGAGACGCTGCTGTCGGCGGGTATCGCACGCGTGGTCGTCGGCACGGCCGCCATCGAGCGGCCCGGCGAGGTCGCGGCGTGGCTTCAGCAGTTCGGGCCGGAGCGCATCTGCCTCGCCTTCGATGTGCGCTTGGGTCCGGGCGGCGAGCCGCAGCTGCGCACTGACGGCTGGACCCGCAACAGCACGCTCGACCTTGCCCAGGCGGTCTCGGCATTCCTCGGCGCGAGCCTGCAGCACGTGCTGTGCACCGACATCGAACGTGACGGAATGCTGCGGGGCCCGAACCTGCGGCTCTATCGGGAGTGTCTCACGCGCTTTCCCGGGCTCGAGTGGCAGGCTTCGGGAGGCATCCGCGACCGCCACGACCTGACGGCGCTCGAGGGCGTCGGGCTCGCCGCCGCCGTGAGCGGCACGGCGATGCTCGAGGAACGGATCTCAGCTGAGGAGTTACGGCCATTCTTGCCCGGCGAATTATCCCCTGCCTAGACGTTCGCGACGACGCGGTCGTCAAGGGCGTGCGCTTCCGCGACCACGAGATCGCGGGTGACATCCTCGCGCTCGCGCAACGCTATCGCGCCGAGGGAGCCGACGAGCTCGTGTTCTACGACATCGCGGCGAGCCCCGAGGGCCGCCTAGTCGATCGCGGCTGGGTGAAGCGCGTTGCCGCGGTCCTCGATATTCCCTTCTGCGTCGCCGGCGGCATCCGCTCGGTGGCGGACGCCGAGGCGGTGCTCAACGCGGGCGCGGAGAAGGTGTCCGTCAACACACCGGCGCTCGGAAATCCGCCGCTGATCGACCTCCTCGCCCGGCGCTTCGGGTCACAGTGCGTGGTGGTCGGTATCGACAGTCGCCGCACGGCGCGCGGCTTTGAGGTGTGGGAAATGACCGGCGACCCGGGGCGGGCGAGCGACAGCGGGCGAAGCCTGCTCGAGTGGCTGCGCGAGGTACAGGACCGCGGCGCCGGCGAAATCGTCCTCAATTGCATGTCGAACGACGGCGTGCGCGGCGGCTACGACATCGAGCAGCTCTCTCAGGTGCGCGAGAGCTGCCGCGTGCCGCTGGTGGCCTCGGGCGGCGCGGGAACCGTCGGACACTTTGTCGAGGTATTTGCGCGAGCGGACGTCGATGCGGCGCTCGCGGCGAGCGTGTTTCACTCGGGGGCGATCCGGATCCCGGAGCTCAAGCGCGAGCTCCGCTACGCCGGCATCGCGGTCCGGCCCACCGACCTGGAGACCTCATGCGCATGGTAAGCCACGGCGTCAGTCTGGCGACGCTCGACTCGCTCGACTTCGACAAGGGTGCGGGGCTTCTTCCGGCCGTGGTGCAGCACGCCGGCAGCGGTGCGGTGCTCATGCTCGGTTATATGAACCGCGACGCGCTGCTCGCCACTCTGACCCGCCGCCGCGTGGTGTTCTTCAGCCGCTCCCGCGGAGAGCTGTGGGAGAAGGGAGAGACCTCCGGGCATTCACTCGATCTCGCGGAGATCCGCCGGGACTGCGACCACGATGCGCTGCTGATCCGGGCGTGGCCCCGCGGGCCCGTGTGCCATCTCGGAGACGGCAGCTGCTTCGGCGACGCGCCGCAGATCGAGAGCGATGCGTCGCGATTCCTCGCGACGCTCGAGGGGGTGATCGAGGATCGAGACCGGCAGCGGCCGGCGGGCAGCTACACGACGAAGCTGCTGTCCGCCGGCTGGTCGCGGATTGCGCAGAAGGTCGGCGAGGAGGGTCTCGAGGTTGCGCTCGCCGCCGCGGGCGGCAGCGACCGCCAGGTGATCGACGAGGCGGCGGACCTCATCTACCACCTGCTGGTGCTGCTGCGGATGAGGGGGTTGAAGCTCGAGCGCGTCATGCGTGAGCTCGAGGCGCGGCACACGCAGCAGGTCTAGCTCCGGGTTATCGGCTCATAACTCATTGCATTAACCTCGCGGCGATCGCTTCAGTAATATTTGAAAGATGCTCATGCGCTGGCTGTCGGACGGCGGGGCCTCGAACGAGGAGCTCGCGCTCGCCGGTCTCAATCGCAGATTCGAGTCGCTCCCGGCGAGCGAGCGTGTGGCGCGTGCGCTCGAGCTGCTGCCGGGCACGCATGTGCTGACCTCGAGCTTCGGCGCCCAGGCGGCTGTCGCGCTGCACCTGGTGACGCGGGTGAGCCCGGGAATTCCGGTGGTGTTGATCGACACCGGCTACCTGTTCCCCGAAACCTACCGCTTCGTCGATGAGCTCGCCGGGCGGCTCAAGCTGAATCTGCGAGTGTTCCGTTCCGAGGCATCCCCGGCATGGCAGGAGACGCGCTTCGGCAGACTGTGGGAACAGGGACTCAGCGGCATCGAGCAGTACAACCGCATCAACAAACAGGAGCCGATGGAGCGGGCGCTCGCCGAGCTGGGCGCGGAGACCTGGATCTCCGGCCTGCGCCGCGCGCAGGCTCCGAGCCGCGCGCGCATCGCCCCGATCGAGTTCAGGCGCGGCCGCTACCGCGTGCACCCCATCTTCGACTGGACCGATCGGGAGGTCGGCAGTTACCTGCGGGAAAATGCGCTGCCGTACCATCCGCTCTGGAACCAGGGATACCTCTCGATCGGCGACTGGCATACGACCCGCTCGCTCGGCGACGCCGGCTCGCCCGAGGGATTGCGGTTCTTCGGCCTGAAGCGCGAGTGCGGCCTGCACGAGACCTGAGCCGCACGATCCCGCGCGGCTAGCTCGTGAGGAATACGCGCCCCGCCGCCACCACCAGCATGGTGGCGACCAGCGCCCGGGTGATCGCCTGCGGCAGACGGATCGCGAGCCGCGAGGCGATGAGAATCCCCGGGATGGAGCCGATGAGGAGGCACGCCAGCACCGGAAGATTCAGGTGTCCGAGGGCGGCGTGCCCCAGGCCCGCGATGACGGTGATGGGCAGTGCGTGCGCAATGTCGGTCGCGACCAGCCGGTCCCCCGGAAGGCGCAGCGGATAGAGCCAGACGAGCGCCACCGTCCCGAGCGCGCCCGCGCCGACCGAGGTCAGAGCGACCGCGCCGCCAATGAGAAATCCCGACAGCAGCGTGAGCACGCGCTGGTAACGCTCGGCACCCGCAATCGAGGCGGCGAGCCTCAAGCCGAGGTGCCGCAGCGAATGCTGCAGCAGCAGACCCGCGGCGGTAATGGCCAGCATCACGGCGAGCGCGCGCAGGATCAGATGGTCGACGACCAGCGGGCTCGGCGACAGCCAGAACCAGGCGATCGCTGCCAGGGCCCCGGGGATGCTTCCGAGCGCCAGACGTCCGACGACTCTCCAGTCGATGCGCCGGCTATAGCCGAAAGATGCGGTGGCGGCGACCTTCGTGATCCCGGCGAACGCGAGATCGGTGCCCACGGCCGTCGCCGGCGACTGGCCGAACACCAGAATCAGCAGCGGCGTCATGAGCGAGCCGCCGCCGACGCCGGTCAGGCCCACCATGATGCCGACCAGGAGCCCGCCGACGATGTAAACCAACGGATCCGCCATAACAACACAGTCTGCATCCGCCGGGCGGCGCCGGCTTCGAGTTTGTGGTTATCAGTCCATTCGGGACTGGAATGATGCCGGGCTCGGCGATTAAGGTGGTCCCCATGAACAACACACGTGCCTGGCCACAGGTCTGGTGGCGGATCATGGAGCTGCGCATCGGCGTGATCCCGGTGCCGGTGTACGTCGCGCTGCTCGGCGTGGTGGCGTACTTTGTCGCCGCCGGCAAGCTGCCCACCGAGATCAACATGATGATCGGCGTGCTGGCGGTGCTCGGCTTCACCTGCGCCGAGCTGGGCCGACACGTGCCGCTCCTCAACCAGATCGGCGGGGCGGCCATCTTCGCCACGTTCGTTCCGTCGTTCCTGAACTACCAGCATCTGATTCCCGCTCAGATCGTCAGCACGGTCACCGATTTCACCCGCTCGACCAACTTTCTCTACCTGTTCATCGCGGCGGTGATCGTCGGCAGCATACTCAGCATGGACCGGGTGTTGCTCGTGAGGGGCTTCCTCAGGCTGTTCGTGCCCATGGTGGCTGGCTCGCTGGCGGCGCTGCTGGTCGGCACCGCGGTCGGCACCGCTCTCGGGCTCGGTGCCCGCCATACCCTGCTGATGGTGGTGATCCCGGTGATGGCCGGGGGTGTCGGCGAGGGAGCGATCCCGCTGTCGGTCGGCTACGGAGCGCTGTGGCACCAGCCGCAGGGCGAGCTGTTTGCGCAGGTGCTGCCGCCGGTGATGTTCGGCAGCCTGACGGCGATCCTGCTCGCGGGTACGCTGAGTTTTCTCGGCCGCCGGTTCCCGCACCTGACCGGCGAAGGCCGCCTGCAGCCCGAGGAGAGCGAGGAGCTCGCCACCCATGAGCAGGACGCGCCGGTCAACCTCGACGTCACGCACATCGCCGCCGCGGGGCTGCTGGTCATTACGCTCTATCTGCTCGGCCTGATCTGTTTCCAGACCTTCCGTTTGCCGGCACCGGTCGCCATGCTGCTGCTCGCGGTGCTCCTCAAGCTGCTGCAGGCGGTCCCGCCCTCTCTGCAGCAGGGTGCGCACGTGGTGTATGAATTCTTTCGCCGCGCCGTGACCTATCCGCTGCTGTTCGCGATCGGGGTGGCACTCACTCCCTGGGACCGGCTGATCGCGGCCTTCGCCCCGCGCAACCTGCTCACCATCATCGCCACGGTGCTCACCCTGGTGACCACCGGATTCTTCGTCGGACGCTGGATGCGCCTGTTCCCCATCGACACGGCCATCGTCATCGCCTGCCGCGCGGGTCAGGGCGGCACCGGTGATGTGGCGATCCTGACCGCCGCCAACCGCATGCAGCTCATGCCTTTCGCCCAGATCGCCACCCGCATCGGCGGCGCGATCACGATCACCGTGACGTTGCTGTTGCTGACCCGTTCCGGATGACGGGCGAGGCGCGCGGCCCGGCGTTCAGGCCGCGATCTCCTTCGCGGTGATGGTGTAAGCGAATTTCTCCGGGTCGAGGCTGTCGAGCCGGTTGCCACCGGCCTCGCCTTGCGGGTACATCAGGTACGCGATGGCCGGTCCGGACGATCCCGGCAGGGCCACGTCGTGCGCGGTGTTATAGGGTAACCAGTTGGTCTCCCACGCTCCGAAGAGTTTCTCACGCACCGCGACGACGATCTCATCGCTGAGGGTGAGGCCGGGCTTTTCCTCGAGCACCACCTTGCGCACGTCGGCGGGATCGACCGGCACCCAGCCATGGTCGGTGAGCCAGACCTCGGCCCGGCAATGCTGGGCCTTGCTCACGTCGCCGCTCTTGCCGAGACACTTGTAGCCGAAGCGCGAGTCGGCAACGCGGATGCCGTACAGATCGCGCGCCGGCAGGCCGACCGCGCGTGCCAGCCCGACGTAGAGCGCATTGAGATCAGCACATTTGCCGGTGAGGTCACCGGTCTCGAGCATGAAGCGGATGTCGCCCAGGCCGCAGCCGCGCGTCCTGGGGTTGCGTTCGGTGTTCTCCACCACCCATTCGTAGATGGCGCGGGCCTTGTCGAGATCGTGGGTGCTGCCGCGCGTGATGTCGAGCGCAGTGGTGCGCACGATCCCATCGATCGGTATCAGTCGCGTCGCTGCCGTGCAGCGTGCCAGCGTGGCCGGATCGAGCGCTGGCACGCCCTCTGCCTGGTCAAAATTTACTGCCCGGTCACGGGCGCTGAAACGGCTGAGCAGCTCCAGCTCCGCCGCCGGACCGTCGCCGGCGGGCCAGCTGGCAACCAGCATCTGCGCACCCTCGACCGGATCGACCGCCGGCCGGATGTCGGCGGCATTGCCGCGCCACAGGTTCCCCATCGGCTTCACCCAGGCATCGTCCTGAAGCGATGGCAGCGGCAGCCAGACGCGCGTGATCCCGGGGGCTGGCGTGACCCGGGTGGTTAGCTCAAAGGTCCGCCAGCCCTCGGCCGGCGTCGGGTTGAAGGGCAGCTCGGCGGCGCCCGCGAACCGGGGCCATGCCAGCGCGGCGGCCGACAGGGAGGCGGTCTGGAGAAAATCGCGCCGGTCCATCGCGTGCGATTAATACGTTCCTCATGCGCATCAGTCAAATATCGGAAGATGCGACTGGACCCGGCTGGGTTGGATTTTGTAGGGTTCTCGCCAGACCGCGCACGGAGCCCCGATGGATCTCAACTTTTCAGCCGAGGAACAGCAGTTCAGGAACGAGGTGCGCGCGTTCCTCGCCGCGGAATTGCCGCACTCGATCCGTGACAAGGTGCTCGGTCACAAGCGCCTCGATCGCGAGGACTTCCTCACCTGGGTGCGGATCCTCAACCGGCGTGGCTGGGTGGCACCGAGCTGGCCCAGGCGCTTCGGAGGCCAGGAGTGGGATCCCGCGCGCCTCCTGATCTTCGAGGAGGAATGCGCCCTCGCCGGCGCGCCTCCGGTGCTGCCCTTCGGTCCGCGGATGGTGGCGCCGGTCATCATGGCGTTCGGCAGCCCGGCGCAGCAGGAGTACTTCCTGCCACGGATCCTCAACGGCGAGCACTGGTGGTGCCAGGGGTATTCCGAGCCCGGCGCCGGCTCCGACCTCGCCTCGCTCAAGACCCGGGCCGAGCGCCGCGGCGACCGCTATGTCGTGAACGGCCAGAAGACCTGGACCACGCTCGCCCAGCACGCCAACTGGATCTTCTGTCTGGTGCGAACCTCGAGCGAGGGGCGCCCGCAGAACGGCATCTCCTTCCTGCTGATCGACATGAAGTCGCCGGGCATCAGCGTGCGGCCGATCGTGATGCTCGACGGCGAGCACGAAATCAACGAGGTGTGGTTCAAGGACGTCGAGGTGCCGGTCGCCAATCGGGTAGGCGAAGAGAACCAGGGCTGGACCTACGCGAAATTCCTGCTCGGTCACGAGCGCGTCTCGAACGCCGCTCTGGGTCCGAGCAAGCGCGCGCTGCGGGAATTGAAGGCCATCGCCGCGGCGGCCCCTACCGGCGGCGGCCGGCCATTGATCGAGACGCCCCGTTTCCGTGACCGCATCGCGGAAGCGGAGATCGACCTCATGGCGCTCGAAGTCATGGTGCTGCGAGTCATTGCGATGGACCGCGAACGCGATACTCCGGGTCCCGAGGCTTCGCTGCTCAAGCTCCGGGGCAGCCAGATTCTGCAGACCATCTCGGAACTGGCGATGGAAGCGTTGGGGCCCTATGCCCCGCTCTATCAGCCACAGGCGTTGGCCGCAGACTGGACCGGCCTGCTCGCGGGTCCGCCCGCGGGCATCGGCATCACCGGCCGCTACTTCAACTATCGCAAAGCCTCCATCTATGCCGGCTCGAACGAGGTTCAGCGCGGCATCATTGCGCGGCACATGCTGGGACTGTAGAGAGACATGAATTTCGCGTTCACTGAAGAACAGATCCAGCTGCGCGACTCGCTGCGCCGCTATCTCACGGCGACCTATAGTCTGGAGCGGCGGCGGGCTATCACGCGCTCCGGCACCGGTTGCGATGCGTCGATCTGGCGCCAGTTTGCGGAGCTGGGAATTCTCGGCCTCGCGATCCCCGAGTCCCTCGGAGGGGTCGGCGGAAATGCGTTCGACGCCATGGTGGTGATGGAGGAATTGGGACGCGCGCTGGTGCTCGAGCCCTATCTCTCGAGCGCTCTCATCGGCGCCGGCATCCTCGTGCGCTCGGGCAGCGCGCCACAGCAGGAGCTCCTGCCGGCAGTCGCCGCCGGAGAAATCCGGCTCGCCTTCGCGCACGGCGAGCGCGACTCACGCTGGCGGCTGGACGCAGTGACGGCCCGAGCGGTGAGAGAGGCTGGCCACTGGGTGCTCGATGGCCACAAGGCGATGGTGACGGATGGCGCCGGCGCTCATTACCTCGTGATCTCGGCCCGCACAGCGTCCGGTATCTCACTGTTTCTCGTGCCCGGGGCGAGCGAGGGGATGACACGGACCGCGCTCACGACTCATGACGGCTCGAGCGTCGCGGAGGTTGAGCTCGAGGGTGTCCGGGTGCCGGCAGATGGACTGATCGGTACCGAGGGCGGAGGACTCGCGCTGATCGAAGCGGCGAGCGAGGTGGCCGTCGCGGGGCTGTGCGCCGAGGCGGTAGGCGCGATGGATGCGCTGCTGGCACTCACCCTCGAGTACGCGAGGACGCGCAAGCAGTTCGGCGTGCCCATCGGAAGCTTTCAGGCGCTGCAGCACCGCATGGCCGACATGCTGCTGCACGCCGAGCTGGCGCGTTCGATGAGCTACCTGGCGACCGCCAGGCTTGCCGTCAGCGATGCCACGGAGCGTCGTCGCGCATTCTCAGCGGCGAAGTTCCTCGTGGGCCGCTCGGCACGTCTCATCGGGCAGGAGGCGGTGCAGCTGCACGGCGGGATGGGAGTGAGCGATGAGCTCTCGACCTCGCACTACTTCAAGCGGCTCACTCTCATCAACGCCAGCTTCGGCGACATGGATTACCACCTCGAGCGGTTCGGATCGGTGCTGGCGGCTTGAGCCGCACTCCCTAGGTCTCAGGAGAGCAGCTGCAGTCCCAGCCACTCGGCGATCAGGGCCGGCTTGTCGATCCCCTCGATCTCGACCCGGACATCGAGCACCAGCAGCCATTCGCCCGCTCGGCGCTCGCGCAGGTCCTTGAGCGCGAAACGTCCGCGCACCCTGGCACCCGCGCGCACCGGGGCGAGGAAGCGCAGCTTGTCGATTCCGTAGTTCACCGACAGCACGGCCCCTGCAACGGGCGGCACGACCTGGTGAGCGAAATGGCTCAGGAGCGACAGCGCCAGGAAGCCGTGTGCGACCGTACCCCCAAGTGTTGTGGCGCCGGCCCGCACCGGGTCAACGTGGATGAACTGCTGATCGAAGGTCAGCTCGGCGAACGCATCGATCATCGCCTGATCGATCTGTTGCCAGCCCGAGGTGCCGATCTCCCGGCCGATCATGCCCCGGTAGGCAGGCAGATCGAGCGCTGCGAGCCTGCGATCGCTCACGGCGCCACCGGCGTGATGATGAGCTTCCCGAGCGCCTTGCGCGCCAGCAGGGCCGCGAGCGCCTGCGCGCCGCGCTCGAGCGGGTAGCGCTCGGCCACGTGGGGGCGCAGGTGGCCTGCGCGCAGCCAGCGGAAGAGCGTCTCAAGATCGGCCGCCCAGGCAACCGGTTCCATCCTGATGTAGCGGCCCCAGAACACCCCGATCAGCGAGCAGCCCTTGAGAAGCGTGAGGTTCGCCGGCACGCGCGGGATCTCGCCACTCGCAAAGCCGATGACGAGGTGCCGTCCTCGCCAGGCGCAATTGCGCAGCGCCGCTTCGGTGACGGGTCCGCCTACCGGATCGAACACCACATCGACACCCTTCCCCGCAGTCAGTGCGCCGAGCGCCGGCTTGAGTTCCGCGGCGGCGTAATCGATCACCTCGTCGGCGCCATGCTCGCGGCAGACGTTGCGCTTCTCGGGCGAGGAGGCGCCGGCGATCACCCGCGCACCGAGTGCCTTGCCGATCTCGATGGCGGCAAGACCGACGCCGCCGGCGGCACCGAGGACCAGCAGCGTCTCGCCTTGCCGGAGCGCGGCGCGCCCGACGAGAGCGTGATAAGCGGTACCGTAGGTCAGCAGGAACGCCGATCCGGTGGTGAAGGCCACGTCCTCGGGGAGCAGCGTCAGCGCCTCGGCAGAAGCCACCAACTTCTCGGCGAAAGCTCCTGACTCGGTCACGGCGATGACCCGATCGCCGGGCTTTACCCGTTTGACTCCCTCGCCAACGCTCTCGACCACCCCCGCAGACTCGCTCCCGGGGACGAAGGGCAGAGTCGGGGTGAACTGGTACTTGTTCTGAATGATCAGCGCGTCGGGGAAATTGACCCCGGCGGCGTGCACGCGCACAACCGCCTGCCCGGGTCCGGCCACCGGATCGGCCCTATCCTCCAGGACCAGGGTCTCGGGCAGCCCCCAGGTCTTGCACACCAGTGCCTTCATGCTCTGTCACCTGACGATATGTTGCGTTTGAAACTACGGATGGCGCCGCGGTTCGCTACTTCGGTACGATCCGCGCGTGAGCGCGCAACGTGCCATCGTGCCACTGACGGGCCTCGACGGGGTATTTCTCGATCTGGAGACGCCAGCCACGCCGATGCACGTCGCCTCGCTGCACCTGTTCGCCAAGCCCGAGGGACGCCAGCCTGACTTCTACGGGGCGGTCAGGCGGCTGCTGGCCAGCGGAGTGCGCCGCGCGCCGGTGCTCGGCAGACGGCTCGCCGAGGTGCCACTCCATCTCGCCCATCCGGTCTGGGTGGAGGGAGAAGAAGTCGACCTCGACTACCACGTGCGCCGCGTGCAGGTGCCCGCGCCCGGTACCCAGGCGGCTCTCGAGGACTGCGTCGCGGAGCTGCATTCGCAGCTGATGGACCGCAGCCGGCCGCTGTGGACGATCTACGTTCTCGAGGGGCTCGAGGACGGGCGGCGCGCCTACTATTTCAAGATTCACCATGCCGTGCTCGACGGGGCAGCCGGTGTCGCCCTGGCCGCGACGCTGTTCGATGCTTCGCCCGCCTTGCGCCGATCCCGCCGGGCGTCGCCCGGAACCCGCGGCGATCGGCCGGGCTGGCTCGCGGCCGCGGGAGCGGCCTTCAGCCACGATGCCGCGCAGTATGTGCGGCTGGTGCGTTACCTGCCGACCGCGGCGAGCGCGCTGGCCGGGATCGTGAGCAGCCCGGCTGCAAACCCCGGCAGCCAGCTGCTGCGCAATCTGGCATTCGGGCCGCGCACGCCGCTCAACGTGACCGTCACCGCGGAGCGCCGTTTCGCCGTCTCATCGCTGCCCCTCGATGAGTTGAAGGCAATCGGTGCACGCTTTGGCGCGACCATCAACGACGTGGTACTCGCCCTGTGCGGCGGGACATTGAGACGCTACCTCGCGCGGCACGGTGGCGTGCCGCGCGCACCGCTGATCGCCACGATGCCGATCTCGCTGCGCGATCCCGGCGACACACATTTCGGCACCGCCGCCACGCTGAGCCTCGTCAACCTGGCGACGCACATCGCCGACCCGGTGCGGCGGCTGCGGGCCGTGCGTGCCGCCGCCGGTGCCACCAAGTCGCTGGCGCGCAGCGCCCGATCGCTGATCCCGACCGACTTCCCTTCGATCGGCGTGCCGTGGATCGTGAGCAGCATGGCGGCGTTATACGGCCGCAGCCACCTGGCTGACATGATTCCACCGATCGCCAACGTGGTGATCTCCAACGTGCCCGGGCCGCAGGTGCCGCTCTACACCGCGGGGGCACGCATGGAGGCATACTGGCCGGTGTCGATCGTCGAACATGGGCTTGGGCTCAACATCACAGTATTGAGCTACACGGGGACGCTAGGATTTGGCTTCACGGCAGCCCGCGCCGCCGTCGCGGATGCGCGCGAGCTCGCCTCGGACCTCTTGGTGGCGCATGCCGATCTCAAGCGCGGCGCGTCACGGCGGCAAAGCCGTACCGCGGGCACCACTCACCGCCGGGCGCGAGCCGGATGAAGGAAGGAATGCGCGTGCACGATCCGCACCAAGGACACCACAGCAGCCCGGCGGCGCGACCGGGTCTGTTGCGCATGGCGCTCGAGTGGCGCGCCGGACTCGAGTACGGCGCCGGCCTCGCCGCACGGCCGCTACTGCGCTTCGCGCCCCGCGGCGACGGCCATCCCGTGCTGGTATTGCCAGGGATGCTGGCGGGTGACCTCACCACGCGGCCGCTGCGGCGTTCCCTCGCGCGCCTCAACTATGCGCCCTACGGATGGGAGCAGGGGATCAACCTCGGGCCCCGCCACGGGGTGATGCAGCGCTGCCTGGAGCTGCTGCAGGGGCTGCGGCTCGCGCATGATCGCAAGGTCAGCCTGATCGGTTGGAGCCTGGGCGGTGTCTATGCCCGCGAGCTCGCCAAGGCGGCGCCCGAGCACGTCCGGGTCGTGATCACCCTCGGCACACCGTTCACCGGCCATCCGAAGGCCACCAATGCGTGGCGCCTGTACGAATGGCTCACCGGACACCGGATCGGCGCGCCGGACATCCACGGGCCGTTGCGCCAGCCGCCGAGCGTCCCGACCACCTCCATCTTCAGCCGCACCGACGGCGTCGTGGCCTGGCAATGCAGCGTCGAGCACCCGGGGCCCATCAGCGAAAGCATCGAGGTCGAAGCCAGCCACTTCGGCATGGGTTTCAATCCGCTCGCGGTCTACGCCATCGCTGACCGCCTGTCTCAGCCGGAGGGTGCCTGGCGGCCTTTCGAGCGCCGCGGGCTGCGGCGCTTCATCTACGGCAATGCGCAGCGGCCGGCCGGCGCCTGAGCGGACCGCACTCGCATGCCTGCCGTATCGGCCAACGGGCTGACCATCGAGTACGAATCACTGGGCGATCCTTCGAGCCCTGCGATCGTGCTCATCATGGGACTCGGCATGCAGCTCGTGGGCTGGCCCGACGACTTCTGTCGGCAGCTCGCCGCCGCAGGCTATCGCGTGGTGCGCTTCGACAACCGCGACTGCGGCCTGTCGAGCCGGATCCGGGCGCGGTGGGTGAGCCCGTTGCTCGCCTTCACAGCCGCGCGCCTCGGCCTGCCGGTGCTCGCACCGTATTCGCTGGAGGACATGGCGAAAGACACCCTCGGTCTGATGGACGCCCTCGGCATCGGGAAGGCTCACGTGGTCGGCGCCTCGATGGGCGGCATGATCGCCCAGGTGCTCGCGGCGCGCTTTCCGGCTCGCGTCCTCAGCCTGACGTCGATGATGTCCGCGAGTGGCCGGCGCAAGGGGGCCGCGCCGACGAAGGAAGCGCTGCGGGTGTTCATGCACCGTCCGCCGGCGCACGCCGACGCCGCGACGGTGATTGCCCATCTGGTGGAAGTATTCACCGTCATCGGCAGCCCGGGCTTCCCAACGGAACGGCCGTTGCTGCAAGAGCGCATCACGGGCTGGGTGCGGCGCGCCTACGATCCGGCCGGGACCACCCGGCAGCTGCTCGCGGTCGTAGCCTCCGGCGACCGCCGCAGGCTGCTGCGACGGATCGTCGCACCCACGCTGGTGATCCACGGGGCTGACGACCCGCTGGTGCCGGTCGAGGCCGGACGGGACACCGCCCGCAACGTACCGGGCGCGAAACTGCGCATCATCGAGGGGATGGGCCATGACCTGCCCGACGCGTTGCTGCCAACGCTCGCCGGGGAGATCGCCGCCCATTGCCGCGGCAGCACCGCGGGCGCAGCCGCTGCTCGCTAAGGACGGCTCCGGCCGAGGGCCTCGTGGGCGGACACCCACTCGTCGGCAACGATCGCCGAGCCGAGCGACAGCTCGCCACACAGTACCGTGGCGGCGACGATTTCGGCGAATTTCAGGACCTGGTCGTGGCCATAGGCCCCGAGCACCTCGAGGCACTCACGCTGCGTGGGAAGACTGGTGCCGCCGCCGTAGGTGGCGACGATCAGCGAGGGCAGCGTCACCGAGACGTAGTAGTCGCCGTTGCCCTTGATCTCGCCGTAGCTGAAGCCGGCGGACGACTCCGCCACGTTGGCCACGTCCTGGCCACAGGCGATGAACATCGCGGCGATCGCATTGGCGTAATGAGCGCCGTTGCTGACTGAGCCCGACAACAGGCTCCCCAGGTTCGAGAGCTGCCGCTGCTCGAACAGCGCCTGGGCCGTGGTATGCATGATCGTCTCTATCAGCGCCGCCGGCAGCGTGAGCTCCGCCACCACGCGCTTGCCGCGCGTATGCAGGCTGTTGAGCAGGGAGTGCTTCTTGTCGGTGTCGAGGTTGGCGGCCAGCGCGAAATGCTCGAGGCCGTCGATTCCCTGCTGCTGGATCCACAGGCACGCCTGCCGGGTCGCCTTGGTCACCATGTTCTGTCCGGCCGCATCGCCGGTGGTGAAGTCAAAGCGCAGGAACCTCATCTTGCCGACCGCGTACTGCTCGATGTTGCGCAGCCTGCCGTAGTGAGTGGTCTCCTCCGCCTTGGCCTTGATGGCATCGAAGTTGCTGACGACCCAATTCCCAAAGGCTCGTGCCGCACGGGCATCGCGGAACACGAAGCAAGGCGCGCGTTGCATCGCGTCGTCGACCACCGTGGTGCGCACGCCGCCCGCCTCTCGCGTCAAGCGCATGCCGCGGCTGTAGCTGGCCACCAGCGTGCCCTCGGTGGTCGCCAGGGGCACGTAGAACTCGCCCCGGGCGTATTCGCCGTCCACCAGCAACGGCCCGGCGAATCCCTCCAGGTGGCCCGGGAGCGTCGCGGGGTCGAACGAGAACGATCCGACATGCGCCAGCGCGGCATGGGTCGCCTCACAGACGACCCGCCTGCGCGCGGCGGCGATTTCACGCGTGTAGTCGTTATCGGGGTCGCGCGGGAGTCGGTCCATCGCGGCAACCTGCGCGGCGTATAGTCGTTGCGCAATCAGTGCTAGTACTTAGCGACAGCGGGCGAAGCGCTACGCGAGCAGCTGGCCCTCCGGAGGTCCGCGCCCGAGCACGTCTGGCAACGCCTTGCCCTCCGGCGTAAACGACAACGACACGGAGTTGAGGCAATGACGCTCGCCAGTCGGCGGTGGCCCGTCCGGAAAGACGTGTCCCAGGTGGCTGCCGCAGCGCGCGCAAACTTCCTCGACGCGCACCATTCCATAGCTGGTGTCGCGCAGCCGCCGGATGTGTGCGGCGTCATACGGCTGGAAGAAGCTGGGCCAGCCGGTGCCGGAATCGAATTTCGCACTCGACCGGAACAGAGGCAAACCGCAAAAGCGGCACGTATAGACACCGTCCTCGTGGTTGTCGACAAACACACCACAGAAGGCGGCCTCGGTGCCGTGCTCGAGCAACACCTCGCGCTCCGCGGCCGTGAGGCCCGCGGTGATCTCCTCGCGCTGCGCCGGAGTTGGCGGCGTCAGGTCGAATTGCGTCATGCTCATGAAGCACCTGCCGTTGGCCGGGTGGTCAGCGGCCGCTTTGCCGGGCCTGTCTCTCCTCATAAACCTTGAGCCGAGTCAGCACGGCCGACAACAGCGGCGTCGCGATTCCCTTCGCGGCCGCCCTCATCACCAGATCGCCGATGATCTGGTCCGCCTCGACCGGGTAACCACCCTGCATGTCGCGGTACATCGAGGCGGTCAGATTGGACTCCCGATTCGTCAGCAGCGACAGGACCTGAGCTTTGAATGGATCCGAGAGCGGCCGCCACTCGGCGCCGATCGCCGCCACGACCTCACCGATGAGACTCCGGACGAATTCGGTGCCGCGCGAAACCCGCGCCACCTGGCCGACGTCGCCATCCATCAGAGAGGTGACGCCGGCAAGACTGGCCAGCATCGCCCACTTCTCCCACATGTCGCGCTCGATCTCGGCGGATAACCGGGCCTCGAAGCCGGCGCCTCTCATGAACTCGTCCAAAGCCAGGATGCGGGTGGTCCTCTCACCACTCCACTCGCCGTAAGCCAGGTCGTGGAAATCGGCCTGGTCCAGGATCCGGCCCCGCTCATCCAGGCTGCTGGCAATTTTCGCGACGCCACCGATGAGATGCGCAGAGCCAAAGCGGGAGCGCAGCACGTCCATATGCTTCATGCCGTTGAGCACGGGGAGAATCATGCTGTTCGCGCTGACATAGGCGCCTAAGTCCTCGATCGCGGCACCGAGCTGATAGGCCTTCACGGCGAGCAGGATGACGTCGAACTCTGCCGCCGCCTCCCCCGTCCTGATTACCTTGACAGGTACCCTCGTCTCCTGCCCCTTACTGACGATCGTCAGCCCGTTTGCCAGCTCCGTGGCGCGCCGCGGGCGCACGAGGAAGGTGACGTCCCGCCCTGCAGCCGCCAGACGCCCGCCAAAATAGCCGCCGACACTTCCCGCTCCGACTATCAACGCTCTCACGCCGCGATGATGATCCCGGAGGTCGCAGTTGGGAAGCCGCGCGCGGCGTCGCTTGCGATGGCACTCGGTCAGTGATTGCCGCGAAAGGCGTTGCCGACCCTGGCAAACAGTACTTTCGCCGCTTCCTGCTGCGCCTTGAGAGTCCGGGCGGTGTCCTCGCCGCGAGGCCCGGCCGCCTTCAGGAAAGCCAGGTTGGCGTGCACCATGTCGCCGGCGGCCTGGTAGCACGCGCCGGCCTGCTGATACTCCCCTCTCTCAAACAGCCTGTCAGCGAGCATCTCCGCGTCCTGCGGGCCGGCAACCGGGCAGGTCAGGTGAGTCTGGGGCGAGGGATCCGCGAGCGCGATCTGCGCGGCAGCGACGCCGGCCCACGGCGCGAACAGCATCACCGGCCATAGCGGCCTCAATCCAGCGTGTGCGAGCATTTTGGTCTCTCCTGCCTGATGCGGCAGGGTACGGGCAGCAGCGCGCGCATGCTGCCTCTCCATGGAGGAAAGGATCGGCGGCCCGCCGGTAGACGGCCGCCATATACTTTGGAGAGAAGCTCGCCCCGCGCTCGGCTGCCGCGTCAGCGCTGAAACTTCAGGATCGCCTTCAGCAACCCGGGGAAGCGCGCGTTGACCTCGTCCCAACGCACACTGTTGAGATTCTCCACTCCCTGCTTGGTCGTGCGGATCAATCCGGCATCGCGCAGGACCCGGAAGTGATGGGAGAGAGTTGATTTAGGCATTTCCGCACAGGGGGTTGCTCCCGAGCACGACAGGGAGCCAGCGCGGCTCTCGAGCAGCCGTTTGAGAATCTTCAGCCGCATCGGGTCGCTGAGCGCGCCGAGCACTCCCGCCAGGGTGATGTCGCCGGCCGGCGGATGCACGAAACGGGTCATATGCTCATGCTCACACGGTCTTTGCGCCCTGGTTCATTGGTTCAATAATACTGTACTATCGTAGTTCTAACCAGGAGATTCGCCATGAAGAGACTCGAAGGCAAAGTGGCGGTGGTGACGGGCGGCAACAGCGGCATCGGCCTGGCGAGCGCCCGGCGCCTGCACCAGGAAGGCGCGCGGGTGGTGATCAGCGGACGGGACCCGAAGACTCTCGACGCGGCGGTGAGCGCGATCGGCGCCGGCACGCTGGCGTTGCAGTCCGACGTCTCGAAGCTCGAGGACATCGAGCGTCTGTTCTCGGTGGTCGAGTCGAGGCTCGGCAAGATCGACATACTGTTCGCGAATGCCGGAATCGCCAGGTTCGCGCCCTATTCCGCCTCGCAGGCGGCGCTGTTCGACGAGCTGTTCGACACCAACGTCAAGGGCGCGTATTTCACGCTGCAGAAGGCGATTCCACATCTCAACGATGGGGCGTCCGTGATCTTCAATACCAGCGTAGCCGGCAGCAAGGGCACCGAGAACATGGGAATCTACGCGGCCACCAAGGCCGCGGTGCGCTCCTTTGCCCGCACCGCCGCCGGCGAACTCAAGGAGCGCAACATTCGGGTCAACGCGGTTGCTCCGGGACCGATCGCCACACCGATCTTCGGGCGCACCGGCCTCACCGAGGAGCAGATCGCCGGCTTCCAGGCGGGCATTTCCGCGCGCGTCCCGCTGGGACGTATCGGCCGCCCGGAGGAGATCGCGGGGGCGGTGGCGTTCCTCGCCTCGGACGACGCCTCCTACATCACGGGGATCGAGCTCAACATCGATGGAGGGATGGCGAACCTCTGAGTCGGCCCGAGCCGAGTTTCGGGGCGGCCGCTGTTTTCGGACGCGGCGGCCGCCCGTCCTGCTTGACCGTTGGCGTATATTGAGAAAGGACGCGGCAACGGTCATCGCAGGGAGATCACGGGCGTGTTCGAAGGTCTCAACTATGAGGAGCTGAAACGGCGAGCCAACGAGCGCCCGTCCGACCAGGTGGTCGCCAAGCTCGCCGCGCGCGGCGAGCGTCGCTCGGTCGCTGCGGGCGAAGCGCTCTACCGGGTCGATGACCGGCAGTACCCACTGGTGTTCGCAATATCTGCCACGCTCGAGGTCCGGGATCCCGATGGCCTGGTACTGGGAGTCATGGAGCCCGGGGGCTTCACCGGCGAGCTGGCGCTGCTTTTCGGTCAGACGGCCTTCGCCGACTGCATCGCCGTCACGCCGGGCGAGGTATTGCTGGTCGCGCAGCAGGCGATCGCCGATCTGGTGCAGGTGGATCCGGAGGTGAGCGACGCGCTGCTGCCCTCGTTCGCCGCACGGCGGCTGCTGCTGATGCAACGCCAGCAGGGCACGCTCACGCTGGTGGGCCGCGAAGGGTCGCCGCTGCTGCAGCGGCTGCTCGAATTCTCCGAGCGCAACCGCATTCCCTATCGCTGGCTGGATCCCGCGGATCCGGCGCAGCTGGAGCAGATCCGGGCGCGCGGGTTGGAAGCCTCGGCGGTGCAGGTGATCGTGCGCGGCCGGCACACGCTGCGCGAGCCCTCGGTGGCAGAAGTGGCGCGTGCGCTCGGACTCGAGCTGGCCGCCGATCACAGCGAGCCGGTGGACCTCATCATCGCCGGCGCCGGGCCAGCCGGCTTTTCGGCCGCGGTCTACGGTGCCTCCGAAGGCCTGCGGACCATCCTCTTCGACGACGTCGCGATCGGCGGCCAGTCGGCCGCCTCATCCCGCATCGAAAACTTCCTCGGCTTTCCGACCGGTGTCTCCGGCGCCGATCTCGCCTTCCGGGCGGAGCTTCAGGCGATCAAGTTTGGCGCCCGCGTGGCCTTGCCGCGCCGGGCACAGAAGCTCGAGCGCAGCTCCCGGCCGGGGTTCTATGAAGTCACGCTGGACGACGGCTCCATTCTCCTCGGGCGCTCGGTGGTGATTGCGACCGGCGCCCGCTACCGCAAGCTCGGCGTGCCGGACGAGGAGCGCTTCCAGGGCGCGGGCGTTTACTACGCGGCCACCGAGCTCGAGGCGCGCCCCTGCAGGAACCAGGAGGTCGTGGTCGTCGGCGGCGGCAATTCCGCGGGGCAGGCGGCCATGTTCCTCGCCTCGCGCGCCTCCTGCGTGCGCCTGGTGCACCGCGGACGCGACCTCTCCGACAGCATGTCGCAATACCTCGTCGGGCGGTTGCGTCACGCCGCCAATGTCAGCATCGAGACGAGCTCCGAAGTGATCGAGCTCTCGGGCGATGAGCGTCTGCGCAGTGTCCGGATCCGTGACGGCGCAGGACAGGTGCGGGAGCGCGCCACCGGCGGACTGTTCATCATGATCGGCGCCGATCCCTGCACCGGCTGGATCCGGGAGGTGGTGCGGCTCGACAACCGCGGCTTCATCCTGACCGGGGAGGACTGCGGCGCCGATGCGGCGGTGCCCTTCAACGTGTTTCAGACCAACCTGCCGGGCGTGTTCGCGGTCGGGGATGTCCGCTCGGGCTCCGTCAAGCGGGTCGCTTCGGCCGTGGGAGAGGGCTCGGTCGTCGTTCAGGCGATTCACGCCCGGCTGGCCGCGCTGCGGCAATCGGGGAGTTAGCGATGCTCAAGCAGTGGCTGTTACCGCTGGTGCTCACGGTAAGCGTGAGCGCTGCGACGCTGTCGTTCGCGCAGGATGCCCCGGCACCAGGCATGTGGGACTTGAGCGAGCTCTATCCAACCCCCGCGGCCTTCGACCAGGCGTTGGCGCGAACCCGCGCGGCGGCGGATAAGCTCGACAGCTACCGCGGCACCCTCGGCAAGAGCGCCGACTCCATGTTCACCGCGCTCGATGCGATGAGCGCCGCGAACCGCGAGGCGCAGCGGCTGCTGGTCTACGCCTCGCTCAAGTCGGACGAGGACGTACGCATCAGCGCCAACATCGAGCGCAAGCAGCTGGCGCAGGCCCTCGCGACCGAGCTCGCCGCCAAGTCGGCGTGGGTCGCGCCCGAGATCGTGGAGCTCGGAACCGCCAAAGTGAAGAGCTTCATCGCGGCGAACAGGCCGCTGAGAGAGCGCTTCGATTTCTTCCTCGACAACACGCTGCGCGCGGCGCCCCACACCTTGAGTCCCGAGTCCGAGGGCGTGCTGGCGATGACGGGCGACGTGCTGGCGCAGCCGGACACCGTGCATACGCAATTCGAGAACGGCGACTTCCCCGCTCCGACCGTGGCCTTCGCGGATGGCAGCAAGGTACGGCTCGACGAGCAGGCCTACGAGAAATACCGCCAGTCCCCCCACCGCGCCGACCGCAAGCTCGCCTTCGACGAATACTGGAGCACCTGGAAGAGGTTTGAAGGCACCGCGGGAGGCCTGCTGACGACGCAGGTGATGGGCGATCACTTCACCGCCGAGGCACGCAAGTTCGCCAACGCCCTGCAGGCGGCACAGTTTCCGGACAATATGCCCGAGAGCGTCTACCGGACGCTGGTCGCGCAGGTGCATGCCGCGCTGCCGGCCATGTACCGCTATCTCAAGCTGCGCAAGCGGCAGCTCGGTATCAGCGATCAGCTCGAGTACTACGACATCTACCCGGCGATGTTTGCGCTCCAGAGCCCGCCGAAATTCACCCTCGCCGAGTCCGAGCGCATCACCCTCGAGGCGCTCAAGCCGCTCGGGGAGGATTATCTGTCATTGATGCGCAAGGGCTTCGCCTCGCGCTGGATGAATGCCTATCCCCACGAGGGCAAGGCCTCGGGCGCCTACATGAACGGGTCGGCGTACGACGTGCACCCCTACCTGCTGCTCAATCATCAGGACGACTACGTCTCGCTCTCGACGCTCGCTCACGAGTGGGGCCACGCGGTGCACACCCTACTCGCCGCCCGGGCCCAACCGTTCGAGAAAGCGAGCTATTCGACCTTCATCGCCGAGTCCGCCTCGATCGGCAACGAGATGCTGCTGAACGACTATATGGTCGAGCATGCCGGGAGCCGCGCCGAGCGGCTCTATTACCTCGCGCAGGGGCTCGATTCGATCCGCAGCACCTACTTCCGTCAGGTCATGTTTGCCGAGTTCGAGCTCGCCATCCACGAGGAGCTGGAGAAGGGCAAAGCGCTCTCGGGCGCACGCATGACCGAGCTCTATTGCGGCCTGCTCAAGCAGTACTACGGCGATGTCGCAGGCGTCATGAAAATCGACCCGGCGTACTGCATCGAGTGGGCGTTCGTGCCGCATTTCTACTATGACTTCTACGTCTATCAGTACGCGACCTCCATGGTCGGCGCGGCGTACTTCACCGACGCCATCCTCAAGCAGGGCGCACCGGCCCGCAGCCGGTTCATCCGGATGTTGCAGGCGGGCGGATCGGATTATCCGTATGAGCTCTACAAGCAGGCCGGCGTCGACATGGCGACGCCGGGACCCTACCAGGCCCTGGCGGCGCGCATGAATCGATTGCTGGATGAGATCGAGACGCTGGAGAAGTGAGCACGACGTTACCGCATACCGCACGACCGCATCCGGTCGCAGGCCGCCGCGAATCAGCCGCCGCGGCCGGCGCCGGAGGCGAGGTAGCGCACCAGGTGCCCGACCACATCGCGTGCGTCGTCCTCGGCTCCGATGATGAAGGTCGACTTGCGGCGCCGTAACACGGGCAACCCCAGCGCGTACAACCCCGGCGCACCCACCACGACGCCGCCATCGTGGCGCAGCTCGCCGTTGCGATCGAGAACCGGCACATCCAGCCAGCGATAGTCAGGTCGGAATCCGGTCGCCCACACGATCGAGCGGATCTCGCCGCTGCGCAGGTCGAGCGACAGGCTTGGGCGCGCCGGTGCCCGGGTCGGCTCGAAGCGCTCCGACGGCCCGACGTCCAACTCCGGCGCGTGGCTGTCCGCCCAGTCGTCGAACGTTGCGAGCAGGCGGTTCATCTTGAGATCGGCGAGCGCGAACTGATTGGCGAGTCCGCCGGAAAACAGCGCCCGGCCGTCACGGATGGCGGCCAGCCGCCCGACGATCCCGACGCCCGCGGCGCGCAGCACGTTAAGGTCCAGATTCGCGTGCTCGGGCGTGCCTACCAGCTGCGGCGAGGGCAGCCGCCGGGCACGCTCGATCTCGTCGATCTCGTCGTAGCGCTGGCTCCAGACACCGGACGCTTCCATCCACCAGAGCACGTCCCGGCCGCGGTAGTTGCGCGGCAGGCGCACGTGCTCGCCGACCGCGATGGTCACACGCCGGCCCGAGCGCTGGATCTCGTCCGCGAGCTGCACGCCGGTGGCCGAGGCACCGACCACCAGCACGCCCCCCTGAGCAAGCTCTCCGGGGTTGCGATATTCGAACGGGGTGAGACAGCGGATCTCCGGCGGCACGGCCGAGTGCAGGCGCGGGACCCGGGGCGTGCTGGCGGCACCGCTCGCCAGCACCACGCAGCGACAGTGCAGCTCGCCGCTCCCGGTCACAACCCGGTAACCCCCGTCGACGCGGCTGAGCGAAGTGACGGCGGTGTGCGTGCGCACCGGCGCGGAGATCGCGGCTGCGTAGCCTGCAACGCGGGCGACCACCTCGGCCATGGTCATGAAGCCGTCGGGATCCGAGCCCTCGTAGGGGTATCCCGGCAGGCGGCTCTGCCAGTTTGGCGTCAGGAGGCGCAGCGAATCCCAGCGTTCGCGGCGCCAGGAGTTGGCCACCTCGCCCCGCTCGAGCACCAGGTGGTCGATCGAGTGCTCGGCGAGGATCCGGCTGGCCGCCAGCCCGGCGTGGCCGGCGCCGACGACGACCGTCGTGATGCGTTCGATGGTGAGCCCGCCGCGCCAGCCGGATTCAGCGCTTGATGACCTCGACCGTCACGTTGGTTGGATTGGTGACGATGTCATACACGGCCGAGCGCTTCTGCGATTGCGCCACCAGCGCCTCGATGTCCTCCTGCGATGCATCGGCATCGATGTGGAAGGTCACCTTGATGTCGTCGTAGCCGTTGCGCACGTTGCTGTCGATGCCGAGGATGCCGTAAAGGTTCATCTTGCCCTCGAGCTTCGCCTCTACCGAGCGCAGCTGGATGCCACGGTTCTGCGCCACCGCGGCCACACCGGCCGTGAGGCAGCTCGCCAGGCCCACGAGCACCAGCTCGACCGGAGTCGCGCCCTGGTCCTCGGAGGCAAAGATCTCCGGATGGTCGGTCTCGAACGAGAACTCGCTCTTGTGCGATTGCTCCTCGCCCAGGCCGCGGAATCCCCGCACCGTCGAGTGAGCGTGAGTGCCGCTCTGCCACTTGCAGGTTGCGCGCCAGGTGAACTCCGCCGCTGCCGGCGCCTGCTTCAGCGCTTCCCGCGCATCGAGGAGTGCCTGGACGTTGACACCGTTGTTGACGCCGTTACGGACACTGGGCTGTGCCATGGTTGAATCTCCGGGATGACTTGGGGAACGTCCTGCCGCGCACTTCCGGCCTGAGCGCCGGGCGACCGAGGCTACGCTCTTACTGCCCGACCCTACAAGCGCCTTGCGCGCGGCACCAGGACTTATCGGTTATGAGCCCGTCACTTGCGGTAATTGGAATTGGAGGCGCTGCAACAGAAGCCTATGATCGCCTGCCGTCCTTCGCGCCTGGGGAGCCGCGCCCGTGGAAGCATCGCGTCATTTCGGCTTCGAGACTCGTCAGGTCCATGCCGGCCAGCGCCCGGACCCGAATACCGGCGCGCGCGCGGTGCCGATCTTTCAGACCACCAGCTATGTCTTCGAGGACCCGGCCTCCGCCGCCGCGTACTTCAACCTGCAGGAGTACGGCAATACTTACTCGAGAATCATGAACCCGACGGTAGCGGTCTTCGAGGAGCGCGTCGCCAGCCTCGAGGGCGGCTGCGGTGCCGTGGGATTCGCGAGCGGGCTGGCCGCCCAGGCGGCCGCGCTCTTTACGCTGCTCGTGCCCGGCGATCACATCGTCTCGTCGGCGGCGCTCTACGGCGGCACCGTCAATCAGTTCAAGCACCTGCTGCGCAAGCTCAACGTGGAGCTGACCTGGGTCGACCCCGATGACCTGGCTGCCTGGAAAGGGGCGGTGCGCAGCAACACCAAGGCGTTCTTCGGCGAGACCATCGGCAACCCCGGCGGCAACGTGCTCGACATCGCCGCCGTCGCGGCCATCGCGCACGCACAAGGGCTGCCGCTGCTGGTCGACAACACCTTCGCGACGCCCTACCTCTGCCGGCCGATCGAGTGGGGCGCCGATATCGTGCTGCACTCGGCGACCAAGTTCATCGGCGGCCACGGCACCAGCATCGGCGGCGTGGTCGTGGATTCCGGCCAGTTCAACTGGTCGAACGGCCGCTTCCCGGTGATCGCCGAGCCCTCACCCGCTTATCACGGGCTGCAGTTCCACGAGACCTTCGGCACCTACGGCTACCTGATGAAGCTGCGCGCCGAGAGCTTGCGCGATCTCGGCGGGTGCCTGAGCCCCTTCAACGCGTTCCTGTTCCTGCAGGGACTCGAGACGCTGTCACTGCGCATGGCCCGCCACGTCGAGAATGCCGCCAGGATCGCCCGCTACCTCGAGTCACACGAGCTCGCCTCGCAGGTGACCTACCCGGGCCTCGCGAGCAGCCGCTACCGCGCGCTCGCCGACAAGTACCTGCCGCGCGGCACTGGCTCGGTGTTCTCCTTCGACGTTCGCGGCGGCCGCGAAGCGGGCGAGGAGTTCATCCGTGGTGTGACGCTCTGGTCGCACCTCGCGAACGTCGGCGACGCCAAGAGCCTGGTCATCCACCCGGCGAGCACCACGCACCGCCAGCTCGACGAGCAGGAGCTGCTCGCGGCCGGCGTTCGGCCCGGGACGATCCGCCTCTCGGTCGGCATCGAGGACGCCGACGATCTGATCTGGGATCTCGGCCAGGGTTTCGCGCGGGTCAGCGCGCTCGCCTCCCCGGAGGCACGGCGATGACGGGCTTCGATCTGGCACGCTATCAGGATCCCCTGAAGATCCAGCAGGTGCTCTTCAGCGCCAGGACCATCGCGATCGTCGGGCTGTCGAATAACCCACTGCGCGCCAGCTACTTCGTCGGCTTCTATCTGCAACGGCACGGCTACCGCGTGATCCCGGTCAATCCGCGCGAGTCGCAGATACTCGGCGAGCAGAGCTTTGCGGGCCTGCGCGAGGTGCCGCTGCCCGTGGACGTGGTCAATGTCTTCCGCGCACCGGGCGCGCTGCCCGCGATCGCCGCCGACGCTGTCGCGATCAAGGCTACCTGCCTGTGGTGTCAGTTCGGGGTGATCAACGAGGAAGGCGCGCGCATCGCCGAGCAGGGCGGCCTCACGGTCGTCATGGATCGCTGCATCAAGGTCGAGCACGCCCGCTACGCGGGCCGCATGCACTGGCTCGGTTTCAACACCGAGCGCATCACCTCGGTCCGCGGCGGCCTGCAGTAACGCACTAGCCCGCGGCGAGCGTCAGCGGCTCGCCGGCCCGCGGCCACCGCCGGGACGATCAGCCGCTGAGCGCCTGGCTGTCCTCACCCGTCTCGGCCGATTCGTCGGCAGCGCGTCCGCGACCCTGCTGCGAATCGGCGCTGCGCTCGAGCAACGCCTGCGCGAACAGCGCCTCGACCGGATAGCCGGTGCGCGCCTGGATCCAGCGGAAGGCCGACGCGAGCGATGAAGCGCTCCAGAGTGTCTGGCCGTCCGCACTGGTGACGTCCCAGGGCGCGAAGGTCATGTCGTCGCTGCGGAATCGAACGATGCGGGTGACCGTGCCGATGCTCACACGCCAGACGTTCGGCTGAATCTCTTCGACGCTGTAGTCCATAGCGCACTTCCCCGACCAACATCCCTGCAATCACAAACCGCGACTTAACAATTATTCTCTCGGCGCGCGCTAGGATAAGCCTCCCGTTGTGCGCCGCAACCCGATTGAACATATCCCGCCGGACTGAACATAACCTCCGTGCCGGCGCCGCGCTGTTCTTATCTATATCTATGCCGAACGCACTGCTTCAAGCGGAGGAAGCGAGCGGCCCGACCGGCCTGCGCACCACGGGCGCTTCGCGGATCGGCAGGTTGATCAGCGCGGCGGCGAGTGCCAGCGACATGTCCGCGTACCACATCCAGCCGTAGTCACCGAAGCGCGAGAGCACGATGCCGCCGAGCCAGGCGCCGAAGAAGCCGCCGATCTGGTGCGACAGCAGCGTGAGCCCGAACAGTGTGGCGAGGTAACGCACGCCGAAGAGCTTGCCCACGAGCCCCGCGGTTGGCGGCACCGTCGACAGCCAGGTCAGCCCGAGCACCGCGGCGAACACATAAAACGTGAGCGGCGTTCTCGGCATCATCAGGTAGATACCGATGGCAACCGCACGGGTGAAGTAAACGTAGAACAGCAGCCACTTCATGCGAAATGCGCCGCCCAGCCAGCCGATCCCGAGACTGCCGGCGACATTCGACAGGCCGATGATGGCGAGTGAGCCTGCGGCCACGCTCGCCGGCAGGGCGCACAGGCTCACCTCGCCGGGCAAATGGGTCACCAGGAATGCGATGTGGAAGCCGCAGGTGAAGAATCCGAGATGCAGGCACCAGTAGCTGCGGTCGCGCGCCGCCGATCGCAGCTGCTCGCGCAGGGATCCGGTCGAGGCGGCCGCCGTGCCCGAAGCGCCCGGCGGCTCCTCGACATGCGGCGCCAGACTCAAGGGCCGTGCCAGCGGAATGGTCGCGAGTGCCGCCGCGGCGAGTGCGTACATCGCAACCACCCAGCCGAAGGCCGAGATGAACAGCTGGCTGAGCGGCGCCAGCAGGAACTGCCCGAGGCTCCCGCCGGCGTTGATGACGCCGGAGGCGAAGGCCCGCTTCTCAGGGGCGAGTCGGCGCGCAGTCGCGCCAATGAGAATCGAGAAGCTGCCGGCCGCCGCGCCGGCCGCGAACAACACCCCGATGCTGAGGATCAGTCCGAGCTCGCTCGAAACCACCGTGGTCAACGCAGCGCCCGCAGCCAGTGTCAGAGCGCCGGCAACCAGGACTCTCCGGGTACCGAAGTGATCCGCCGCGGCGCCGAAGATTGGCTGCGCCAGCCCCCACACGAACTGCCCGATCGCCATCGCGAGGCTGATCGCGACGATGCCGAGCCCGGTCGCCCGGTTGAGCGGAGCGACGAACAGGCCGAGCGTCTGCCGCGCGCCCATCGTAATGAGCAGAATCGCCGCGGCGCAGGCCACCACCAGCCGGGCACCGCCTCGCGGCGCTTGAGCGGGCGCGTGCATCGACCGTGGCAGCGATGCGCTAGGCGCTCTTGAGCCGCACCGGCAGCGAGCGGATGCGCGTGCCGGTGGCGGCGAAGATCGCGTTGGTCAGCGCCGGAATGACCGGCGGCAGCGCCGGCTCGCCGAGTCCCGTCGGCGGCTTGTCGGACCTGACCCAGGCGATCTCGATCTCGGGTGTCGCGGGCATGCGCGCCAGCGGGAAGTCGTGGAAGTTGCTCTGCTGCACCACGCCGTCCACGAACTCGATCGCCTGCCCGGCGAACGCCTGCGCAAGTCCGTCGATCACCGCTCCCCGTACCTGGTTCTCGGCTCCCAGGGGATTGACGATCTGGCTGCCGATATCGCCGGCGACCCAGACCTTGTGGACCGCGATTCCGCGCCCCGCGACGCTCGCCTCGACCACCTCGGCAAAGTAACCGCGATGCGAGAAGTAAAAGGCGAAGCCCTTGGCCCTGCCGGGCTCCTTCGGCTTGTGCGCCCAATCGGAGCTTTGCACGACCTGCTCGATCACATCGCGCGCGCGTCCGGTGTCGAAGGGCACGCCGCCAGGGGGCGGCGCGATCTCGCGCCGCGTGCCGAGCATCGCCAACATGAGGTGCGGAAGATCCGTGCCCGCGGCGAGCGCGACCTCATCGAGGAAGGATTGGGAGGCGAAGCACAGCGCGTTCGATCCCGGCGCGCGCAGCGCGCCGGTCGTCACGACCGTCGGCATCATCGACTGGCTGTAGCGCAGGTGCTCGATGAGCCCCGCCGGCGGCATCGCCGGGTTGAAGCCCGCCGCGCGCGCCGGGTTCTTGCCGTCGCCGAAGGTCACGAAGTGATCTGAGAAGGCGATGAGCTCGCCCTGGGCGCTGATGCCCGCCTCGAAGCTGTGCCAGCCGCCGGGCCGGTAGTAATCGCGGCGCATGTCGTCCTGGCGCGACCACATGAGCTGGATCGGCACCCCGGGTATCGCCTTCGCGATCGCGACCACCTGCATCATGTAATCGTTCACGAGCCGGCGCCCAAAGCCGCCGCCGGCACGCGTCAGGTGCAGCGTCACCGCCTCGGGCTCGAGGCCGAATACCTTCTTCAGCTGGTCCATGCCGCGCTGCGGCGTCTGGCTCGGCGCCCAGATCTCGAGCTTGCCGTCGGCGAAGCGCGCGGTGCAGTTCTGCGGCTCCATCGGCGCGTGCGCAATGAAGGGATAGTCGTAACGCGCCGCGATGCGTCTCGCTGCCGAGGCGAGCTTTCCCGCCGGGTCACCGTCGACCCGCAGATCCGCGCCCGCACCGGCTGCCATCGCGGCATCCGCGTTCGCCTGGTAGATCGAGGAGCTGTGACCTTTGGAGGCACTCAGGTCCCAGTCGACCTTGAGCTTCGAGCGCGCCTCGTTGGCGAGCCACCAGTTGGTGGCGACGATCGCGACGCCATCGGCCAGACCCGAGTCGGCATCGCCGTTGCCGACGATGGGCACGACGTGGCGGACGCCGGGCGACTGCTTCGCCGCCTCGACGTCGGCCTTGATGAGCCGCCCGCCGTGCGCCGGCGCCACCTCGTAGACGGCGTAGAGCATCCCAGGCCGTCGCGTGTCGATGCCGAAGATCGGCTCACCCCTGACGATCCGCGCGCTGTCGATGCCGACGACCGGCCGGCCGATGATGGTGAACTGCTCGGGACGCTTCAGCGGCACCGTGCCGAGGTCCGGCGGCGGCACCGCTGCGGCGGCGGAGGCAACCTCGCCGTAGCCGATGGAGCGTCCGCTGCCCGGGTGATGGATGCGTCCCTTGGCGGTGGTCAATTCACTTGCGTCCACGTGCCACTTGTTCGCGGCCGCCTGCACGAGCATGGCGCGCGCCGCTGCGCCGGTCTGCCTCATGGGCAGCCAGTCTCGCGTCGTCGCGGTGCTGCCGCCCGCGTACTGCTCGCCATAGCGCTTCTGATCGAGGTCGGCCTGCGCGATGCGCACCTGGCTCCAGTCGCAGTCGAGCTCATCGGCGACGATCATCGGCAGCGAGGTCTTGATGCCCTGCCCGATCTCGGGGTTCTTCGACATGATGGTGACGGTCCCATCGGGCGCGATCGACACGAAGGCGGAGAGCTGAGCCGGCGCGGCTCCCTCCTTCTCCGTGGCGCCGAGCGCTCTCGGGAGCGGGACCAGCACCTCGAGTGCCAGTCCCCCGCCCGCAAGCAGCGATGCCTTGAGTACGGTTCGCCGGTCGAGACCGGCGCGCAGCTGCTCACGCGACACGGCTGCTCTCCTCTTCCATGCCGGCAGCGATCCGGATCGCGCTGCGGATGCGGTTGTAGCAGCCGCAGCGGCAGATGTTGCCCGCCATGGCCGCGTTGATCTCGGCGTCATTCGGCCGCGCGGTCCGTCCGAGAAGAGCGCAGGCCGACATGATCTGTCCGGCCTGGCAATAACCACATTGCATCACGTCGATCTTGAGCCACGCCTCCTGCACGCGCTTGCCCGTTGCGGTTGTGCCGATGTGCTCGATGGTGTAGACCTTGGCGTGGCCAACCTGGCTGACGGCAAGTTGACAGGAGCGCTGCGCAGCGCCGCCGACGTGCACGGTGCAGGCACCGCAAAGCCCCACACCACATCCGTACTTGGCGCCGAGGAGCCCGAGCTCCCCGCGCAGCACCCAGAGCAGCGGCATCTCCGGCGGGACATCCACTTCCCGAACGGAGTCATTGATGTCGAGTCGATACCGCATGACCGCACCCGCCCTCGAAGCTCGTGTGGGCGCGAATATATGCCTTTCGCGGCGACCACGGAAAGCGCGCCCGCGGTGCGCTCAGGCGCCACCGTGAGCGCGGCTTGCGGGCTTCAGTTCACGGAGTCGGGGTTGTCGACCGACAGTTCCTCTTCCATGTTGCCCTCGGCCTCCGGATCGCGCTCCTCCTCGGACGTCTCCTCCTCCCAGGCCTCCTTCTGCGGCTCGAAGGACTGCAGAGGCTCCGCCCAGTCGGCCGCGCTCATGTCCGTCTCCGAGACTCCCAGGTCATCGACCTCGACATCATCGAGCGGCCCGGTCCAGTCCTCCGGCGGCGCGGCCCGCTCGAGCGGCATCGAGCTCCACGCGGCCGACTCGATCTCGTCCACGTCACCGTCGAAATTCTGAATCTCGATGGTGCACGCGTCATCATCGTAGCCGGTGACGAGGAACATCTCGCCCTTGTCCTGGTGCAGGTACCACTGCCCGATCTCAGGACGCCCTACGGGTATCATTACGGCATTCATTTCGCTCTCCCCTTTCGCACCTACGGGTTGATTTCAGCAGGGCGCGAGTGGCCTTCACCATGCGCAAAGGTGCGTGCGTACCTCTACTGATTGTGCGCGCACTCCCCTGCGGTACCTTGCCGCCAAAAGGAGTAGCCGGGCGGCTCGGTAATGGTCGGCTGCGGGAAAGCACGATGGCTTACATAGCAACGCATTTATCGCGCGCCCGGCGCTGCGGCAGTGAGCGCGCATGAACGCTGAGGGGCCCCATTGGATGTGGCTCCAGGCGGTCGCCCTCGCTGAGGAAGCAGAGCGCCTGCAGCGCGGCTTTGTGCGCTACCTGGGATCGGGGGAACAGGCGGTCAGCTGGGAGCCGCCCGTCGACATCTACGACTGCAACCAGGGCGTCGTGCTGCTCATCGCGCTGCCCGGCGTCGCTGCCGAGGACATCGAGATCCGCCTCGAAGATCGGGCGCTCACGGTGAGCGCGACACGCCCCATCTCCTGCCCACCGGACGGCAGCCTCATCCGCCGGCTGGAGATCCCGCACGGCCGCTTCCTGCGCCGCATAACGCTGGCCGGGCCGACGCGCATCGCCGAGTCCCGCTACCGCAACGGCTGTCTCGAAATCCGCCTGGTCCCGGCGGTCAAAGGAGAATGACCATGGCTGCCGAGATACCCAGCGCCGGTTCGAAACCGACGATTGAGCTGCCGTCCCTGCCGGCCGATGCGATCCCGATCGTGCCGGTGCGCAGCGTCGCCTTGTTTCCAGGCACCGTTGCGCCGATCACCATCGGGCGCGAGCTGAGCATCGCTGCCGCGCAGGAGGCGGTGCGCAGCGGCCACAAAGTCGCGGTGCTGGCGCAGCGCGATCCCGCCACCGCACAGCCCGGCGCCTCGGACCTCTACGAGGTCGGCGTACTGGCGACGCTGCTGCGCTACGTCACCTCGCCCGAGGGTGCGCATCACCTCGTCTGCCAGGGCGAGAGCCGCTTCCGGGTGGTGGAGATGCTGCGCGAGACGCCGTTTCTCGCCGCGCGCATCGAGCAGCTCCCCGAGCCCACCACGGCGGGCCCGGAGATAGAAGCGCGCTTCAAGCTGCTCAAGGAGCGCGCGATGGCTGCGCTCTCCCTGTTGCCGCAGGCGCCGCCCGAGCTGCAGCGCATGATCGCCAACGTCGACTCGGCAGGACAGCTCGCGGATATCATCGCGAACTTCATGGATCTCACGCCGGGTGAAAAGCAGGAGGTGCTCGCCACGCTCGACCTCACCGAGCGCCTCGACAAGGTGCTCAAACAGCTGGCCCATCGCGTCGAGGTGCTGAAGATAACCAAGAACATCAGCGAGCAGACCGAAGCGGCTCTCGGCGAGCGCCAGCGCGAGGCGGTGCTGCGCGAGCAGTTGCGCCAGCTGCAGAAAGAGCTCGGAGAGAGCGACGGGACGGAGGCGGGGCTGGCCGAGCTCGCCAAGGAGATCGGGGCCGCGGGCATGCCGGCCGAGGTGGAGGAGCACGCGCGCAGGGAATTGAAGCGCCTGGAGCGGATTCAGGAGGCCAGCCCGGAGCATGCCATGGTGCGCAGCTACCTCGATTGGCTGGTGGCGCTGCCCTGGAGTAAGGCGGATGTGGAAGATATCGACATCGAGCGGGCGCGGCGCGTGCTCGACGAGGACCACTATGGCCTGGAGAAGGTGAAGCGCCGCATCCTCGAGTACCTGGCGGTGCGCAAGCTCAACCCCCAGGGCCGAAGCCCGATCCTCTGTTTCGTCGGCCCGCCCGGGGTCGGCAAGACCTCACTCGGGCAGAGCATCGCCCGCTCGCTCGGGCTCAAGTTCGTGCGCGTGAGCCTCGGCGGCGTGCATGATGAGGCGGAGATCCGCGGGCACCGCCGCACCTACATCGGCGCCTTGCCCGGCAATATCATCCAGGGGCTGCGCAAGGCCGGCACACGCAATCCGGTCTTCATGCTCGATGAGATCGACAAGCTCTCGGCAAGTTTTCACGGCGACCCGGCCTCGGCGCTGCTCGAAGTGCTCGATCCCGAGCAGAATGCGACCTTCCGCGACAACTACCTGGCTCAGCCCTTCGACTTGAGCCGCGTACTGTTCATTGCGACCGCCAATGTGCTCGAGACGATCGTCGGCCCGCTGCGCGACCGGATGGAGATCATCGAGCTCAGCGGCTACACCGAGGAGGAGAAGCTCGAGATCGCCAAGCGCTATCTGGTGCGGCGCCAGCTGCAGGCCAACGGGCTCGATGCCGGGCAGTTCAGCGTCACCGATGCGGCGCTGCGCCGTCTGATCGGCGAGTACACGCGCGAGGCAGGCTGCCGCAATCTCGAGCGCCAGATCGGCGCCCTGATCCGCAACGCCGCGATGCAGATCGCCGAAGGCAAGGCCGGAACAGTCGCGTTCGACGCGGCCGATGTCGAGGCGGTGCTCGGAGCCACGCGCTTCGAGAGCGAGGTTGCTTCCCGCACCAGCGTCCCCGGAGTCGCGACCGGGCTCGCGTGGACGCCGGTCGGCGGCGACATTCTCTTCATCGAGTCGGCGCGGCTGCCGGGAGACGGCAAGCTGATCCTCACCGGGCAGCTGGGGGACGTCATGAAGGAAAGCGCCCAGACTGCCTTGAGTCTTCTCAAAGCCCAGGCGCGCGAGCTCGGTATCGATCCGAAGCTGTTCCAGGACGCCGATATTCACGTGCACGTGCCCGCGGGCGCGATCCCGAAGGACGGACCGAGCGCCGGCGTGGCCATGTTCGTGTCGCTCGCCTCGCTCATGAAGGGCGAGGCCGTGCGCCCCGACGTGGCGATGACCGGCGAGATCAGCCTGCGCGGCCTGGTACTGCCGGTCGGGGGTATCAAGGAAAAAACCATCGCGGCCGCCCGGGCGGGCATCCGGCGCGTGATTCTGCCGGCGCGCAACCGGCGTGATCTCGAGGACATCCCGCAGAGCGTCCGCGCGAAGCTCGAGCTCATCTGGGTGGAACGTGTCAACGAGGCGCTCGAGATTGCCTTCAGCGGCGCCGGGCCTGGCCCGCACGCCGCCCCGGAGGATCAACTCACCGATGCCTCAGACCTGGCTGCGCGTCCGCACAGCTCAGGCCGCGGCGCGGCTCGCCCGGACGCTTAGAGGCCGCAAGCGTTCCTCAGCGCGGATTCAGCCGCCGGGTCTCGATTTGCTCAGGTGCTCAACGGACTCGAGAGCCGCCTCGACATTCTTGTCCGGCGCCAGGCCGGTGATGGTCGCGGCGATCCTCCCGGCCGCGGTGACGACGAAGGTCGTGCGCTCGACAAAGGCGTGTCCGATCTCCACACCCCGGACGTCCTTGAGCCCGGCCGGGCCCTCTTTCACCTTGAGGTCGTACGACTTGGCGATGCTGCCGTCGGCGTCCGAGGCGGTGGCGAACTTCCCGGCGCAGTAGTTGGGGTCGGCGGAGAAGTCATTGAGGCGCTGAATGCTGTCGAGCGAGACGCCGATGATGGTCGCTCCGGCTGCGGTGAACTTGTCCTTGTTGACCGCGAAGGTATGAGCCTGCAGGTCGCAGCCCGTGGTGTAGGCGGACGGATAGAAGTAGACGACCACCGGTCCCTTCGCGAGCGCGTCCTTCAGCGAGAACGTGAAGGGCTTACCGGCGAGCGACGCCTGCGCCGTGAACTCGGGCGCCTTGTCACCCATCTGCAACGCGGCCATCGCCGGCAGGGAGGCAACGCATGCGAGCAGAAAGACGGATCGCCGCTTGTCCATGGATCACCTCGGGAGCTCTTTTTGGGGGCGGCTATCATGGCACGCACCCCGCGTTCCCGCGAGTTACCACAGTTTGGTGAGACAGGCGGGTGCGCATCAGGCGATTTGCGCGCCCTGCGCTCTCATATCCGCGAGCGCTCGGCTCCCATCTCCTGGCCGCAGCTCCACGGCGCGCACGGCATCGGCGAGCACGACCACACCAAAGCCCGCGGCGAGCGCATCGAGGACTGTGGCCCGCACGCAGTAGTCGGTCGCGAGACCGCCCACCATCACGCGCCTGATGCCGAGGCGGCGCAGCTGCGCGGCGAGATCAGTGCCCTGAAAGCCCGAGTAGGCGTCCGCCTCGGGTCCGGTCGCCTTGGATACGACGTGCGCACCCGCGGGAACGCGCAGCCCGGGCGCAAAGTCCGCGCCTCGAGTGCCGGCCACACAGTGCGACGGCCAGGGGCCTCCCTGGTCACGGAAGGAGCAATGCCGAGGCGGGTGCCAGTCGCGCGTCACGAAGACCGGCAGATGCCGCTGCTCGAATTGGCCGAGGTAGTCATTGAGAGGCGCAATCACTTCCTCTCCGCGCGGCACGGCCAACGCGCCCCCCGGCAGGAAATCGTTCTGCACATCGACGACGATCAGTGCAGCACCGGGCTGGGCGATCCTGGCGGACAGGTGGGCTCCTGCAGCGCGCCGCATCCGAGTCACGCCCGTGGCTGCGGGGCGCTGCGCGCGAGCAGCGGCGCGAGCCGCGCGCGGTATGCGGCGATGAACTGCAGCGTGCGGATCAGCGGCCATTGCTCGGGCACGAGCGCTTCCGCCATGTCGAAAGTGCTCAAGGCCTCGAGCATCAGCGCCATGAAGTCCGACAACCGCAGCAGCCGGGCGCCGGCGATCGTCCGCGGCGTCTCCTCGTCCGCCACGATCAGCGCGATCTGCTCGAGGTGTATCTGCTCCTCGCCGCCGAACAGCCGATGCAGATATTTCCTGCCGGCGGCGAACTTCGGCTCGAACTGCCGTTCCCGCTCCTGCCAGCTCAAGAGATCGAAGCTCGGCTCGAGGTGCACGAGGTGACGCCGGAGGGGATGGAAGGCGACGACGTCGAGCTCGCACTCGTAACTACCATCGCTCTCGAGCCCGACCCAGAGGTCGGTGTGCACGAAATAGCCTTGGTATTCGTACCATTCGACCGACAGTCGCTGCAGATAATCCATGCTCGGGTCGTGGATGCGCGGGATCGGCCCGGGAGGGCGGATTGCACACAGAATGCCGGCCAGCGCTCCCGCGGACCATAGGTAGCTCTACCAGGCGAGCCCCGGGCGCACGGTGCGTGGGTACTACTACATATTGTTCGTCCCATGGCCGCGGCCGATGCTCGCTGCGATTCGCCCGGGAGACCCTGCTCATGGATCTGCAGCAAGCCATTCGTTCGCGGCGCGCCGTACGCGCCTTCACGGCGCAGCCGGTCGATCGTGCGGTGCTGCTGCGGTTGATCGATGCGGCCATCCAGGCGCCGAGCGCCGTGAATGAGCAGCCGTGGTTCTTCACCGTGATTGAGGACCCGGCCGCGCTGAGGCGCATTTCAACCGCCTCGAAAGCTCACGTGCTGGCGACGCCGCCGCGCGCGGTGTCCTCGACGCATCTGCAGATGCTGCGCGATCCGCAGTTCGACATCTTCTATCACGCGCCCGCGCTGATCGTGATCTCGAGCGTGACGGCGAACGAGTGGGCGGTGGAAAACTGCACGCTGGCCGCAGAGAACCTGATGCTCGCGGCCTGCGCGGAAGGTCTGGGCAGTTGCTGGATCGGCTTTGCGCAGACCTGGCTCGGGACCGCAGCAGGCAAGGCTGCGCTCGGCGTTCCGCCGAGCTACCTCCCGGTGGCGCCCATCATCGTGGGCCATCCGCAGAGCATGCCGCCGGCCGTGCCGCGTAAGCCACCCGAGATACGCTGGATAGGCACTTAGCCCCTCGCGGCTCCCCGGCTAGGCATGGGCGGTGCCGCGGCGCCGGATGCCGCTCGCGAGCATGTCGAGCACCGTAAAGACACCCGCCACCGCGGCGATGCCGGTCGAGTCCAGTGCCAGCGAGGCGCGCAGTACCCACAGCGGCAGCAGCGCCTCCGGAAGCTGATCGAGCAGCGGCACGTCCAGGCCCGGAGCGATTCCCAGCCGCCGCTTGCAAAGACTGGAGAGCGCGTCCCCGGCGAGCGACAGCATGGCGAACACGGCGCCTGTCCAGCCATGCAGACCCGCGACCGCCGCGGCGAGCGCGCAGCCACCCACCCCGGCGGCGACTCCACGCCAGGTCTTATGGCTCCCCAACAGGCGCCGGCCATCCGGCCAAGTCACCCCGAGGTCGAGAGGCACTCCCCAGCGAGGGCCGAGCACGCGAGCTGCGATCCACGGCAGGGAGTTGGCGAGGATGAGGAGCAGCAGCGCCCGCGCTGCATCCGCCAGGTGAAGCATGAGGAGGATCCGCAGCCCGAGCGGCGTTTGGCGCTCGACCCTTCAGTGCTCGAGTGCGATGCGCCAGCTGGGATCGGGGTCGTACTCCTTGATCGCGCGCGCGAGTTTTGCGGTGTGCGGGCCGAGATTCTTCTCGCGAACGATGCCGTTCTGATTGACGATGAAGGTCATGACGCCCGAGTCACCGTAGGCTGCCGGATAGGCGAGCAGCGCGAAGCCCGCCGTCATGCGTCCGTCGGTGCCGATGTAGTTGCGGGCGCCGCCCGAGGCATGGGCACCCTGGCGTGTGAGGATCCGGTAGTAATACCCGTAGTAAGGATGTGGTCCGCCTTTCGGCTTCTCATTCACATAGCCTTCCTCGCGTGCCTGGGCGACCAGCGGGCCGAGCGGACTCTCCGCTTCCTCGCCCGCGACCGGCCAATAGAGTCCGTCCCGTTGCCCCGAGTGGCTCAGAAAGCGCTGCGCGAACTGCCGCTCGCCGCCGCCACTCGCCTGCAGATCGGCGTATTCGCGTTGTGCCAGAACATACGTACGGCAGACCTCGATGACATTGAGCTCGTTGCGTCCGACGCGCCGGTCGATGATCTGCTGCTCGCCGGCGCGGGTATCGAACCGCCACCCGCCGCTGTCGTGCACCAGCGGAATCGGCAGCGGCCAGTCCTCGGCGCCGACCAGCAGCACCGCCTGCTTCGACCCGTCGTACTCGAGACGGTGGGACTGATCGTAGGAGGCGATGAAACGCTCGCGCCCCTCGCGGTCCGCGATTCTGTCTCCCGAATGGATGAGCTTTGCACCGCCCGGCCCGAGAATCGCCAGCAGCTTATCGACGTCGTCCGCACGCGTCGCGGCCAGCAGCGCTTCGACCGCCTCGTCTGCACTCGCAAACTCGCGCTGCACGGCAGAGGCCGCGCCCCCTGCCGCGAGCGCCGCGGCCTTCGGCTGCGGCACGAGAGCCGTCAACGCAACGCCGAGGACGACGATCGCCATCAACATCCCGCGATACGAGCGAGTCCCTCGCGCATGCGGCTCATTGGCTCTGAGGCTCACCGTCGTGCTCCTATCGATGCCCGGGGTGCCCGCCCCCGCCCGACGGCGCGGGCGGTGCGGAGCGGCTGGAGGATCCGCGCGCGGCTTCACTGCGCACCTGCGGGCCGTGCCCGAAGGACTCGAAGGCGGGAGGCGCCGCGCGGGGCGCCGGCGCGACCGGCCTCTCAGGCATGGCTGGCCTCTCAGGCGCAGTCGGTCTCTCGTAAGAGGGTCGCGGAACCGGCGTTGCTTGCGGCGGCGGCGTTTGCGGCGCATGGGCCGGAGTCGCAGGCGCCGGGAAACCGCGGTAATCGCGCCGACCGGCCGCCTGCGCGCCCAGGTAGCGCGCAGCGGTCGCCGCATCGCGGTAGGGCACGCCGTCGCGATGCAGTGGATCGTGGTGCCAGGGCTCTGGTGTCGGGCGCGGATTCGGCAGGCGCGGCGGGTTGCCAGGCCTCCAATACGGCGGATAGACGACTATCCCGTGGCCAGGCCAATTGCACCCGTACCAACCCCACGGCTCGAAGAACCCAATGCCGATGCCGAAGCCGATGAAAGCGCCGCCCAGAAACACATCCGGCGGCAGCCCGAAGTCATACGGGGGATAACCCGCCCACGGCCAGGGTCCGTAGATCGCCGGCACGTAATAAGGAACGTAAACCACGTCGGGGTTCGTGGGCTCGATCGTGATGAGGTTCTGATCGCTCGTCACCGTCTGCTGGGGCGTGGACTGCAGCGCTCCCTGAGCCACCGCGCGCTGGCGCAGCCGCTGCACCGCGTCCATCAGGTCCGCCGGCTGTGCAAGGAAGGCATCGCCGAGCTGCTCGGTCCATTCGAGGTCGCTGTCCATGTTGCGCAGCACGGCGGCAAAGGGCACGAGCGATTTGACGCTGGCGTCCCAGCGCTGGTC
>Ga0187781_10000155_pt1 | contig 46963 bp, 39 predicted proteins | sample 0715_SJ02_MP02_2_FD_132447 | JGI IMG/M metagenome (GOLD analysis project Ga0187781, IMG submission 132447) | Tropical peat soil microbial communities from peatlands in Department of Meta, Colombia - 0715_SJ02_MP02_20_MG | ecosystem: Environmental > Terrestrial > Soil > Wetlands > Peat | place... | reverse complement strand
GGCAGGCCCCGGCGCCACCGCCTCTTCGAATGAGGTCGGCGGGGCGGACGTTTACACCTACGGCCGCGCGAAGGGGCTCTTTGCCGGCGTTTCGCTCGAGGGAGCCACGCTCCATCCGGACCAGGACGCCAACAAACGTCTCTACGGCAAGAAAATCGGCGCGAAAGAAATCGTCCGGGCCGGCGCCGTTCCACCTCCGGCGGGCGGCGCGGGGCTCGTGGACTTGTTCAACTCGAAACTTCCGGCCCGCGCAAAGTAGCCGTATTCCATCCGCAAAATTGCCACGTGGGAGGGACGCACTCCCTCCCACGCGGCCTCTCACCTCCGTCAGAGTACATTGTGTATTCCTGAATCTTTGCCCGATCAGTTTGGCGTGATATAAAATGGGCGGCAATGGAATCCAGCTAGTTGGGCGACTTTGGCCGATGTTTGTGGCCAATATCATAGACGGTTGGGGCAGACGAGCACTAGGTTAGTTGCTGATTTGCCGTGACGGGGCACGTCACTCTCGTGCAGGAACCACTGCAACACGCGGTGTCCCCGGAGCCCGTGGTAGCGCGTTTTCGCGTCAAGATTTATGGAGCCGTCCAAGGAGTAGGCTTTCGGCCCTTCGTTTTCCGGCTGGCGCAGGATCTGGGCGTCAAGGGCTGGGTGACGAACTCGACTGCGGGGGTCCTCCTGGAGGCCGAGGCGCCTGGAAAAGTGCTGCAGGAATTCCTGCGGCGGCTGGAAGCGGAAAAGCCTCCCATTTCGTACATTCAGAGTCTGGAGACTACCTGCCTCGATCCGGCCGGTTTTGAATCCTTCGAGATCCGTGAAAGCAGCGGCGGCGAAATCACAGCACTCGTTCTTCCCGACATCGCCACTTGCGCGGAATGCCTGCTGGAAGTCTTTGACCCGGGGAACCGCCGCTATCGGTATCCCTTCACCAACTGCACGAACTGCGGGCCGCGATTCACCATCATCGAGGCACTGCCGTACGACCGGCCGCGCACGACGATGAAGCACTTCACCATGTGCGAAGAATGTTCGCGCGAATATGGCGATCCTAGAGACCGGCGCTTTCATGCACAGCCCAATGCATGTCCCAAATGTGGGCCGCAACTGGAACTATGGGACGAGCAGGGCCAGACGCTCGAGGGAAGGCATGATGCCTTGCTGGCAGCAGCGGCGTGCGTGCGTGCTGGCCAGATTGTCGCGGTAAAAGGGCTGGGAGGATTTCACCTGCTGGTGGACGCCCGCAACGAAGATGCCGTGCGGCGGCTTCGGACCCGCAAGCGACGGGAAGAGAAACCGTTTGCGGTGATGTTTCCTTCGGCCCAGTCCGTGCTCAGCTATTGCGAAGCGACGGAAATCGAACGCCGGCTGCTGCGCTCTCCTGAATCGCCGATCGTCCTGCTGAGAAGAATAAGACAAGACGACGGATTGGCGCCGTCCATCGCGCCCCGCAATCCATACCTGGGAGCTCTTTTACCCTACACTCCGCTGCACCACCTGCTGCTTCACGAACTGGGTTTTCCGGCTGTGGCAACCAGCGGCAACCTCTCGGAGGAGCCGATCTGCACCGCAGAACAAGAAGCACTCAAGCGCCTGCGGGGCATTGCAGATGTGTTTCTGGTGCACAACCGGCCCATTCTTCGCCACGTGGACGACTCTGTGGTCCGGGAAATGGGCGGGCGGGAACTTGTCGTCCGCCGCGCGCGGGGGTTTGCGCCGCTGCCGGTGCACATCGATCATTCTTTGCCGGGCATTCTGGCAACCGGAGCGCAGCAAAAGAATACGATTTCGGCATCTGTCCGGTCACAGGTGTTCCTAAGCCAGTACATTGGCGACCTCGAGAGCGAGACTTCCTACGAAGCGTTCCGGTCTGTCATCGCCGCCTTTGAAACGCTGTACGAATGGCAGCCGGAAGCGATCGCCTGCGACATGCACCCTGGCTATCTTTCCACCCAGTATGCCCGGGCCAGTTCCCCTCCACAGATTGCAGTACAGCATCACTACGCGCACATCCTCTCCTGCATGGCGGAAAACCAACTACGGCCTCCCGTCCTGGGGATTGCCTGGGACGGCATGGGATTTGGTACTGACGGCACGGTCTGGGGAGGGGAATTCCTTCACATCACCGACGGGACTTTCAGGCGCGTGGCGCACCTGCGGCCGTCCTCATTGCCCGGAGGCGACAAGGCGGCGCGTGAGCCAAGACGCTGCGCCCTCGCTTTGCTTTACGAGGTATTCGGGGAGGACGCCTTCTGCAACGACTCCTTGCCGACGGGGGTGTTTTCAAGTGAAGAATTGCGCGTCCTGCGCACGATGCTGACCGCGAAGGTCAATTCGCCGCTGACCACGAGTGCGGGGCGCCTCTTCGACGGATTTGCCTCCTTGCTGAATCTCCGCCACATTGCGCGGTTTGAAGGGCAAGCAGCCATGGAACTGGAGTTTGCCCTGAGCCGGAGACCTAGCGAAGATGCTTGGCCCTTCGGCGTAAGAGAATGCGATGGCACGCTCATTCTGGACTGGGAGCCAGCCCTGCGCGAAGCCCTGGCGGGTCAGAGCGTACCGCTCTCGGTGACCTCGGCGAGGTTCCATAACATGCTGGTGGCCATGGGAGTTGAAGTCGCGAAGCGCATCGGGGAAAAGAGGGTTGTCCTCAGCGGGGGCTGCTTTCAGAACAAGTACCTCACGGAGCGTTTCATCGACTGCCTGCGGGCAGCGGGGTTTCAGCCTTACTGGCACCAGCGCGTTCCTCCGAACGACGGTGGAATCGCGTTGGGGCAGGTGATGGCGGCGGCAAGCGAGTTGCTGCAGAGGAGGGTCTGAGATGTGCCTTGCTGTTCCTGGGAAAATCTTGAGCATCACCGGGGAGGACGTGTTGCGCTCCGGAACCGTCAGTTTCGGGGGGATCAACAAGCAGGTGAGCCTCGCCTATGTTCCGGAGGTTAGAGTCGGCGACTATGTACTCGTCCACGTGGGATTCGCAATCAGCATCGTGGAGGAGAGTGAAGCCAGGCAGACGTTTGAATACCTGAAGCAGATGGGCGAGCTCGAAGAATTGGGGCCACGGCCATGAAGTACGTGGACGAGTATCGCGATCGCGCCACTGTCCAACGCTACGCCCGGGCTATCCGGCGCCTGACCACGCGGCCCTGGGCGATTATGGAGGTGTGCGGCGGCCAGACCCACACGATTGTGAAGTACGGTATCGAAGACCTCCTGCCAAAGGAAATCACTCTGCTGCACGGGCCGGGGTGTCCGGTGTGTGTCACCCCGCTCGAGCTGATCGATAAGGCCACTCAGATCGCGGCGCGGCCACAAGTGATTTTCTGCTCTTTTGGGGACATGCTGCGGGTGCCCGGCAGCAGCAGCGACCTCTTTTCGGTCAAGGCCAAGGGGGGGGACGTGAGGATTGTCTATTCGCCCCTGGATGCCCTGCAAATTGCGCGGGAAAATCCCAGCCGTGAAGTGGTCTTCTTTGCCGTGGGATTTGAAACCACGGCCCCCGCGAACGCGATGGCCATATTCCAGGCGCACATGCAGCATGTCGAGAATTTTTCCGTTCTGGTCTCTCATGTGCTCGTACCGCCCGCGATCGAAGCCCTTCTCAGCTCGCCGGACAATCGCACGCAGGGCTTCCTTGCCGCCGGCCACGTGTGCACGGTAATGGGATATGAAGAGTACGTGCCCCTTGCGGAAAAGTACCGCGTGCCGATTGTGGTTACCGGCTTTGAGCCGTTGGATATTCTGCAGGGAATCCTCATGTGCATTCGCCAGTTGGAAGCCGGACGGGCCGAGGTGGAGAACCAGTATCTGCGGTCGGTACGCAGGAACGGCAACCGTCCCGCACAGGAACAGGTCACGCGGGTATTCCGGGTGGTGCCGCGGAAGTGGCGAGGCGTGGGGGAGATCCCGCAAAGCGGCCTCGGCCTTCGCGACGAGTTCGCAGCTTACGACGCCGAGGGCCGCTTCGGTGTGGCGGCGTACGCGATCGAAGAGGATTCCGAGTGCATAAGTGGCGAGGTGCTGCGCGGGATCAAGAAGCCGCAGGAATGTCCAGCGTTCGGCGGGCGCTGCACTCCGGAGCACCCGCTGGGAGCGACCATGGTTTCCAATGAAGGGGCGTGCGCCGCTTACTATCGCTACAGGCGCCTCGAACAGCAGGTCGCGGGAGCAGGAAAGGGGAGCTGAAAGTGGGCAAACAGTTCACCATCACTTGCCCGGTGCCAAGTACCCAGGCCGACTGCGTGATGCTGGCGCACGGCGGCGGCGGCCGGCTGATGCACCAACTGCTGGAGCAATACGTCATTCCAGTGTTCCAGAGCAAAGAGCTGGAGGCGCGGCACGATGGCGCGGTGCTGGATGTGGGTGGGGCGCGGCTGGCCTTTACCACGGACTCCTACGTGGTTTCGCCACTGTTTTTCCCCGGCGGGGATATCGGAACCCTCGCCGTGAACGGCACTCTAAACGACCTGGCGATGTGCGGCGCACGACCGCTGGGACTGAGTACGGCCTTCATCATCGAAGAAGGACTCTCTTTCGACACGCTGAAGCGCGTAGTGGATTCCATCAGCCGCACGGCTCGCGATGCTGCCGTGAAAGTGGTTACCGGGGACACAAAAGTCGTAGACCGGGGGAAAGGCGACGGCCTCTTCGTGAACACGGCGGGGATCGGTGTGATCGAGCATGACCGGGTCATCGGCCCCGCGAGCGTGAGGGCGGGCGACGCCATACTATTGAGCGGCGACGTGGGACGGCATGGTGTGGCCATCATGGCCGTTCGCGAAGGGCTGGAATTTGAAACCACCATCGAGAGCGACTGTGCTGCGCTGACGCTCCCGGTGCAAGCGATGCTCGACGGGGGCATCGAAATCCACTGCCTGCGCGATCTGACGCGCGGGGGGCTCGCCACCGGCTTGATTGAGATTGCCGAATCGAGCCGGCTGCACATCCGCGTCGAAGAAGAGAAAGTAATGATCGAAGAAAACGTGCGCGGTGCGTGCGAGATTCTCGGCCTCGATCCTCTTTACCTGGCCAACGAAGGCCGGTTCATTGCCGTTGTGCCACAAGAGCACGCCTCGCGCGCGCTGGACATTATGAAAGGCCATGCCGTCTCTTGCGGCGCCTCCAGGATTGGCAGCGTTTCCGAATCGCCCGCATCGCTTGTCACGCTGGAGTGCTGCATCGGCACGCGGCGAATCCTCGACATGCATAGCGGCGAGCAACTGCCGCGGATCTGCTGATCTTCGGACTCAGAGCGTTGGCGCGCCAATCGCCTTCTGCTGGCGCCGATAGACCCACGCGAGCCACTCTTCCAGGCCGTTCCGAGCCGTGCAGGAAATCTCGACGAACTCGATTCCCGGATGGACTTTACGGGCATTCTCGCGTGCGACAGCAAGATCGAATTGGACATAGGGAAGCAGGTCGGTCTTGTTGATGACGCAAAGCTCGGACTTCAGGAAGATCCCCGGATACTTCAACGGCTTGTCTTCTCCCTCGGTCACGCTGAGCAGCACGACCTTGGCATCCTCCCCAAGGTCATAACTCGCGGGGCAAACCAGATTGCCCACGTTTTCGATGAACAGAACATCGATTTTGCTGAGATCCCAATCCGCGAGCGCCTTGGTGATCATTTTCGCATCGAGATGGCAGGTGCCGCCGGTCGTTATCTGTTTCACCGGGAAGCCCGCGCCGGCCAGGCGCCGCGCGTCATTTTCCGTCTGAATGTCGCCGGTGAGCACCGCTACCCTGGCGTCCGGGGCCATCGCTTCCAGGGTACGCTCGAGGAGCGACGTCTTGCCAGAACCGGGAGCGCTGATCAGGTTCAAGCAAAAAACGCCGTGATTCTGGAAACGCCGGCGAAGTTCCAGGGCCAGCCGCTGGTTCTCGTTGAGAACTTTTTCCTCGACGGCTATTCGCATGGCGGATCCTCCAGCTCGATAAATGCGATGTCCAGTTCGTCGCCTGCGATGCACCTGGTGTCCTGGCTGCCGCAATCGGGGCAGGCGCTGAAGAGCAGGCTGCTTTCATACTCGCGCGCGCACGTTGCGCACCGCTGTACCCGCTTGCGCAAGTCGATTTCTAGGACCAGGCTCTCGAACGGCGTATCCTTGACCAGGGCCTCGAACCCGAACGCGAGGGCACCGGGGTCCACTCCGGAAAGTTCGCCCACTCGAACACCTACTTTGGTGATGCGCACACCGTTCCGTTGCGCCGATTCATACTGCACTCTTTCCAGGATGGACTCTGCTATTCCCAGCTCATGCATCGCAGGGCTCCGGGTGGTTCAGGTCGGGTCGCCAGCGCAGGCGACGGACGTGGTCGCGGCGGTAGCCCACTCCGAAGCGCTGCCAACCGGCGGACCTCGATGGCTTGGGCATCGCGCCGGGGACGAACCGTAGGGTGGGACATATCTTCATCATACATACCGACTCGGGGTGTCAATCTATTTATAGAGAAACCTTCAGGTGCTTGGAGCTGAGCCCCAGCACGCCGGGCGTCACGGAACGCGCGCCAGAGCTGGGGGAGGCAAATCCGATTCGGAGGATTTTCTTCATTGCTAGCGGGTTCCTTTGCGATGATGCGAGCGGAGCCCCCGGCCGGGATTCGAAGGCAAGTTATCGCCGAACTGCGCGGGGCGCACCGACGCCTAGTTTCGTCAATTACGCGGTAATGAGCTAAAAAAGACGAGTGGACGTTCGCGTCAATAAGGCAAGATTTCCCGATCAGAGGGCTCTTCTTCTTCTCTGGCCTTAGCATCCCTCGCCAGATCCAGCTCGTCCAAAAGTCTTAAAAAATCGGGGCCGCTCAACGGGTTTCGGAGATTCTCGGCATAGCGATGCAAGTCGTCTATAGCCTTGCGCAGGCGCCTTTCCTTGTCATCCATCGGTTTCTCCTAATGGACAGACCTTCGACCCTTATTTTCTGCTCTCATAAGGAAAATGTCTAATCAAGCCAGTGGGCCTCCGGTTCTGGGCATTGCTTTTGCCCAGTGTATTTATTTGGCTTGCAGGTGTTGCATATCTGAAGGACGTCATCCGTCCGTTGCGGGGCAGATGGACTGAAATCGAAGCCGAGTAGGTGGCGAAAAATCGCTATCGGAGTCGTCGACATCCGCGGACCGCTTTGAGGATGCGAATCCGTGGAGTCGCCCGGGCCCGCGTGCCGGACGGATGCCGGAGGATTCGCGTGTTGCTGAACTGCAAGGGCTGGAAAGGCGGAATTCAGCCAGCGCTGCCAACGCCGAAAATCCGCACGCGCGGACTCAAATAAAGACGAATATACGCGTAATTTTAGTTTTCGGCCGATAGGCGAGCTACAAAACCTGGTGAGAAATTTCCCCCTGCTTAACTGCGAGCGGAACCTGCTCGGCGATTTCGAGGCCGTAGCCTTCAAGCGCGACGACCTTGCGCGGGTGATTCGTCAGCACTCGGATGCGGCGCAAGCCGAGATCGTTCAGGATCTGCGCGCCGATGCCGCTTTCGTGCTGCACCAGCCGCTGGCGGCCGAGATCGTGGTCAATCTCCTCGCGCGCGTGAAATAAAATTCGCGGCAGCGAGCCGCTTTCCTCGGCGCTTTTTTCAATCCGAAATCCGCGTCCAGTGTGATGCAGATAGACAAAGACGCCGCGATCCGCTGCGGCAATCGCCGCGAGGGACCGTTCGATGATGGGGTGGCAATCGCACGCCATCGAACCGAAAACATCGCCAGTGAGGCAATGCGAATGAACGCGCACGAGCGGCGGGTCATCTTTCGCAGCACGCGCGGAGGCCGCGAATGAATCGCCGGAAATTCCCCCGCGGACGAGTGCGACGTGCAATTCGTTATCTACATCGCTCGAATACGCGATCATCCGGAAATTTCCGTGGCGTGTCGGAAGAATGGATTCCGCGATGCGCCGCACGTAGCGCTCGTGTTGCATGCGATAGCGAATCAAGTCCGCGACGGTGACGAGCTTCAATCCGTGTCGGCGGCAGAATTCGACGAGCTGCGGCGTGCGCGCCATGGTGCCGTCGTCGTTCATAATTTCGCAGATCACGCCGGAATGATCGAGCCCCGCAATGCGCGCAAGATCCACGGAAGCTTCGGTCTGTCCCGCGCGTACCAGGACGCCTCCCTTCCGCGCGCGCAGGGTGTACACATGTCCCGGCCGCGCGAGATCTTCCGGCCGCGTGTTCGGATCGGTGGCCGCGAGAATCGTTGTAGCGCGGTCGGCGGCGCTTGTGCCTGTGGTAGTGCCGCGGCGAGCGTCAATTGGCTCGCAAAAGGGCGTGCCGAACATCGAAGTGTTGCGCGGGGTGATGGGCGCGAGATTCAAGGCGTCGCAGCGCTGCCCGGTGAGCGAGAGGCAGATCAGCCCGCGGCCGAATTTCGCCATGAAGTTGATCGCCTCCGGCGTCACCTTCTCTGCGGCCATGGCCAGGTCGCCTTCGTTCTCGCGGTCTTCGTCGTCCTCGAGGACAATCATTTTCCCCTGGCGTATTTCTTCGACGGCTTCTTCCACGGTTGCGAATGGCGGTTTTTCGTGTGTCATCTCAGCGCACCCAGTTCAAAAAATGAAACTAAAAATCGCGCCCATAGTCCCGGCGGCAGGGATCATCAAAATCCAGGCCCACACAGTTCATTCGGTGACGCCACCGCACTGCCCGAACTCGCCACGACGCCTCCACGCTGGAAATCGTTCCCGTGATTGCTCCAATTTCACGGAATCCAGCACGCCGCAAAATCCTTCCCCCCCGAAACCCCCGTCCTTCAATCATTCCATTTCGTCCACTTGCTCCAAAGTTGGCAGTGATGAAAATCACTCCCTGTGGTAATTGGAATCACGCTTTCTGAAGCGAGGAATTCATCCAAGCAGTGCAACCCACCGGGCTGGGGACGATTTTTGATCCCACGGCCTGCAATCAAGAATCGAAGGGGGTCTGCACCGGGTCACGAGGCTGTGTGACGAAAGTCACAGACTAAATTGGTCCGCAGAGGCATATGGTCATTTTGAGGCAGGCCTTGTGCAACCGAGTTCTGCCTCCGGAAGTTCCTCAACCGGCGGCGAGGTCCTGCTCCGCTTGTCCCGGAAAACGGAGGCGTGCAGGGTGAACGGGACGGGCTTTGCAGCAAGTAAGCGGTGAGGAGTTGTCAAATCTGCGTTGTCTAAGGCTCCCCGGACAAGTGGAAACCGGGGGCGAACCGCCCCCAACGGTGCGATTCCCGGGCCTCAAATTCATAGAGGAGCGGTGGAGGGTTGCTTCGATGAAGACAATACTGATCGTTAGCGACGTCGAGGAAAATCGCGAGCTCATTCGCAAGGCTCTGGAATGTGGCGCATATCAATTCACTGAAGCCGAGGACGCAAGCCACGCGCTCGAGGCGATGAAAAGCCACGGAGGTGAGATTGTTATTACGGACCTGCGGTTGCCGGGTATTTCCGGCATAGACCTAATCAAAGAACTCCAAAGAAAATACCCCGCTACGGCAGTCATTGTTGTGACCGGGTGTGGCGCGGTAGAGTGCGCGGTCGAGGCGATGAAAGCAGGCGCCCGCGATTATATCACCCGGCCCTTTGACCTTGAAAATCTCCGGAACGTCGTGCGCGGTGTAATTCAACGTTTCAACATTGAGACCGAACAGCGCATCACCTCAAGAAGCGGATTCGAAAGCATGATCGGTCACTCCCAAAGTCTGCGGTATGTCGTGGATGAGGCCGTGAGAGTTGCTCCGACAGATTCCACGATTTTAATTCAAGGGGATACAGGGACCGGAAAGGAACTCCTCGCGCGTGGGATTCACGCAAATAGCAAGCGCAGCGGCAAGCCACTCGTCACTGTCAACTGCTGCGCGATTCCCAGAGAACTTTTGGAATCGGAACTCTTCGGGCACGTGAGAGGATCCTTTTCCGGGGCCATTATGGACCGCAAGGGTAAAGCGGAGATTGCCAACGGGGGAACGCTCTTCCTAGATGAAATCGGGGAAATGCCCCCGGAGTTGCAGTCCAAGGTGTTGCGCTTGATCCAGGAAGGCGAGATTGAAAAGGTCGGCGCCACTTGGAACACGAAGGTTGATATTCGAGTGATCGCGGCGACCCACCGAAGCCTGCCCGCGATGATTGAAAACGGCGGCTTTCGCGAGGACCTGTACTACCGGCTCAACGTAATCCAATTGAGGCTGCCAAATCTTCGTGAACGCCTGGAGGACATTCCAGATCTGGTGAACCACTTCTTCCGGCGGAGTTGCGCCAAGCACGGCCGCAAGAATTTGGCGTTGCCCGAGCGGTTTCTTGCCCGGTTTTCGGGCTATCGGTGGCCAGGCAACATTCGTGAACTGGAAAATACCATCGAACGGATCGTGGTCCTGACACGCGGGAACGAAGTCGGCGTAAGCGATCTGCCCGAGTTTCTCCAGAATGAGCCAACGCCGCTCGAAGTCATCAGCCTCGATCTTCCTCCGAAAGGAATCAGCCTTAATGGAATCGAGAAGGAGGTCTTGCTGCGAGCGCTACAGAAATGCAACTGGAACCAGTCTAAGGCCGCGCGATACCTGGGGCTGAGCCGGAAGACGCTCATATACCGCATGCACAAATACCAACTGGCCGGACCTAAGCTGCCCGGCGCTGCGGCTGCCCACCTGGCGGAGGGAGAGACTGAGCGCTCGCGCGACGAGGATTTTGAGAGCCAATTGCGCGCCGCCAACATATCGTAACGAGCGAAAATACCGAGTGCTGCGGCATTGTGAGCCGTCCGGCTGAAGATGACCTTCACCGGAAATTGCTATAGCCTGCGGCGGACGGAATTGTCGAGGCCGGTAGCTGCGGGCGCATCGGTCCCTCAAGATCCGGGCTGGATTCGCGGCCCTCGCGCGCCGTTGCCGTGACTGCAAAGGCATTGCCGGAAGAACGCGAACCGGCGATTGCGGCGTGTTTCCGTTCCTACCTCAGGAAGCCAATCAGTCCCGACGAGGTGGCCAAACAAGTAGAACGGCTTTCTTCCGATTTCTCGTGCCTCGGAAGTTGGATTCTGTCTGCATGCTCAACCTTCCTAGAGTCGAAGCGTCAATACTGATCTGCGCGATCTCGCTGTCTTGTGGGCGGGTAGGCCAAAAATTGGGGTTGAATGAAATGAGCCATTTGGGGCAGCCTCACCGTCGGCCTGCCTCATTTGCGCCAACGAATACGTCCGCATTGGGCGCCAAACTCACCCTTCACCCGGCAGTTTCTTATTGTTTGCAACGACTTGCCCGCGCGAAATCGCGCCCCGACAGTTGGCAAGGGGAATGCAATCTTTATATTGCGCCCTGCGATATTGGTGCGCAGAGGTGCGTCGAGGCGATAACTGCGGAGGCCGCGTGCCGCCGAGAAGGATGAAAAGACTATGTCCACGTTAACAGCGGAGCAGCAAAATATTCAAAGGACGACGAGAGAGTTCGTTGCCAAATACATCATACCGAATGCTGACGAGTACGACAGAACCGGTGAGTTTCATCCGTTTCTGCTCGAAGCAGCAAAACAAAGCAAGATTTTTGCCATGGCCATCCCGAAGAAATATGGCGGCCTGGAATACCCTGCCGTCACTCAGGCAGTGGTGCTGGAAGAGTGGGGTTACGGATGTGCGGGGATGGGTACAACCCTCGCTGCCGGGCTTCTCGGCATGGATCCCGTATTGCTTGTCGGGAATGAAGAACAGAAGAAATGCGTTTTCCAGGGGATAATCGACGGCGGACTGGTCGCCTTTGCGCTGACCGAGCCTGGCGCCGGCTCCGACGCGGGAAGCGTGACGACCACGGCCGTCCGGTCGGGCGACGAGTACATCCTCAACGGCAATAAGTGCTTTATCACCAATGGCGGTTTCGCCAGTTTCTATACGATTCTTGCCAAGACCGATCCGAACGCCGGAATGAAGGGCATCAGCGCCTTCTTCCTTGAAAAGGGCCGACCCGGCTTCACCGTGGGAGCTGTCGATCATAAGCTAGGCATTCGCAGCTCCAACACCGTCGAATTGCACTTGAAAGACGTGCACATCCCGGCGGGATACCTCCTTGGAAAGGAGGGCGAGGGCATGAGGATCGCCATGATGACGCTGGACTTGGGGCGCCCCGCGATTGCCGCTCTCGCCGTCGGTGTGGCGCGGCGTGCGGTGGATGAATGCGTTAAGTATCTGCAAAAGCGGTTCCCCGACAAGCTCCAACCTGGCGAAACCTTGCAGTTCAAGCTTGCCGACTTGTACATCCAGACGGAAGCCGCCGAGCAGTACTTGCACCATATGATGGGTCTTCGCGATGCAGGCCTGCCTTTTTCGAAAGAGTCGGCCATTGCCAAGACGTTTTGCGGTGATACGGCCGTGGCGGTGACCACTCAGGCGGTCAGCCTGATGGGCTCGTACGGGTACACTTCGGAACTCGGCAAGCTCATGCGCGACGCCAAGATCACGCAAATCTATGAGGGCACCAACCAGATTCAGCGTCTGGTGATTTCACGTGCGGTTCTAGCTCCGCCCCCGGCCGCTGCCGCACAGAAAGCAGGCAAGTCATGAAATTCGAGTTGACGGAAGAACAAGGACTGATACAGCAAAGCGCCCGCGACTTTGCCAAGGAATTTCTCGATCCGGTTGCCGCGGACCTGGATCGCACGGGAGAGTTCCCGACGGCAATCGTCAAGGAGCTTGCGAAGCATGACTTCCTGGGTCTGCACTTGCCGGCTGACGCTGGCGGGGCCGCAGCCGGCTTTGTAAGCTACATCGCTGCGATCGAGGCGCTCTCGCGCTCCTGTTCCGCGGTGGCCTCGATCGTGAACAACCAGGCTATGTCCAGTTACGCGATCTATCACTGGGGCAGCGCAGATCTAAAGAAAAAGTACGTCGCCCCGCTGATTAAAGGAGAGATCATCGGCGCGTTCGCCGTCTATGAGCACGGCCCAACACCTGGGATCGGGCCCGATGCATTGACTGCCACAAAACAAGACGGTGGTTACGTGCTGAAGGGCACGAAAGCCTACGTACGCAACGCGGGAGTAGCCAACGTCTACGTCGTGTTTGCGATCACGGACCCGGCCGACCCGAAAGCGCTGACCGGCTTCGTTGTCGATGCGACCGCACCTGGCTTGAAGGTGGGCCCGAAGCATTCCACCATGGGTTTGAAGGGATGCCCGGTGGCCGACGTCGTTTTTGAGAACGTGGCGGTGCCGGAGGGAGCTGTTCTTGGAACAGTGAAGAAGGGGCGGGAGATCGTCACTCGAACCCTCGCGTTGGCGTCGATCGCGGAAGGCGCGCAGACTGTCGGAATTGGCCAGACTGCCGTCGAGCATGCCGCGGGGCATGCTAGGGAACGGGTTCAGTTTGGCAAGCCGGTAGGGACTTTCCAGGCCGTGCAGACGCTTCTGGCCGAGTCTAAGACGGACTGTTATTTGGCGCGACTGGCGTTATTCAATGCGGCCCAATTAGTTGAAGACGGCAAACCGTTTGAGACTGAAGCCGCCATGTTGAAGTCATTCCTGGCCCGCCTGGGGTCGAAGATCCTACTCGATACCTGTCAAGTTGAGGGCGGTATGGGGTACAGCGAAACCATGCCGATCCCGCGTCTTTTCCGGGATATCGCAGGCACAAATCTGCTGGATGCCCCTGCGGACTTTCCCGATGGGGTCATTGCCGCCAGTATTAACTAGCTGTGGGAGCCGCATCACATGCCTAAATGCTTGGTTTGTTACAAATGGACTTTGGACGAGCAGGACATACGGGTTAACCCGGACGATCTGAGCCTTGACACAAGCCGCGCCAAGGCCAAGATCAGCGACTTCGATCGGAATGCTATCGAGGAAGCGACTCTAATCGTGGAAAAGCACGGCGGGTCTGTGAACGCACTCAGCTACGGAACCCCTGACGTAAAGCAATCCTTGAAAGACGTTCTCTCGCGCGGACCAGAGAAGGTCTATTGGATTGCACAGAGCGGCGCACAGACCTCCGATGCTTACGTGACTGCGAACGTGCTGGCGGCGGCAATCCGCAAGCTGGGCCAATACGACTTGATCCTGTGCGGAGAGGGTAGCTCCGACGAGTTCAATCGGCAAACGCCAGTCCGCCTGGCGGCGTTGCTGGGCCTGCCGTGCGTGACCTATGTGGAGAAGCTTTCCGTAGAAGGTGACACCATAAAAGCCACGCGCAGAGTGGCCGATTGCAGCGAAGTAGCCACGGTAAAAGGTCCCGTAGTGATTAGCGTCCTCAATCAGATCAATAAGCCGCGCATCCCTACCCTGAAACAGGTGCTTGGCGCTGCAAAAAAGCCAAATGAGGAGATAAAGATCGCTGACCTCGGTCTAAAACCTGAATCATTGCAGCCCAAGTCGGCGCGCAAATCGGTCAAAGGCTTCGTCACTAAGCGCAAGAAGATCGTCTACAAAGAGGCAAACGCGGCTGCGAATGTCGCCAAGTTGGCCTCGAGCCTGGCCGCCGAAGGCCTTTGCTAAGGAGCGGTAACCACAATGCCGGGGATCATTACGTTTTCTGAAGAAAGAGAGCTGGGCAAGCAGCTGTTGACGCCCGCACTGGAGCTGAAGAAATCGTTGTCAGGGCCGGTCACAGTACTGGCACTGAACGACGCGGACGCGAAGGAATTGGCCGCGCTGGGGGCCGACAAGGTCCTCGTATTGCAGGCTGCAGGCGGCTGGCCCGAGGGGCTGAGCGAGGCCATTTCCGGCCTCGTCAGCACTGCCGCGCCCAGCATTTTTCTGGTCGGCGGCACGCTGCCCGGAAAACACATTGGCGCCTATGTCGCCGCAAAGCTCAATCTTGCGATGGTCACGGACGCCAAGTCACTGAAGGTCGAAAACGGAAAGCTGCTCACCACACGGCTGCTCTTCGCCGGATTGGCGCTCTGCGAAGAAGAGTCCGTGCTCCCCGTAGTGGCGACGATACCGTCACGGACGTTCCTCCCTCCGAACGCAGCGGGCAAGGCCGGTGCTGCGGAGACGGTGAAGGCGGAAACCGACTCGCGCGTCGCGATATCCGACATCACCCGCGCCGAGAGTTCGGGTGTGGACATTGGGGCGGCGACCAGGGTGGTCGCGGTCGGGCGTGGCTTTCGCAAGCAGGAAGACCTGAAGCTTGCGCAAGATCTCGCGTCTGTATTCCATGCAGAGATCGCTTGTTCACGCCCGGTTGCCGAGGAGGAGCACTGGCTGCCGATCGATCACTACGTCGGCATTAGCGGACATACGGTAAAGCCGGAGCTTTACGTGGCGGTCGGCATCTCGGGACAAGTTCAGCACATGGTAGGGGCGCGCGAATCGAAAGTCATCGCGGCGATAGACAACGACGAGCACGCGCCGATCTTCGAGGCGGCGGACTACGGGATCGTGGGAGATCTGTACGAAGTTTTGCCGCTGCTCACGGCTGCCCTGAAGAAGAAGTGAAAAGACATGGCGGACGATAAGTTTGACGCAATCGTGGTAGGCGCAGGCCCGGCAGGGTCTGCATGCGCATACGTTCTTGCCAGGGAAGGCAAGAACGTCCTCCTTCTCGAGCGCGGCGACAGCCCGGGAAGCAAGAATGTGTCCGGGGGACGCCTGTACACCTACGCCCTGGAAATGGTCGAACCGGGGATGTACCAACGTGCGCCATTACAGCGCAGAATCGTGCGCGAACAGATCATGCTCCTGGGGGAACGCGCCGCGACAACCATCGATTACTTCGACCCCAAGTTTGGCGAGAACATCCCGCAATCATATTCCGTAGTGCGCGCGAAGCTTGACGATTGGTTCGCGCATGAAGCCGAAGCGAAGGGCGCGACACTGGCCTGCGGCGTTTTGGTAGATGGTCTCGTGGAGGAAAATGGCAGGATCGTCGGCATTCGCTCCGGCGACGAAGAAATGCGGTGCGATGTGGTTGTCGCCGCGGATGGGATCAATTCGTTCCTCGCGCAAAAAGCCGGCCTATTCTCGGATATCGAGGGACACGCCGTCGGGACCGGCGTAAAGGAAACGATTGAGTTGCCCGACAGCGTGATTAGCGCGCGCTTTGCGGTGAAGGACGACGAGGGCGTCGCCCGCGTGGCCATTGGCTGCACCGATGGAATCTCGGGAGGAGCCTTCCTATATACGAACCGGGGGAGCATCTCTCTCGGGATCGTTTTTAATCCCGTCCAGGCTGCCAAGCATGGCCGTCATATTCAGGAAATCTTTCAGGAATTCAAAATGCATCCGGCGATTGTCGCGTTGATCGACGGAGGCACAACAATTGAGTACGGGGCCCATATGGTTCCCGAAATCGGTTATCGAGGGATACCCGAGCGGCTGCACCGGGAAGGTATGGTGGTGATCGGCGATGCCGCGCGTTTCGGCATCAATACCGGTCTGATTATCCGTGGAATGGATCTGGCAATAGTCAGCGGACTCGCTGCTGCACGCGCAATCCTAAAGGCGCGGCAATCCAACGAGGTCGGCCCCCTTTACATCAACCAGCTCGAGGAACTGATGTTGCTAGCCGAGGAGCGCGCCTACAAGAATTTCCACGGCATCTTCGAGATTCCGCACCTCTTCCGGGAGGTGCCAAAGCTGGCGAATGAAGCGATGGAGTTCTTGTTCACTGTGGATGGAAAAGTGCCGACGCCCATGGTGCACGGATTGGTGGACATCGTGCGGCACAATTTGAGCCTGGGCCAAATGGTAGCGGATGGCTGGAAAGTGTACCGAAGCATATGAGCATCAAGCGACTGACGCCGGAAGAAGCACTCTCCGCGGACAAGTTCAACGTCGACGAGGGGCACCCGCACATCATCGTGGACAAGACCATTTGCGCCCGATGCACGGATCGCGCGTGTTTGGTGATATGTCCGGCGCGACTTTACCGTCTGAAGGACGGCCAGATCAGCTTTGAATATGCAGGATGTCTCGAATGTGGGACCTGCCGTGTGATGTGCAGCGAGGGGGGCGTCACGAGCTGGAATTATCCCCGTGCTACCTTTGGCATCACCTACCGCACAAGTTAGACGGTGGGGATTTGACTAGCGCAAAAGGGAATTCTAAAGGATGTAATTCAACGATTCGTTGAGGAGGAGAACATGGCAACGCCATCGCAAGTTCAACTATTTGGAGTGGGAGAGAAATACACGTATTCGCAGTTGATTGACGACAAGGTGGTCCGCGCTTACGCCGACGCGACCGGAGACCACAATCCGATTCACGTTGACGAGGAATTTGCGAAGAAGTCGATATTCGGCCGCCGCATCGCGCACGGAGGCATCATGTTCGGGATCATCTCGAAGTGCTTGGCGATGAACATGCCCGGTGCGGGAACGATTTACCTCAGTCAGTTGGTTAACTTCCGCGCTCCCGTCTTTCTCAATGACACCGTGACGCTGGAGCTCTCCATTGCCGAACTGCTTCCCAAGAACGGGGCCAGAATCACCACGGTCATCAAGAAACAGACAGGCGATGTGGTCGTGGACGGTGAAGCTAGAGTGAAGCTGCCGGCGCCGCCCAAGTCTTGAGATGGGAGGCGTACCCCGCCGTTGGGGAGAGGGATTTGAGACGGATGACCCCAGAAACGCGGGAGGGGGATGTCCCGCATCCGCCTCCCGCATCAATCAAGCAAGTTGCCTCGGCACTTTGCCCAACGCGATGGGGTAACTTCCGCATTTTCGGTTTCCGGAGCGACCCCGAAGGGATGCCGTTGCTGGGCCCAGAAACCGCCATAGCGCTGGTGATGGGCAATCTGAACCGCTGTCCCCCTCTTGTCCGCATACACTCGGGATGCTTCACGGGCGACGTTTTCGGCTCGCTCCGCTGTGACTGCGGGCAGCAACTCGAAATGGCGCTGGACATGATCGCCGGCGAGCGTGCGGGAATGGTGATCTACGAGTCGCAAGAGGGCTGCGGAATCGGGCTGATGGCGAAACTACGCGCCTATGAGCTTCAAGACCGGGGTTGCGACACCGTTGAGGCAAACCACAAACTTGGCCTGAGAGCGGACTATCGTGACTACCGGCTGCCCATTGCAATCTTGAAATCATTTGGCATTCATCAAGTCCGGCTGCTGACGAATAATCCAGACAAAGTCAGGGCCCTCGAGAGGGCCGGAATCAATGTGATCGAGCGCGTGCCTTGTGAAGTTGCTCCGAGTCGAGAGAACGCAAACTATCTGAAGGTGAAGAAAGACAAGCTGTGCCACTTGCTTACCTTCGTATGAGAGTGGGCTAGGTGGCGTCCTCCGGCCGACTCCTGTTCGAAGCCTTGAGTTCCGGAGCGGACTCGTACCGATTCAGATGCTCGGTTGCAGCCTTCCGCTTCGACGCGCGTGGGCGAGCAGCAACGCCACGCAGCAAGAAGCCATGCGTGTGCGCACGCTGTCGGCCCGGCTGGTCAGGATGATCGGGACCCTGGCGCCCAACACCACGCCGGCGGCATCGGCATTCGACAGAAAAATGAACTGTTTGGCGAGGATATTTCCTGACTCCAAGTCGGGAACGACGAGGATATCGGCATCCCCGGCAACCGGCGACACAATGCCCTTGGTTCTCGCTGCCTCGGGGCTGATTGCGTTGTCCATTGCCAGAGGGCCATCCAGGATCCCGCCAGTAATCTGTCCACGATCGGCCATTTTGCACAAGGCCGCTGCGTCGAGAGTCGAAGGAATCTTCGCAGTCACTTCTTCGACTGCCGACAAAATCGCGACCTTGGGAGCCGGCGTTCCCAGGCTGTGGACGAGGTCGATAGCGTTTTGGCAGATATCCCGCTTGTCCTCAAGGACCGGGGCGATGTTCACGACGGCGTCCGTAATGACGAGAGGTTTCGGGTAACCAGGCAGGGCCATGACGAACGCATGGCTGATTCGACGACTGGTGCGCAGCCCTGTTCCCAGCGGCACAACAGCAGCCATTAGAGTGTCGGTGTGCAAACTCCCTTTCATCAAGACTTCAGCGCGTCCCGCTCTCACGAGTTCCACGGACTTGGCTGCTGCGGTCTGGGCATCCGGTGCCTCCTCAATCTGGAAGCGCGTGATGTCCAGCGCCGCCTCTTGCGCGATTTTTGCGATTTCTTGAGAGGGGCCGACGAGAATGGGCTTGATCAAACCGGCAGCGGCAGCGTCCGCGACGGCCGTCAGTGCAGTGGTTTCACAAGGAAAGGCCACCGCCGTGACGATAGGGTCGAGCGTGCGACAGCGATCGAGGAGGTCATCGTAGGCGTGGTGTTGGTTCTTTGGTTCCGGCATGATCTAAATTGGTCTGTTGAGTTCGAGCCTCGTCCGCTCCGTGTTTGAATTTTCAGTGACTACCACTCCCACCACTACTCTTTGAATTGTGATACCTCGTTATGCTGGCTCTTCATGGCAGCGAACCGGGCTTCCGGCGCGCGAGCAGCCGGAGTTCGCGCCGACCCCCAGCCTCTTCATACCGGCGTTTCTCCTCGCCGCTCTCCGGAAGGACGGGTTGGACGGCGACCGGAGTTCCTGTTTCGTCAAGCGCGACGAACGTGAGATATGCCGATGAAGTGTGCCGGACGTTTCCTGTGTTTACATCTTCCACCCAAACTTTCACACCCACTTCCATCGACGAATGGAAGACCCGGTTCACGCTCGACTTCAGCATGAGCAACTGGCCGACTCGGACAGGACTGAGAAAGCTCACCTGATCCACCGAGGCCGTCACCACAGGCCTCCGGGCATGCCGGTGTGCGGCGATCCCGCCGCAAAGATCGATCAGGTGCATGATGTGGCCTCCCAATACATTCCCCGCCGTGTTGGCATCAATAGGAAGCGTCACGTCCGTGTATTCTGATCGGGATTCGCGGACGGGACGTGCTTGCAACGCTGAACTACTCATTCCGGATCCTCAAAACAAAACTGAATCCCTCTATTTAGCGCAAATTTTTGACGCACGCGGCGAAGGCCAAGGCTTAAGAATTGGCGTGCGCCCGCCTCTAATCAAAGGTTCCGAAAGTCCGCCAGTTGTTCTTGTGGAAAATTCTCATTTTGCAGCGACAGACGGCAATCGTCTTGACTTCCCGGGGCGCCTCTATAACATAACGGGGTTAGAAGCACGTAAACGCTTCACATACCGGAAATACCGGAAGTTCCCCTTGAGACTGGATCAAAGGCACCTGCAACATCAGTTGCAAGTCGAGCATCATTTGCAGACGGCGATCGATCTGAAAAAAGGTCGCGACTAGCCTACCTGGCAGCACATTCAGAAAGCTAGGAACGTAGTCGATCCTCAACTGCGCCACCTGTTCGTCGATGGCGAGCATCCTCTTTGTCATATCTAGCGCCTGCTCATCAGAGATCGATCCCCACGATGTTGCAAGCTCCTTGATCAAGGCGTACTTCCGATCGTGAATTTGTGTCTGCTCTGCGATGTATTGATCGTACACAGGCCAAAATCGGGTGGCCTGAGCGTCTGTAAGTTTCAGATTGGCAGCCACCGTTTGCTTTTTCTGCGAGCGAAGGTTCTTCCGCAGAAGCTCGATGTCCTGATCGGAAATCTTTCCATTCTTCTGGGCGTCAGCGGAGGACGATTGTGATCCATCGTGCGTCTGAGCCGGCAGGCGTCTGGCCGCGCCTGCCCAGATTCCGATCAGCAATACCCCGATTAACAGATTCTTGTTCATGGGAAGTCCTCCTCAGATTCAAATCGGAAATGGGGGCTCATACCTCCTCTCTCCAGGTCTCGAAGGTCAAACGCAGGCCACACGAGCGTTTTGGCCCGCGGATATCACCGGCCTTGGAATTTGGGCGCGCGCTTTTCGAGAAAAGCAGAAGTGCCTTCCTTCTTGTCTTCTGTCGTGGTGCAGATCCCAAAGAGCGAGCTTTCAAGAGTTAGTCCTTCCGCTTGGTTCGTTTCCAGTCCTTTGTTCACTGCTTCGATCGAGAAGCGAATCGCGAGAGGAGCATTGGCGCCGATCTGTCTCAGAATGGCTTCCGCGCGTGGAATGAGATGCTCCAGGGGAACCACCTCGTTGACGAGGCCAATGCGATGGGCTTCCTGAGCGCTAATCATCTCGCCGGAAAGGATGAGTTGCAGGGCCAGCCCTTTTCCCACGAGCCGCGGCAGGCGTTGAGTTCCGCCGAAGCCCGGGATAATTCCGAGCTTCACTTCCGGCTGGCCAAATTTCGCGCCTTCCGCCGCCAACCGAATGGTGCAAGCCAGGGCTATTTCGTTTCCCCCGCCTAGGGCGAAGCCATTGACCGCCGCGATCACGGGCTTTTCGAGATTCTCAATGAGGTCAAAAGTTGCCTGCCCATCCCTTGCAAACTGTTCCCCTCCAGCACCGCTGACGGCAACAATTTCGCTGATATCCGCCCCTGCGACAAAAGCCTTGTTACCCGACCCTGTTAGGATGACTCCCGACACTGTGGGATCTTTTCCTGCATCTTCAAAAATCACCCTCAACTCCGCCAGGGTTTTCCTATTCAATGCGTTGAGTGCTTTTGGACGGTTGATAGTCACATACGCTATCCCGTCTTTCTTTTCATATTGGACATTGTCCAAGCCTGCTGCAGTCGCGGAACTCATATAACTCCTCCTTCGAGAAAACTTTGAATCCTTCCGAGGGAAGCTGCCGATAATTGCTCCCCAACTGTTTGCAGCGCATCGGCCCTACACCAAATGGGTGAGGTAGTAAATCCCGATGATTACGAATACCGCCGAAGTCTTGATACAGGTGATCGCGAAAATATCCTTGTAGGATTGCCTGTGCGTCAGTCCACAGACCGCGAGAAGCGTAATCACAGCGCCGTTGTGCGGCAGTGTGTCCATCCCTCCACTGGCCATGGAGGCGACGCGGTGCAGCACCTCCAGAGGAATGTGCGCGGCATTGGCGGCAGCGATAAACCGGTCCGCCATGGCGGCGAGGGCAATTCCCATTCCGCCGGAAGCGGAACCTGTCATTCCGGCCAGCAAGTTCACCGTGACGGCCTCATTCACAAGCGGGTTCTGAATGTGCTCGAGAACATCGCGAACAACCAGGAAACCCGGCAGCGACGCAATGACGGTCCCAAAGCCGTACTCAGACGCGGTATTCAAGGAAGCGAGCATCGCGCCACCGAGTGCGCTTTTCGTGCCTTCGGAGAACGCCGGAGCCACCTTCTTCCAAGCCAAAATCACGATCAAAACAATGCCGATGACAAGGGCGGTTTCGATGGCCCAGATTCCCTGCACAGTTGCCAGGGACTGCACAACTGGCTTAGCCGTTGGAGTGAGCTGCACTGTTACGTCCGGGCTGTAGAATTTGTGGAATAGCCTGGTGATGATTATATTCAATACTGCAACCACCACCAGCGGCGCAGCGGCAATGGCCGGATGAGGCAGGTCGGTGGTTTCCATGGGTGCCGGCTCGTTGGTATGCCCCGTGCCGTACCCCTCGCCAGCCTTGGCAGCCTTCACGAGACGCCAGTGGAGATAGAGGGAGCCGATAATAGCGATGTAAATGGCGCCAAGGATCCCAAGAACCGGGGCGGCCGTGCTGGTGGTTTTGAAGAACGTTGTCGGAATGATGTTCTGGATCTGGGGCGTGCCGGGGAGTGAATCCATGGTGAAGGTGAACGAGCCCATCGCGATGGTCCCGGCAATCAGCCGCTTGGGAATATTCACCGCACGGAACGCCTCGGCGGCGAACGGATACACGGCGAAGACCACAACGAACAGGGAGACGCCGCCGTAGGTGAGGAACGCACAGACGAGCACGATCGCTATTACGACCCGCGACGGCCCCAGCAGATGGACCGACCAGTTCACGATGGACTTGGCGAATCCCGAAATTTCGATCAGCTTCCCGAAGATCGCGCCGAGCATGAAAGTCGGAAAGTAGTTTCTGATGAAGACGACCATGTTGCTTTGGAATACGCCGCTGTACGCCGGGAGAACGGATATCGGACTGGTGAGCAAAACACCGATGAGCGCCGCAATGGGCGCGAACAAAATGACGCTGTAGCCCCTGTAGGCTACGAAAATCAAAAAGCCGAGCGCAATCAGACAGACTAGTACAGTCATAGAGCCTCACTTTCCACCCCATTGGGCAATGCACGTTCCAAACACCAAAGCGGTTCGCAACATGCTGATTTGAAAGGAAAGTCGAAACAATAGAGCCTAGCTAGGAAGGATGGCCTGCGCCATTTCAGGCAAGTTGGACGAGAAATATGCCGCAAATGCGACAGCTATGGCTGGAGAGGAAGCTGTCGGCCGTGCCTTCATCGCCGAGCAAAGATCAGGGCACTAAAAAGGAGCGCGCAGAGCGGGGCGGGATTTCCCAATCAAGCAGTAAAATGCAGCGCAGATCCCTGGAGCATTTGGGGCATGCGGCACTGCAGCCTTGCCGCATATAAGGCATTATGCAGCTTGATTGGGTGGACAGTTCTTCCCGCCATCCGCCGTCGGCTTTGGCTTTCTGTTCTCTTTCTAATAACTTGCCGACCTAGCGCCAAATCCTGCGTCTCGTTGGCACGGCGAGTGCACCTGAGTTCGTGGTTAGTTGAGGGTCGAGGTTTGTTTACGTTAAAAAGCGGATTTTTGAGGAGAATTTGCCATGTCTAAGGTGATTAATGGGGAACAGGCAGCAGCGTTGATCAAGGACGGCGCGACGATTGGCTTCAGTGCTCTTCTGCTTTCCGGATTTGCGGAGGAGGTCGCGATAGGAATCGAGAAAAGGTTTCTGGAAAAGGGGCATCCGGCGAACCTTACCATCGTGCATGGCTCCGGGATCGGCGATTGGAAGACGAGAGGAATGCAACACTTCGCGCATCCTGGACTTGTCAAGCGCTGGATTGGCGGTCACACCGGGGCAGCGCCTGCGATGGGCAAGATGATTCTCGAAGGCGAGTGTGAGGGCTACAACTTCCCGCAAGGCGTAATTTGCCAGTTGTGGCGCGAGATTGCAGCCCACCGGCCCGGCCTTCTTACCAAGACCGGCCTGCGCACCTATGTGGACCCAAGGGTGGAAGGCGGCAAAATGAACAAGCGTACGACCGAGGATATTGTGAAGGTCGTACAATTCGAGGGTCAGGAGTGGCTCTACTACCCGACTTTCAAGGTTGATGTTGCGATTATCCGCGGCACGACGGCCGATGAGCGCGGGAATCTCACCGAAACCGCCGAGGGGGCTCTAGTCGAGTGCTTGCCGCTCGCACAAGCGGCGAAGAATAGTGGGGGTATTGTCATCGCCCAGGCCGAGTATCTCGCCGAAGCCGACACCCTGCATCCCAAGGCCGTGCGCGTTCCGGGCGTTTTGGTTGACTACGTGGTGATCGCGCCGCCGGAGCATCCCTGGCAGGCCGCCGGCACCATATTCAATCCGGCGTTTTCCGGTGACGTCCGCGTGCCGATGGATGCCGTTCCAGTCATGGCGCTCGACGGGCGTATGATCATCGGGCGCCGGGCAGCAATGGAGTTGGAGCCCGGCTCAGTCGTTAATCTTGGCATTGGCATGCCAGAGGGCGTGTCCGCTGTGGCCGCAGCGGAAGGCGCATCGGACCTGCTGACGCTTACCACCGAGCTCGGAACTATCGGCGGCGTACCCGCCGGCGGCGAAAACTTTGGTATGTCGTATAACGCGGAGTGCTACGTCGAGCAGCATGTTCAGTTTGACTGGTATGACGGCGGCGGGTTGGATCTGGCCTTCATGGGGGCGGCTGAAGTCGATGCAAACGGCAACGTCAATGTAAGCAAGTTCAAGGGCCACGCCGTCGGTTGTGGTGGCTTCATTAACATCACGCAGACCGCCAAGAAAGTCGTCTATTGTGGCACATTTACGGCCGGCGGCTTAAAAGTCGCTGTCCAGAATGGCAAACTCGTGATTCAGCAGGAGGGCAAGGGCAAGAAGTATGTCAACAAGGTGGAACAAGTAACTTTCAGCGGTACCTATGCAGCCTCCGTGAAACAGCCGGTTCTGTTCGTTACCGAGCGGGCCGTCTTTGAATTGCAGGACGGTCAAGTAACCCTGATTGAGCTAGCTCCGGGAATCGACCTGGAAAAGGACATTCTCGCACAAATGGACTTTAAGCCCAGGATCGCTAAGGATCTGAAACTGATGCCCGCCGGCATTTTCCAGCCGACTTGGGGAGAATTGCGCCAGATCATCGAGAGAAAGAGCCACAAGATTTCCGAAGCAAAAGCGGCGTAGTACCGGGGCCCTTAGTCGTCGAGAATGCGTGGGGTGAACGAATCTTTTTATGCAAGAACACTGGAGGATGCCTCATGGCTGGCAAAGCTGAGGATAAGAACGCCGTCTACAAAATTGTGGAGTTAGTCGGGATGAGTTCTCAGTCCTGGGACGACGCTGCAAAGCATGCGGTGGAAGCCGCCGGTCGCAGCCTGCGAGACCTGCGTGTTGCTGAGGTCGTGGAGCAGGACCTGAAGATCGAACGCGGTAAGGTGCAGGCCTATCGCGTCAGGATGCGGCTGTCTTTCAAATACGAACACTGAGACCTCGTCACACACCTCATACGTCGGCGGGAGTAGCCGTGGCGTCCAGAACAAGCTAGGGGTGTTGCAGGAGCGAGAGTTTGAGCGCTAGGGGAGGATGCACACCCAGGGAGTAAGCTTACGGCTGGTGGCGGCGATCAACCGGGGCGTGGCAGCCTTGGTTTGCAAGCCTGCGCATCCTCCGAATCGAAGCCTGCTTTACTTAAAGTCTGGTTTGCCCCACAATTGGCGCGATCGATGCTCAGTCGAAAGCGACCGAAGGCTTTGTCCGAGCCGAGAAGATCCAGAGGAATAGGGGTCCCTCTGCGAAAGATGGGCTGAGCGCTGACGTAGCTTTGCTTCGGGGCCGCCACCCGACCGAACATTCTCTCGACCGCTAAGATGGCCTAGTCGCCGTGCGCTGGGACACAGACGGTCCCGCCCCATCAGGGTGCCCCCGCGAAACGTTGCGGCTCGAAGAAAGGGATAAAGCGGGAGATCCAACTCGCTGGAATGACGAGGAGGTAGCCGATGCTTGGCACCCTCGGTTACTCAGTCAAAGCCCTGGAAACGATTGATGAGCGGTTGATGCGCTGCGGGGTCAGCCGCCGGTCGTTTTTGCAGTTCTGCTCGTCGCTGATGGTCGCCGCCCCTTTCGGCCTCGCGATTACGGACAAGAAGACTCCGGAAGATGTTGCAGCGGGGCTCGGGAGAGTAATCCGCCCCCCTGTAATTTGGCTGCATTTCCAGGACTGCACCGGTTGCACAGAGACCCTCCTCCGCACCTCCCACCCGGACCTCGGCGATTTGATTCTGAACATCATCTCGCTGGAGTATCACGAAACACTTATGGCAGGTTCGGGTCGCCAGGCCGAGGAGGCGCTCACCGAGTCTGTAGCCAAATACTCGGGGAAATACGTCTGTGTCGTTGAAGGCTCGATCCCCAAGCGCGACAACGGCATTTATATGAAGCTTGCCGGGCGCCCTGCCTATCAGGTCTTGGAAGACGTTGCTGGAAAGGCGGCAGCTATTGTGGCCATCGGCTCCTGCGCTGCATGGGGCGGAATTCCTTCTGCGGACCCGGATCCGACCGGCGCTGTCGGCGTGGCGGATCTCATGCCCAAGAAGACCATCGTCAATCTTCCTGGCTGTCCCCCGAACCCATACACGCTTTTGGGCGTTGTGTTGCAATTCGCCGCCTCAGGTACGCTGCCAGAGCTTGACGACGAGCGTCGTCCGAAGTTCGCGTACGACCGAAACATCCACGATCATTGTCCGCGCCGGCCGCACTTCGATGCCGGCCATTTTGTGAAGCAATTCGGTGATGAGGGGCACCGAGAAGGTTGGTGTCTCTACGAGATGGGCTGCAAAGGCCCGGACACCCATGCAGGCTGCTCGACGCGCCACTTCAACGAGATCCCCGATGTATGGCCGATCGGCATCGGGGCTCCCTGCATTGGGTGTACAGAGAAAAGTATTGCCTTCCGCGTGCCCATGTTCCAGGTCATCCAAATCCACACGCCAGCGACGCCGCCGGCGACCTACGCACCGATCGTTTCCCCGCAGGGCGGCGTGAGTCCAATCGCCACCGGCCTGGCCGGACTTGCAGCGGGCGCGCTTGCCGGCGCGGGCTATGTCGCTTCCCGCAAGTTCTCGAGAGCGCGGGGCGACGAGAGCGTGCCGGGTCTGGAACCTCCCACGCCTCCCCAGTCCCCCGAAGGCGGCCCGCAAGACGCGCCGAGAAAGTGACCATGAGCAACGGGATCAGTCGCCGCGAAGCCATTACGGGATTCCTCGGTCTCGGAGGAGCGATTGCAGGAAATCTGGGCCTCTGGGCTGCCGCTGAGGAGCACCCGGCACACCCTGTAGCGCCACCGGATGCCGTGGCCATGCTGTACGACAACAACCTGTGTACCGGCTGCAGGGCTTGCATGATGGCGTGCAACGACGCAAATGGCCTACCTTCCGACACCAGGTTATCGAGCGGCCTTTGGGACATGCCGCTGGATCTCAACTCCAAGACCAAGAACATCATCAAGCTATGCGAAGAGCCGGAGGGCCGGGGGTTCGCTTATGTCAAAAGGCAGTGCATGCACTGCCTGGATCCTGCGTGCGTCACGGGCTGCCCTTTCAGCGCTCTGAAGAAGAGCGAGTGGGGGGCGGTCACCTGGACCAGTTCGCTCTGCATCGGCTGCCGCTACTGTGAAGTGGCTTGTCCGTTCGATGTCCCCAAGTTCGAGTGGGACAAGTGGAACCCCAAGATTGTCAAGTGCGAGTTCTGCTTTGATCAGCGGCTGAAGGAAAATATGCAGCCGGCATGCACGGCTGTCTGTCCGACGGGAGCGGTAATTTTCGGCAAGCGGGCAGACCTCCTGGAAAAAGCAAAGGCGCGCATCGCGGCGTCGCCAGCGAAATACTACGAGCAGCGTGTGTATGGAGAACACGAGGCAGGAGGCACGCAGGTGCTTTACCTCTCGCATGTGCCATTCCAGGATATCGGCTTGCCGAAGCTCGGTCCAACTTCACTGGGCCACTACGCTACGAAAGTCACTTCGGTGATCTACAAATGGCTTTCCGGGCCGCTGTTTGCCGCCGTGCTCTTAGGCGCTGCGATTAAACGGAATTGGAACCGCCACGAGGAGGAGAGACCAGGACGGGAGCGGAAGACAGGCCTCAGGGAACAACTATGAAACAACCCGACCCTACCGGCGCAACTCTGATCAACTACTGGCAGCGAGGTGTCCCCGTTTACGGCGAACCTCTGGTCACGCGAACGCTCCTCTTTTTCGTGGGTTTGGCGGCGCTCGGCTTGGCGCTCGCGCTTGTGCGTTTCTTCTCTCCTCTCGGTCCCCTGTCGGGCATGAACGATGCCTACGCGTGGGGGATCTGGAAGACTTTTAACGTCCTAACCCTTACGGCCCTTGGCTCAGGTGCTCTTGCCGTGGGCATGGCGGCTTGGGTTTTCAACCGGCAGAAATTGCACGTGGTCATGCGCACGGCGCTCGTGACTGGTTTCCTCTTCTACGCGACCGGCCTCCTTGCGCTCGGATTCGACGTAGGGCGCGCCTGGAACTTCTACTGGGTCCTGCTCCCGTGGCGTTGGAATGCAGAGTCCGCCATGCTTGAGGTGTCTGTATGCATGCCCCTGTACTGCTGCGTCTTTCTGGCCTTTGAGAACGTCCCCTTGGTCCTTGAACGTTTCTATTACACAGGCACGCCAAACACGAAGGAGCGCCTGAAGCAGGCCGCGCCCGTCTTGCGGCGAATCTATCCCTTCATGCTAATCGGAGCCTATGTTCTGCCACTTATGCACCAATCCTCCCTTGGGGGCCTGCTCCTGCTGGGCGGTACCAAAATCCACCCCTTGTGGCAGTCGGCGTGCCTGCCGCTGCTTTACCTCCTGGCTGCCGGTGTGGCCGGGGTGGGCTTCGTGACTTTCATTCTGCTGATCGCGTGCCTGCGCTATTCGCGCCACCTTGATCTGGACATCCTTGGAGAACTAGGCAATCTGCTGTCGTGTGCATGCTTCGTCTTTCTCGCCGTTCGCTTCGGCGACCTCGCCTGGCGCGGACAGCTCGGGAAGGCCTTCGCCTTCGACAGGATGAGCCTCCTTTTCCTTTTCGAGACCGCGCTCATTCTCATTCCTGCCGTTGCGTTGCGGAGCCGGAAGGCGCGAGAAACGCCGCGCGCGCTGCTCAATCTGGCCACACTCGCTTGCCTGGGAGCCCTGTTGTACCGCTTCATTCCCACGACCATCGCCTTCCATCCCGCTCTCCACGCGGTATATTTTCCCGCCGTACCTGAACTTCTGATGACCATCGGCTATATTGCGCTCGGAATTGCAGCCTTTGGAATTGCCGTCAAGTTTTTCGCGATTCTTCCCGGAGATATCGCGGAGTGGAATTACATGTTTAAGCTTGCGCGGCAGCGGCGCTTGGCCTCGGACTCAGGAGACTAGTTATGGCAAAGCGAGTGACAATTGATCCGGTTACGCGCATTGAAGGCCACTTGCGCATTGACGTGGAAGTCGATTCCGGCTCGGTGCAGAAGGCTTGGGCCTGCTGCACCATGTGGCGCGGCATTGAAACGATTCTGCGCGGCCGTGATCCCCGGGAAGGCTGGGTTTTTGCTCAGCGGTTCTGCGGGGTGTGCACCACGGTCCACGCTATGGCTTCGGTCCGGGCCGTGGAGGACGCCCTGCATCTCGAAATCCCAGCCAATGCCCAGTACATCCGCAATCTGATTCTGATCGCTCACGCCCTGCACGACCACATCGTGCACTTCTATCACTTGTCCGCTCTCGACTGGGTGGATATCACAACTATTCCCAAAGCCGACTCGGCGCGCGCAGCCTCCCTCGCCGACGGAATTAGCAGTTGGCCGGGAAACTCCCACCGTGAACTCGAGCTGGTACAAGACAAAGTCAAAGGGCTGGTCGCCAGCGGCCAGCTTGGCATCTTCGCTCATGGCTACTGGGGTCATCCGGCCATGCGTCTCAGCCCTGAGATGAACCTTCTTCTATTTGCACACTATCTCCAAGCCCTCGAGTTTCAACGCAAATCGAATCAGATCGTCGGAATTCTGGGGGGCAAGACGCCGCATATTCAGAATCTTGCAGTCGGCGGCGTGATGAACGCCATCAACCTGAACAGCCTCGCCACCATGAACATGGACCGTCTCGAGATGCTGAAATCCTTGTTTCAAGATGTGGTCCCCTTCGTGCAGCAGGCCTATTTTGTTGATGCCTGCCTGCTTGCCGGCTCCTATCCGGAGTGGTTCAAGTACGGCCGCGGTGTTGCAAATTATCTAGCTGTTCCTGACCTACCGCTGGACGCGCAAGCCACAAAGTTCGACTTGCCTGGCGGACTCATCATGAACGGAAATCTGGCCTCCGTGCGGCCGATTCCGGACTGGCATGACAAGCCCATACGCGCTGCGGTTGCCGAGGATGTGACGCACGCGTGGTATCAGGGAAATGGCGCTCTTAAACCTTGGAAGGGCAAGACCGATCCGGACTACACGGATTTCCAGCCTGAGGGGAAATACTCCTGGGTGAAAGCGCCGCGCTACGATGGGAGTCCGATGCAGGTGGGCCCTCTTTCCAATATCTTGGTCGGTTATGCGACGGGACACGCCGCAACTCGGAAGTGGACGGACGCGGCGCTCGAAAGAATTTCTTCCGTGCATGGTTCGCGCGTGCCCGTCGAAGATTTGCAGTCAACTATGGGACGATACGTTTCACGAGCGATTCGCTCTGCGATGCTTTCCGACGTAGGGGTCAAACATTGCCAGCTGCTCACTGAAAACATCCTTCGAGGCGACGCGGCCACTTACAATCCGCCGCAATTTCCGCAACAGGAGGTGGAGGGCGTTGGCTTGCACGAGGCGCCGCGCGGCACGCTGTCCCACTGGGTTGTGATCGAAAAGGGTGTCTTCTCCAATTATCAGGCCGTGGTGCCCACAACCTGGAACGCAAGCCCGCGCGATGAGAAAGACATTCCCGGGCCCTATGAAAGCTCGCTGCTCGGGAACCCGGTGGCTGATCCCTCGAAGCCGCTCGAAGTGTTGCGCACCGTGCACTCCTTCGATCCTTGCATGGCCTGCGCGTGCCATACGCTTGACGCACGCGGCCGCGAAATCGCTCAGGTGAAAGTATTATGAGTGAGAGTACGGGTGTGGCGCAGCGGCGCGTCTGCGTGATTGGCTTGGGCAACGTTTTTCTCGGCGACGACGGCTTTGGATGTTTGGCCGTCGAGGTGCTTTGCCGCGAATACGACTGTGGACCACACGTCGAGGTTGTGGACTTGGGTGCGCCGGGCCTGGACCTCGCGCCCTATCTCTTCGGCCGGGACCTTGTGGTTCTCGTCGATGCCGTCAACGTTGACGGAGAGCCCGGAACCGTCCAGGCCTACCGTGAGAGTGACCTTGTGCATTCTCACGCACAACTTCGACTGACAGATCACGACCCTGGTCTCCAGGAGTCCCTGGCGCGCCTGCGACTCGTCGGTCGCGCTCCGGCGGAACTGATTGTTATAGGGGTCATCCCAGAATCGTGTAACTTCGGTGAACGAATCAGTCCTATCGTCCTGCGCGCGACTTCAATGGCGGTCGAGAAGCTAGTGCGATTGCTGCAAGCACGGGGTTTCGATTGTCGAAAGAGATCTCAGCCAGGGCAGGCAGATGCATCGCCAGTCCTCAGTCAGCTCTGGCGTGGAAGTACGCCTGAAACAGCTCGCTCGTTTCATGCGTGGAGGCATGGTGATTTACGTCGATGATATGGCCCACGTCGTTTAGCTTTCCATCGCGCGCCCCGGATTATTCGCAAGGGGACCTCGCCCTCGCTCACACCAGTTGGCGAACACACGCGCTGTCCGATAGCGGGGGTGTCCCCTGGGCCAGAACATCCATCAAGCAGTAAAAGGTCTCACTTCCACAGAGGCCACGAACAAAGCAGGCGGCGTGATCATTATGATCGCCGGGCTGGCAGGCGCTACCAGCGGTAAGGGTTTTTACGACAACTGGGCGCCATGCAAAACACCGAACGAGTTTGTGCCGTGTGTCGCACGTCGACCACAGGGATACCGTCCCCGATCAATGGGAATCCCAAGTAGTCGCGCGCATCCTGAGCCAACACTGGCTTTCCAAAAGGATCAGCCTCTCTGTCTCCCAGAGCTTCAGCTAGAACCTTTGGCCTTTGCACCTGAAAAGGAGGAGCAGGAGCGTCGAACATCGGAGTGAACAAGCTGGCCTCGTTCCTCGAACTGGCGACCAGCACTCCGAAGTGGTTACCTGGCCGTTGCAGAGCGTCGCGCGAGGATTGCCCTCACGACGGTGATTTCCGAGGCATCGCCTCCGCTGCGCCGGGGGTTCGACTGTGGAGCCGGGGCATTAAATCGAAGTACGGCCGAATGATCGGCGAATCCGAGTTCTGGAAGTCCTCATACGTCCCGTCGAATACGATGTGTGCACCATCGAGCATGATGATTCGCGGCTGCAAGCGATAAAGCAGCTCTTTGTCGTGAGTAATGAGAACGCTGGTTCGTGGAAAGCCCGACGCAGTCTTCTTATTATGCATTGACCCTATCAAGAACTGGATCTGCTCGGCGACTTGAGGGTCCAGACCAGTGGTTGGCTCGTCGTAGAGAAGCAGGACCGGATCCATGGCCAGAGCTCGGGCGAGCGCAACGCGTTTTGCCATGCCGCCTGAAAGCTGGTCAACGATCAGGCCCGAGTCTCTTTCGGGGTCTAGGGCGACTTCGCGCACAGCTTCTCGGACCTTGCTGCGAATGATCGATTCATCGAGTTGTTGGACCTCGCGCAGCGGCAGGGCAATATTCGCCTCCACGCTCAACCCCGAGAGCAATGCGTTGCCCTGGAACACTACTCCCCAGTGTCGCTCGAGTCTTTCCATGCCCGCTGCATTGAGAGTCGCGAGATCAACCAGAAGCGACCCCACGGACTCATGGTCCGCGAGAAGGATATGCCCCTGGTCGGCATGATCGAGGCCTATAATATGCCGCAACAGGGTGGTTTTCCCGGTTCCGGATCGTCCCACGAAAGCGATCATTTCAGCTCTATGCACAACCAGGTTGATATCTTCGAGCACGCAATGGCTGCCAAACGATTTAGATAAACGTTCGATCTGAATCTCAATGGATGCCGCTGGAGGAGCTTCTCGAGCGGGCGTACGTTCCCAGGGCGGAATTAGTTGATTCATGTGAACAGTGCCCCCGCAGACAGTCCGAAAATGGGGCGAGCACCCCAGATTCTTTGGCAAATGCTAACCAAATCAGTGAGCAGAAAGGTTCGGCAATCAGGCAATGCCATCACTCACCGTGCGAGCGCTGCGATTCCAGCTTTTGTTTTGTCGCCACGAGGACCCGCTCGAGGGAAGAACGGCTCTTGTCTAGGGCCACCTTGCGCACGATGCCCCCTTTCAATCCGGTAAGCCCGGCCTGTTTCGAACCTTTGACGGTAATGATGTAGAAGCCCGGACGTTGCGCATCCTTGATGCAGACGGTTAAGTCGAGGGCCGTTTCGAAGTAGTGGCTTGCGTAGATCTGTTTCTCAGCCACTGCGTACGCGGGCTCATTTCCAACCGTTCCTCGATAGACGACCTTCTGTACGATCCGGAAGGTCGGCTTTAATCCGAAATTAACCTCTTCCCAATAGAAACTGGCCTGCACGTCATCGGATTTCGCCTTCGGGTAGTCGAGCAGATATTCGTGGAGTTCCGGCAGATACACGGGAAGCGCCTTGAGCGGTTCTATTAATGAAGCAAAGGTGTCTGCCACGGCCGCGGGGTGCTTCTTGTCACGATAGGCGCCCAAGGCGGCGTTGCCCCCTTGCATATACTCCAGGAGCGCCTGCAGTGCCAGTTGCCGGGCCAGGTGATTTACCCTGTCGGCCACATCAGACGCGGACCAGTCGATCGACTGCTGAAAGTCTTCTATCGCCTCCGTTGGCAGTTGGACCTGGCAATGGCCAATCTTGCAGTTCTTCAGCTCCGTAATGTCTTGCTCGTCCAGGGTGAAGCCCTCAAGGTCGGAAAGCTGAGGTGGATCGCTGAAACTTTGGATTGCGAGATAGCTGGGGAGCTTGCGCAACGCGTCGATGTCAGAGGCGAGCTTGAGATAGCTCTCGGGAGTCGCCTGTCCGTACACCGATCCGAAGACGTACACTTCATCAGGGGTAGGCGACTCGATGACCTTGGCAACGGCCTTCCCCGAGCGGATCGCAGCGATCTGCTCTTCATTCAATCCAACAAACTCGCGGAAATACTTATATGGTTCCTCCGGAGCGTCTGCCTGGATCACAGCAGCCAAAAGCAGCAAAACAACGGGAAGCATGATGCAAAAACGGATCTTTTTCATGGGCCTTCACCTCGATTCTGCTTTGCCCCCATCGGCTCTCTTCATCACGATGACGCAGACGGCCCCTACTCCTGCCCAGAAGATGCCGGACGCACGCCGGCACAATGCCAGGGTCAACCCCGCAGTGGCCGTCACCCCGAAAATGTTTGCAATCAGCATATTCCCGCCTTCATAGGTCCCAATATTACCTGGATTCAGCGCGCCCACCATGTTGATCACCTTCGTCAGGCCTTCCAGCGAGAAGGCGTCCACCAACCCGACCCCTACTCCCATGAGACGGAAGGTGACATAGACCTGCAAAACTGCCACCGCATGCCATAGCAAACTCAGGATGAGGCTCGCCCGGAATGCGCCCGGCGCCTTGCGACTAAAGTCGAGGAGGTTGCTTTCGGCTGCATCAATGGACGGCTCTTTGCCGACCATCCAGTTGTGAAGCTCAGGCAAGCGCGCAATCGCTCTGGCCGCGTCCCCCATCAGCCGCCAACGGCTTACCACGGCCACAAACGCCAAGACCACCACTGCGATGAGCACGGCAGCGAGCACCAATGCATAGACTCGCCACTCACCGGAAAGAGGGAAATGCAATAAAGTGATACTGATTCCCAAAACAGCAACGACTGCGGCTGTCAAGAGATGCATTCCTCCGTCAATCGCGCAGGCCGATATTCCACGAGTCACTGGCACCACAGGAGTAACCAGAGATACGTGGACGCCCTCGCCGACCAGCTTTCCAGCAAAACCAAGTTGCCCGCACGCATCCGAGGCTAACTGCGCGACAAGACTGCGTGACCAGGGAAGGCCTTGGATATCGTACGTAATCGTCTGTCGCCAAGCCCATGTCCTGATCAACTGAGCGAGACCTCCCAGAATGATGATCAAGGCTAAGCCCCAGCCGACTACCTGCACTTGCTTCCAAACGAGCTCCGGGCCGGCCCGAAACACCAAGTATCCCAGTAAGCCAAGCCCAAGAAGGGCGGCAAAGAATCGAAGAAAGGGCCGAATTGGAGACTGGAACTTAGTCGTGCGGGAAGCCCTGGTTAAACCTGGTTGGTCCGATGTCATTCCAGCAGTAGTTCGCAAGAGCACCGCCTCCAATCAAAGACAGGACCGCATTAGAAACGCCGGATTGATACAGCGGCCATTTCAGCCAGTCTCGAACTGCGGAACTCGACCCGAAACGACCGAGATTTAGCGCTCCGAGATTCTATCAGCAGCTCCCTGGATTCATGTCCCGCCATCGGCCCCATTCCCTTTCCATTCACAGTTGGCTTCCCCACGGTTGCGGCACGACAGGGAGGTAGCTGGCATTTCGGTAGCAACTGATAATTCGCGAACAGTTCGCTCGCCGTTTCGTTCAACGTCGGGGACAGCGTTCTCCTCACATAAGTTGAGGATGGGTGATCCGTCGCATCCAACTGTATAGGAAACCATCGACTCAGCTCAGCACGTGGGGGTGTTGCAGCATCCCGGGACACCCCCTTTGCGTGCGATGGCCCGGAGCAGTTTACAAACGCTGAGTCTGTCAAGCCGTGCGTAGTTTTGAGAATTAAAAATAAAGTCGTCGGCATCGGATTTGCTGACGTCGGGGTACGCTCTCAACACGGCCGGTTCCTTGAGAAGTGGATTGCCTTTCATCCGAAGAAGTGTGATGCTCCACGCCGAGCAAGGTGAAGACGCAGGCGCTCACATACGTCGAGTGAATAGGAAGTTTGGCCAACGATCTCGCCCCGAACTGCGCTTCTCTCTGCATAGCCCAGAGGCTGCCACGCTCCGCGTGAAAGCTGGTCCGCTTAATATCGCCAGCTTTCACCAGGGTTTCTGCAGATGTCCACCGGGCCTAATATTCCATTGAGCGTGAGCCAGTGCCAATTCACCATCAATGCGTTGCTTGCGCGTCAATCCACCTCCCCTTGCACACTCCATGCTCGGTAAGTACCTCCTCGATCTCCTTCAAGCAGCGCTCCTCGCATTCATCTGTGGGTTGGTCCCACTCATGCCGGTGAAGAATATTTATGTGCACAACCACGTCGGGACGGTTTGTACGCATAGGCGAGTAGCTGAGGGATTCGCCCTCTGAGTCGACATCGAATCTGCAAGTGGGATTCACGCGCGGCAGGATCCAATTCGCAATTTCTCTCAAGGCAGATTCGACTCTCAGGCAGTGTTGGCAACCCGGGTCGACATGCTCGGTTCCGCACTCAGGCGTCCCACAGAGTTCGAGATCAAAGCCAATTTTTCGAATCGCATTATTTGTAAGAATCTCGACCGAATACACGTCCCAGCACACCCGAAACCTCTGTACCAGCGCCTTGATCGCTGCGGCGTCGCCTGGCTCGGCGTCTCGTGATGCTGCATTACCACTGTTTTCTTCTGGCATGGCGTTCTGCTCCATCCCCCTGTGGTCGGCGCTAGCGGACCTCCACAAGAACTAGCGAAACGTCGTCCTGCAAAGGCTCGGCGCTATACGAATTGACACCCTGGATGATGGCTTGGCGCATGGCGGGCAGCGGCAAGGCCGCGGCGTTGCGGGCGATTTTTACCAAGCCTTCTACGTCGAGCATTTCGCCCGAGCTATTCCAGACTTCCGTCAGGCCATCGGAATAAAGCATCAGCCGGTCGCCAGCCGACAACTTGAATTCTCGGCTGGCGTGCTGAGGCACTGCATCTCGTAAGGCGCCCAGGATAGTGCTGAGCGACTCGAGCTGGCGCAACTCGCCTGAAGGAGAAATCAGCAGCCCGGGAGGATGACCGGCGGCGGCATAGGTGAGCTGCCGTCCTGTTTGGTCCACTCGTGCTGCGGCCATAGTGAACATGAATCCGGCAACGCCAATTTGTTCGACCACAAAGCGGTTCAGTGTACGCAGCATTTCGCCGAGCTCCATGCCGCGGCGCAATAAGATGAGCGTCTCCGTATATACGCGATTGGCCAGCAAAGCGGAGCTGATGCCATGTCCGGAGACGTCACAAACAAGCACGTCCAGATGCGTGCCATCGAAGGGGGCCACCAGGCCGAAATCGCCGCCGATCGTACGCACAGGCATGTAATATGCTTCCACGGCCAATTGGCCCCACTGGAGCGCCTGGGGCGCCAGGCTCTGCTGGACGCGCGTAGCAAGGGTCAGGTCGCGTTCAATTTCTACGGCGCGGCGTTCGAGCTGGACATTCGCGTCGCGCAGGCGTTGCTCTGCATTCTTCTGCTCGGTGATGTCCGTACAAGTGAACACGGAGAAATGGCTTCCATCAGGGGCTTCCAGCTCGCGGCTGCTAAGGATCACCGGCACGCGTGTACCGTCGGTACGGGGAACAAAGAACTCGAACCGGTCGTAGCCCACTCCCTTTAGCAGAGCCCTGCGCTCCTGCGTGAACGCGTAGTCTTCTCCAGAATAGAACGCGTCCACGGTCTTTCCCACTAGACCGGAGCGGGGGGTGCCAAGCAGACGCTCCATACACTTGTTGACGAAGACGATGCCCTCACGGTCGTCGGCAATGAGCACGGCCTCGTTGAGCATCTCCAGGATGCCCTCCATCGATTTGAGCCATTCCCTTCGTTCGACAGTCATCAGCGTCTCCCTCGGGAGTCGAGGTGTCTCATCCGTCGCACCGTCCGATCCGACAGCAGAGCTTTGAGAACGGATGGCAAGCACTCTAGCCGTTTGCTTTGCGGCGGAGCAAAACAACAATGGACCGCGGGGCCACTGCGTACATAGAATTCTGCAGCGGCAAACCGGGCTCCGAGAAATCATCAGGACTCGGCAAAGACGTGTCCACGATTCTTAACCAATCCTGGGGCGTGCCCTCCTGGATCTGGAACTGCAGCTCTTGCCAATGCGCGTTGATCATCACGTAGATGTCGTCATCCGCCTGTGACGCACCATCCAAACAAAACGCTAGGACCCGCGACTCTGGAGTCAAATCAACCGTGGGACCAGTGGCATACCAGGAGACGTCCTCCCGCCAGAATCTGCTGCGGCACAGAGAAGGATGTAATTTCCGGAACGCAATCATTTTTTTGAAGAAACGGAATGTGTCCTTATTCGTCTGTAGCAGGCTCCAGTCGAGCCAACTGATTTCGTTGTCCTGGTTGTACGGATTGTTGTTGCCAAATTGTGTGTTCAGAAACTCATCGCCGGCGCGTAACATCGGGAGGCCGTTGGAGAGAAGAAGCAGACAGCAAAAATTTTTGACCTGTTTCCGGCGCAACGCCATTACGTCGGCTGGCACGCCATTGTCTCCTTCATGGCCACAGTTCCAACTGTAGTTCGCGTCCATGCCGTCCTGATTGTTTTGATCGTTCTTCCAGTTGTGTTTCTGGTTGTAAGAAACGAGATCGTACAGCGTGAAGCCGTCATGGGAGTTGATATAGTTCACGGACTGGTAGGCATGGTAGGCGTCGCCGCGGCTGTCGGGGAATAAGTCATCGCTGCCGTAGATCCGTCGCATCAGGTCCGGCACCATGCCTGGGTCACCTTTAAGAAAGCGGCGGACGTCGTCCCGAAACCGCGCGTTCCATTGAAGCCAGGTTACTCCGGGGAATCCGCGTCCGAGCTGAAACCCGCCGACGTCCCACGGTTCTGCGATTAGCGCCACTTTCCAGAGTTGGCCCAACTCTGGATCACCAGCGATTTCGCTAAAAATCGGAGCGTATCCCCAATTGAGCGTCCCGTCGGCATTCCGGCTGAACACGGACGCCAGATCGAAACGAAACCCATCAACGTGCATTTCGTCTTTCCAATACCGCAGGCTATCCAGCACGATTTTACGCACGTGGGGCTGACTGAAGTTTAAGGTGTTGCCCGTGCCCGAGTAATTAGCGAAAGGGTTTGCCGGATCGGGAGACGGCATGTAGTACCCCGGATCGAAGCCCTTAAAACTATAGGTCGGACCACGATGGTCGCCCTCACACGTATGGTTGTAAACGACATCAAGCACGACGCCGATACCTGCCTCGTGGAGAGCCTTGACCATCCGTTTGAATTCCAGATGCTGCCCGTCGTCCTCACGAGTGGAGGCATACTGCGCCTGGGGCGCGAAGAAGCTCAAAGGCATATAGCCCCAATAATCATCCTCCTGAGGGTCGCGCTGAAAAACGGGCATCAATTCGACAACAGTGATTCCGAGCTCCTTCAAATGCGGGATTTTTTCCACCAGTCCGGAGTATGTGCCCGCGCGTGAAGGGTGGACGCCGGAATTCGGGTTTTTCGTAAAGCCCCTTACATGAAGTTCATAGATAATTGCGTCGGAGTCGTGGTGAACTGAAACGTCTCCCGACCAATCGAAGGCGATCTCATGGCCAGTAAGCAGCCCGAGCGGTGCTTTTCCTGCGTTGGGACCGGGCTCAATTGCCAGATGCCGGTCAAACTCCGGCGGAAAGAAAACACATTTGGCATACGGATCGAGCAACACCTTCTCCGGATAGAACCTGTGAAGCTCAGAATCGCTCTGTCCGGAGATCGAGTAGGCATAATATCGAGCACCACGCATTTCATCGAGCGGGAGCCTGCAGTGCCAGATCCGTCCTGACTTGTTACGCAGAAAATTGAATTCGAGCGTCCGGACGGGGTTTGCCAGATCTTCAGCGGAATAGAGCAAGAGCGTAACGCCCTCCGCATGTTCCGCATACACTGCAAAGTTGAAGGCCTGGTCATCTTCTACCCAAGTGGCACCCAGCGGTAACGGAGTTCCTTCTGCTTGCGCCCATCGGGAGCCTTTGCGGGGTGAAACTGCTGCCGGCGCTGCATCGGATGCGCGGGTGTTGTCAGCAACTGCTTCATGGGTCCCGTTTTTCACGTTTTCTGCCTCCAGCATTCTCGGCTTAAATTTTTGTCCCCGGCATCCTTCTTCGCTATAGGTGCGCTCCCCACCCGCTCGTCAATATCCTTCGTAGGGTCCGATCTCATGAGGCGAAGCTCTGCAGTTTGTCCGTCCCCGGGCTGCGCAGAACACCAGGTTTCTTTGAGCTTAGCCGTATCATAGGGCAGGATGCCGGAAGGGCGGTAGTCCGTCAAGAAATGGCGAATCGGACCGAGCGCACAGGGTCGGTGAGACATCATTTTCTTTTCTCCACCCGTGGCCCCCGGCTCGGGCGATTCTCACCTTGACTGAACGCACCCGAATGGTGAGTGATCAGCATCGCTGATGGGAGTGACTAATGCCGATGTATTTATTTTTGCGCATCGGGAGGATTCTCAAGGATTGGTAGGGCATGCGGGCCCCTGCGGTGGTGCTATGTCCCGTGAGGGCGACACTGGAACAAGTCGGCCAGTGAAGGTCCTCCTGGTAGGCGAAATCGTTATGCGCCCTTGCTCTCTCATGTGCCATCTCGAGGATCGGGGATGTCAGCGCCTGTTCGCTTCTCCAGGGAAGGAGGCTATTCACTTGTACGGCGAACAGGCTCCGGATCTGGTGCTGTGCGGGGCAGAGGGGGTGTGCCCGCTAATCGCTTTTCTCGTTGGATCGTCCCCCAGCGTGTTCCGCTGCCACCTTGTCGAAACCAGTTTTTGGTTGTTGCCGATGCTTGAGCAGGGCCGAGGACGCTTGCCGGCGCCAGCTCTCCGGCCATGCGAGTTTGCGAATGTGCTCGATCTGATGATTGTAGAAATCCAATCTCGTCGCATTGCCGTGAAGGCGCTTGCGGGAGTAAGTTAGAACCCCTGGGAGGTTGTACCACGCCACCAGTGCATGCGTATCGGGTCTAAGCGAGAGATGCGAAATGAAAGTTCTGATCTGTAACGCCGGCTCCAGTAGTTTCAAGTTTAGCCTGTTTGAGGCCGAAGGCGAGCAACTGCTTGCCGATGGCAGCATAGATTGGACCACGAACCCCGCCCTGCTTGTTTACCGGCGCGCTGGCGAGCAGGAAATCCGTGAGGAACTGAACGTGCAGAAGCATGCCGATGCGAGCGCACGGATTCTCGCGGATTTAGAAGCGGGTCTTACCCCGGCTTTGCGCTCGCTCGACGAGTTAGGAGCCGTTGCGCATCGTGTCGTTCATGGCGGGAGCCGGTACACCACCGCTGTGCGCATTACGCCCGAAGTCAAGCAGGTGATCGGTGAATTGGCGGAGTTGGCCCCGCTGCACAATCCCGCCAGCCTAGATGGAATTCGGGCCGTGGAGCAGGTCCTGCCTGAAGTTCCGCAGGTGGCTGCGTTCGACACAGCCTTCCATGCAACGCTGCCGGAGGCTGCAAGGACTTATGCCGTCCCGCGCCAGTGGGCGCGCGATTGGGGCCTGCGTCGGTATGGCTTCCACGGTCTGAGCTGTTCATATTGTGCCGGCCGCGCCGCAGAGATGATGGACAGGAAAAATCTGCGGCTCATTATTGCCCATCTTGGCAACGGTGCGTCGGTGTCCGCAGTGCGCGACGGGATTTCTGTAGATACTTCGATGGGCTTCACACCTATGGAAGGGCTGGTGATGGGCACGCGCGGCGGCACGATTGACCCAGGCATCTTGATATACCTCTTGAGGCATAAAGGCCTGGACGTTGAGAAACTGGACCATGCGCTGAACTTTGAGTCTGGCTTGCTTGGAATATCCGGATTTTCCTCAGACATGCGCCAAGTCCTAGCGGCATCGCGCGATAATCCAGGCCCTCGGCTAGCGATCGACGTATTTGTTCATAGACTCAGGCACACGGTTGGTGCGATGGCAGCGACCTTGGGAGGAGTGGATGGTTTGGTATTCACCGGAGGCGTGGGAGAACACGCTGCAGAAATTCGCGAACGGACCTGCGAGAGCTTGGGTCACCTCGGCTTGCAGCTCGACACTGCCGCCAATGCAACTTGTAAACCGGACGCCGATGTCGCCTTGGCGGCCTCGGTAGCACGAATTCTGGTCATCGCTACAAATGAGGACCTGGTCATCTTGCGGGAGACGCGACGGTTGCTTTCAAACTTGGGAGAGCGAACAGTCGCGGCCTCAGCGAATCCAGTGGCTGCACGCTCGCACTGAACTATGGATGGATTTTCAAAGACAGAAAAAAAACTCGCAAACGCCGGCCCTGCTGACATCGATCAGATGCCATGCCAGCGCCGCCTGAAGAAAGGATGACACCATGGCTTCAGTCACAAAAGCGCCAGAGGCAATCGTCACTAACCCGGAAATCTCTGCTTACGGAAAGGCTCGCTCCACAGTTAAGGGAGCGCCACTCAGCCCGGAAGAAGTGAGCAAGGTTGACGCGTACTGGCGCGCGACCTTGTACCTGAGCTTGGGGATGCTCTACCTTAAGGATAATCCCCTGCTTCGAGAGCCGCTCAAGCTCGAGCACATCAAGTCGCGATTGCTGGGTCATTGGGGCTCGGATGCCGGCCAGTCCTTTACCTACATTCATTTCAATCGGCTTATCAAAAAATACGACCTGAACGCCATCTTTATTTCCGGTCCTGGCCACGGGGCGCCGGCCGTGCTCTCCAATGCATACCTCGAGGGCACTTACTCGGAGGTCTATCCCGACAAAAGTGAAGACGCAGTGGGTTTGCAGCGATTCTTCAAGCAATTCTCCTTTCCCGGAGGCATCGGCAGCCACGCCACCCCCGAAACCCCCGGCAGTATCCATGAGGGCGGCGAATTGGGTTACAGCGTTTGTCATGCTTATGGGACGGTTTACGACAACCCCGATCTGATCACTGTGGTGATGGTGGGCGACGGCGAATCCGAGACGGGTCCGCTTGCCACCAGTTGGCACAGCAACAAGTTCCTGAACCCGATCACCGATGGTGCGGTGTTGCCTGTCCTCCATCTCAACGGATACAAGATTAATAATCCCACTGTACTGGCACGAATCAGCCATGCGGAATTGGAGGCTTTGTTCGTCGGGTACGGCTACACGCCTTACTTCGTGGAGGGCAGTGACGCGGAAAGCATGCACCAAGCGATGGCCGCTACTCTGGAACACTGCGTCCTCGAGATTCGCAGGATTCAAGACGAAGCGAGGCGGACCGGGCAGGCCGTCCGCCCGCGTTGGCCTATGATCATTCTTCGAAGTCCCAAGGGTTGGACCGCCCCGAGGCAGGTAGACGGACATTACCTGGAAGGATTTTGGCGGGCGCACCAGATTCCGATAGCGGACGTCGCCACTAATCCTGCACATCTGAAATTGTTGGAAAGTTGGTTGCGCGGATACAAGCCGCAGGAGCTGTTCGATGAACAAGGCCGGCTGGTTCCAGAATTGAAGGCCCTGGCCCCCAAGGGGACCCGGCGGATGAGCGCGAACCCGGTGGCCAACGGCGGTCTATTGCGCAAGACTCTCAACCTTCCCGATTTCCGTCAATTCGCCGTGGAAATCAAGAAACCCGGCGTCACGCTGGCCGGGAATGTCCCCACTCTCGGACCGTTCCTCCGGGAGGTGACCAGACAAAACATGCAGAACTTTCGCGTCTTCGGGCCAGATGAGACGCAGTCGAACAGACTCGAAGCCATCTACGAGGCGGGTAAGAAAGTGTGGATGGGAGAGTACTTTCCAGAGGATGCCGACGGCGGCGAGCTGAATCCCAGGGGCCGGGTCATGGAAATGCTCAGCGAACACACCGTGGAAGGCTGGCTCGAGGGTTATCTTCTGAGTGGAAGGCACGGCTTCATTAACAGCTATGAGCCGTTCATTCACGTGGTGGACTCCATGTTCAATCAACACGCCAAATGGCTGGAGAAGTGCAACGAAATTCCTTGGCGCGCGAAGGTGTCTTCTCTCAATCTATTGATCACCGCACTTGTCTGGCGACAGGACCACAATGGTTTTTCGCACCAAGATCCGGGTTTTCTGGATGTTGTCGCAAACAAAAGTCCGAATGTGATTCGGATTTATCTGCCGCCTGACGCCAACTGCCTGCTCTCTGTGGCGGACCACTGCCTGAGAAGCATCAACTATGTCAACGTCATCGTGGCCGATAAACAGGTGCACTTGCAATATCTGGACATGGATGCGGCAATCGCGCATTGCACCAAGGGTGCAGGGATATGGAACTGGGCCAGCAATGATCAAGGCGCGGAGCCGGACGTAGTCATGGCGAGCTGTGGTGACTTGCCGACAATGGAATCGCTGGCTGCGGCTGCTCTGCTGCGCCAGCGCCTGCCCGGAGTGAGGGTGCGCTTTGTAAACGTGGTTGACCTGTTCAAGCTGGTTCCCCATACCGAACATCCCCACGGCCTGACCGATCGCGAGTTCGAGGCCCTGTTCACGCCCAACAAACCGGTCATTTTCAACTTCCATTCCTATCCATGGTTGATCCACCGCTTGATCTATCGCCGGCCCTGCCAGCGCAACGTTCATGTGCGCGGCTATAAGGAGAAGGGCAACATCAATACGCCTTTTGAGCTGGCCATTGAGAATCAGACTGACCGATTCAGTCTGGCGATAGATGCCATTGACCGGATGGAGCGGTTCCTCGTCACCGGGTCAAGCGTTCGCGAAGACCTTCTCAATGAACAGATCGCGTGCAAAAACTACGCCTTCGAGTTTGGCGTAGATCGACCGGACATCGCCGACTGGAAGTGGCCGTTCTAGTCGCAGACGGACCACTAGCCTTGCCGGGTGATCGAATGACGAGGTCTGAAATGTAAGTTCCAGACGCAGAGGGGATCTTGGATGCCCGCAAAAAGTGGAAGTGGTATTAGTTCCAGCTCCGCGGGCGCGGTTCCGGCGCAACCGGCTTCGGATATCGACCCGCAACTGCTCGAGCAGTACGGATGCGGGCCAATTCGGGTCACCGGTGCGGACACCGCGCTCTACGAGCGTCACCTGGTCTTTGACGACGTCGTGAATGTGGCCCGTGCCGGACCGCGCGAACGTTTTGAGGCGGTCGCCCGCTCGGTGAGAGATGTTCTCTCGCAGCGATGGCTACGTACAGGAGAAACATACGAGCGCGAGAATCCAAAGCGCATTTACTACCTTTCGATGGAATTTTTGATTGGCCGCTCCCTCGCCAACAATGTGAGCAATCTGTTGCTCGATCCTGTGATCATGCGCGCGAATAGGGAAAAGAACATTGATTGGGCCAGCCTGCTTGAGCAGGAGCCCGATGCCGGCCTAGGCAATGGCGGGTTGGGCCGCTTGGCAGCCTGTTTCTTGGACTCCATGGCCACCATGGCGCTTCCAGCCATGGGCTATGGCCTGCGTTACGAGTACGGTATGTTCAAACAAACTATCTCGAACGGCTGGCAACAGGAACAGCCGGACAATTGGCTGCGCCGCCCGGACCCATGGGAAGTTCCCCGCCCCTACGAGACCGTGGAAGTGAATCTCAATTGTTCGTTCGAGCTGCGAAGCGGCGCTTTGCAGGCTATCGTAGGGCGGCCATCCCGCTTGACTGGAATCCCTTATGACCGCCCGGCGGTCGGCTACGGTGGAAAGACGATCAATTCGCTCCGGCTGTGGGCCGCGGCAGCACCCGATTACTTTGACTTTCAGGCTTTCAGCCACGGCGACTTCGTCGGTGCGCTCGCCGAGACTCTTGAGGCTGAATCGCTCACTCGGGTGCTCTACCCGGACGACTCCACCAGCATGGGGCAGGGCCTGCGCTTCGTGCAGGAATATTTTCTCGTGGCCTGCTCGCTGGCGGACTTAGTGCGGCGCTTCCGGCGCCAAAATAAAGACTGGAACGTGCTTCCTGAAAAGGCTGCCATCCAGTTGAACGACACGCACCCGGCGATGGCGGTCGCCGAACTCATGCGCATCCTGCTGGACGAGGCGCGCCTGGGATGGGACCAGGCTTGGGAAATCACGCAAAAGACTCTGGCATTTACCAACCATACCTTGCTTCCGGAAGCTCTTGAGAAATGGCCGCGTAAATGGTTCGAAGATGTCCTGCCGCGTCAACTGGAAATCATCCTCGAGATCAACCGCCGCCTCCTGAATGAGGTGCGGGTGCATTTTCCGGAAGACGAAGGACGCGTGGCGCGCATGAGTCTGGTTGAGGAGGGATCCCAACCCAAGGTTCGCATGGCCCATCTGGCCACCGTTGGCTCACACAGCACCAACGGCGTCGCCGCACTCCACTCCGAGCTGCTCCGCACTACAACTTTCAAAGATTTTGCGGAGATGTTTCCGGAACGGTTCAACAACAAGACCAATGGCGTCACGCCGCGGCGTTGGCTGTTGCAGGCGAACCCGCCGCTGGCTCACGCGATCACTGAAGCCATTGGCGACGGCTGGATTAAAGACCTGAGTCAACTGCGCAAGCTCAAGCCCCTGGCCGCGGACAGCGGCTTCCAAGAAAAGTTTCGCAAGGCAACGCGAAAAGCCAAATCCCAGTTTGCTGACTGGCTTAAGCTATCCTCCGGTCAAGCCGTGGACCCGGACACGATCTTCGATTCTCAGGTCAAGCGCATTCACGAATACAAGCGGCAATTGCTGAATGCCCTGCGCATCGTCGTGCTTTACAACCGCGTTCGTGACAACCCGAATGTGGAAATGGCGCCGCGAACTTTTTTCTTCGCCGGCAAAGCCGCCCCTGCTTATCAACTCGCAAAACTCATCATCAAGTTTCTGAACAATCTCGCGGGAACCATTGACGGCGACCCGGCCGTGCGTGGGCGTATCAAGGTGCTGTTTCTGCCGGATTATCGTGTGTCTCTCGCCGAGCGCATCATCCCTGCCAGCGACGTCTCCAACCAGATTTCCACGGCCGGCTATGAGGCCAGCGGAACCAGCAATATGAAGTTCATGATGAACGGCGCGCTCACGGTGGGCACCCGCGACGGCGCCACCATCGAGATGGCCGCCGAAGCCGGCGAGGAAAATTTC
>Ga0187781_10000154_pt1 | contig 47008 bp, 38 predicted proteins | sample 0715_SJ02_MP02_2_FD_132447 | JGI IMG/M metagenome (GOLD analysis project Ga0187781, IMG submission 132447) | Tropical peat soil microbial communities from peatlands in Department of Meta, Colombia - 0715_SJ02_MP02_20_MG | ecosystem: Environmental > Terrestrial > Soil > Wetlands > Peat | place... | reverse complement strand
TCGCATGAAAATCACAGCCTATAATCAGCATGACGTTGGCTCCTTCGTCGAGCCTTGGTCGACTTTCGCAGCTTCCAACTTACTCTGCGATCGAGCCAACGTCGTTATGTAATCAAGCGAAGCAGAATTGCCGTCAGTTGGGCGGCTCTGCGAAGTTGAGGGACCTTGTGTTTGCCTTTCCCGCCTTAATCAAAACTCCCCTGGCGAACGCTTTCCCCATTTCCAACTGAGGCAGAACAGCCCCACATTCTGCCTGCCGATCAACCGCGTGCGCCCCGGCGTTTGATGAAACGCTTTCTCCTCCGCGTTCACTATTCCTGTTGAAGGTCAAATCGCAAGTTGCGGCGATTTGCGCCGGTGACCGCCAATTGACGAGAAGGAGAACAGTCATGCCCTCGAAGCAGTTCGAAGAGAAGCAGATTGTGGAGAAGGATCTTCCCAAGGAGTCTCTGAAAGAAAAAGAAGCTCTGAAGGCTGAAAAAAACGAAAAATCGGAGAAGCAAGAAAACAAAGACAAGCAAGAGAAAGTCGAGAAGGAACTAAAGGAACAAAAAGAGCACAAAGACGTTCACGACATCAAGCAATACCCGAAAGAGAAAGCGGAGAAGGAAAGCAAGGAGAAGGAACATAAGGAAAAGGAGAAGGAACACAAACTCGAGGGGAAAGAAAGCCTCTTGGAGAAATTCCCAAAAACAGAAGGACACGAGGTTTATCCGCAGGCGCAACTGGCGGCGGCGCCGGCCGGTGTTGGAGGTCAGAAATCTCTGGAAAAGTATTCCGCTGTCGAAAAGTTCCAGAAGGAGATCAAGGCGGAGATCAAGGAGTTCAAGCACGAGAAGATCGAGATCAAGGAGAAGTTCGAGATCAAAGAATTCAAACACGAGAAGTTTGAGAAGTTCGAATACGAAGGGGTGGTGGGCTTCGGTCCTCCAGGCGGGCCGGTGGAGCAGCGGGTTGCCGCTCTGGAAGCCGCGGTGGCGCAGCTTCTGCACTTTATCCCGGAAAACCTGCGGCCCGATTTGAGTCAGGGCGCGCTGAAGCAGGAGCCGGATGCGGCCAAGCAGGGCGCGGTGGGGACGGCAAAAGCGCCTGAAGCCAAGGAACCTCAAGGAAAAGGTAAGAGCTAATCCTGGACGAGGGCAGGCTGCATGCCTGCCCTTTTCTTTCTTGGAGGAAACGGGAATGTGGCTCGTATTGTGTTCTTCCTCGGATACTTCCGGGCTGTGGGTCTACCAGGGTCTCCGCCAGTTGGGCGTCGGGCCAATGGAGTTAGTGCTCTCAGAGTGGTTAGCTTTTGGCAGCCGGTGGGAACACCGGCTGGATGGCAGCGCCACGCAATTCAGAGTTACCCTCCCCGACGGGCGCGTGTTGTGCAGTTCAAGAATTCGGGGAGCGATCAACCGCCTGCTGGCTCCGGCTCCGGGAATCGACCAGCAAGCGGCTATTTCTGATCGAGAATACGCGCACGCAGAATTACAAGCATTTTATCTGAGTTGGCTGCAAGGTCTGCCCGGCGTAATGATCAACCGGCCGGGGGCGGTCGGGTTGTGCGGGCCTTGGTATCACACCTCGGAGTGGGTATGTCGCGCTAGCCGAGCCGGTTTGAAGGCGCCGGTTTATCGGCAGAGCGCGCACGAAACAGAACGCGGCTATGCCTCGCTAGCTCCCGAGGGCGCCACGACGATAAACGTGATCGCATTTCGAGGCGAGGTTTATGGCGAACGCGTAGGTGAGCCCGTCGCACGCGCTTGCGCGAGACTTGCCCAGGAGGCGAGAACAGAGCTGCTGGGAATCGAATTGTACGCCGGCCAAGACGGGGAGTGGACCTTCGCGAGTGCCACCCCATGTCCAGGTCTCTCGGTTGGCGGCATGCCCCTGCTGCACAGCCTGGCGGATGCGCTCACGGAAGGAGCAACATCATGATTCTGGTATGTGGAATTCCCTCGGAAACGCCCTTGCGAATGGTGACTTCCAACCTGGAAAGGATGAAGGCGGAGTTCGCCTTGTTAAGTCAGCGTGAATTTCCAAAGTGCCAGCTTTGGTTTGAAGTGAACGGCGGGGAGATTATCGGGGAGTTACACGCCCCTGAACGAACTTACCCATTGCAGGAGTTCACGGCGGTTTATCCGCGATTGATGGACGACCGGTTTCTGCCGGAGTTATCCGATGAGCCGCCGGATTCGAGTTTGCGCAAACATTGCCGGTCTTTTCACGATACGCTGATAAGGTGGATGGAGATCGCGCCGGCGCTGGTGATCAACCGTTGCGCGCCGATGGCCAGCAATTCTTCCAAACCCTACCAGGCGCAGTTGATTCGCGAGCAGGGATTTCTTGTCCCCGAGACGCTCATCACCAATGATCCCGAGTTAGTCCGCGAGTTCCGGGCGAAGCATGGACGCGTGATTTATAAGTCGATTAGTGCGGTGCGGTCGATTGTGCAGGAACTCAACGACGAAGACGAAGCGCGACTGGAGCGCATCCGCTGGTGTCCGACACAATTTCAGGCCTTTGAGGAAGGAACGAACTTGCGCGTACACACTGTTGGCGGCGAGGCATTCGCCACCGCGGTGCGAAGCGAGGCTACCGATTACAGGTATGCAGCGCGGCAGGCAGGCGAGCCAGCCGAACTGCGCGAGGTGACGCTATCGAGCGAGCTGTCGGAAAAGTGCCTCAGGCTTTCGCAGGCCCTCGGATTGGAGTTTGCCGGAATCGATCTAAAGGTGACGCCGGAGGACGATGTTTACTGTTTTGAGGTTAATCCCTGTCCTGCGTTCAGTTACTACGAGGCCAACACCGGGCAACCGATTTCGGCGGCGGTAGCGCGCCGGTTGGCATCGGCTTCTGTGACGGTTGGCACACTCAAGCCTGGGTTGGCTTGAGTGGGGAGATCAGTAGGGCAGGGTAAATGACGCGGCGTCGCCGATAAATGGAGCACCGCTAAGGCCGTTGTCTGTAACGTATGAACATCCCCACTCAAGCTGAAACTAGACTTGAGTGTGGCAACCGCCAGCCCCCACCATTCCTCTGAACGTGCGCACCGGCCTTGCGCGCACAACGCCCGCCTGCGGTAAACGCATACGAATACCATGCCTCCCCGTCACAGCAAATCAAATGCGGGAGCGATACGGAGCGTCCCTTCGACGTGTACCTTTGGGTGAAAGCAGGGCCCACGTTTCGGTAAACGGTCCGAATTCTGGACCGCTGCTTGCTCCAGAATTGCTCAGCCTATCGTGTCTAAGAACGACCCTATCGACAGAGCTTGCCACCAACAGGGACGCTCCTAAGTACGAAATGCCAACTCCGCCCATGAAGCGCCCGCAACAGGGTTCGCACAGACAACCGCAGCAAATGCGGAAGGCAGAGCCATTCTCGGTTATTTCGGGCATGCTGCGGATTGCTCTTGCGCTCCACCAAACCGGACGTCTGAGTGAAGCTGAACGGATTTATCGGCAGATTCTGGCAATCGACGCTCACCATGCCGACAGCCTTCATTTGCTTGGCATGATCGAATACCAGCGGGGACGTCCGAAGCTCGCCATTGCCCTGATCCGCCGGGCGATCAAATACAACCTTAAGGGCGCTGCCTATTATTCCAATCTGGGTACTGTTTACCACGCACTCGGCAGGCTGGAGGAGGCGGCCGGCTGGTACCAGCAAGCGGTGGTTCTCCAACCCGATATGGTCACGGCGCATTTCAATCTGGGCAGCCTCTTTCAGACTCAAGAAAGGCTGGATGAAGCCGCCGCCTGCTACCAGCGTGCATTACTTTTGAAACCGAACCTTGCGGAAGCTCATTACAACCTCGGAAATCTATTTCAAGCCCAACGCAAGCTGGATGAGGCAGTGCAATGTTATGAACGGGCACTGGAGATCGACCCGGCAAAATACGAGGCTCTGCATAATCTAGGAAATGCGCTTCAAGACCAGGATAAGTTGGAAGATGCAAGACGCTGCTATGAGCGCGCGTTGACCATCGAGCCCGGTTACGCCAAAGCACATTATAGTTTGGCGGCGCTTGACCACTCTCAAGGTGAAGTGGGTAAGGCGCTCAAGGGATATCGCACTGCCTTGACTCTCCAGCCGGACTTTGCTGACGCTGCTTTTGCCGAAGGGTTAGCGCATCTGCTTAACGGAGATTTCGCTACAGGTTGGCGCAGCTATGAATGGCGTTGGCGCACGAAAGAGCAGACTCCGCCCATGCGCTCCTATGTGCAACGGCTCTGGACGGGGGAAAAGCTGGCGGATGGGCGTCTGCTGATTTGGGGAGAACAAGGGATCGGAGACGAAATCATGTTCGCCGGTCTCATTCCGGATTTCCTTCGCACCGGTAATCGCTGCATCTTGGATTGTGATGCACGACTTAAGCCGCTTTTTGAACGATCATTCCCCAACATCGAAGTCGTTTCCAGCCGCGCTTCCGGAGATGATCCGGGTCGCAATTCCGAAATGCATGTCACCGCCCACCTTCCCTGCGCAAATCTGCCCGGGCTGTTCCGTCCTGATCTTGCAGCTTTTGCTGCCACCACCTCGCCCTACCTCGTGGCCGATTCAACCGAGCGGGAGAAGTTTCGTGCCAATTATGCCGATGGCCGGCGGTTGGTAGGTGTCGCTTGGTACACGAATAACAAGAAGACAGGCCGCATCCGATCGATTGACCTGGCGATGTTTGCGCCGCTGCTTGCACGGCGGGATATCCGCTGGATCAGCTTGCAGTATGGCGATCACGATTGGTTACAAAACCAGGCGACGGCATCTGATGCGCCCCTGCTCATCGATCGTCGAGTAAATCAGTTCTCAAATATCGATCTCTTCGCCGCTCAAATTGCGGCCATGGACCTGGTCGTTACCATCGATAACTCCACCGCGCATTTGGCCGGGGCGCTCGGCATTCCAACTTGGGTTCTGCTCCCATTCGCCTCTGATTGGCGTTGGATGCGAGAACGTGAGGATAGTCCGTGGTATCCAACCTTGCGCCTCTTTCGACAACCGAGCCGTGGGGATTGGCAATCGGTAATCCAAAGAGTGGAGCACGAACTATGAGTTAGGTCTGCTGGCTCGTGGATCCGCCCATGCCGCCGGCGAGAAACGTTTTCAGCTCCAGGTCAGCCGAAAGGTTCGCTCGAACCGCTGACGAGTTTGCCCATCGTGCTGGGCACCTTCTGCCCATGTGCGATCAGCGAGAATGCCTCTTAGGCGCGCGATCTGCGCGAGATCGTTGGGCAACCCGACAGGTCTCCACAGGTTTCCTGCTTGGCACGGAACATGCTCGCATCCACCACGACAGGACACTACCTGAGAGCCATGGATAATGGCGCGATCGCAGTGGAGCATTAGGGAGATCATATGCATGTTCGTGCCACTCAACCCAATCCTTACGCGCAGTTGGACGCTCTTCGATCTGCGCAACGAGCTGCAGCAAAACGGGAGGCGGAGCAGGTTCGTAAGGAACTGCTCGAGTCCGCCTCGGAGCTGGCGGATGAATCTGACTTCAGCGATCTGGCCGTCATCCAAGCGGAGGACCGGCAAGAATCCCAGAGACATCCCAACCGCCGCAGTAAGCGGAACGCACAGGTCCAACAGAACGCTATGAGTGAGGAAACAACGGATACGGAGAGCGCTGGCCCCCACGTCTCAGACTGGGCTTGACTTAGACCTAAACTTTAGCGTGTCGCTGGTCAATCCTGAATTGAGAGTCCTGGAAGTTACTCTCGTATGCCTTGGAAGAGTTGACGGGGCTGGCCCATTCTTTCTAATCAAAACCCCATAGGGGCTGCCCCATTCTTATCGCCGCGCTTTTTGCAGGGAAAGGTTGGGGACTTTGAAGTCGAAGTACCGTAACCCGGACCGAAGTCAAAATCCCCACCCTGCCGCAAACCACGCGACCAGGGTAGGGCAGCCGCCCGGCCTTGGCCCTGCGCCCCGTATTCACATTCCTTTCACATAGAGTTCATCTACCTTTGACCTTCCGCCCGCCTTCCCTGTGCTATTGCTCAAGTCAGGCTCTCTCTAATTCCTCAGGAGGAAATCCCATGAATCTGCTTGGAAGGCTTCGTGTGGGTGTGTCGGTCGTTGCCGTTTGCGCAGCCGCGACCACCGCAGTTGCACAGAATCCCAAAGAAACCCAAAAGAATTCTTTCAATCCCGTTCAACGCGTGCTTCTGATCAGCATCGATGGCATGCACGCTGTGGACTTGTTGAACTGTGCCAACGGCATCCCCGCCAACGACATCGCACCTTATTGCCCGGCGCTTGGCGCCCTGGCCAAAACCGGCGTTAACTATGTCGCCGCCAGCACCTCCAAACCCTCGGATTCGTATCCCGGAATGGCCGCCATCATCACCGGCGGAAGTCCGGCCTTCACCGGCGTTTACTACGACGTCGCATACTCCCGCAACTACGACGGACCTGCTGTGGCGGCTGGCACTGGATTAGGCAGTGGATACAATGTGCCGGGCCCCTGCCCGGCTGCGGTGACGGGTTTTACGACCGAATATGACGAGGGCATCGACATTGACTACACCAAGCTGAACGGCGGAGCTCCGGGAGCCTCGCTCACCGATGGCGGCATCGACTCCCTCGATGGGCAGAAGATTGTCCGCGACCCGGCTAACGGCTGCCAGCCCGTCTGGCCCTGGTTGTTCTACCGCACCAACACCATTTTCAGCGTGATCCACCAGAACGGCTTACTCACCGCCTGGTCCGACAAGCACCCATCCTATGCCGCGATTTCCGCCGGCGTGGGACCGTCCGCGCTCAATGACTTCTACTCGCCTGAAATCAACTCCAACGTGGTGAACCTGCCCGGCGTCACCACCCCCACGGGTCTTTCCTGCACGTCAATCCCTGACAAGGGTGCCGACCTCACCGCCTGGACCAACAGCTTCCAGAACATTCAGTGCTATGACACGCTGAAAGTCAACGCGGTCCTCAACTGGATCGATGGCAAGAAACACCTCGGCAACGGCAATCTGCCGGGCGTTCCCAACATCTTCGGCATGAACTTCCAGGCCGTCAGCGTGGGCGAAAAGCTCATCGAAAAGAGCAACGACACCACCGGCGGATATCTGGACGCCGCAGCCACGCCCAGCGCGGCTCTGCTCGGCGAATTCAAGTTCGTCGATGCTTCCATTGCCGCATTCGTCAGCGAACTGAAAAAGCAAGGCCTCTATGATTCGACCCTGATCGTGATCACCGCCAAACACGGGCAGTCGCCCATCGATCCCAGCCGCTACATCTCCCAGCTCATCAATTTCACTTCTCCCGCCACCTTGCTTTCCAACGCCGGCTACATTCCCTTCTCCGAATCCACCAACAACGCCAATGGAATTGGACCGACCGAAGACGACGTCTCGTTGCTCTGGCTGGACAGCTCCCTGCATACCGATGCTGCCGTCCAGATTCTCGAGAACAATGCTTCCGCTACCGGAATCGCGCTCGGGCAGATCTACTACGGCCCCTCCCTTACCCTGAACTACAACGACCCAACCCTTGATCCCCGCACCCCGGACATCATCGTGACTCCGAACGTCGGCGTTACGTACTCCGGCAGCACCTCGAAACTGGCGGAGCACGGGGGATTCGCCCATGACGACACCAACGTGGTTCTGCTCGTGTCGCTTCCCAGCTTCGGACCCAGAACGGTAAAAGCTGCCGTGGGCACAGCCCAGGTAGCGCCCACCATTTTGCAAGCCTTGGGAATCGACCCTTCGGCTCTGGACGCGGTTCGTGCCGAGGGAACGAGCGCTCTTCCCGGTCTCGACCTCAGATGATCCCGCCGGACGGAAGGGAAAAGCAGGAAGATCAGGGTGCCCCACTTCTCGCGTCTTTTGCGAGAAGTGGGGTTTTGCAGCTCAAGGGATTCTTCTGCGCGGTTGCTTGCTCTCGAGCGGTTCTCGGCGGGCGAACTCCTGAGCCCTGGCCGGTGACCGCAGTTTCGGTGAACGCTCACTGTTGTTCTGTTGACGCCTGACGTTTCGAGCTCCGGTTCTGACGTCCGCGGCGCAGTATATTCGTCTTTTCTTTGCCCCACGCTAACCCTTGAACCGTCGGCTGCCCGTGGTTCAGCCAACCTCCCCGAAGCCGAAACGCCGCTGCCGGAAGCCGTCCCTGCGATTCTTCTTTCCTTCGCGCGCGCACTGTGATAACAGAGGGGGAGCCACCGTGTGTTTCGAGTCCTTGCAGCCTGTACCAAACGTCGTGCTATAATCGCGCGCCGTTGGAGCAGAAGTCCCAAATGGTCTTTTAAATTCTCTCGTGCCCGCAGCCAGGCGCCCCCGCACCCGGCCGCCACTGAATCAGGAGGAGCAATGATGTTCGACGATCTCACGCTGTACGGTCGTGATGAAGAGGAAGAATTCGGCGACAGCGGCGCTTACAGCGAGTCGCTGGAAGAAGATTTCGAAGAGGAAGAGGAGGAAGAAGAAGAAACCGGCATGCCGGAACCGGAAGCCAGCGAGGCTGAACCCGTAGCCGCTCCCCCGCCTCCTCCGCCCGCCATGGCCGGCGGCGGTGGCGGCAAGCCCAAAGCCAAGAAGAAAGCCGCCAAGAAACCGGCCAAGAAGAAAGCGGCCAAGAAGCCGGCAAGAAAGAAAGCCGCTAAGAAACCGGCGAAGAAGAAGGCCAAGAAGCCCGCGAAAAAGGCCGCCAAGAAGAAGGGCAAGAAGCGCCACTAAAGCAATCCTCCGACAGCGCCTGTCGTCTTGAGCGCAGTGGAAATTGTCCGCGTGGTAGGCGATTCCGCGAAGTGGAAAGGCCTGGTCTTTGTCTCCGACTGCCCGCCAGCCTTCCCCCGACCGCGCCCTGTACGGGCGCGGTTTCTGTTGTCTGCCAGGCAGAGGAGGAAATTTCGGGTATGCCTGAAACTCGTATCAGGTGGCCCTATTTACTGACCAGGCCGTTGCATAGATCCTTCGCGGCAAAGAACGCCGCTCCGGATGACAGAGCTATGGAGCACAATTAAGGGTACAGTACTCTATTTCGCGTTCTCGACCGCGCTCAGACACTTCGCATAAAGCTCGAGCAGGCGGTCGGCATAGTCTTCCGGCTTGGCCGCCGAGCCCGTGCCCTGAAATCCCACTCCCGTCGAGGTCGTCCGCCCGTAGCCGGTAGTCATGGCGACAAACTTCATCAGATCGAGTGCGATGTCTTCATTGCGGCGCCCGGCGCCCGCGCCCGTGCCTGGTGTTTCTTCCATGACTTCTCCTCTTCCGGAAACGATGGGAATCTGTTCGTCGTCGAATTCTTCGTCGTCCAGACGTTCTGTGCCAAGGTCTTCCATGACGCTCACTGCTCCGCCAGCGATCATAACAGAGGAACGGACCTCAGACTCGGGCTTCGGATGTTAGAGCACAGGCTCAGTCAGAATTTCGACGACATCTGATCTTCTCGATTGCGTCATCCCGAGCAGAGCCGTTCTACAGGCGGAGCGAGGGATCTCGCGCGGAGGGTCCCGTTAGTGCGCGCAAGATCCCCATTCGACTTCCCCTCGCTTCTGCTCGGAGTTCGCTCAGGGCAGGCTCTCGGCCCACTCGCTTCGCTCGCCCCCGGCTGAAGCCGGGGGTCTGCCAGAAATGCACGGGCCTTCGGGATGACGCAACGGGAAAGTTGCGAGGGTCTGAAGTCCGTAGTCCGAGGTCTGACGTCCGAGGTCAGTACTTCGAGGCCGTCTTCCATAGCCTCACCATCAGCCACACGGATCCGATGTAAAGTAGGGGCGAGGAATAGAATCCTGGCGCCGGACGCGGAAATGTCACTGACGGAACCGTGTGTCCCAGAATCGTTGCCACGGTGTGGCCCGTAGCGTTGAAGAAATGAATCACGGCATAGAGCCAGGCCAGCGGCCGCAGCCAGTGCGCGCCCCGCGCCGCCAGCGGCGTCAGAGCAAAACACAGAACCACGCCGCAGATCAGTCCCGCCAGCCATACGCGAAACTCGAACGTCGGCATGGGGAACCACGGCCAGCGCGCCCGCACCGCCAGTACGGTCGCGTTGTATACGGGGAGAAAACCGGTGGTGGCTTCGTCGAGCACGTGCAGCGCGGAAGCCACGGTCAGGGCAAAGAAGGGACGCCCGAAACCAGATGAGGGAGATGAGGCCTGTTCCATCGAATCCTCCACGCTGCTAATTCTCAATCGCCAATCGCAAGTCGGCAATTGAAAGTTCTGGTCCGCTCAGGGCCCGAAGGCCTGAGGTCCTGATGTTGGCTTCCGCCGTACCGACCTCCGCCCCGAAACATTGTCATCCTGAGGCCGCGTTTCGTGCGGCCGAAGGACCTATGCAGTTGCATGGAGCATAGATGATTGAGGACGTGCAGAAATCCTTCGCGGCAAAGAACGCCGCTCAGGATGAGGAAAAGTTGAGAAACGATGTGAGCGAAAGCCCACAGAGAAAGCTGAAAGCTGAAAGCTGAAAGCCTATCTTTTCACCTCGCTCATCAGCCCCATCAGATTGCCTTCCGAATCGCGGAAGAACGTCATCCACAGATCGTAGTCGGGCATTTTGGCGATGAGGTGCGGCTCATCTTCAAAGTGCACGCCTTTTTCCTGCATGCGGGTATGCGCCGCCTGAATGTCGGGCACGGCGAAATACAGAATCGAGCTGGGATGATCGAACTCCGGCTTCTCCGGCCGGTCAAGCATCAGGCGGACGCCGCCGCAGTCGAAAAACGCCAGTCCCGGCGGCGCTTTGAACAGCAGCTTCAGCCCCAGAACGTTTTCATAGAAGTCGGCGGCCCGCTCCACGTCTTTCGTGCCGATCTGCACCTGCCCCAGCCGCGTGATGCCAATCATGCTCTCCGTAGTTGTCATAGCTCCCCCAATTGTTGAGTGCTGATTTGATGATTGTTGAATGAAGAACCGCTTGCGCTGAGTCTTAATCAACAATCACCAATCAACAATCAAAATTCTTCTCCGTGCCCCCGTGGTGAGAGTTTCGCGTTTGCGTCAGTCTCAATCTCGAGTGCGTTCCCGGTACGTCATCCTGAGCGCAGTCTGTTTTTCAGGCGGAGCGAAGGATCTCCCTGCTACCCACGGCTTGCCCCGAGAGTTCGTAGTTCGGGAGATCCCTCGTCCCGCCGGTGAAAGCGCGGGACTTCGGGATGACGCCGGGGCTAAAGATTTCAAATTCGAGCACTGCCGAAGTGCTCACCGTACCCTGCCCCTAGCTCACTCCCACCGCGGTTTCGACTTTTACCTTCCGCAAAAAGTCGGCAGCTTCTTCGGGGATCACCGTGTTGATGAACATTCCGGTGCCCAGTTCAAATCCGGCGGTGCGCGTCAGGCGCGGAATCACGCTCATGTACCAGTGGAAATAGCGCACGCCGACGCACTCGGCCGGGGCGCTGCGAATCGTGAAGTTGAAGTCCGGGTTCTCCAGCCCAAAGTACAGCTTCGCCAGCAAAGTGCGCAGAACCCGCCCTAGATCGGTGATTTCCTTGGCGCTGACGTCGCCGAAGGCGGCCATGTGGCGGCGCGGATAGATGTGCGTGTAGAAGGGCGAGGGTGAAGCGTACAATTCGAGCGCCACAAAGTGCTCGCTGGCCACCACGACGCGCACCGGCTCCTGCAGTTCTTCTTCGATCATCTGGCAGAAGATGCAGCCGCCGAACTCGTCGTAGTGGCGCAACGCCGCTTGCAAGCGTTCCCTCACCTGGTGCGAGATCACGGGCGTGGCGATGAGCTGCGAGTGCGGATGCTCCAGGCTGGTGCCGGCGTCGGGTCCGTGATTTTTGAAGATGGTCACTTGCTCGATGCGCGGATCGAGGCTGAGCTCGTCGTAGCGAGTCTTGTAGATGCGCAGAATGTCGGCCACATGCGCGTCGGGCATGAGCGCCACGGGCTGCGAATGATCGGGCGTCTCGATGACCACCTCGTGCACGCCAAAACCTGTCATGGAGCGCATGGAACGCCGAATCGTGCGCTCCGGCTTGATCGCCGGCGACAAGGCCGAGTATTTGTTCGGCACCACGCGCGCCTTCCAGCCGTCGCCATTGTGCAGGCGCAAAATCTCGGGCGGAGTTTGGCTCTCGTTACCGGGACAAAACGGACAGTTCGGCAAATAGGAAACCGCCGGCTTGGCTGGGCGATGCGCCGCCATCTGGTCGGGACGCTTGGCGCGCTCGGAGCTGATCACCACCCATTCCTTGGTCATGAAGTTCTGGCGAAGTTCGGACATGTATAAGTGCCTCCCTGGAAACTCGGGTGCCCTCATTCTACGCAACGCTGGGAGAATCGCCAGAGGCAGTTCGGCGTCCGGCTGCCGGCTTTCGGCTCCCGGCTTCCGGCTTCCGGCGCTCGGCCTCCGGCACTGGGGCGTTCGTTCTCCAGCTAGGGATTGTCGATTCTTGGTTGTGGATTGAAAAATCCTGGCTTGCGGCGCAGAATTAGGCGGCATCACCAAGGAGGTGAACACGGGAATCTTAATTACAAACCAAATCAGGGAGGATGAGTTATGAAGCAGCTGTTCTTCGCTGGACTGTTGCTGTTGTTCCTGGCGCCCCTGCCGGCGATGGCGCAAAGTCCATTCGACGGCACCTGGAAAGCCGATCCGAGCACCTTTCAATATCCCGAGAAGCCCGATCAGTACCTGCTGCAGAACGGAATGTACGAGTGCAAGACCTGCGCGGCGCCGATCAACATCAGAGCGGACGGCGCCGACCAGAAAATAACCGATCCCTACGCCGACACGATGGCGGTGAAGGTGATTGACGACCACAACGTCGAGAATACGACCAAGAAAAACGGCAAGGTTGTGGGAACGGCAAAGAGTTCGGTCTCTGGCGACGGCGAGACGCTCAGCGTGAATTGGACGTACAGCGGCAACCCAACCGGCGGAACGCAATCCGGCAGTTACACGGCCAAGCGCGTGGCCCAGGGGCCGGCGGGCGCGAACCTGATCTCCGGATCATGGCGCACCCAGAAGGAGGAAGACTCCGCGGCCGTCCTCACCTGGACCTTCAAGGTGAGCGGCAATGAACTGACCATGACCAATCCTACCGGCCAGTCCTACACCGCCAAGCTGGACGGAACGGAGGCTCCCTATAAGGGCGATCCGGGAATTACAAGCGTGTCGGTGAGGATGCTCGACAAAGACACGCTGGAGGAAACCGACAAGCGCGACGGCAAGGTCATTGGCATTGCCAAGAACACGATTACGGCCGACGGCAAGACCCTGAAGTTTGTTTACGAAGACAAGCTGCACGGAACGACCATCAAGGGCGACGCGCAGAAACAGTAAGCCGGGGCCAGGCTTCCGGCTCTCGGCTTCCGGCTCCCGAGGCGATAGTTGATTCTCATTGTTGATTGCTGACTTGAAAGCCCCCGGGCGCCCCATTTCTCGCGCGCTTTTTGCGCGAGAAGTGGGGATTTTCTTTGCGGTTGTTCCGGGAGCCGGAGGCCGGGCTTGTTCGGTTTTCGTAACAAGACTGGAATTGCCCTTGATCTGGCGGGCTGGCCGGTCTAAGATTCCGCCCCACGACTTCTTCTTTGTGTTGAGCCTGATTCTTATGTTATGCAGCTACGGGTGCGCCCTTTTCAGGACGTCATCCCGAAGCCCGGCGTAGTTCAGCCGGGGGAGGGGTCTGGCGCGGAGCTCGAGCGGCTTCGTCGTCAGCACGCGCGAGATCCCTCGCTCCGCCTCGCTGCGCTCGCCTCCAGCTAAAGCTGGAGGTCTGCCAAATGCGGCTGGGCTCGGGGATGACGCCCCCGCGCCGGCATTCATTGCATCTGGATTCCTGATCCCGAAGGAGACTCCCCATGGCAGTCAAAAAACTTACGCCGTCGCTGAATGATTCCCGCAAGAGCATCGCGCTGCGCAGTGACCCGACCCGCATCGATCCGCACAAACTCAAACTGGGCAAGCTGGCGGCGCGCCACGATCCGCGCACGCTGTTGTTCGCGTCTTACGTCACGCCGGCGCTGCCTACGCCGCCGGCGAGCTGCGATCTCACGGCGAAGGTGGGTGCGTCGTGGGGGATGATGGACAACGACCAGATCGGCGATTGCACCTGCGCCGCCGCCGGCCATCTGATTATGGAGTGGACCGCGAACGCAAAGAACAAAATGTTCACGCCGACCGACAAGCAGATTGTCGCGGCATATTCGGCGATCACCGGTTACAACCCGGTCACCGGCGCCAACGATAACGGGGCGAACGAGATTGATGTGCTCAACTACTGGCGGCAGACCGGCATCGCCGCGCACAAGATCGGCGCGTACGTCGCGCTCGAACCCGCCAATCACACGCACATCATGGATTCGGTGTACATCTTCGAAGGCTGCTATATCGGGCTGCAATTGCCCATCAGCGCGCAGGCCCAGGTGCAGAACCACCAGCCCTGGTCGGTGCCGCCGGGCGGCGCGACCGGGGACGGCAAACCGGGATCGTGGGGCGGGCATGCCGTCCCGGTTGTCGCCTACGACGCGCGCGGCCTCACGGTAGTGACCTGGGGCGCGCTGCAGACGATGACGTGGACGTTCTGGGAGGCGTACTGCGAGGAAGCCTACGCGATCATCAGCAACGATTATCTGACCGCGCAGAAAGAAACACCCGCGGGCTTCAACCTGGCGCAGTTGCAGGAGGATCTGAAGGATTTGCAGTGAGTTGGTCCCACTTCTCGCGCAAAGAACGCGCGAGAAATGGGGCACCCGCGAACCTCATGTGAATGTTCGATTGACGATTTTCGATTGACGATTGAAAAGCCAAGGGCCAGTGGTCGACCGATGGTCATTGTTGATTGCGATTTCCCAGAGTTGAGTGAGAGCCCCTGGCCTTGTCATGCTGAGGGCTGCGTTCTTTGCGGCCCGAAGGACCTATGCACTTCCACACGACTACATAGGTCTTTCGCGGCAGCAAACGCCGCTCAGGATGACAAGATGCAGGGCTTTTCAACCGTGTCGACCAACGGAAATCGCCATCAACAACTTTGGTTCGTGTTCCCTCTTCTCGCAAAGGCGGCGAGAAGCGGGGGCACCCCGGGCTAGATTGGACACCACACAGGAGCAATTCGATGGGCGCTCTTACCATCGCATTCGACACGATTATCGTTGGCGCGTTGGCGCTGCCGTGGGTGTCTCTCATTGTCTATTTGTTCTTTTTCAAAGGCGAGAACCGGCTCAGGGATGTCCTCAACTGGGTAAGGAATGAACTGGGGGGATTCGGGGAGAGCCGCATCCAAGTTGTGGCGGGAGTGTTTCTTTTCGCGATGGCGTACACGTTGGGCTCGGCGGTGTCGCGCGTCGCACAGGATTTCTTCAACGACGACGACTTGTATTTTCAGAGCCGCGCGGGAACCGTCCGCTGGGGAACGACCGAAGATCGCATTATTGCCAGCGTGTTTTGCGAAAGCGATGACAACGGCCTGCTATCCACCAAGGCGCCAGCCCTCGCTGGCAAGATAGCTACGTTTCGCTGCCAGAAGTCGGGTGCGTGTGACCCGGATGCCACCGCGCCAACTCAGGCCACAGTTCCGTCGCTCCGGGGCGCGGGCGCGCTGTGCGATCGGATGCTGTCCTGGCTGGGGCGTTTCCGGCATGAAGAAGCGGAAGATGATCTTATCGGCACCGCGCGGGACATCTTCGGACTGGAAGAAAACGCACTGCTGCTCAAAGGCGAAGACGCCACGCTGCGCCTGCGCCAGCTGCACGACCAGGTCATGGTGCTGCGCGGCGCAACTTTCAACGGCGTTGTCACATTCGCCTTTTGCGTGTTTGCCTGGGGGGCGCGCAACAGGAGCGAGCATCCGCTTTCGAGATGGCGCTGGTTTTTTTCGCTGATTCCGGCGGTGCTGGTGTTTCTGGCCGTCTGGGCGCTGATTCATCACCTCGGCGAGCGGGCTGCGACCGAGCCACCCTACATGGAATTCAGCCTAGCCGTTCTCGGCTTGTTCGGTTTGGTTCTGTTGTGGCCATGGCGGCGCGCAGCGAAGGTCGAACAGGCTGACAGTGTACGCGTTCACTGGCCGGGGCTGAGTCTGCTTTTCTTTGTCCTCAGCGTTGGCGGCATGCTGGGGTGGTGGTCAACGGAAGTGCTGTATGCCCAGCAGGTCATTTATTCCTATAGCTCGCAGGTGGCTGTGGCCGGGCAGAAGTGAGCGTGGGAGCCCGATTGATGATTGTTGAGTATTGATTGCTGACGTTTTGGAGGGTGCGAAGCTCATGATCACGCCTCAACCAGACCTTTCCAATGCTCCCATGGGCGGCACGCTGGTAGCTGGCGGGGCCACGTTTAGAATCTGGGCGCCGCGGGCAAAGCAGGTCTATGTTTCGGGAGATTTCAACGGCTGGAAACAGGATGCGACTTGCCTCCTCGACGAGATCGGCGGAGGACACTGGGCTGGTTTCTTTTCAGGCCTCAGCGATGGAGATCAATATCTGTTCTACGTCGACGGTGTGGGAACTTCGAACTATAAACGCGATCCGCATGCCAGACTTCTGACGTTCATTCCGGCATTTCCCGGATCCAACTGCGTGCTCAGAAATCCCTCAGGTTTCCCCTGGCACGAAGCAGGTTTTCGGCCGCCCGCGTTTAATGACCTGATCATCTATCAATTGCATGTCGGCACTTATCTGATTCAGCCCGGCAACGGCGATGGGAGCTTTCTCGATGTGATCAGCAAAGTTCCCTATCTTGCCGACCTTGGCGTGAATGCCATCGAACCGCTGCCGATTCAGGAATTCGACACGCAATTCAGCCTGGGATACAACGGTACGGACTACTTCAGTCCAGAAAACCAATATGGCGAGGACGACGAGACTAAACTCCAGGGTTATCTGGATACGGCGAACGGAATTCTGCAACAGGCGGGACAAAGCCCATATTCGGGAATTGATGTGCTGCGCGGCGCTGACAGCCAACTCCGGGCGCTAGTGGATATCTGCCATGTCTACGGCATCGCGGTGTTGTTCGACGTCGTCTACAACCATGCCGGCGGCGGCTTTGACGAAAACAGTCCGCTGTGGTTCACCGATCGCATGCCCTACGGCAACGCGAACGACAGCCTGTATTTCACCGACCAAGGCTGGGCGGGCGGCCAGGTTTTTGCCTACTGGAGCGACGGCGTGAAGCAGTTCCTGATCGATAACGCCAAATTCTTATACCAGGAATATCGCATTGATGGACTGCGCTTCGATGAGATCAGCGTCATGGACCGCTTTGGCGGTTGGCAAACCTGCCAGTTCCTGACCGACACGCTGCGCGCGGAAAAACCGGAAGCGATTCAGGTGGCCGAGTATTGGCCAGTCAATGACTGGGTGGTCAAAGATACGGGGTCGGGGGGCGCGGGATTCGATGCTACCTGGCATGACGGCCTGCGAAACAGCGTGCGAGATGTGATTGGGGCCGCGACCGTGGGCGCGTCGGCGTTGCTCAGCATGGATTCGATTGCGGGGGCGATCGCCAACTCCGGATTGGACAATCGGTGGCGAGCGGTGCCGTGTCTGGAGAATCACGATATCGTCTATGCCGGCCGCTCGCCCCGCATCGCCAAGCTATCTGACGGCAGCAATTCCCGCTCGTGGTACGCCCGCAGCCGGAGCAGGTTCGCGATGGGGCTGCTATTGACCTCACCAGGAATTCCTCTGATCTTCATGGGGCAGGAATTTCTAGAAGACAAGCAATGGAGTGATACGCCGAATCCCTCGTACGAGATATGGTGGCAAGGGCTGGATGCAGGCGATAAGACGATGTCCGACTTCCTGCGCTTTACCCGGGAACTCATCGGCCTACGGAAAAACCAGCCCGCGCTGCGAGGAGAAGGCTTTAACATCATCCATGTTCACAATCAGAATCGCGTGCTGGTATTTCAGCGGTGGGTGGAAGGCGTTGGAGAAGACGTAGTGGTCGCAGCCACTCTAAACGAGGGGAACTGGTACAACTATCAGATTGGTTTTCCCAGCGGGGGCCGCTGGGCCGAAGTCTTTAACAGCGACGTATACGATAATTGGGTCAATCCCACTACCGCCGGCAACGGCGGAGGGATCGAAGCCAACGGTCCGCCGATGCACGGGCTGTCATGCTCGGCGGCAATTACGATTCCTGCGAATGGATTTGTGGTATTCGCGCGACCGTAGCCGAGAGGTGATCACGAGCGGCGTTCTCGTGCAGCGTAATGTAGATCCACGCGAGATCCCTCGGCCCGCTGGTGAGAACGCGGGCCGTCGGGATGACGCCCACTTGAGACTCAGACTGGAGACACTGCCGGAGTTTTCAAATTAGCAAGGACAATTTGGTAATCATCAGCCTGGCTCACGCTTCCATGCCCTACTTCTTGGTAGCCTTGCCTTCCCAGAACGGCATCCAGGTGGTTCCGCCATCGGAAGAAACCTCGTATTTGGAGGTGAAGGACGTTGGCGAGATCGTCTTTATCGTGAAACGCGAGTGGATCGTCATCCCACCGTAGTTGTTCTCGCCAGTCCAGATCCAGGTGTCGCCGTTCAGCGTTCCAGTCACGACTACCTTTCGGCCGGTGCTGTCGAATCTCTCTTCCGTGTAGACCTTCTTGTCGGCGTCGTAGGAAGAGATGGCGAGAGAGGTGCCGCTGCCGCCCGTTTCCGGAGGCAGAGAGAAGTCGGAATGGCTGACTAAGAAGAACCCGCCCTTCATCCATTCTGCCCGAACCGTGTCACTGAATTTGCCGCCGCTGCCCCAGGGTCCGGGCGCGATGGTTGCTACGCTGGTCCAGTCTCCCGCGAAATAATCGAGCTTCTTAAGCTCTGGAGCGGGTGTTGGCGGAGTCATCTGGGCGATGACGGCTGAAGGGGCAAAGATGATGATCAGCCCGAACACAGTGGTTGCGATTCGTTTCATAGGGATTCTCCTTGAGGTTTAGCTGCCGTGGACAAGATGTTCCCACTCGGAGCCGCGCAAGAACAGTGAAGTTTGTCAGGCGGCGTCGGTGACAATTGTCAGAAGAGGCTGTCCTCAACTTGAGAATTACACACTTCGCCTCGGAGCAGGCGCTGAAGCACCCGATGATTTGCAATGAGCAATCATCAATCAACAACTGTTTTTGCGCATGTCATCCCGGGCGCGTGAGCCTTTCATAGCAAACCTGCCCTAAGGATAGTGAGGCAGGCTGCGTTGGTGCATCACGACATACAGCGCGACCGCGGAGTACAGGAGCGCCACTACAAGAAAGATGCCGACGGCGACGGCCACAATCTGAAACGCTTTCAGACCGGCCAATGCCGGCGCCTGTTCGCGGGGGCTCTCCTGACCAGAGGATGCGGCGGCTGCAGGTTGCTGTGGCAACACTGGACCCGAGGCTGCGGTAGCACTGGGTTGCTGCGGCAGCACTGGACCCGAGGCTGCGGTGGCACCGGGTTGCTGTGGCTGCACTGGAGCTGGGGCGGCGGCCACGCGGGGTTGCTGCCGTAGCGCTTGCCATCGCCATGTGCCCACCGTCAGAGCCCACAGCATGCCCCATACCTTCCCGTTCGCCAAGGGAAGTAGGGCCATGGGCGCGTACAAGGTCATCCAGAAAAACGAGATCATCGTCACAATGCAGATCACGTACGGGCCGGCAAAGGCAACTGCGACGCTCGCCCACCATGCGCGCACCCGCCACCTCCAGAACCAGCGAACGAAGGCCAGCGCCCAGAGGGAACTGGCGGTGAGGTCAAGAAAACACAGGAAGGACCAGGTAAGCCACTCTTGCGCCTGGTTATTATGCGTGTTCGGCGCCGTTGCCCACTGGCCGAGGCGGTATTGCACGGCCCAGCCCAGCAGGTACACCCAGAAGAATTCGCGGAAGGCGCGCAGTTCGCTGCCGGTGGAACCGTCTTCGGCTTCCCGTGCCGAAAGCAGGCGCAGTCCGGCCGCGGTTGTGCCCACCCACATCGTACTGAACACACCCAGATACAGGTAATAGCGGTAGGAGTCGTAGAGATCGTCGATGCGAAGAAAATCGACCGGGCGGCTCACGGTAAATAGGCCCTCGCACAGACCGTGTTGCGCCGCGTAGACCTTCAAGCCGTACCACCAGACAATGGGAACCGCGGCCGCAACCAGCCATCCGGCGGCAAAGAACCGCGCGGCTCCCCCGGTCACATGCTTGCGCAACAGGTAGATTGCGGCAACGGTCCCCAGCGTACCGGCCGCAGCTTCCATGATTTCGAGAATGATTCCGACGCCCGCTAACGGGGAGGAACTGAGTTTAATGTGCCACAGGAAGAAGATGGAACTCAGCAGCATCAGCGGGCAGACGATCAGAAGAACGAAGGCGACGGCCATGTTTGCTACGGTGCCGGTCTGCGAGCCTGCGCCCGAGGGACGAAGCGAGGCCGGCCGGCTTCTTCTGCTTCCAATCAGCGATCCTGCTCCGGGCAGAAGGAAAAGAAACAGCGGGGTGAGAATGGCCTGAGCAATCAGTCCCCGATTGAGCAGCGTTACCGTATAGGCGCAAGAATGCTCGTGCCAGTAGGGGCCGGTGCCAAAAACAAAATCGTGCTGGGCTGACTCATTGGGAAAAGCCAGCACCACCGAAACCGCCATGGCGATCGCGAGATAGAAGAAAGCGTTTAATTTCGAATGTGCAGACGGCACGAAAAGCTACAGCCTCTTAGCGAACTTGATCACGCAGGTGTCTCGGAGTCAACAAAATCAGCTCGAAGGTACCCACCGAGATCAACAAGATGGGGATGAGGTACCCCGGCACAGCTTTCCCCCTCAAGGTGCCCACTCAAACCCAAAGCGGGCTCGAGTGGGCCACCGGACCGTGTTCGAGGGACGATGACTTCGATGGGTGAAGACTGGTGGCGGGGACGTAAGACCAACTGATTTCCCACCACTTTGACACAGGGGACCGTACAAGTTCCGTTTTTCAGAACAGCGTACAGAATTCGTCTCGCCTTGGCGACAAAGCGTGAGAGAGTTGTAATGCTAGAAGTGGTGGAGGCTGAGCTGGGAACTTGTTGATTGTTGATTTTTGAATTGAAACCCTTTTGGGGCGCTTGCCTTCAATCGATCAAGATTCAACAATCAGGACTGAGAGTGGGCAGTCTGAGGTCTGAGTCCTAGGTCTGAAGTTTTCCACAGGGATGGTTGGTGCAACCTTGACTGAGAAAATTCACAGCTATAGCATCGCGGCAAGGTATGGGCCAATCTGCTCCAAGGATGGAGGCAACAAGGAGTCAATGACGAGTCAAGCATATAACTCGAACGAAGAGAAGGACTTTGGGGAGTTCCGAAGGAAGGTGCGAGAGGCGGAGGTGCTGTCGGCATCCATGGAGCGGCTGCTTTTGTCGCTGCGCTTTACGGGACGGGTGAGCGTAGTGATGCAGAACGGACGGGTGCTCAAGTCGGGGTATGAGGAAGGCTACTTCCGGCAGCGAGCATAAAGCAGGATGAAGTAAGAGATGGTACAAAAACTGCAGATGCGGAGGGCGGTCACGGCAAACATCTGTTAGGCGAAGGCAGATTAAGCACTTAAGCAGTCCACAACTAAATAGCTGAAGCAGGTCGTCGTAACAAAAACGAGCCCTGTATCCGGTTTCCCGCAGACTGGCGGGAGAACGGTGCAGGGCTTTTCCCGTTTTGGGAAGGAAGGTCCCCGCGCTGCGCCCGCTGGTTTCTCACTGCGGGGCGCGGGCGGCTGGCGGGAGCACCAGGTTGGCTCGAAGTTCTTCATTTGAAATTCTTTTGGAGGAGTTTATGGACGGCAGTCTTAAGCAAGACGAGAACGACGTACGGCTGGAACTGAAATATTGCGAGCAGTGTGGAGGCTTGTGGCTGCGGGAGTGTGGGGCGGGAGTGGTTTACTGTCCCAGCTGCCAGCCCAAGGTGGCGGAATTGCCCATTCCCAAGAAGAAACCGCATCGGGTGAACTTGCCGGTGGGGAAGCGGGCTTGGGTCGAGAGCTATAAGGTCGTCAGAGGCAAACCGGGCGAGGAAGGCTTGGAGGCCATCGGAGGTGTGGCATGGGCTCGGTGATCGAATGGATGGCGGCGGGGGAGGAGCGGGATCTGGGGCCGGTGGTCGGTGGCCAGTGGTCAGCAGCCAGGGACCAGGGGCTAGAAGTCAGGGACGAGTCAGTCGTCATACGTCATCAGTCGGAGCCGATTCTGCGGCTGCCGGCTCATCAATTCCCGGTGCGATCGTCTCCGACGACGGAGCCGAAGTCCGGAGTTCCCCACTTCTCTCAGGAGCAACGAGACCCTTCGACAGCTTCAGGGGATGACCATCCCACGTTTCGCAACAACGGCGAGACGTGGGGCAGCACGAGAGACGCGGAGCTGGAACAGACTCAGCGCATCTATCGCGGGAGGACGGTGACGATGTTGCGGCGCTACATGCGGTATGCGACCGAGACGGGAAGGCTACCGTCACTGTTGGGGCGGGAGTTCTTCCGGGCGAAGGTGACCAAGTACTCGGTGGTGACGTTTGAGGACAGGGTGATCTTCGTACACGACATGGAGATGTGCCTGGAGCGGCTGGACGAATTCTCGCGAGAGATAATCGGCCGGCACATTCTGCAAGAGCACGATCAGGCGGCCACGGGGAGGTTGCTCGATTGCACAGACCGTACGGTGCGAAACCACGTTCCGCTGGCGCTTGATCTGCTGAGCGAGATTCTGCTGGAGACAGGACTGCTGGAGCGGATCGATCGGGGCGGCCAAAAATCTTGTCAAGAGGGTGCGGAGGGCGAAATTTCTGTAAGTGATTGCAAAGAAGGCGAAAATATTTTTTGAAACTTTTCCGGTTTACTATGGGCAATTTGTTATTCTGAAAGTAGAGAGTGAGAAAAAAGAAAATCTCCTGAAGAAGGCGCGCTTGAAAGCGCGCCTTCTGCGTTTTGGTGGACGCGGAGGCGAGTCAAGCGACTGTGTTCGAGCCTGGCGGGCAAGGAAGCAGGTTTCTCGACTGGCAGGATCGCCGCAAGGGGGCGATTCTGCGGCGGTCGAAATGACAGAGCTTGGGCTTGGTGAGTGAGCACCGTTGGAATTCGAGTGTTGGGCCATGAACAAGAAGAAGACGACGAAAAGCAAAAAGACGGCAAAGAAGTCGGCGAAGAAGAGCCATGCGAAGGCGAAGCGAGAGACGAATCCGGCGGACGTACGGAAAGAAGTGTCGAAGTTGGTGGAAGCGGACGCCAAGGAGATGGCCCAGGCTGTGATCGAGGAAGGCAAGAAGGGGCAGCTGGCGCCGGTGAAGTTTCTGTTCGAGATGGCGAACATTTATCCGCCGGCGCAGGATGGGACGCAGGCGACGACGGAGGAAGACTGTCTGGCGAAGATTCTGCTGGACCGGCTGACTCCTCCGGCCAAGCCGGAGGAGAAGGACGAAGAGGGCGCGCAGGGCTCTGGCGTCGGCAAGGACGAGGGAGCGGGGCCGTCTGAAGCAGAGGGCGAGAACTCCGGCGGTCAGGAGGGGGACAAGAAGCCGGAGCGCGAGGCGGAAACGATGCGGGAAGTGCTGGTGTGAGGGGCGGTCCCGCTTCGCGCGCAAGAAAACGCGGGAGAAATGGGGCACCCGGCTGGCACTTGTGCCGTCCGCTGGAGCGGACTCGGATCGTTCCACTTTCCGCTTCCCAGCGCTTACGCGCTGGGCTAATGAATGCCGCCGCTTCGCGGCTGTCGCTTGCTTTGTTCCACCGACGGCATTCACGACTAAGTTTGGTAACAGCCTCAAAGTCGGCGAAAAGTGGGCATGGCGTTCATTGTTGATCGTTGATTCTCGATTGTTGATTGGAAACGGCGGTGGTTCGGGCATCCAGGGAGTGGTGAGCCATAACGTAGAATGAGGCAGGGTGGGATTGGCGAGGCTGTGGAAACTGGCAGGAAAATCCCCGCCCTTCGACTTCGCTCAAGGCAGGCTTTCTCGTGCACGCGCGAGAAATGGGGCACCCGAATCGGATATAACCTGGAACGGGATGGGAATGGACATCACCTGGCTGACGGAGCGGATTGCGATCGGGGGCGGGATATGGAACGCGGGCAACATGGCGACGGTGGCCGGGGAAGGGATCACGCACATCGTGGATATGCAGGTCGAGTTCGATGACACGGCGCTGGCCGCGCCGCATGGGATCGAGGTGCTGTGGAATCCAACCAACGACGATTTCGAGCCGAAACCGGCGGAGCTGTTCGAGCAGGGAGTGGAGTTCGTCGAGGGCGCGCTGGCTGAGCCGGAGGCGAAGGTGTTCATTCATTGCGCGGCCGGGGTGCACCGGGCGCCGATGATGGCGCTGGCGGTGCTGGGCAAGATGGGATGGCGAGTGAAGGACGCGATGCGGTTGATTCAGACGAAGCGTCCGGTGGCGGATTTTGCCGAAGTGTACGTCGAGAGCGTGGAGAAGTTTCTGGACGGAAAGGCTTAACTACAGAGGAAGGGCAAAATCCCCACTTCTCGCGCAAAGAACGCGCGAGAAATGGGGCACCCGGCACCCGGCTCGGGATGACAAGCGAGTTTAGAAATTGGCAGAGATTTGATGGAGGAGAAGATGCGTGACGCGAGCCGCCGCCCGAAGGGGCGGCTTTGTTGTTGGATGCTGGTGATGGCAGCGGCTATCGGCTTCGGGCTGCCGGCTTCCGGAGAACCAGTACCGCAGAGCGGGCCGGCGACAACGACGGTGGCGGACACGGTGTACCTAGCGGACGGGACGCCGGCGCAGGGGACGCTGATCATCACGTGGCCAGCGTTTGTGACGGGGAGCGGAGCGGCGGTAGCAGCGGGGAACACAAATGTGACGCTGGCGGCGAACGGGACGTTCAGCGTGGCGCTGGTGCCGAACGCGGGCGCGACTCCGGCGGGCGTGTATTACACGGTCGTCTACCAGATCGGGCCGGGAGAAGTGCGAACGGAGTACTGGGTGGTGCCGACGACGTCGCCGGCGAATCTGGCCGCGGTGCGAACGACGCCGGGATCGGGACAGGCGCAGCCGGCGGTTTCGATGCAGTATGTGAATTCGGCACTGGCAACGAAGGCGGATGACGACGCGGTGGTGCATCTGGCGGGGACGGAGACGATCAGCGGGACGAAGACGTTCGCGGCAGCGCCGAGCGTGCCGGCGCCGACAAGCGCGGGGCAGGTGGCAAACAAGGGATACGTGGATTCCTCGGTGGCGAACGTGGGAGCGGGCACGTATCTGCCGACCGCGGGCGGAACGATGACGGGGCCGATCACGCTGCCGGCAAATCCGGCGGCGCCGCTGCAGGCTGCGACGAAGCAGTATGTGGATACGGGGCTGGCGGCGAAGGCGGATCTGGTTTCGGGACTGGTGCCAGCGGGAGAGTTGGGAACCGGACTGGCGGCGACGGGAAGCTGCCTGTTGGGAAATGGAAGTTCGGCGACATGGGGAGCATGCGGAGCGGGAGGGGGGACGGGAAATGTCTCCACGACTCCGACGGCGAACCAGAACATCGCGCAGCCGGCGGGGACAGAATTTTCCAGCAACAACTTTGGAAACGTCCGGTATGTAACTTCGAGCTGGAACTGGGCGGAGACACCCGCGGACAATCTGGCGACGGCGGGGAGCCATACGATCCATCTCAGCCCGTGCCCGCTCGGGTTGGACACGAGCAACAACGCGAACGCTCCCTACCGCGTGTACGTGAGCGGGACGGGAACGCCGGAAGCGGTGACGGTCACGGGCGGGAGCTGTCCGGCGGGAACGGCCAGCGGAACGATCACGGTGACGACGGCGTACGGGCACGGGGCGGGATACGCGGTGGGATCGGCAAGCACGGGGATACAGGAAGCGATCAATGACAGTTCCGCGCCGCACGGAGTGATCCAGCTTCTGCCGGCATCGGGCAGCGGAAATCCGAACTACATCGTGTATGCGCCAGTGTTTTTCCACACGACGCGAGCCAAGCTGAGCGGGTACGGAGCGCTGGTCGAGTGCTACACGAGGTCGGCGTGCATTGTGAACGGGGACGAGGCGGGGGCGACGGGGAGCTTCAACACGATCGAAGGGCTGGAGATGTCGCCGGCGGTGACTGCGGACGGGGTGCAGATCGCGTCGGTCACGGCGGCGAGCGGAGTGTTCACCATCACTACGGCAGCCAATCATCCCTTCGTGACGGGGGATTACGTGACGCTGTTTTACTCGACGCCGGCGGCGACCCAGGAAGCGAGAGTCGCGATCACGGTGACGGCGGCGAATCAGTTTCAGTACCAGCTCGGAAACAGCATGACGTTCGCCAATTCCAGCGGCTACGGGTGGGCGGCGCTGGAGAATGCGGCGCTCGAAGATCTGGGCGACCACGTGGTGTTCAAGGATATCAACCTGTACGGGACGGGCGCTGGGTTCTTCAGCTGGGGCATTGTGTTTGGCAACGACCAGTCGGCGAAGCTGGACGGGCTGACGAACGAGGGCAGCGGCGTGCTGCAGTGCGCGAGCGCGAACTTCTGCGGGGCAATGGTTTATGCGCGCGGAGATGGCGGGGTAGCGCCGGTGCTGGAGATCGATCATCTGGAAGCCAGCATGCAGTGCCGGGGCAACGGAGTGCGCTATGTTCCGGGAAACTCGCTGAGCCTTCAGAACAGCGTGGTGCAGGGCTTCAACCAGTACGGGATTTACTACGGGGGTGGATTGCAGGGGCTGACGGTTTCGACGACGTATCAGGAAAGCTCGTACGCTTGTTACAACTACTCGTATCCGGGTGGAACGACGGCGGCGGCGGTGGGGATCCTGAGCAATTCGGGCTTGGTATTGCTGAGCGATAGCCCAGTCGGCGGGGCACTGCCTGTATTTGTAGCGGCCAACCCCGGCTCGCAGCAGAACAACTATTTCGTGGTAATCCGCAGCACGACACTGGGGAATATGGGGACGTACTACATCGGGAGCTGCACGACGACGGGAACGGGGAACTGCACAACGTACTGGCCGGAACCGAACCTCGACGGGCTGGGCACAGTCATATATGACGTGCTGTCGACGACGGGAACTTCCACGGCGCCGCCGAACGGGACGGGCTCATACGCGATAGCGACGGGGATCAGCGGGAATTGCACGACGACGGGGATCTGCACGTTCGTGGATCCGCAAACGGGGACGAGTTCGTACACAGTGAGCGGGCTGTCGAATTCACCGAAGTTGAATTTCTGGCCGGGGGCGATCGCGCTAGGGTCGGGAGCGCACGTAACGGAGAACAACTGCGGGCAGAACGCGGCGATTGTGACGACAACGTATATGCCAGCGGTGTTCTGTAACCATGGGCTCATGGGGGGCAACAACAGTCAGCACTCGCCATTCTTTGCGGTGTATGACACGGGAGATCCGGTTGGGGCGAACAACCCGTCGGTGGGAGCCACGTTGAAGGTGAGCGGACCATCGGCGGGGCCAGCGACGTCGGGGCAGAAGGGGATGCTGAACTTCATCAACTTCGGCTCGCTGGGACAGGGCGACCTGGTCACGCTGGCGGACTGCAATCCGTCTCTGACGCTGGCGACGGGGGGTTACCGGCCGGCGTGGAGTCAATGCGATACGGCGTTGGGATTCGATTCGGCAGCGGGCGCGGCACAAACGTCGGCGGGAGTTTTCCTGCGGGCGCCGTACTCGATTTCACAGTACATCAATGCGCTTCCCACGGGATCGAACTGGCTGGAGCGGCTGACGGCGGCGGGGAAGACGTTCAACGTGCCAGTGTCGGTGAATGGAAATTTGGCGGTGAGCGGGGGAACGTTGACGTTGCCGATCACGGGAACGGGAGCGCAGTGCCTGCATGTGAATTCGGCAGGAGCGGTCTCGGGGACGGGAGCGGATTGCGGGAGCGGATCGGTGAACGCCGGAGTTACGTCAGAGGTAGCGATGTACTCGGGGAGCGGGACGGCGGTGAGCGGAGACAGCACGCTGACCGACAACGGGACGACGCTGACCTATGGAGGGAGCGGGGGAATCACGGCGGTGAGCGGAACGTTCAGCGGGAACGTGACGGTGAACGGGCAGCTGCTGGTAGCGGGACCGTGGGCGGTGAGTTCTCCGATTCCGGGAACGGCGATGGGGGCGGCGAGCGCGGGAACATCGGCGCTGGGGATTTCGAACGACGGGAATTTTTATATCTCGAACTCGGCGGCTGGCGGGACGCCGCAGAAAGTGGCGACGAGTGCGACCAGTTCGTATTTCTCGAACCTGGTGCAGGAAGATGCGAACGATGTGGGAGAATACACAAGCACGACAACGACGAGCTCCCCGCAGAACCTGCACGTGTACTCGAGCTGGACGAATTCGTCCACCTGGCAGAGGACGTCTCTGGGGTATGACACGAGTTCGGGGTACGCGGTGGTGAGGAGTGAGAGTTCGCCAAGCGGCTCGGCTCCGGGACTGGGATTCTGGATCAACAACGGTTTGAAGTGGGTGATTGACGCAACGGGAAATTTGAGGCCGTGGACCGATGCGGCATACAACATCGGAAGTTTTACGGCGAGCTCGGGGCAGGGAGTAAGGCCGGGAACGGTTTATGTCGCAGGGAATTCGGGAAGCGGGAGCGGATTCGAACTGGGCGAATTTGCCAGCAACAGCTATGAGCTGTGCAACGACACCACGAATGGGACGGTGCAGAACGGGATCGCGGTGCTGAACGCGAATGGATGCGCGGTCAAGCCGGCGAGCGCGGCGACTACAGGAGTGATCGGGGTGGTCATCGCGAATTGGGGAACGAGTGGGACGGTGACGCTGGCGCGAACCGGGTCGGCGTATTGCAATTTTGACGCGACGCCGACGGTAATGGGGGATTATGTGGTGCCATCGAGCACGGCGAACAGCGGAGGATATCCGCTGTGCCACGATGCGGGCTCGACGCAGCCGACGGGGGTGCAGATTCTGGGGCGCGTTTTGCAGGCGACCACGGGAAACATGGCGGCGCAGATGTTTTTCGACATGCCGGGGAGCGTGAGCACGGGTGCTCCGGTGGTGGCGAGCGTGTTTGGAAGGACGGGAGTGGTGATGGCGGTCGCAGGCGATTATAGCGTGGCGCAGATTACCGGGGCTGCGCCGCTGGCGTCGCCGACGTTTACGGGGACGGTAACGTTGCCGGATGGGACGACGAATACATCGAGCGGATTTACGCTGGCCAAGGCGCTAACGCTTCCGAGCGGGAGCACGGCGACCACGCCAGCGACTTCCGACAGTTCGACGAAGATTGCGACGACGGCCTGGGTGAATGCACAGGGATATGGGATGGGATCGGGGAATGTGAGCGGGCCGGCGTCGTCGGTAAACAGCGATATTGTGACGTTCAGCGGGACGAATGGGAAGACGATTCAGGATTCGGGGACGGCGCTGAGCGCGCTGGCACCGGCGGCGAGTCCGACATTGACGGGGACGGTGACGCTGCCGGATGGAAGCACGGTCAGTTCCGGGGCATGGTCGCTGAGCAGCAAGTTCCCGACGCTGAACCAGAGCACGACGGGGACAGCAGCGGGGTTGAGTGCGGCGTCGACGTTGCCGAACGGGACGCTGACGACAACGCAGAGCGCGAAGGATGGTACGACTAAGATTGCGACGGATGCATATGCCGATGGGGAGGTTCCCAGCGCGTCGGTCCAGTTCATTCCGTTCAATGATTACAATGTCATCAACCAGTCGATCTTCCCGCAGTCGGGCAGCTCGGCCCTGATTATCTCGTTCACGGTTCCCTATGCGGTCACTACATCGAAAGTGGCGTACAGGGTAGGCACGACGGCGGACAATACAACCAACACCTATGAGATCGGAGTGTACAACTCGTCGGGATCGCTGGTTTTGTCGTTCCAGGCGGCAGGGACGACATTTGCTCCAACCGCGAGCACGATGTACCGCCAGAGTTGGTCACAGGGCACGACGACTCTTTCACCCGGGAAATACTATCTCGCGCTCAGCAGTAGCTGCACCTCGTCGTGCGCGACGTTCACTGCAACCGGGACGAATGTGGCGGCCTATTATTACCAAAGCACGGCATCGGGCATTGCTTCCGGCGGAACGCTTGGTTCCTCGATCACCGCACCGGGGTCAGGATACGAGAGCTTCGGGGCGCAGTCCTTGTCAGTGATTTTCGAATAAATCAGTGGGGTGGTGTTCAGGGTGCTGCCGCTTTGCAATGGCGGCGGGGCGAGTATCTGCGGGTTAAGGTGACGAAGGGCGGATTGGGATGCAGCACAAACCCGGGCGGGGATTGTGGCGACGTCGACGTATTGCAGAACTAGAACCTTAACCACAGAGGGCACAGGGGAGATCAAAGTCCCCACCCTTCGACAGGCTCAGGGCAGGCTTTCTCGCGCAAACAACGCGCGAGAAATGGGGCACCCGGCGGCTAGGATGTGGCACCCGCGGCGCGAAGGACGCGAAGAGAACCACCTCTTTTCCCCGCCCTAGCCGCAAAGAACGGGGAAAGAAGGGTGAGGAACCGCTTTGCTCTCCACTTCTCGCAAAAGCGGCGAGAAGTGGGGCCCCCCCCGCGCGGAGGGAGTGTCGGAGAATCTTTCAAAGGAGGAGAAGACGATGAGCAGCAAGATCGATCCGGAGGCGGCGCAGCCGTCGACGGTGCAGTCGTTTGAACTAAGCGACCGGAATCCGGTGGTGACGGAGTGGGGCGACGCTGGCGGGCAGGTGGCGTCGCCGTCGGCAGGGGAGCAGCGAGTGACGCCGGAGGGGCCGGCAGTGTCTCCGGACACGGGGCTGAAGTACTGAGCTTTCGGCAAGAACCCTACTTCTCGCGCAAGTCGAAGATCATGGGCGTTTCCCTATGGGGGAGCAGCTTTCCCCAACCACAGAAGACGCAGAGAAGGTCGGTGTTTGGAATTTCCGTACAAGCCGGCGGTACTCGCGGGCAAACACGGGGTCCTTCGACTTCGCAACCCGATTCGCTTCGCGAATCGCGTTGCTCCGCTCAGGATGACAGAGATAAGTGACGAGGCGGCATGCAACTTTCGATTTCTGATTGTTGATTGAACAGAACGGGCAGGTTTGAAAGCGCGCGTGAGGAAGGCCATCGGGAAACGGTGGCCTTTTTCATTGGGCGGGAGTGGGCGATGAGGAGCGAGGTTCTGGTTGGGGTGTTGTGTGCGGCGGCGATGGCGGGGATGGGGTGTGCGCGGAGAAGTGCGCGTGCGGAACTGCCGAGCATGACGATTCCGGTGAGTTGCGCGTCGGAGATCATGCTAATGGGATGCGATGCGCGGACGAATCCACCGAAGTGCAAGAGCGCGCGGGTGAAGTATCGGAGAGGGTGCGAGGAGATTGTGGTGGGGCGGAAGTGAAGGGAACGTCGCTATTTCTCGCGCGAAGGACGCGCGAGGAATAGATACGCCGCACACGCGGTCAAAAAACAAAAGCAGGTTCCTCGACTTCGCGGGATTGCGCGAAAACGGGCAATCCCGCTTCCCTCGGAATGACAAGAATCAAAACTTAATCCGAGATTCCTCTAAGGCGCTTAACCACAGAGGGGACAGAGGGGCAGGGAGAAGGCGTGGTGAGAATTCCTGGACAAGCCGGTGGTGGAGCGGACAAGCACGAGGTCCCTCGACTCGGCGGAACGATTCGCTGTGCGAATCGCGCCGCTGCGCTCGGGATGACAGTTCTTTCCTTGTTCGCGCTGAGTGGAAGAGCGGCGGGGACGACGTACTACGTGAGCTCGAGCCAGGGGAATGACGCGAACAGCGGGACTGCGTCGAGCGCGGCGTGGCAGACGATTGGGCACGTGAATGCGCAGACGTTCCAGCCAGGAGACTCGATTCTGTTCCGGCGCGGGGATGTGTGGAATGAGAGCCTGGCGCCGCCGTCGTCGGGGACGTCGGCGAATCCGATCACGTTTGATGCGTACGGGACGGGGCCGGCGCCGAATCTGACGGGGTGGTACGCAGTGCCGGCGAATGCCTGGATCAACTTGGGGAACAATGCGTGGAAAGCGCAGTTGCCGACGACGTACACGACGATCAACTTCTGTTTGTTTGGGTCGGTGTGGGGACAGAAGGTTGCGGCGTCGACCGCGAATCTGACGGCGCAGTGGGATTTCTATTTTGCGAATGGGTACGTATACGTGTATGCGGTGGGGAATCCGGCGACGTACTACCTGAACCAGCCGATTGTACCGATGGCGCTGTCGAACGTGCCGGTGATCAATGTGAATGGGAAGACGTGGCTGGTGTTTCAGCATTTTTTGGTGAATTGGTTCGATCAGTATGGGGTGTATGTGCAGGGGGCGAGCGATCATCTGGTGTTCGCGAACATGGAAGCGGATTCGCTGATTCCGCAGGGAACGCAGCCGCTGGGATTTTATGTGAATGAGAGCGCGCCGGGGCCGGGGGACATCAAGATCTACAACTCGGAAGCGCATCTGAACTACGACGGTTTCCGATTTGACGGGGCAGCGACGGCGATCACGATGGTCAACGACAAAGGCTACGCTAATCGGGATGGGGCGCTGGTGGATAACACTTCTGCCGTTACATATTCGTATTGCCATTTTTATGCATCCAGTCTGGCAGTTGCAGGATCGACGGACGTGGAGTGGACCAGCGGAACGGGACCGACGGCGGGAGCGGGGAATATTGCCGCAGACACGCCGGCAGCGGTGCAGGTGTGGCAGAGATATCCGGCGCGGGTGACGCTGACGGTGGATGACATCGGAATGACGCCGGGAGCGGACACGTATTATGCGCAGCAGGTGCTGCCGGTGGCGCAGGGAGCGGGTGTGCCGGTGGGGGTGGCGGTCACGACGGGGTATACGTCAACGATTACGCCGATCGTTTCTGAGATTCAGGGATGGATCAATAACGGAATCGACGTGACGTCCCATTCGATCTCGCATACGTACTACGTGAACACGGACGCGCTGGACATTCAGTACACGGGAAGCGGGACGGCGGCGACGCTGACGATCAGCAATAAGACGCTGACGATCACGGTAACGGGAGCGAACGACAGCGTGAGCTACAACCTGGCGCAGGGACAGGCGCAGGGGACGATTCTGGGATTGGCGCAAGCGCTGGCGGCTATGGGGAAATTTACGACTGGGTATGTGACGCCGTGCCAAGGTCCGTATGGGACGGGATGTTCGGCGTACACGGCGGCGGCGTTACTGGCGCAGGATCTGGCGGACGTGAGTGGGGCGGATGTGAGGAGTTCGGTGTATCACATGCAGCTGAATGTGACGAGGCTGACGACGGATGAGATTACGCTGTCGCGGCAGTGGATGACGACGAACCTGACGGGACTCTCGGCGACGCCGGTGTATGTGTATCCGGGAGGATACGAAACGACGACGATGCAGGGGATTGCGGCGGGCGTGCCGTACGGAGGGGCGCGCGGGGCGCTGAAGGAAGACTTGGGAGTGAAGGATACGTATGCGAGCGGGTTCAATGCGCAGAACATCACGAGCTTTGGAGTAAATCCGACGTGGATGGGATCGGCGGGAGCGGGAGTGACGCCTGTGCAGTTGAATCAGAAGATTCAGGCGCTAGTGTGGAAAGAAATGGTGTGGGGAGTGCCGTGGGGGATTTTCTGGCACAACAACGAGATGGTGCAGAACGATCCGGTGGGCGGGAATGAGATCACGAATCTGATCCAGGATTTCAAAAATGCGGGAGGGACGATCCTGACGAACACGGGGCTAGTGAGCTGGCTGACGTCGGGGACGGTGGAATCAGGGACGGACGGGAATTATTACTTCAAATCAGCGGCGCCTGGCGGCGCGTTGGGAGCAAATGGCGGCTTGGATTTTCGGCCGACGGCGGCGTCGCCGGTGGTGGGTGCAGGACAGAATCTGGGGACGGCGTACGCGCTCGACATTAATGGGGTGAATCAGAACAGCTACGGGAGTGGGTGGGAGATCGGGGCTCACGTGTACATTCCGAACGCGAGTTACGGGACGAGTGCGGGGCCGGGGGTGCATTTTGCGATTGGGGGAAGGCACTAGGGCGGTGTCGATTGCTGATTTTCGATTGTTGATTGAAGAACGGGAACAGCAGGTTTCCCGGTTGCCGTCGCGTGCGCTCCGGCGGCGCTCGGAATGACACGGTTTTTCGGCAACACGCTGGTTTGAATCGTGAGGGGCGCGAAGAGCCGCGGGGAAATGCCCACTTCTGGCGCAAAGGACGCGCGAGAAATGGGGCACCCGGCGAGAATTCCTAGACGAGTCTGCAGTGGTATCAGTGAGCGCGGGGTCCTTCGACTCGCGCTCGGTCGCTATGCTCCAGCGCGCTCGCTCAGGATGACAAAGGAGTGTGACCAGTAATCAGAGAAGGAGTCTAGCCGATTTTCATCGCAGATTTCGGGTTGTCGATTGCAAAGTGGAGGGAAGGTATGCAGATGGACAGGAGTAAGGCGGTGCGGGGAGCGCTGGCGGTGGTGTTGTGCGCGGTGATGGTGTGGAGCGGATGTTCGCTGAACTGGATATCGGAGGGAGAGCAGATTGTGGCGGTGCTGATCCCGGCGGCGACGAATCTGGTGTCGCTGGTGGCGGCACTGGAGGGAAAGACGGTGTCGGCGGCGGACGCGCAGCTGATTCAGAACGCGGGAACACAGGCGGGAGCGGACTTGCAGCTGATTCAGGCGCTGATAGCGGCGTATGAGAAGGCGGATGCGGCGGCGCAGCCGGGGATTCTGAATGAAATTCAGAGCGCAATCGCGGCGACGCAGGCGAATCTGCAGGGGCTGTTGCCAGCACTACATATAAAGGATACGGCGACGCAGGCGAAGATTACGGCGGTGGTGGGGATTTTGTTGTCGGAGGTGCAGTCGCTGGGGGCGGTGGTGCCGGTGGTGAAGAACCAGGGGGCGGCGGTCAAGGGTCAGTTGTCAGTAAAACCTCATCTTCCGTTGACGGCGAGGGAGTTTGTGGAATCGTATAACGCGACGCTCACGGCGAAGACAGGAAATGTGGATCTGGATCGGGCGACGGCGGGGTTTGTGATTCATGAGCACGGGAAGGTTGCGAGGTGGGCGACCGGGGGAGTGTTGAAGTAGAGGCGGCGGGGATCAGGGGGCCAGGGATCAGTGATTTTCGATTGCCGATTGGGTACGGTTCCATGGACGGGGGTTGATGGTCAGCGATCGGTTTGGAAACACAAGGTCCCTCGACTCGCATGATCTTTCTGAGGAAAGGTCATGCTTCGCTCGGGATGGCAAAGCTTTTCAGCGACACCCTGTAGCTTGAACCGCGAAAAGCGCCAAGAGGGCGCGGAAATCCCCACTTCTCGCGCAAAGAACGCGCGAGAAATGGGGCACCCGTTCAGGATGACAATTCATCCCACGTCTCGCAAAACCGGCGAGACGTGGGGCACCCGGCGACCTGCGAGATTCCCACCCTGTCGCAGAAAACGCGACAAGGGTGGGGCAACCCACGCGACTCAGCTGCCGGGCTGTGCCCGGCCGGACAGCCGAGGCGGCTGTCCCCACATGAGTATTCTTGACGATGATTGGGGATTTGTGGTTGCTGGAACAACTCGGGAAGATGCTGGACAGCACGATCAACGGCAGGACGGTGCGGGATCAGATGATCACGCACATGCTGAGGATCCGGCGGAAGGGGCTGGGGATCGGGCTGATCGAGTTGAACCGGGCACAGCAGGAGTATTCGGCGAAGTGCACGCAGCGGAATATCGTGCTGAAGGCGCGGCAAGTAGGAGTGACGACGTACGTTGCGGCGAGGTTTTTCATACAGACGATAACGAGGCCGGGGACGCTGACAGTGCAGGTGGCGCATACGGAGGACTCGGCCGAGGCGATTTTTACGATTGTGCGCCGCTTCTGGGAGAAACTGCCTGGGAGAATGCGGCGAGGGGCGCTGAGGACGTCGCGCTCGAATGTCCGCCAGTTGGTGTTCCCGGCGCTGGACAGCGAGTACCGGGTGGAGACGGCGGACGACAACGCGGGGCGCGGGATGACCATCCATAACCTACATTGCTCGGAGGTGTCCCGCTGGCCCCGCGGAGGAAGGGAAACGCTGGCGTCGCTGCGGGCGGCGGTGGTTCCGGAGGGAGAGATTGTGCTGGAATCGACGGCGAATGGAGCGGCGGGCGTTTTCTATGAAGAGTGGCAGAAGGCGGAGGAGACGGGATACACGCAGCATTTTTTTCCCTGGTGGTATGACACCAGCTACGTGGAGGATTTGAGGAAAGTCAAGGTTGACGAACTGACGCCAGAGGAAGAAGCGCTGGTGGCGCAGCATGGATTGAAGAGACGGCAGATTGCGTGGCGGCGGAAGACGTGGAGAACGATGCGCGGGCAGGCGGCGCAGGAGTATGCGGAAGATCCAGTGTCTTGTTTTCTGGCGTCGGGGGAGTGCGTGTTCGACTTGGAGGCGATCGAGCGGGCGGCGGCGCTGGCGGGACAGGCGGTGGAGTCGCAGGAGAATGGTCGGTTGCTCGTATGGTTTCCGCCGAGCGATGGGCGGCAGTATGTGATTGGAGTGGATACGGCGGGAGGGGGATCGGAGGGCGACTACGCGTGCGCGCAGGTGATTGAGCGAGGGATGGGATTGCAGTGCGCGGAGCTGCATGGGCATTTTCCTCCGTTTGAACTGGCGCGGCGGGTGGCGGCGCTGGGACGGAGATATGAGAATGCGCTGGTGGCGGTGGAGAGGAATAATCAGGGATATGGAGTGCTGGCGCATTTGAAAGATTTGCATTACGACAATTTGTATGAGCAGGGCGGACAGGAGGGATGGCTGACGTCGGTAGTGACGAGGCCGGTGATGATCGAGAACCTGGCGGCGGTGCTGGTGGAAGAGCCGGGGCTGTTTCATAGTCCGAGGCTGCTGGAAGAAATGAAGACGTTCGTACGGCATGGGGACGGGCGGACGGAAGCGGCGGAAGGGGCGCATGACGATTGCGTGATGGCGATGGCGATCGCGCTGGGAGTGCGGCGGGAAGATGTGGGGCGGAGGGTGAAAAAGGGAGTGGAGATGGCGAGTTTGGTGGTGGGATGAAAACCAGTGGCCAGTGGTCAGTGGCCGGCCCGTAAGAGCAATGACTAGGGAGCGGAAAAACCCCACTTCTCGCGCAAAGAACGCGCGAGAAATGGGACACCCGGCCAACCACAGAGGGCACCGAGGAGCACAGAGGAAAGTCACCCCCCACTTCTCGCGCAAAGAGCGCGCGAGAAATGGGGCACCCGACAAGGATTCAGAGGTTCAAAGTTTCAAGGTGGGAACGTGCGGGTGGCGAGACGGTTGGATGTCACATATTTTCGACTACCAGCTGAGATAAGATAGGCAGCTTCGTGGTCGGGTGGGAAGATCGAAATGCCCACCCTTCGACAGGCTCAGGGCAGGCTTTCTCGCGCAAAGAACGCTCGAGAAATGGGGCACCCGGCGAGGCTGCGCTCGCCTGGACAGCCGAGGGCGGCTGTCCCTACATAAGACTTGGTGGAAGCGGTTCAACACGTGAGGAGGATGCGGGGAGGAGCGCAGGGGCATCTGATGCGCTGCTCGGACGGGAACTTCTACGTGGTGAAGTTCCGGAATAATCCTCAGCATCTGCGCGTGCTGGCGAACGAGATGCTGGCGACGCGGCTCGCGGAAAGGGCAGGACTGCCAGTGCCGGTGACGGAGGTGGTGCAGGTGGACGAGTGGCTGATCGAGCATACGCCGGAATTGAGCATTCAGCTGGCGCACAATGCGATTCGCTGCGAGGCGGGACTACAATTTGGGTCGCGGTACGTGGTGAGTCCGCTGGAGGGGCAAGTGTTCGATTACCTTCCGGTGGAGATGCTGGGGCTGGTGAGGAATCTGGAGACGTTCGCCGGAATGCTGGTGCTGGATAAGTGGACGGGCAATGCGAACGGGCGGCAGGCGGCGTTTTGGAGGAAGTTGCGGGAGAAGAAGTACACGGCGGCGTTCATTGATCAGGGATATTGTTTTAATGCGGGGGAGTGGACGTTTCCGGATTATCCGCTGCGCGGGGTGTACGCGCGGAATGAAGTGTACGAGAGCGTGCGAGGGTGGGAGTCTTTTGAGCCGTGGCTGATGCGCGTGGAGAAAATGGAAGAGGATGTGGTGTGGAGCGTGGCGGGAGAGATTCCTCCGGAGTGGTACGGTGGAGAGTGGGAGGAGTTGGAGAAGCTTGCGCGGAAGCTGATTGAGCGGCGGCACGCGGTGCGGGAATTGATTGAGGCATTTCGGATTTCTGTGAGGAGGCCGTTTCCGGGGTGGATGGAGCAGGCTTAACCAGAGAATGGTGCAGGGAATCAGAATCGCAGCGGGGCTGATAGGGAAGCGAGCCAAACGCGCGATTCTGGCGTCGCCGAGGACGCGACGCAACGCGCGGCTCGCCCAGGTCCCTCGACTCGGCAGAAAGCGCCTCGCTCGGGATGACAAGATGGTCCCTCCCTGTCGCGCAAGAGGCGACAAGTGGGGCAACCGCTGAGATTTGATGGTCGAGAAGAGAAAGCTCGAGTTTTTTGTGCTGCGGTATGTGCCGGACGCGGTGAAGGGGGAGTTTGTCAATATCGGGCTGGTGATGTTTGAGCCGGGAGGGAATGATGCTGGTTTTGCAGAAATCCGGTTCACAAAAGACTGGGGCCGAGTGCGTTGCCTGGATCCGCAAGCAGATATTCACGCGCTTGCCGCACTGGAGAAAGACATTCGAAGCCAGCTCATCGAAGTGCGAGATCGAGAAGGGTTGATTAGGAGAATCGAAGATGCGTTTTCGAATCTCGTGCAACTATCAGCAGTGAAAGGGTGCCTGGCGGAAGATCCGGCGGAAGAGCTGAAACTGCTGACACGGTTGTATCTCAAGAGGCGAGTGGTGGTTCCTCAAAGGGAAGAATTGGAAGTTGAACGGCAGCGGGGAGTGGGGAAACGCTATATCCTCGACGAAATGCAACATGAGTTTAAACGGGCGGGCGTTTGGAAGCTACTGATGCACGGGGTGCCGATATCTCGGTACGGACATCCCAAAGATCCTTTCAAGTTTGATTTTGGATACAGGGTGGGCAACCAGATCAAGTTGTTTCATGCCGTATCGATGAGCGCAAACGTTGATGGAGCTGTGTTGCTGGCGACGAGGTATCAGAAGGTAACGCCGGCGATGGAGAAGACTACGGGAGCGGCGCCGATGCTGACTGCGCTGGTCGAGGCCGGACTTGACAAGAACAGGAACGAAGTTGCGTTTGCGTGGGAAATGATGGAGGAGAGCAGAATCACGGTGGCCGAGGTGACGGAGATGGCGAGGATCGCGGAGACGGCGAGGGTGGAGTTGAGGGCATGAATCAGAATCCCCGCTCAGAGTGAGAATTTCTTTGAGTGCGTGAAAGCTTCGCGGAGGCGGGGCTTTTTTGTTGGGTGGCTGAGAGTTTAACCACAGAGGGCACAGGGGAGCACAGAGGAAAGTCAAAGTCCCTACCCTTCGACTTCGCTCAGGGCGGGCTTTCTCGCGCAAAGAACGCGAGAAATGGGGCACCCCAAGTTTCTTAACAACATAAGTTCTCTTAGTGGGTAGACTTCGCGGGCGAAGCGCCCGCGCCATATGACGCTGCCGAGCTTTGCTCGGCGGACAGCCGAGGGCGGCTGTCCCTACATGGTCTGAGCAGGACGAAAACATCATGAAAATTACTGAGAGTTTGCGCGGCGCATGGCGCCGGATGGCGGAAGTGTCGGCGGGAGTGGAAAGTCCGAAATCCCAGGTCTCGCAAAGGCGGCGAGACCTGGGGCACCCCAGCGGTTGGAAATCGGTGGTGGCGCGGATCTTGGCGGGCGCGAGTTCGGACGAGCGGCTGGCGAAGAGGCGGCGGACGACGGCGCTGCCGTCCATCTTTAATGCTTATGGGCCGATGAATGATGCGATGCCCAAGCCGACGCCGTACAACCTGCGGCGGTTTTCGGAGACGCCGATTGCGCGGCGGGCGATCAACTGCATCAAAGATCGAATTGCCGGCATGAGATGGCGAGTGCAGCCGCGGCAGGGGTATTCGCTGGAAGGGATTCCTTTGGGCGCGGAACGGGTGAGGATTCTGACGTCGAATTTTGAGGCGCCGAATCCGGATGATTCGTTCCGATCACTGGCGGAGCAGGTGCTGGAAGACATCATTGTGGGAGGGTACGGAGCGATTGAGGTGCAGAGGAATCCGGAATGGGAGTTGAGTGATGTGCTTGGTGCACGCGAAAATCCCCACTTCTCCCAAAACCGGGGAGAAGTGGGGCACCCCACGGTAGTGTCTCTGCCGGGAGCTGCCGAGCTTCGGTCGGCCTGGACGGGCGGGGCGCCCGTCCCTACACAAACGATGCCGCTGTTGTTGTGGCCGGTGGATGGGGCGTCGATACGGATCAATCTGGAGTGGGATGGGTCGCCGAGCTCGCAGCGATACATGCAGGTGGTGGATCAGGCAACGGTGAACCAGCAGATCAAGTTGGATGACGACGAGCTGATTTACATCCGGCTGAATGCGAGGACGCACACGCCGTTTGGGCTGGGGCGGCTGGAAGTGGCGTTTGAGACGATTAACGCGTTCCTGGGTGCGCACCGGTACGCGTCGCGGCTGGCGTCGAATACGGTGGTGCAGTACGCCCTGTGGCTGCAGGATTTGACGCCGGAACACCATGAGCGGCTGATCCGGTGGTGGCAGGACGAAATTGAGGGCACGGGTAAAGTGCCCATCCTATCGGTCGAGAGCAAACCGGAGGTGCTGAGGTTCGGTGGAGGCACCGATGCAGACTTACGACTGCAGTGGCAGGAATTCCTGCTGCGAGTCGTCGCCGATGCTTTCGACCTTCCTCCGTTTTACCTGGGGGTGGAGCGGGACGTGAACCGCTCCACCGCGGAGGAAATGAATGATTTGGCGTTCCGGCAGGCGATTGTGCCGACGGCGCGATTGCTGGCGGAGTCGCTGACGCGGGATGCGATTCAGAAGAAGCTGGGATGGAATGATCTGGAGTTTGTGTTTGCGGAGTTGGATACGACCGATCCGCTGGAGGAAGCGCAGATTCAGCAGATCCTGCTGCAGAACGGAGTGCTGACGGTGAATGAAGTGAGAAGGATGCGGGGGCTGGGGGAGATTGAGAAGCAGGGGCCAGGGGCTGGGGGGCAGTGAGAAAGAGCCACCACGAGTTCTTAACCACAGAGGGCAAAGGGGAGCACAGGGGATCATTCCCACGTCTCGCAAAAGCGGCGAGACCCTTCGGCAGGCTCAGGGCAGGTTGTGGGGTACCCCACCCTCAGGAAGACCTTGACCTTCTCGACTGCGCTCGGGATGACAGGCAAGCGAGGATCTTTACCGCGAAGGTCGCGGAGGATGCGCGAGGGACGCGAAGAAAGTCAAAGTCGCGGGGAGAACTGCTTGAGGGGCCGGTGGTGCTGCAGGCGAGCACGGGGTCCTTCGACTGCGGTTGCTCAGGATGACAATCTTCTTGGGTAGACGGGAGAAATCGGGATGATCGAACTGGAGAGTATGGCGGTGGAGATGCCGGAGGTGGAGGGACATCCGAACCGGGCGCCCTTTCGGGGAGTATTGACGGTGGTCGATCTAGCGTCGCGGAGAGCGCCGTCGGGGTCGAAGGGACGACGAGTGGTGCTGACGCGGGCGGCGGCGGAGGCGGCGCTGCCGTCGCTGCTGGGGATGGCGCTGGATTATGCGCCAGCGTTTGACCGGCATGATCAACGGCGGAAAGTGGGCGTGATCACGAGCGCGGAAGTGGTGGGGCGGAATCTGGAGGTAGGGGGATATCTCTACGCGAAGGATTTTCCGGAGATTGTGGAAGAGATTGCGAGGGCGGGAGAACGAAAAGCGGACCTCAGACCTCGGACCCCAGACCCCGGACGTCGGACTTCGGACCTCACACCACAGACCTCCGGTTCCGGGCTGAAGGTGGCGCTGGCGGCGGCAGTGGATGGGATTCGGGAGCTGGCGAGGTCGATGCGGGCAGGGAAAATTTTCACCCTTCGACAAGCTCAGGGCAGGCTTTCTCGCGCAAAGAGCGCGCGAGACTCTTCGACTTCGCTCAGGGCAGGAATGGGGCACCTGACGGGGACGATGCGGGCAGAAACGGAAATATGGACAGGCGAAACTCCCACCCTGTCGCACAAAACGCGACAAGGGTGGGGCAACCGCAGAATTCCGACCCTGGCCGCCGAAGCCGCAGCTGGGATGGGGCGGCCTCTAGGGATGTCGTTTGAGGTGTCGGATGTGACGGTGATGGACCTGCGGGCGCAGGTTTGGATCCTCACGCATGTGGTGTTTACGGGAGCGGCGATCCTACGGAGAGACAAGGCGGCGTACGAGGGTACGTGGATTGAGCTGGTGTAGTGGGAGTGCGAGTTTTGAGTCGCGAGCCAACATAACTACAGAGGCAAGGGATGCGCAGAGAAAGGTCAAAATCCCCACTTCTCGCGCAACGAACGCGCAAGAAATGGGGCACCCGGCAACCCGTACAAGCGTTACCGCGAAGGGGAGCGTGTTTGAGTTCCAGGTTTCTGTTGGTAGAAAACAGGTCGCTCGGGATGACATTTGGTTCTGGTTAAGTAAGAGTTCCGGAGGAGGAAGGAAACATGAATGAAGAGGTGGTGCAGCAGTTGATGGCGACGGCGGAGAGGCTGGCGAATGCGGCTGAATCGCTGGATCGCGTGCTGGGGCGGCTGGATCAACAGCAGGAAGCGCTGAATGCGAAGGTGGACCGGGTCGTGGCGGCGGTGGACGAGCAGGCGGCGCGTCCGGCGGTGCAGGACGAATCGGCGCGGCAGTTGCAGGAGCGGGTGGCGGAGCTGGAAAAATCGAACTCCGACCTGAAGGCGCAGGCGGCGCGGATGGCACGGAAAACGCTGCCTCCGATGGTGTCGGCGATTCTGGCGAAGGGCGGGACGGATACCAGCGGCGAGAAGATTGACAAGGCGGTGCTGGACAAGACGCTGCAGAGCCTGAGCGTGGAACAGCGGATTGCGGTAAAGGCGGAGCTGGCGCGGGCGGGAATGATCGAGTAAATCCCCCCTGACAAGCTCAGGGCAGGCTTTCTCGCGTCAAGAACGCGCGAGAAATGGGGCACCCGGCTTTCGGCTCTGGGCTTCCGGCGGAGTGGGGCGCGACAGGGTCGCGCCTTTTTGATTTTGTAGCCCAGTGATCAGTGGTCAGAAAGCCTTCGCCCACAGGGGGGCACAGGGGAACACGACGGGGTCAATGTCCCCACGTCTCGCAAAAGCGGCGAGACCCTTCGGGTCCGCTCCAGAGCAAGCTGTGGGGCACCCCAGCCAAAATCCCCACTTCTCGCGCACAGAACGCGCGAGAAATGGGGCACCCGGCACAGGGGACGCAAGGTCCCTCGACTGCGCAAAACGGATTCGCTGCGCGAAGCGATTTGGTCCGCTGGGGATGATAGGGCTGTGGGCGACGCAGAGGAATGCATAGGTCCTTCGCTTCGCTCAGGATGACAGAGTTTTTGAAGTGAGTTTCAGGCAGGGACAAATCAGAAGAGGAGAAAACATGAGAGGACAGTTTTTGGATTTGATGGCGGCAGCGGATTATCTGGGGCCGGGTGCGGTGGAAATCGACCGGTACCAGACGGAGATTTTTGACATTGTGAGGCGACGGGGCGTGTTCGGGCAGCGACTCAAGCAAGTGCCGGCGACCGGGCATCCATCGCGGTTCTTTGAGGAGACGGCGATCAACTCGCCGACGGCGGCGCAGGCGTTCATGGATCCGCGGAACATTGCCCCGACGGTGGGAGCGCCGACGCGAGTGGAGATGTCGGTGCCACTGAAGGCGCTGGTGGCGCAGATCAACTACAACCTGTTCGATCTGGAAGTGACGGCGCAACAAAGCCAATTCGCGTATTTGCAGGCGAAGGACCTGGCGGACACGATTGACGGACTGCTGCGCACGCACGACGTGGCGCTGTGGAACGGCAACGACACGTCGCTGAGTTCGCCGACGACGACGCAGTATTTCGGGGTGATCGGACAGATCGAGGCGGGCGGGAACTCAACGACGATCGGAACGACGGCGAGCATCGTGAACGGACTCAAGACCACGATCGCGCAGATGGTCTCGAGCTCGTCGTATCAGGTGAAGCCGACAGCGATTTACGCGAATCCGGTGCTGCTGGACCTGATTGACCAGGAGATGAAGGCAGAGTTCAACGTGGTGATGAACACGACAGAGATCACCGGCGGACTGCGGGTGAAGGCACTCTCGACGCAGGCCGGCGACCTGCCGCTGATTCCGGAGTGGGCGATCGGCTACACGGGCACGCCGGGGTCGGGATCGGCGGTGCTGCCGGCGTACATCGTGACCGAGGATTTGATCGAGTATCACTGGCTGACGGACCCGAATCCGCGGGTGTTCAAGCTGGGGCTGCCGAGCGCGTTAACGCAGCAACTGGTGGTGGTGAAGTTCGGGGCTCCGGTGGTGAAGGGAGCGAACTTCGCGCACTACGAGGTGAAGGTGCAGAGATAGGGCAAACAGTTCTCAGTTCTCAGTCGCCAGCTTGCGCGCTTTGGCGGCCCGGAAACCACATTCTCCTACGAGGAAACGCTCAGGGGCTGAAGCCCCCAATCATTTGAGAGCGGTTCACGCGGCCCTGAAGGGCCGCTCTTCCACGGTGAATCCAAGAGCCGGTTTTCGACCTGCGGGGCGCGCACTGAGCCTTGACTGGGAACTGAGAACTGGGAAGTGAGAACTGATCATGGACTATCTGGATACGACCGAGTACTTGACGTATGGGCTGGATGCGGCGACGGATCCGTCGTGGGTGACGGCGGCGTCGGCGATCATTGACGCGCACTGCCGGCGGGCGACGCTGGGAGTGAACCAGTATGAAGAGCGGCTGAAGATGCCGCCGGAGTTGAACACGGTGCGGCTGAGTTATTTGCCGCTGGTGACGGTGGCGCCGGCGACAACGCCGATTGTGTCGCTGCAGGGGCGGTACGGGATTCCGCGGCGGGGGGAATGGCCATTTCCGGAACTGAGCCTGGAGTTCGCGCTGGTGTTTGCGCTGCCGGGATCGTGGACGGCGATTGATCCGACGACGATTGATATCTGGACAGATGCCGGGGAGTTGACGTTTCCGGTAAACGCGCTGGGATTGTTCTTCAACGAAGTGGACGTGGTGTACAACGCTGGGTACAGCACGATACCGACGCCGGTGCAGGTGGCGTGCGCGCAGATTGTGAAGAATGCCCAGACGACGCCGGGGCTGAATGTGAAGTCCGGGAAGCTGGACCGAATGAGGCTGGAATATTTCTCGGACAAGCTGGTGGATGAGACGGTGGAAAGTTTGCTGGAGCCGTATGTGGCGAGGAAGGGGTAGGCAGGGGTCAGGTCAGGGGTGCTGAGTCGTTGGTTAACAGAGTGTCAGAAAGAGCTCGACCATGGAAGGCACAGACAGTGAAAGTCCCCACTTCTCGCGCAGAGAACGCGCGAGAAATGGGGCACCCGCACCCGGCGTAGGGGTGGGGCGACTGCGAGGCGACGAAAGAGCAGGTCCCTCCACCGCAGTTGGATTGGCATACGCCGATCCAAGTGCTTGGTCGGGATGACAGAAGTTGGGAGGAGTTATGGGTAGCGCGATTTGCGGGACGGCGGTAATACGGGCGGCGAATGCGTTGTTGCAAGCGCTGGGAGGAGACACGGTGAGTTTGCTGATACCGGCGAGCGCGACAGCGAGCGATTCGGCGGGGCAGTTGGGGTTGGTGGATCCCGGAGTGCAGGCGGTGGTGATCACCCCGGTGGTGACGCATGCAATGCCGACGGGAAATCTGGGACCGCGGAGAAGGATTGAGTTCACGCTGCCAGCGTCGGTGATTGCGGATGCGCTGCCGGGGCTGGGGATCGGGACGGCGGAGGATTTGTTTAACGTCGTGCTGGGGCTGAGCTACAACAACGATCTGTTTCATATTGAGAGCGTGGTGCCGGAGAGTTTTGGCGGAACGGTGTGCTTTTACGTGGTGGTGGCGGTGGAATAGGCATCGGGGTCAGGGATCAGAAGACCGGGACCGCAAAGTTCGCGAAGGCGGCGCGAAGGACGCGAAGAGAAAAACCTCAACCACAGAGGGCGCAGAGGAACACAGAGGAAGTCAACGTCCCCACTTCTCGCGCACAGGACGCGCGAGAAATGGGGCACCCGGCGACAAGAGTGGGGCAACCGCGGTGGAGTAGCCATCGTTGGGAATCAGTAAACAAGGAAGCGAGCCAAGCACGCGTTTGTGGCGTCGCAAAGAGCGCGACGCATCGCCCACCCCATCACGCCAAAAACGGGCGTGAGGGGGACCCCGGGCATCGCGCGGCTCGCCTAGGTCCTTCGGCGACGAAGAACATGTCGCCTCAGGATGACACCATAGGAATTTTATGCAATTTGCGAAGGACAGTTTTTTTCTGGCGCTGCAGCAGAGGCTGGCGGGGCTGAATCCGGCGCGGACGGTGACGATCAACGGGGCGACGGTGCCGGCAGTAGTGGTGGTGGAGAATCTGCCGCCGACGTGGGCGGAACCGCAGCCGAATACGTTTTACATCGAGTGGGGAGCGGCAGACGTGGTGGAGGCGGGCGCGGGCAACGGGGCGCTGATGAGCCTGGAATGCGTGATCTCCTATTACACCTTGGGCACGGTCGCAAGCATGGTGGATCGCGGGCGGTTGCTGGGGCAACTCGATGATGAGCTGCTCGGAATCTGCCAACCGCCGAACACGGAAAAGATGGATTACACGCAGGCGCCGTGCGCAGACCTGGGCACGAGCGTGTTCTGGGGGCAGCCGTCGTTCTTGGAAGGCACAGGGACGGGCCAATTCTGGGGGCGCGTGTCGTCTTCCGGGGGAGCGAAGAACGGGCTGACGGATCAGGCGGAAGGGCGCCAGGATCAGCGAGTGGAACGCAAGGCGCGGCTGACGATCTACTTCTTCTCGGAGGTGATTTTTTCATGAGCACGTCTCCGTTGCGGGCGGCGATGGTTCCGGTGACGCGGCAGATGCGAGCGTACTTTGCGCCGGTGAACCGGGCGAGCGAGACGCCGACGATTTTCGATCCGGGACAGGCGGGAGTGTTTGCGTTGAGTACGCCACCAGCACCGTGGCTGGATTTGGGATGGATTGAGAAGTTCGAGCGCTGGTATGACACGCCGACGGACGTGGTGCGGTCGGGGACGGTGGCGCTGCCGGTGGAGCAGTTGCGCGGGCCGATGG
>Ga0187781_10000152_pt1 | contig 47364 bp, 52 predicted proteins | sample 0715_SJ02_MP02_2_FD_132447 | JGI IMG/M metagenome (GOLD analysis project Ga0187781, IMG submission 132447) | Tropical peat soil microbial communities from peatlands in Department of Meta, Colombia - 0715_SJ02_MP02_20_MG | ecosystem: Environmental > Terrestrial > Soil > Wetlands > Peat | place... | reverse complement strand
GATAATGGACTTGGCCACATTTGAGGTCCTTGAGACCCCCAAGCCCACCCCCGAGGAGGCGGCTGAGCTGAGCGGGACCCTCGCCCCGGGCGCCGAAGTCGAGTACTGGTCAATGATGGGCAAAAACAGGATAATGCGAGTGAAGGGCGGAAGCTAAGCGCCAGAAATTGCTCTATTGATGGTTTGAGGGAGATTATTGAATTATTTATTATTGTATTACGTCGGCTCCACCAGCCAGCAAACGACTACGATAGTTTCAGTCACCAACAACTCGAAAAATAACTCGGTCTACGCTACTTGTATCCAAACCGCCTCAGCTCCAATATACCTGATTGTCAAGGACGATAGCGGGGCACCTGTTCCCAGTCAACCGCTTTCAATCCAAGCCCATCTGCTCCAAGGATTTGCTTACAATGAGACTGCCGCCAAGTGCGAAGCCATCCGTTCGACCCACCTCTGGATGAACTACACAGGTTCAGACGGCAAGATAGAGTTAGGGATGACGGGAGATACTTTCAACATTACCACCAGTTACCTCGGCAAGACCTACCAAGTCAATGCCGATGCTGAGGGGGCTGAAAGCGCCGAATGTGTGACGTTGAGTCTGCCTTCTGGTGGTGTGAACACTACCTTTGCGGGCCAATTCAAGTATCAATGCTAGCCTAGTCCCCTACCAAAATCTGTGGCCGTTCTCGTCGGTAGAACTTTACACCCTAGACATTCGCTTGTCTAGGATCCTATGCTGACATAGAGATAGTACGAGTTCGAGGCCGAGTCCCACATGATTCCTGCCCGAGGGTCACTATGCTGTGAGAACCATGGATTGACGGCTGCCTGCGAACTCAAGACGCCGGTGCTGCCCTGGCTATAGTACTCGCTACTTCCGTCGCTGAATGTGATCGTAACGGACGGCCATGGCACAAGTCGGACGGTTATCGGGGTGCCCTTCCCGAAAAGAGTGCCACTGCTTGCTGTAACAGTGACGACGGTCCCGTTAGAACTCGCGAGGGGAGAGTTGAAGGGAATGGCGAAGTATGCGATGCCACTCGTTGACCCGGCAGTTATGTTGAAGGTCACCCCGTCAAACTCCAAGACTGCAGGATAGGTCAACGAAGCCAGCGGGACATCTACGTAGGTGTACCTCGTGCCGTTGATCAGCACGGCTCCCACAGCTTCCTGCGACACTTGGTGAGATAGATTTCCGATCTGCTGCTGTTGGACGACCACGACCGCCCCCAGAAGAACCAGGGCCGCTATCGCCACCACGATCGCAGCCAACCTCAATGAAGGCCGGACCACAGCTACCTTGATCCCACCGCTTTGGCTTCCTTTCGTCACCGACACTACCCGCAACGCCTCCCTCCCCTCGTCTGTCAGCATGTATGCCCCGTCGTCTCCCACCTTCAGCAGGCCCCCGAGTTTGGTCAGATGGAAGGAGAGGTGCCCGCTGCTCTCGATTCCTGCGGCCTTTTTCAGCTCGGCGAACCCCATCGGTCTGCGCTCCAATGCCTGTAGTATCCTGATGCGAATAGGATGCCCCAGGGCTTCGAAGAGCTCCGCCCGGCTCGCATTGAACTCTGGCTCGCTCTCCGCTCCTGCCATACCAGCGAGGTACGAGTCGGTACCGATTTAATTCCTCATTCGTGGACATCCGACTAGGATCAAAGGTTAACGATGTCTAGAATGCTAGACTTCGCATGTCCACTTCTGAGAACGGCCTAGTAGCTTTGGCTACGGGAATTTCCCGAGCACATGTTACATAAAGACGCAGTCGGCGAAGAAGTATTCGCCGAGAGACGTGTTGAGTGAAAACGGAAAGATAGGGAGGCCGGTAGATACGCCTCCAGGGGAAGTTGCATATTCTGCCCCTGCGCAGACGAACAGCCATGAAGCCGCCCCGTAGGTGCTTTCGCAGTGCAACGGCTGGCCGATATGGCCTGTGCATGCACCTCCAAGCGGAATGAAGGGGACGGCGATAGTGCCAATCAGGAAAAGGAAGAGGACCAGTCCGGCTAAGCCCACTCTATTGCTTCTGTGTCTTGCAACGAAGAAGGTGACCAGCGGAAGAGCGAAGAGCGTCGCGGCAATCCCGTCAGCCAACGCGTAATTCGCGGGTGAAACTCCCGTGCGGTAGTACAAGCCCGACCAGACGAACCACACTAGAGCCACCTCCATGGTCCCTACTGCGAGCAGTTCAGCACCACGACTCAACTTGGTTCGATTCGTCAGGACGACAAACGTAACCAGGCTCACGGGGAGCGCTGCCAGCGCAGAGATTCCGAGACTGAAGAGCAGAAAAGCGCCCAGGAGCACGGCAAGACCAACCCTGAGGAGGATTCTCATCAAATCAACCAGACCGAGTCTGTCGTCTTCAACCGAAGTACTCGTTTCCGGTGCTGTTCCCACGATCCATGCTTACGATGATTGGGGCGAACGATGGCGCAATATTCGGGGACGGTGTTCCGTTCAGGTTCAGGCTCAGGTCTAGGAGCAGGCTTACAGTCGAGGTGGAATTCACTGCTGGCCACTCGTGAATATACGCTATCTGGCTCTGATTGGCTGAAGTTGTGCCAGGGGCAGGCGCGGTTATCACACTAACCTCAATCGTCACAAGCCCGTTGGGCGAGAAGAATGTGATTATCTCTTCAGAGGGAATGGTCGCTCCCCATTCATACCCGAAGCTTTGGTACTGTCTTATGCTGAAAGCAGTTTCGCCTGCAAGGATCCTGAACTGGGATGTTTGTTCGACCAGATTGGCCAGGAAGTATCCCGTCGAATTGAGCGCCGCCTGGGCGGGCATGCCCTGTGGAACCGGTGGGACGGAACCAGCCTGAGGCGTTCCGGCCGCAAACAGAGGAGACAGGGGTACGAGCATCAGAAGAATTATGACTCCTATGACGACAATAGTTTGGCCCTTCAACTTAATCACTAGCCCAGCAATCCATTGTACGTGGCTCCCGTCATGTTGAAACCACCGTTCTGAATGGGCACCTGTACGTCTATGGTGGTCCCACCACCATACACGGTGCAGGATGTAGTTGGGCCGATGCTGTAGAACACCATCTCGAAGACGTCTGGAAGATGCACCGGAGGTTGGTTGCCAATCTGTTGTATCCTGTCGGTGATGTTCTCGGCGTTCCCGAACACAAACGGCATGCCCTGGGTAAGGTTCAGGAAACGGGGATTGGCGGTGACTAGTGGGAGGAGACGAATGACGGATTGGTAGGATTGATAGGCTGCGGGTACATGGCATGTAAGACCGTTGATGGTGTAGGTTGGACCCGAGGCTGTTGTCGTTGACGATCTTGTCGTCTGAGTAGTTGGAGGGCCGACGTAGAAGTGAAGAGCCCCGAGATCTCCCCATTCATCCCCGCCGATCACTGTGAATATTCCTGTAGAGTTTGCGAAGAGACGGGTCTCAAGAATCATGGTCTCGCCCATGACTGCTTCTTGGCCCGGGGGACCGCACGGGTGGTAGGTCCCGTTGGCGGGGAGGCAAGGGGCAGTAAGCATGCTCGACGTCACCCACCAGGCCGCGTTGCTGCTCGGCCTGAAGATGTAGTAGTTCTGGTCATTCGGAGGTTCACTTAGTACGGGCGCCGTGTCGTTAGTCGATCTGATGTAGTATGCGCACTGGTTGAAACCATACGGTGGCTGCCAGACGAAGATGTCCAGGGGCGTCCCCATTGAGTAGTTGTTGAGGCCGTAGTAACCGCTGACCACCTCAATCCTAAACACATCGTTCTGGGCACAGTTCCACCCTACCGATCCGCTGTTCTCGGATTCGTTCGTCAGCCGCCAATCCGTAGCCCCAGTGACGTTGTTGGTCCTTCCGAGCGTGTTCGAGAGGCCCATTGATACATTGAGGGCACTGCCCTGGCTGACGTCTAACGAGCTGATTGACATTTGATATTCGAGCGCAGTCTGCTGGTTCGCCACACTGGCCGATGTGGGGCCGTACACAATGCTGGGTAATCCGGGCGTCGGAACCGTGAATGTGCTTGACGGCCATTGCCCCTCCCACCGCCAGAAGCACCACAACGAAGACGACCCCGACTGCTCCTTTCAATCAGGGAGAGTCTACCCCGACCGTCTATTTACTACTAATCACGAGAACACTACAGGAATCGAGTTCGTTCTCATGAGTAGAACTAAACGCCCCTTGGCGACACCCCCTGAGGTATGACACGGCAGGCAGTAATCGTCATCGTCGCAGTTGTCGCCGTGGCAACCATACTTGGCACGACGTCCATGATCAACCTCTCTGGCACTCCCCATCCTCCGGGGGCCACGACCGGTCAACTGGGTCAATGGGTCCAAACCACCGCCTATCCGTTGAACATGACTTCGCCAAGTTGTGCGGCCGGCGGCGGATACTTGTACTGCGTTGGTGGATACGCTGGATCGACCACCAATTCAGCGTATTTCTCATCTCTTTCGTCGTCAGGGGTAGGAACGTGGCAGCCAACAACAAGCTACCCAATCGAGATTCAGGACGAAGAATGTATGATTACTGCGGGCTACATCTACTGCGTGGGAGGCGTAATCGGCGGGCAGGAGGGGCTCGAAAACGACTCCCTTGGCCGAACAGGTGACGTGTACTACGCGCCCGTCTCGTCATCTGGTATAGGCACCTGGACGAGGACCACTCCATTCCCGCACATCGACCCTTCTCCTAGGTGCATGGTCAGCGACGGGTACATCTACTGTGTTTCCGCCAGGCTCAACGGAACAGGAACAGGGTTCACCGATTTCCCAGACGCCTATTTCGCAGAACTTTCACCTAGCGGTGTCGGCACCTGGAGCCAGACCACAGCACCACCCACGGAGACTGCTGGGTGCTCCGCCATCAACAGGTATGCGTACTGCTTCGGAGGCGCGGGTTGCACTCCCATCCCAGGCGACTGCTACAGCCCGACCTACTTCGCACCACTTTCCCCCAGCGGAATCGGCGCCTGGAGGAGCACCTTCGAACTCCCCACTGCGGTGTGGGCGGTCTATGCTTCCGCTGAGGATTACATCTACTACCTCAGCATCCCCGTATTCGTCACCCCCACATCGTCGAATGGGACAGGCTCCTGGGGGACCACTACCAACTACCCAGATGACGCATATCCTGGCACCTGCGTTTCAAGTGGGGACTACATTTACTGCATCGGTGGCATGCAAGGGACCCAACCCCTCAACAGCGTGTACTACGCAGAGATCGGAGCGTCGAATCCGAGTGCGCTCCAACTTCAGAATCCACCTCCCTATCCAAGGGCGGAGTACCTTGCACCTGCCTGGACTGAACAAGGCGGTTGCTCTGTCTCAGGCCCAGATTATTTTGCAGGCTCGCCATGCTTCAGTAACAACATCGACGATGCGGTCATCTTCAACTGCGCTACTGCTGCCTCAACTTCCGCGGGGTGCAAGACAACCGTCGTGAGCCCGCAAAACCAGTCGTACAACTACAACCTGACTATCTGGTATCCTTACACGAACGCAACCTTCCCTGACACGAACTGCCGTTACGTATCGTCGCCTGGAGGAAATGGAGCAGGTTACGGATGGTGCATCTCCGTTGGGCAGAACTCGTTCATCATCGCTCAGCAGATAGAACTTCAAGGCGGAACGGGAGCAAGTGGCCTCGTGATTCATGTGATCAATGAAACCTCGGGAGTGCCCGTGGCCGGAATCAGGGTACTTGCGGGTCCCGCCTCCTCTAAGGACGACATCGCCTTCACGCCTGGAGGCCCGACTGTGAAGGAATGCGTTCACGGCGTTCCCAGCGGCTCTTCAGTTCTAGCCAACGGGACGGTAATCTTTCCGAACGGGACACAGATGACGTACCCTGCATGTCCTCTGGTCACTTACGCGACAAACAGCTCTGGATGGGTGTCAATTCCAGAGGCTGCAGGGACGTACTACTTCTTCAACGTGGGAGGGATGGCCAGCGCGTACAACGTCTACGGGATCGTCCAGCTGTCTCAATCCGCAGAGACGAGGGTGACGGTCAACTGGCCAAACGGAAACTACACGGCGACCCCCTGAGAGACGAGGCTCTCGCAGGCATTCTACGCCGCTCGTATGTCGAAACTGACATTCGGAACGGGGTTGGGATGGTTCACTGTCAGTTCATAGATGTACAGAGCGCTCTGTTGTGCAATGAACCGCACCCTGTAGGTTGTGACTCCGGTCTGATTCGTTAGGAGGTGCGCGTAGTTTGATACTTCGTTCGCTAAACCTGTGACGTCATACCCCGTCCTGTTGTCCAAATAGATGCGGAGAATGATGGGCGAAGTCGAGTTCATCGATACTCTGATTGCCTGTCCAGACTCCAAGCTGACCCCGAAGAAGACATCCTGCAACGAGCCTTCTCCCAACGTGACTGTTGACTGTGTGACTCCTCCGCCGCTGAAGAATTGACTCAGGTTGAACGACATGGGCATACTCACAGGGTTCGTATGGACAGCGCAGATTGTGCTCCCACCATTATTGGGTGAGAAGTAAGCGGAAGTGCAGGTTTCTTCGTAGACGGGAAGAAGTACAGGCGTTGTGGATTGGGCCTCCTCAGAAGAAGTTCCTGCTGAGGTGGAGGGAGTGCTGTTGACCCCGATGAAGTATCCCACCCCTGCACTGGCAAGTATCGCAACCACCAGCACAGCCCCGACCATCCCGTTTCTCATGTCTTAGAGGGCGGCCTCATGGGGTGTAAAGTTCTACTCATGAGAACAGCCTAGCGTCGAGATCGAACTCGCCTATTGTTTCCACTTCATGCCACCGCTTTGAACCCCTTATGGAAGTGAACGCAAAACCCGAAACCCGCGTCTCGACCCACGAAGAAAATCAGTGTTAAAAGCCCAAAACCACCCAATTTGTCATGCAGGTATCCCGCGACGCCGGTTCTAATGGCGAGCTGATCTCCCTCGCTAAGCTCAAGGACCTCGCTCGCCGTCTCCTTCCTCCGAACAGCACAACCCGGAGCGTCATTCTCGCTGAGAAAGACGTGCTCCCAGCCCGAGAGGCCTTCGCCAAGTTCGAGGTCTGCGACCGGCTCCTATCGAAGGAGCTGGGCCTATCCTAGTCCGTTCCTCGGGAGCCTTACGATCGTGTACCCGTCGGGGAGCTGGCTGACGTACTCCCACCCCTGCTCTACGAGCGCCCTCACCTCCCCTGCCGGCACCACCTTCTGGCTCCCCCAGCCGTTCAGCCCCAGTGACTTCCTGTTGAGGACCTCCACGAACTGCTCGACCGTCATCCTAGAGAGGTCCCCCATCTGCCTGATCTCCTCCTCGGTGTACTTCGTGCTCAGCAGCTCCTTCCTGATTGTCGCCCGCACCCCGCCCTCGTCCATCGACTTCCTCGGCCCGAGCACCGTCAGGGCGTCGATCGCCTTGGCGTACTCCTCCAGCATCTCCTTCTCCGTGGGCCGCATGTAGCTCCCCGCGACCCCGAGCGTGTGCCCCATCATCATCTCGGTGATTATCGGCTTGACCCCTGACATCTCCATCCTGGTCTTGAAGAGCTTCCTGAAGCCGTGGGCCTGCTTGAACTCGAACCTCTTGGAGTTCCTTCCCTCGTGGATCACCCCGCGGACGTTCGCCTTCTTCATCATGTACGCGATCCTGCACTTCGCCCCGTCCACGGAGAGCCTCCTGACCTTCTCCATCCTCGGCTCCTCCACGTTGAACTCGGTGACGAACACAGGCGACTGCGGGGCCACCTTCTCCCCCGCCCCCTCCCTTATCCTCCTGTACTCCAGGAGGTGCTCGTAGCACTCGGGGGGGTGACGAACGTGTCGTACTGCTCCCTTTCGCCGCTGTAGATCGTGACCCGGGCGAACTTCGCCCCCTCGTGCTCCACCTCTGCCAAGTCCTTCCACGTCAGGTACCTTATCGCCCCCACCCTGGCCCCCGAAGAGCCCATGAAGAGGAGCAGGCACCTAGTCCTGAGGTCGCAGACGTTCATGATCGCCCGCATCTCCTCTGTTGTGGGCGCCCTGTCGCTCCCGAACTTCCTCCGCTCGGGGACGTACTCGTTGATGTACCCCCAGTCGACCCCCCTTTCAGAGTCCCTGCGCCTGGGGACCTTGTTCGCGTCGAAGAATTTCATCACAGAGTTCCTGATGAGCGCCACAGTGGCAGGGCTAGTCAGCTCCCCCCTCTTCACCAGGAAATCAGCGAACTCCTTCTCGAAGGCCCTGGGACGCTTCCTGGCGAACGCGACCAGATCGTCGGGAGTCAGGTGCTTTTCGTCGAGGAACTGCTTGACGCCGTTCAGGTACTGCTCCTTGCTGACGTCGGAGAGCTTCTTGAGGGAGAGGAGGGCGTCGACGGACCTCCCCGCGAGCCTGTAGGTGTTCACGGCGGGACATTAGTGGTGGATATTAAACGGCCCACTGTTTTGATAACGATATCCGTGCTCTATCGATGGTTTGGCTCTTCATCGGATGTCTCAGACGGCTCTTCCCGAAAACCCCTTCATCTAGAGCGGGTTCATGGTACGTGTTTCAGAATATAGGTGTGTTGGTCCGATAAAGCGCTCGCCCCGGTGATCAAGCCATGGAGCTGTCTTTGCTGCATAACTTGTCCTTGGTGATCAGCCGGCCGTGACAAACGACCTTCGGGGTCAGTTATCCTCCGTGCGTGTTCTGTCAAATGGTTAACCCTATGGACGCCGGCGCATTTTTCGCGGCGCTAGTTTTATAAGGGAATACTACCCGCGGTAATATACCAAAGGCGAAAGAATGACAGACAAGAAGAACGAAGACAAGTCTCGCAGACCTGAAGACGACTCGACCGCGCTGGCACTGCCCAACTTGGGCTTCCCGAGTATCTTCGAGGAGTTCATGCGCCCATTCGACCAGTTCATGGAGCCCTTCTTCCCCAAGTCGATGCGGTCCTTCTGGACCGAAATGGGCGGGAAGGAGCCAATCGTCGACCTCCAAGACCGTGGCGACCTCTACCTGCTGACGGCGGAACTGCCTGGCTTCGAGAAGAAGGACGTCGAAGTTAAAATCGACTCCAACACGCTCGAGGTAAAGGCAGAGAAGAGCGTCGACAAGCAGACAAAGAGCAAGGATGGCACAATGACACAGCGCAGCCGCTCCTACTTCCACAGATACCTGACGCTCCCAGAGGAAGTGGTGTCGGAGAAGGTCAGCGGGACAATGAAGAACGGAGTCCTCGAGCTAAAGCTCCCCAAGAGGGCGCCGAAGCTCTCGGACAATTCAAGGAGGGTGGACCTCAAGTAGGGTCCTCCCTACTTTTTTGGTTAAAGTGATCTCGATGGAACAGGAAGAGCTCGACACAATCCTCCAAGTGGTGGAGAACCCGGTAAGGCGGAAAATCATCAAGAGGCTCAGTCAGGAGCCCGCGTATGCTCTGCAGCTCTCCAAAGAACTTAGCCTGGGGCAACCCCTGGTGGCCAAGCATCTGGTCGTCATGGAGCATGCGGGACTGGTGAGCTCGGCGAAGGAAGCGAGCCCCGCGGGCCCGCCACGGAAGAAGTACTCCCTCGCGAAGGGGGTTACCATAACCATGGACGTTGGTCCGAACGTATTCCTCGAAAGAGGAATGTCATTGAGGCCGAGGCCCGCAGCCAAATCCTCCGAAGAGGTGATCCGGTTGAGGAGGATGCTGGACAGGGCGATTGGAGTCAATGACGGGCGTAAGCGCCTTACTTCGCTCTCGGAAGTGCTCAGCGAAGTGGACATCAGGATGGAAGGGCTCGAGAGCGAGCGGGCCGACCTGCTGGACGTAAGGAACCAGGCGATGAGGGAAGCATCTAGGATAGCCGAGAACCTTGCCGGGAGGGACATGCGCAGGGTGCTGTTCCACATCCTGAACGAACACAACAGGGAAGTGCGGCGCATCTCCGAGGCCCTGAACATCAGGGAGTTCTCGGTCAAGGAGATTCTGGACGAGCTCGAAAGGAACTACTTCGGGTAGAGAACGCAGCCATCCGCAATTTAGATGACTTCCGTCTTAGGAACAATGCGCATTCGTACTTCGATAGGAGAGAGTCTACTGCTCTCCTTGACCCCATTCTCTGGAGTTTTCTTCTGAGCGCCCTTTCTGCATCCGCATGAGAGAAAAGTGGAAGTGATTATTTCACGCCACCGGCTATAGGTTTTTGTGCAGGTTCATCGAGTACGGTTCAGAAATGGAGGCGCAGAAGGGGGTGGGGACGAAATACTGGGGAGTCCTTTTCGTCGTCGTGATAATCGCCGTTCTGGGAACCTACGCGACTGTATCGTATCTGCGTCCGGGTGAAACCACTACTACCACCAATATCACCAACTCCGACCAGTCCCTAATCAACTCCCTTGAAAGCCAGAACGCCCAACTGGAGAACGAACTTGCATCGAAGAGCCAAATCTCTAACGGGACGGTCCTGGGGCTGGACACCGTAGGAATCTACCAGACGGACTCGGTCGGGGTCGTGACAGTCCAAGGCACGACGTCGTCGGAAGGCTTCAATTCGACAATTCTCGGGTCAGGGTTCGTCATTAACTTCTCAGGATCTGATTACATAGTGACAAACTACCATGTCGTCAAGGACGTCAGCGGAATCACGGTCACGTTCCAAGACGGTGACGCCTATCCAGCGGCGGTGGTCGGGAGCGACGGGTACAGCGACCTCGCCGTGCTTAATCTGACGGCCCCGCCGTCGGAGTTCCATCCGCTGACAGTCGTCAGTTCGTCGACGCTAATGGTAGGTCAGCCTGTGGCCGCCATAGGGAATCCCTTCGGGCTCTCGGGGTCCATGACCGTCGGCATAGTGAGTCAGCTGGGGAGGACGATATCAGAATCTCTGGCCGGGAATTTCTCCATAGCCAACGTAATTCAGTTCAGCGCCGCCATCAACCCGGGGAACTCCGGAGGGCCTCTCCTCAACGCCAACGGGGCGGTGGTTGGGATCACTACAGCGACGGTCGAAAGTTCCCAGGGAGTGGGTTTCGCGATCCCATCAGACACCATACTCAGGGAGTTGAATTCGCTCGTGACAATCGGGAGCTACAACATGCACGCCTACATGGGGATATCCGGTGCTGACATGAACTATCAGCTGGCCACGCTCCAGAAGACCAATTACACCTATGGGGTGCTCATCGAGAGTGTAACTAGCGGAGGCCCTGCTCAGATGGCGGGCCTCATGGCAGGCACCCAGACGGTCACGGTGCAGGGGTCGGCATACCTGATAGGCGGGGACATCATAGTGTCGATTAACGGCACCAAGATGATTAACACCGACGCCCTGTCTACCTATCTCGCCGAATACTGTCTGCCAGGGCAGACCCTCGTGTTACACATCATCAGGGGAGGGCAGTCGATGACCATCGATTTGATCCTCGGGACAAGGCCGCCCCCTCCATCGTAGCCTTCGGGACGAGAGCCGCATCTGTAATCTCCAGATAACCCGAGTCCCCCCTCCAGTGGTTCATCGAAGAGAGAACTTCGATTCGCTTTGAGAAGAAGGGAGCGTCCAGGACGAAGGTCTCTCCTTCGCCCCCTTCGAGCCCCACGTGGAACCTGAATTTCCTCCCCAGGGCGACCAAATCGTTAATGCTCGTCTCGTCGAGCATCCTTCCGAGCCATGTCTGGTCCAGCCCTAGGGCCGAAACGCTCACCACGATCACGGCAAAACCTTCCGCAACCAGACGGCGCAGGTGAACCTCGGGGTCGGTACCCCACAGTGGGGAAATGCACTTCAAAGACAGGCGGTCGCAGACTTTCTCGACCCTGGTCTTCTGATAAACACTGGCGAGGGCGCCTGTGTAAATCCCCTCTAGCCCGAACTTGCGCTTAGCATTCGCGAGGGCGCGCTCCAGGTCTATCAGCTCCTCCTCCTTTACCCCATCTGTCTCCTCTGAGAGGATGGGTACACCGATGGACTCAGCCTGTGACGCTGTCCATTTGAGGTTGGGGAAGTGGAACATGTACGACATCTCTGACCTGGGGAAGAGAGTGATCAGGCAGGCGAGTTCGTCTTCCTTGGAGGCGACCCAGGCCGCGTACGTGCTGTCTTTGCCTCCGGAAAAAAGGGTGCCGACACGCGTCTCAGTTCACTGAGATACTGTCAGCTCTCAAGGTATTAAATAGACGAGACTGGGTCGGAATTTTGATGCTTGATTCCCTGAGAGAGGGCCTGCAAGCGGCGGTGAAGAAACTTGTCAGCTCGAATATAGTGGATGAACGAGTCACCAAGGAGTTCGTTCGTGACCTACAGAGGGCCCTGATCCAGTCAGATGTCAACGTCAGGATAGCGCTGGAGGTCACCGAGAGGGTCCAGAAACGCGCCCTCGAGGAGAAGGCTCCCGGCGGGGTGACGAAGAAGGACCAGATAGTCTCGATACTCTACGAAGAGCTGGCCAGGCTGTTGGGAGGCGAAGGGGGCCCGCAGCTCAGCAAGGACAAGACAAACGTCCTCGTCATGCTGGGTGTCCAGGGCTCCGGCAAGACCACGACAACGGCGAAACTTGCCCGGCTCTACACCAAGCGCGGATTCAAGGTCGGGGTGGTCGCCGCCGACACGTTCAGGCCAGGGGCGGTCGCCCAGCTGAAGACCCTCGTAGCATCATCTGGGGTGGAGGTGTACAGCGACGAGAAAGAGAAGGACTCTGTGAAAATCGCGAGAGAGGGCAAGAAGCACTTCGAGGGGACGAAGAACTTGGTCATCATAGACACGGCTGGGAGACACAAGGAGGAGAAGGGGCTCCTACAAGAGATGAAAGATGTGGTAAGCGCGGTCAAGCCTGACTACACCGTGCTCGTCATCGACGGGACGATTGGACAGCAGTGCTACAACCAGGCGCTGGCGTTCCACCAGGCAGCTCCCGTGGGTGGGATAATCGTCACGAAACTTGACGGCGCGGCAAAGGGAGGGGGTGCGCTGGCCGCGTCCGCGGCGACGGGTGCGAAGATTTTCTTTATCGGAACGGGCGAGAGGATTGACGACCTAGAGGAGTTCGTGCCCACCAGGTTCGTGGGACGCCTCCTGGGAATGGGGGACCTGAAGTCTCTCATGGAGATGGTGAGGGACGCAGAGGTGGTCGTGGACGAGAAGATGACTCAGCGCATGATGTCTGGGAAGATGACGATGAACGACCTCCTGGTCCAGTTCGAACAGATGAAGAAGTTCGGGTCATTGAAGAAGGTCCTTGAGCACATCCCCGGTTTCTCGGGGCAGGTTGACGTCAAGGAATTAGACAAGGCCGAGGACAGGGTGAGGGTCTACAAGTCGATCATCCAGTCAATGACCGGTGAAGAGAAGGATGACCCAGAGATGATTAACTCGTCGCGTCTTAAGCGAATTGCGAAGGGCTCGGGGCGCAGCGAAAAGGACGTCAGGGAGCTCCTGTCAAGGTACAAGCAGATGAAGACACTGGTCAAGACGAGCAAGGGAAGGGAGCTCCGTCAGATGATGCGCAGGATGGGCGAACAATAGCGTGCCTTTGGCCCTACAGACCTACCGGCTCTGCAAGAAGTGCGCCGAAAGGCAAGGTGTGGAATCTGTCAGGTTTGAAATCGTCCAGGGGAGAGGATGCTTTGTCTGCCAGGGCATGATGGACACGACCGGGAAGGTGGCAGAGATGGCCTCTAGGAGGGCGAGGCGCTATCAGTTCAGAACTTTCACCGTCGGCGTGACCGTCCCTGAGGGGGTCCAGGAAAGAGAAGACGAGCTGAGGTCGGAACTGAAGCTGAAGGGAAAGGAGACAATCAAGGCCCAGGCCGCGAGACTGGTGGCCGCCCAAGTCTCGGGCGTGCTGAGAAAGCGCGTCGACCGGCAGAGGCCAGACCTGACATTGCTGGCTGACTTCGGCGTGGGGGACGTGTCTGTCACCGCGAGGCCCGTGTTCTATTACGGGAGGTATACCAAGCCTGCCGGTATTTCTCAGCGGAGGTCCTTCTGCGAGCAGTGCCGCGGCGCGGGGTGCAAGAGGTGCCGCAATACGGGCTTCGACAGTAAGCCCAGCGTCGAAGGGGCACTGCAGGCAAAGCTGGCCGATTTCAGCGGGAGCCAGAAGATGACGTTCACCTGGCTAGGAAGCGAAGACAGGGAGAGCCGAGTCTATCCCCCAGGGAGGCCATTCGTGGCTGAAGTGAAGAACCCAAAGAGGAGATCGTTCCCCCGGAAGTTCGGCGCGAGGCTCGGAGGTGGGCTCGTGACCGTCTCATCGGGGAGGACCCTGCCGTCGAAGCCAATCCACCTGCCCGCCTTCAGGTTCGTCACTAGAATCAAGGCTACGGCAGCTTCCAGGGTGAGCGCCGAGGGTTTGGCAGAGCTGAAGTCGAGGTTCAGAAGAGCAGTCGTCCGCTTTGACAGACCTCACAACAGGCCCACCGTGAAGACTGTCTACAGGGCCTCGGCGAAAGCCAAGGGTAGGTCCCTCATGATAGAGGCAGAGCTGGACGGGGGCCTCCCAGTCAAGAGGTTCGTCAGTGGGGAGCTTGTTTCACCTTCAGTGTCGGAAGTCTTAAAAACTGAAGTCGGTTGCCGCAACTTCGACATCTGCGGAGTCAGGGAAACAGGGGAATTCGGATTTGCCGAAATCACACGGGGCGAGGAGAAGAACTAGGTCTCTTCTGAAGTCGTCCGCAAAGAAAGGACTGAGCAGCCTGCTCGTAGATTATTCCCCGAACGACAAGGTCGTCATCAAGATCGATCCCGCGCAAGTCAAGGGAATGCCGCACAGGAGGTTCAACGGGCTCGTCGGCACCGTGACCGAAGTCGGGAGGAGGGCGTTAACTATTGATGTCAATGTGGGGAACAAAGTGAAGAAACTAGTGGCCAGGAAAGAGCATGTGGTCCGCATGGAGGCCGGCTGATGTCAGAGAAGATGGAGAAGAAGCTCCTGACGATTCCGGAGGCGAACCAGATTCTGTCGAAAATCGACATGGAGAAAGCGGACCAGATACAGAAGAGAACCCTGGACTACACCACCAAGTTCTCGAAGGCCCAAGCCGACTCTGCGAAGAAGCTGCGCAAGGAACTGGAGACAGAGTGCGGATTGAGCGAAGAGGAGGCTGTGGAGCTGGTTAACATAATGCCCAAGTCCGTGGAGGAGCTCAGGACATTCACCTCGGGATGGAGGAAGCTCCTGTCGACAGAGACTCTTGAGAAGATACTGAAAATCCTGCGTCCAAAGCCATAGTGCGCCCAACCGTTAAATAGCAAGGCAGCCCTCTTTTACACAAGGCAGGGTGACACGCGAGTTGGATATTGCGATTTTCTTCGAGACCAAGAGGTCCCCTTCAAACTAGAGCAGCCAAACAGGAGCCAATCCTAGGAATTGATACCAGCAGACAAGAAGTACGAGGAGTACGCCTACGTGCTTGATTCCATGCCGAGAGGGAAGTCAGTCGTGATTAAGGGACGCGAGGGCCCCATGGTCCAGGCGATAGGGGAAGAGAGGCTCACCCTGCTGGAGCTCCTGGCGATGGAGAACCAAGATTTCGAGATGGGAGAGAAAGTCAAGATAGGCAAGGAGGGGAGGGAAAAGATAGTCAGCGTCCTCGGGAAACTGACCTATGAGGAACTGTCCCCGGAGGCCAAGTCCTCACTACCGACGGTAATCGAGAACTTGGTGAGGGAGAACGAGGTCAGGTACGTGGCCTACTTCAACGACCTGCAGCCTCTGACGCCTAGGCTGCATGGGCTCGAGCTCATCCCTGGCATCGGGAAGACCTTCATGAAGGAAATCGTGGACATGAGGGAAAAGCAACCATTCACGAGCTTTGACGACGTCCAGAAGAGGGTGGGGCTGAGGGAGCCAGCAAAAATGATTGCGAAACGAATCGTCGAAGAGCTCGCCGGGGACTCCAGAGTCAGCATATTCGTCAAGAAGTGAATGAAGAGACGTAAACTAGGGCAGCACTATCTCGTTGACCAGGAGGTGATACGCCTGGTGGTGTCACTGGCCGGCATCAAACCCGAAGACCGAGTACTGGAGATAGGCACAGGGAAAGGAGCCCTCACCAAGGTGCTGTCGAGCCTCGGCGCGTCGTACCTGGGGTACGAGGTCGACAGGGCCAACTTCGAAGAGACTTCCAATCTGGTCCGGGGAACGGGCGCCCGCGTCGTGCTCGCCGACGCCTTCAATGCGCACCCCGATTTCGACATCCTCGTCTCCAGCCTTCCTTACTCTAAGTCGGCCGCATTCGTGAAATGGCTGAGCGGGATAAGATTCAGGAGGGCGGTGGTAGTGCTGCAGGAGGATTTCGTCAGAAAAATCATGGCGCCTCCTGGGAGCAGGGATTACAGGGGGATTTCCGCACTATCGCAGATTTGCTTCGACGTCAGGATGCTCGGGTCCGTTCCACGGGCCGCCTTCGCCCCACAGCCGAGGGTAGGCTCCGCGATAGCGTCGTTCACCCCCATTCGTCGGATTCAGAAGGCCGAGGTAACCAACGTGATCCGCCTGTTCTCTCTGAGAAGGAGGCTGGCCGACTCCGCCCTTGCGGAGCTCGGAATGAGGGGGGCGGGGAGCTTCGGCAGGAGAAGGGTCAACTCTCTCAGCCCAGACGAAGTCTACCTGCTGTGCGTCCGGAGACCCGGGTGACGGCTTTATCATCCTGGCGTGGAGGACACCCGTGCTTCCGCGGGGCGTCTCTGTCACGCTGGTCGAGCCCAGGGGCCCCGTCAACGTGGGCCATGTGGCAAGACTTGTACAGAACTTCGAGGTCGAGAAGCTCTACCTGGTCGAGCCCAAGGTCGACCTGTCTGTGGCCGCCATCTACGCTTCTCACGCCGCTGACGTGCTCGACCATGCCATCGTCACAAGCTTTGGGAAGGTGAGGAGGGAGAACGAATTGCTCGTCGCCACCACAGCTGTCAGGGCCTCTAAGAAATCCAATGTGATCAGGAGGGTGGTGGGTCCTGACCGCCTCCACGGGATTCTGTCTTCGGCCAAGAGTTCCTCCCTGGTTTTCGGGAGGGACACCACGGGGCTGACGAACGAAGAGGTCAGGGCCTGCGATGTCACGCTGACCATAGACACCTCGCCCACCTACAAGGCCCTGAACATCGGGCATGCTGCGGCCATCGTCTTGTATATCGCGTCGAGGGGGAGCCAAGTAAGAAAGGGGATGCAGGGGAGGGTGGCGAGAGAGGTCTTCGCCCGGAGCTTCTATGAGCTCGCTGAGGCATCGAGGCTTCCTGGGCATAAGACGCAGAACCTGTTCGAAGTCGCAAAAAGGATAGCCGCCTCGTCCGGAATCGCGGACGCCCAGCTCAACCTCCTTTCAGGAGTCTTCAGGAGGGCAGTCACAACCATCAAGGAGTCTCAGGAACGAGGCTCGAAAACGTAGACTGCTCGCCTGACCCACCGGGTGCTTTCGAATGAGAGACGCACAGGATATTCAAATCCCACGGGCCCTGGCTGGTAGAGCCTCAGCCCCAGCTTCCTCCCCTCCAGTGTCAGCGTCACCTCGTCCCCCTCCATGGTCTGGATTACCGGGACGACCACCACTATCCTCCCCTCGGAGTGAATCGATTCGGCCATGGATGCGAGGGCGTTGTTGTAGACGTTCGCTGATTCCCCTACCATCTCCCGCGCAGTGGATGTCTTGGGCCGCGCGTGGAGCTGTGGAAGCAGGAGCGGCTCGGTAACGATGGCGTCCACCCTGGTCCCCCTCAGCATTCGTGCCAGATCCCTGGCGTCTCCCTTCCTGATGTCGTAACCCCGATTGGTAACGCCCCCGATGGACCACCGGATGTTCTCCCGCGTTTCTTGCACACGCGACGCCCTGCTGTCCACCCCGAGGCACCGGAGGGATTTCGCATAGGCCTCGACGAGGATGGTGCCAGAGCCGCAGAATGGGTCGAGGAGAGTCTGCCCCGGCTTCAGACCTGCCAGGTTCACCAGTGTGCGGGCGAGGCGAGGGGAGAGTGAAATATCGGAGTGGGGAGAGGGCTTGTGAGTCCCCCTCAGCCGCATCGCAGCCGAGTCCGGCACCCAGGCGGTGGGACCCAAGGCTATGCCGCCGTGATATGGGAAAGCGACGACGTCGAGGGCCTCCCTGGTCAGGATGCGTTCGGAGAGAAGTTCGTTCCCTTCGGGCCTTAGGAGCCTCACTTTCTTCAGCCCAGCTACCCTGATTTCGTCGAGCATCGACCTGACGAGGTCTTCGTAGTCGTCCTCCCCGATTTCGTATCCGCTGAGGGAGACGTTCGACTTGTCCCCGAGAAAGGGCACAATGAAGGCGGTGAGGCTGGTCATGCTCGCAGAAGGAGAATCAAGCACGGACGTGACAGGGGCGCACTTGTGTGCCCCCGAAAGCTCAGCGACGTATCTCGACGGTAGATGGTCTACATGAAGGACTGAGACCCTCTCGCATGGAGCTTCGGCCTGTGTGACCGTCTTTCCAAGCACCGTGCACGCCTCGAGAACAGACAGCCTGCCGAACGCGAGGACGAGCGATATCTCGTCTGTCTCGAGGACCTGTGGAGGTAGGACGAAGGGCATCTTCGGCTTTCGCCATACCCTAGTAAGACTAGAACTTACTGGTCAGACAACCCGTTCTTCTCTCTCGGCGTCTCTTTTTCGAACCCTGACTAGGGTATGTCGCCGAAGAGGGAGGGCTCGTCCTGTCTTGCGTTCCTCCTTCACCTGCAGATAGAAGTAAATGAACGAATTCGAGCGAATCTGGTTCTCCCTGGATGAAAAGGTGTTCCTGAACATGGCTTTGAGAGGCTACCTCGGCACAGCTGTTCCGGGCATCACGTATAGGAAGAGATGATTGTCTGCGTCCATGGCTATGGGTGTCCAGCCGTTGAAGGTCCACTCGTAGGAGACCACGCGGGCCCCTGGCTTGAGCTCGGCCAACAGCTTCGACTCCAGTTTTCGGTTGGCCCCCTGTGAAAGGAATGTCGTGACGATCGTCGCTTCACCAAGATCGACGTGGAAAAAATTCCCCCAGATTATTCTGGCCTGCCCATCAAGGTGCAAGATCGAAATCATAAGCTGGGAGAAGAGCACCCGGAATGGGTCAGCTTCGACCCCCACTGCCCTGGCGTGGAACCTCCTTGCGGCTTCCACCACGATTCTTCCATCACCTGACCCGAGATCGTAGATGATATCGGAAGGGCCAGCCCCGCTCATCTCAAGCATCTTCCTGACTTTCCTCCGAGACGTAGGCTCCCAGCCTGCGCCGAGGGGTACTGACCAGATCACAAAGATTCCGAAGATTAGGGCAAAAATGATAATCGCCCAGATCCAGATTGACGCCAAGTGCCAGCATACGAACTCGGAGATGTGAGTATGAAAACGATTTCCCGACAGGATACCCTAGAAGGGTGTCCCCCTCTGGAAAGACCGGTTAGTCCTCCGCACGTTCCCCCTCGTCATGGCGAAGGGCATTCTTCAGTACAGGGAGCTGGCCGAATACTGCGACCTCCTCTACCAATGGAAGGGCTATGGGGAGGAGGCCGAGATATTGAAGGGTCTCATTGAGCGATACGAGACCACCGGAGGGAACTCTTTACCCGCAGTTAGATCCAAGCACTAACACGAATAAGGTCTGAGCCTAGGAGTCCTTCAGCCTCTTTGACAGCCGCTGGGCTAATGCGGCATTCTCTCCCGTCTCGTCGTGCCTGAGGTAGACATAGCACTCCTTCGACCCGTCTGAGGATTTGCGGATTTTTTCGGCCCAAGCGTCGATGGCCTTCTCGTCGTAAGAATCCTTCCTCAAACGGAAGTATGCGAGCCCTCCGGTCACCTTGAAGGTTGGCTCAAGGTCCTCGGTGTCGGCTATGCAGAAGCCGGTCTGATGTTCGTCAAGTAGACGGTAGATTGATTCTGTGAACCATGACGGATGCCTGAACTCGAAGACCTTTGGTCCAATGTTGCCGGTCTCGGTCAGGAAACTCCGGAGAAGGTCTTGGTTGAGCTTCGAGAATGGCGGGAGCTGGAACAGAACTGGACCAAGGCGAGGGCCCAGGCCCTCAATGGTCGCGAAGAGCTTTGTGCTCGCTTCCGATGCGCCTTTGCCGAGTTTCAAAATGTGTGTAATCAACCGGGGAGCCTTGAACGCGAACCTGAATTCCTCTGCTGTCTTAGCCGACCAGCTCTTGACCATGGCCGCGCTTGGAGCGGCGTAGAACGAACTGTTGATTTCCACGCTCCCTAGGTGTCTAGAATAGTAACCCAGGAACTCGTCATTCTTCAGTCCCTCCGGGTAAAACCTCCCAATCCAGCTGGAGTAGCTGAATCCTGAGACCCCTATGAACACTTTCACGGAGGAACCGTTTCGAGCCATCGGAAAAGTGTTCTCGCTTCAGCAACGTTAATTATCACGAGACGTCTCGTAGAGAAAGAATGCCGAAGAAGGACATCTTCTCTGCTGTGGAGAAGCAGGCTGAGAGCGCTGCTGTCTCCCGCGCTTCGTGGCGCGGAGTGCTGAGCCTGAACATACCCACCCTCGGGCTTGGGGCTGTTGAGTACCACTTGAGAGGGGCGAAGGCTCACGGTGATCTCCAGCCAGTGAAGGTTGTCAAGCTGGATAAGAAGAGCGGGAAGGAGGTTGTGAGCAGAGAAGTGCCGAGAATCTACCGCTATAGGGAAGGGCCGAACGGGGAGCGATTGGATGTTCAGGAGGTTTCCCCCGAGGAGGTGAAGAAGTTCGTTAGATTCAAGGGGGATTTCCCGATTACCGTCAGGACCGAAAAGAGGTACTTCCTAAAGTACGAACTAGAGTTTGAAGGAAAATGGATCGAAATCCCACTCGACCAGACGGTGGATAAGCAGGAGGGGGAGGAGGTGGAGCCTTTCGAACGGACCACGAAAATAGAAGTCGACCGCGATGGCTTCGTCCCCATTGAAAGGGTGTCAGAGTACAAATTCAAGGAAGTCTATCAGCTCGCTCCTGACACGGACAAGAAGGTGGGAGAGACGAACTCCAGGGTCACGCAGCTCGCGAGATACCTCATCGAGAAGGACATGGCCCTCGTGGCGTTCTTCTCCTGGGGGAGGGGGTACAACTTCTACACTTGTGTAATCTATCCCTACGAAAGGAAGGACGGCCGGCTCTGGCTGCTCATGGGGCTAAGCGAAGGAATCCTCAAACTCGATGACGCCTGGGCCCTGGTGGAGGAGAAAGGGGCGTCAAGGCTTCCAGCTGTGCCCGTGGCTCGTAAGAAGCCCAAGGTAACCCTCTCGAAATAGATTGAGCGAAGAGCTCCCGACATACGTCCAGGAGAACTATTCCAAGGCGGTCAAGCTCGAGCTTGGCAAATGGTTGACGAAGAACCCTCTTCCAAGCTTTGTTGAGACGAAGTACGACGGTATCCGCGTGTTCCTCTTCAAGAGCGGGGATAAGCTCGTCATCTCAAGCAAGCATGGAGGAATCTATACTCCGAAGAGCACCCCTCAGGTTTTCTCAAGGGTGCCCGAGTTCCTCCACGCGCCGAACCGGATGATTCTGGACGGAGAATATGTTGCCAGGGAGGCGAAGGGGTTATTCCTTTTCGACGTTCTCCAAGTCGACAACCGCGACATGCGATCCAAACCTCTGACAGAGAGGAAGAAAGTGCTGCATGAGATTCTAAAGGGGTCAGGGCTCGAGGTGGAATATACCCTTGCGAGGGCCTCGGAGAAAATCATAGAGCTTCGAGATGAGGCGGTGAAGGACGGCCGGGAAGGGGTTATGGTGAAGAACCCCCAATCGAGCTACGGCCAGGCGGCCTCCTGGCTAAAGCTGAAGAAGTTCGATACACTGGACGTCTTCGTCACTGGAATTGTGGAGACCAAGGAGATGAGGAGCACTGGGATCCCTAGATCTTGGTCCGTCGGTGTCTACGATGACAATGGGCAGGTAGTGGAGCTTGGGAATGTGGGGTCAATGGTTGAGCGTGTGGATCCGCGTAAGGTGAAGAAGGGGACGGTAATCGAGGTGAGATTCCAGGAGGTGACAAGGGACAGGAAACTGAGAGCACCGTTCATTCTCAGGATAAGGCATGATAAGACCCCGGACGAGTGTCTGTCTTCCCAGCTTCCATAGAGGTCCGCGGCTTGTCTTTCAAGAAGGACGTCAGATTGGAGAACGCCCGGGAGATTGCGTTGGACTTCCTCTCCAAGACCAAGGACCTGTACAAGAGGCACCTTCTCGCGGGAAGTGTCAGGAGAAAGAAGCCTATCGTTCATGACATCGATTTCGCAGTAGTCCCGAAGGGGAAGGGCTTCGGGCCGTGGAAGGACAGGGTCATCAAAAGAGTAACAGAAATTGGCGGGAGGGTAACTTCGTTCGGGGATACGATTTCGAACTTCATCTACAGAGGGATCCAGATCAACTTGTTCATCTGCCAGAATGAGGATGCCTGGGGAGTGACCCAGATGTGGGCTACCGGGCCAAAGGGGCACACCATTGGGATGACCATCAAAGCGAGAGATAGGGGCTTAATCATAAATTCGAGAGGGCTTTGGACGCGCGAAGAGCCTCCGAGGCTGATCAAGACGAAGACGGAGAAGGACGTCGGTATGTTACTCGGGTGGAAGTACAAGCCCCCCGAGGAAAGAGGGATAGGAGAAAAGAGAGAGAAGCCCTTCGAGTTGTAGTCTTCAGAGCCTAATGGTGCTCAGGATGCGCCTTGATTCAAGCCCTTTCTTCCTTGGTAGGGGGTTACCACTTCACGGTCTAACAAAAAGAGACTCCATGAAACTTAATTAGGGATGTTCAGGGCGCTTTTTTTGAGGGTGTTTCAAGGTGCATGGCTCGAATTATCGCGAAACAATGGGGATGTTCTATAACAAGAAATTCGCCCCCGGCGCACCCAACCCCAAGGTTGCCCGTTTCACCACGGGGAAGTACAGGGACGACTACGATTACATGTTCAAGCTGATCTCAGAGGGAAGGGTCCAAATCAGGCACAACGCGCTGGAGGCAGCGAGAGTGGCCGCCAGCAAGAAAGTCACATTGATTGGTGAGGAGAACTTCTACCTGAAGGTGGTGACCTACCCGCACTTGGTCCTCAGGGAGAACAAGATGATAGCCACAGCGGGAGCTGACAGGCTCCAGGAAGGCATGAGGAAGGCGTTCGGGAAGCCAATTGGCCTAGCCGCCCGAGTAGAAATAGGAAGCACAGTCCTCGAGCTAAGCCTGAAGGCGGAGAACTTCGAGAAAGGGAAGGAAGCTATGAAGGCCGCAGCGACAAAGCTGCCCATGAAGACTAGGGTCGAAATCGTCAAGCTGGAACACGCAGTTGCGCCCGCCGCCCAAACGAGCGCATAGAGACGGACGCAACAAGTTTCATGTAACGTGATACCAGAGAGCCTCCCCAATTGGTGGAATCGTCTCCTCCACCAGAAGTATATATCGGGCCCACGCAGGCCGAGCCAGAGAACCGAGGTATTCGGAGGTTAGTTTTATGACCGTCAGAATTGACGAGAAGAAGGTCTTCGACATAATCGAAGCCAAGAAACCCAGGGTGGTCCTCGTGAACGCACCGGGAGGGCTGCTCAGGCAGACCAAAGAGCTCATGGAGAGGGTGAAGAAGAAGTACGGCGTCACCAGCATCCTCTCGGGGGACAGCTGCTTTGGCATATGCGACACGATCGACGATGATGTCGAGAAGCTCCAGGCCGACCTAGCGTTACACATAGGACACAACGCGGCCGTGAACGAGGTTGGGGACTACACCTACCTAGTGGATGCCACGGATGATGTGGAATTCGGGGAAGTGGTCGACACAGCAGCCAAGGTCCTGGCCCCATACGGGCGCATAGGGCTCGCCACCTTCAGCCAGCACCTCCAGCAGCTCAAGCCGGTCAAGGAGAGGCTGGAGTCGAAGGGGTTCCAGGTGTCGGTTGGGAGGGGGAACAACCTGATGCTTGAAGGACAGGTATTCGGCTGCGACTTTTCGACGTCCTATCCGATTCGGGAACAGGTAGACGCCTTCGCTTTCCTCGGTGAGAGCGAATTCCATGCCGTCGGACTCGCCCTAGCCACGGGGAAGCCGACTTTCATGCTCGATCCGTATATGAATGAGGTGACCGACATGCAACAGGCGGCCGAAGAGAGGAAGAAGAGGGCGGTCCTCGCAGTTTACAAGGCCCTGGACGCCCGAGTGTTCGGCGTTATTACATGCTTGAAGGAGGGGCAGAAGATGGTCGGAAGGAGCAGGTGGATTACGAACCGGCTAGAAATGAGCGGGAGGAAGGTGATTCAGCTGGCGATGCGGGACGTGACAGCGGAACGCCTTGCCCCCCATAGAGAAATTGAGGCCTTTATACAAACGGCCTGCCCGAGGATATCGGTCGATGGATTCACCTTCGACAGGCCCGTTCTTTCAATTCCTCAGGCAGACGCTTTAGTGGCGCTTATTGAGGGGAGGGAGGCGGGGGAGTTCCTCGAGAGGCCGAAGTGGATTGAGCTCACGGTGGGTCTGACCAAGAGATGAAAGAAGTCAAAACGAAAGCCGCGGACGCACTGCCTGGGGACAAGCTTGCTGTATCAGAGGAGTTCCTGCCAGGCCCGAATACATATGACGACTCTGGGCTCATTAGGGCTCTCAGAGCCGGCTCCGTTTTCAAGGATGCCAAGAGCATGGAGATATCGGTCAAACCCGCAGCAGGGCCTGAAATAATCAAGGTAGATGATTGGGTGACCGGGCAGGTGGAGGCGGTTCAGGCAAACTCGGCCAACGTCCACATCTACTTCCTTAACGGAAAGCCGACCTACAAGGACTTTTCAGGGATGCTCACACTCAGGGGACTGTCCGGAGGCGGTCGCGGCACCCGGCGGACGACCCCCGTCAAGACCGGTGACATCGTGAGGTGTAGAGTCTTCAGCCTCGTCAACGGGATGATCCATCTGACAATTGACGAGCCAGACATGGGAGTCGTCTATGCCCTCTGCGGCAGCTGCGGCAAACCCCTCTTGAGAGGGAGCGCCACCCGCGCAAAGTGCGACGAGTGCGGGAACGTGGAAGAAAGGAAGCTTGCCAACGACTTCGGAACGACCCCCATCGAGCCCTGACAGCTGGATAAAACGCCAGACATGAGACGGGCCCTTCCGTACATTTATAATGAAGAATCCGAGGGGCCGTCAGGCAAATTGCAGGTCCAGACAACCACCGAGGACGAAAAGGGCCTGACGGTCGAGATCACAGGTGAAGACTACTCGCTGGCCGAGATAGTCCACCACGAGCTCCTCGAGGAGAAGAGCGTCACCTTCGCAGGCGTGCTCCCTCCACACCCTTTAATCAAGAAGCTGGTTCTGAAGGTGAGGGCCCAGCGCATCAAGCCTGAGAAGGCATTTTCCAATAGCGTGGAGCGAGCCATGGAGACCACCCAAGAGCTACTCGACGGTGTCAAGAAAGCCCTGGGCGGTGGGTCCGCCTGACGCTAAAGTTCTGCCCGAAGTGCGGTACGCGTCTTAAGCTCAAGCAGGTTAAGGGAGCAAAGGAAGTCACAATCACCTTGGTCTGCGACAACTGCGGATATAGCAGCAAGCCTCCGACTCAGACAGTGAAGCAGTCGACCGAGGAGGAGCTCTCCAACACTCCTCAAATCAAAGTCGTAGGAGACAAGGAAGCGAAGCTCAACTCCCTCCCGACCACTAAAATCGAGTGTCCGAAGTGCGGTCATAACGAGGCCTTTTGGTGGTTCCTGCAAACCAGAAGCGGAGATGAACCGCCGACGCAGTTCTACAGGTGCGCCAAATGCAACCACACATGGCGCAGCTATAGCTGACCGCGAGAAGTCTCTTCGCCGAACTCTTCGAGGAACCCCTTCATCTTCCAGAAGGTGTCGAGGAACTCCAAGCCTCTGGGGGTGATTCTGTATGACATCCCTTCGTCGTCCTCTGACCTGGTGGCCAGCCCGTAGGAGCATAGCCTGTTTACAAGGAGCTTCAGCCTGTCTACCGGGACCCCGACCCCGTAGGAGAGCTTCGTTATCCGAGCGCCCTCGGGGTAGTGCGTGATAACTTCCAAGATTTCGGCGTATAGGTCCGCCTTCGACCTTTTGGAGCTTTTACTTTTCACATGAGTGTCCTCCACTCACTATTGATTCCCTAGAGAGGAGCGTCGGGGAGCGTGGCCACCTTTTTCGCGGGGCCCTCTAGGTGGACGCCAGGTGGGACATCTGCTTCGTCGGTGTAACTCACTTCGTCCGCCATGCTGCCCCCTTGCATCTTTACAACTTGGGCGAAGATCCTCTTGGCTCTCGAATACCTGTCAATCGTGACCTCCTTGCCGTAGACATCGTCGACCCTGGTTGGACGTCCTACCGAGCGCCAGGTGGTTGCGTGGGCCCAGAAACCACCGAGGTCGAGCCCTTTGCCGATTTCGACAGTCTCTCCGATGATCGGTCCGTTGACCCGCGAGCCGGTTCCAATCTGAACCGATTTGGCTTTTAGTCCCCTTGCGGTCCGCACCTCCCCTGCCACTTCGGCGTGAGAGCGTGAGACGATGCTGTCAGAGACGAGCCTACCACCGACAGCCAAGGCGCCACATTCCGTCTTCCCTCTTGCCTCCGCAGAGCCGAAGATCTCCGCCTTCTCAGAAATCGCCAGGGACCCGTCGACGAAGAGCTTCCCGTTCACCTTGATGCTTTCGACCGAGCAGTCGCCATTCACAACCGCTACTCCGTTCACCTCCATTACCTTGCATGATGCGTCCCCTTCGAACTTGACTTTGCCCAAGGCAGTGAGCCGATCGCCCGTGCTCCCTGCCGGGAGTTTCATCTCCCCGAACACGTTGATGCTTCCGAAGGCCAGTTTTTCCTTTGTCTCGAAGTGACCCCTCACCTTAATCTCCCCCCGTATGGTGCCCCCTCCTATCTCCGCGTGACCTCCCCCGCGGAGGTTGGCTATGTCGACCTGGCCGTGGACCCTCATGTGGCCGCCGACGTCGACGTCATCCGACTTCAGATTCCCCCTCATTGTCAGATGACCGCCTACGCGAACCATCTTGGAAGTCACCGACCTGCACTCCAAGTGGCCCCCTATGTCGAGGCGTTCGGCTGTGACATCCCCTTCTATCTCCACCGAGGCATCAAGCTCGGCGTCCCCTTTGACCTCAAGGTCGCCTCTGACGATGACGTCTCCCGCTGGACCGAAACCCTTCCCTTCTACTTTCATCGACTTGCATTCGAAGTCGCAGGCTATGGTGACCGGACACTCGAAATATGCGCCGTTGGCGACGACGACTTTCCCATCCGACTCCGCTCTGATGGTGGCGTTGCGCCCGACCCTGAGCCCTCCGTCGACCCTGCCCAACCTGGCGATGGTACCCGGTTTAATCGTAATATCGCCCATCTGTCTCAGCAACTCCTCGGCGCGTTTAACGCTAGGCCATGTTTAGGTGTCATCATTCCACCCTCAGGCCGTGATTTGAAGCGAAGACTCCTAGAATCGTGCAGATAACCGCGAAGACACCAAGGTAGGTGAAGTCAGAGGCGACCGTAGTGAGGGTTGTCCCGCTAATCGAACCTTGGATTATGAGGTAGCGGATGATGTCTGCTGCTTTCGAAATCGGATTGACCCCCGCGACTTCGCTCAGCCACGCCGGCATCGACGCAGCAGGTAGCAGGGCGCTGCTCGCGAAGAGCAGTGGAAGGCCCAAGGTGCTACCGATGGCGGCAAGCGTCTCGAATCTCTTTGCCCTTACCGAGATGATCATGAATAGCCACAGGAACCCGACGGAAAGCAACGTCAGAGCACCAAAGATGCCCAAGAGGTCGACCACATCAAAGCTGTTCGCGAAGACCAACCCTCCGGGCAGAACTAGCGCTACCACCAGGAGTATCCCCGAGAGTAGGACCCCCTTTAGGATGCTGGAGAGGAGCAAGGAAAAGGTAATGGCAGTCCTAGAGATTGGCGCAACAAGCAGTTTGTTCAGGTAGCCCAGGGACCTGTCGGTTACAAGTGGGCCACCTGCCCACATAGCCCAAGTCACGACCAAGAAGCAGAGCATTCCTGCGGTCAAGAATGTAATGTAGTTGGGGGCGCCACCGAAGGTTGACTGGAGGATCTGTTTCTGTATAGCGACGCTGCCGGGGAAGGAAGGTATCATGCTCGTGGGATTGAAGGCGTTGCCGAACAGCACGAGCCAGAGGACGGGCTGGACGAGTGAAGCGAATAGCCAAGCAGGGGACCTGAACCACTTCTTCAGGTCGCGAACCATCAGTTCCTTGGTCTCTGACATCAACTTCGTGCCCGCTCCGCTCTTGCCCTGGCAACCACGGCGTCGCCGTTGTCGACCACTTCGTCCCTGATTGATCTCCCAGTCACGTTCAGGAACACCTGATCCAAGCTAGATTTGGTGATTCGTGAATCTATGACTTTGAGGCCTAGCCCCCACAGCCCTACTGATATCTCCTGCAGGGACCTCCCTGTGTTTACCAACTTCAGGGAGTACACGTTACCGCTTCTGCTGACCTCGCTCACACCTTCCATGGACGAGAGCTCGGTCGAAACGTCCGGCCCATCTGGCAGCTCTACCTCCAGCACGTCGCCCCCCAAGCTCGCTTTCAGAGCCGAAGGCGAGTCGAGGGCCTTGATCTGCCCGTGATCTATGATGGCGACCCTTCCGCACAAAGAATCCGCCTCCTCGAGATAGTGGGTGGTAAGGAAGATGGTCGTGTCCTCGTCCGCGTTGATGCCCCTGATGTATTCCCACATTGCAGTCCGCGTCTGAACGTCGAGACCGAGAGTCGGTTCGTCAAGGAATAGCACCTTCGGCTTGTGAATCAGCCCTGCTATGAGTTCCAGCCGCTTCTTCATCCCCCCGGAGTACGTCCGGGCGAGCCTGCCTGCGGCATCCTTCAGCCCCACCATGCCGAGTAGGACGTCTGCTCTGTTCTTTGCGACCTCGTCAGGGACTTTGTAGAGCCTCGCGCTGAGCATGAGGTTCTCCATGCCAGTGAGGTCGCCGTCGGCTGCAGCGTCCTGTGGGACGAGTCCTATGCTCGCCCTGACTTCGGCTTCGTTTGATTTCACGTCGTATCCTGCGACTGTGCAGGAGCCTTCGGTGATGGACGCTAGGGTGGTGAGCATCTTGATGGTGGTAGTCTTGCCTGCGCCGTTGGGGCCCAAGAACCCGAATATCTCTCCCGAACCAACGGTGAAAGAGACTCCGTCGACAGCTCTGGTTGACGGCGGGTAGACCTTCGTTAGGCCCCGGGCCTCGATGGCGTTCATCTCTTGTCAGCAGGGGTGGCGAACCCTGCGTCAGGATAAATAGCCAGTGCACTTCAAGTGGTCACTGATTGTTAGTCTGACCGCAGACATCAGACGTCGTCTCTGGTGTAGACTTCCACAGCTTCGCCCCCTGCAATCAAGATGTCGGCGCTTGCGGCAGGGATTGAGGCTACATCGTCTGCTTCGTAGGGCCCGTAACGTCTCATGTCCAGCCCCACGAGCTCGTTGATGTGTTTGACGAACCTAACGGTGATGTTCCTCTGAGACTCGCTGAGATGGGCAAACTCGACGAACGAGGGCTGGCCGGAGGCGACCGCGTCGACGAGTGTCTGGAAGCGCCTCTGGAACTTCTGCTCGGCAGAGCAGACATACCTTTCCTCGGGCAGGAGCTGCAGGAGGGCGTTCTGCAGCATGGCCTTCCTTGTCCTGAGCCGAAGAAGTTGCCTCACCATTGATTCAATCATCCTCAACTGGGTGGCGATTAGGTGGACAGACACCTCCGAGGCGCCGGAGCTCGCCGCCCTCTTCAGTTTCTGGCTGTAGGCTGAGAGGCTCGAGTAGAAGTCGGTAGGGAGAGGGAGGAGGAAATCTGACGCGGACTCGGAATCGAACCTCCTCTTCAAGTATTCAAGGGTGTTTTCGCCCATTTACACTGCGACCTCCCCGAGGCCCCGGGTTAATATCGAGACCGCCGCGTAGGAGGGTAGCTCGACCGTCTCCGGCTTGGGGAAGGGGCCGAAGTCCTTGTGCTTCATCCTGAACTTGGGGTAAAACTCTACCTTGACCCTGACCGGCCTGTCGCTTAGTACCACAGGATCTTCCTGCGGGTCGAAGATCTCTGCTGACTCGATTCTCTTCTTTAGCATCCCAGTTTCTCCGTGAAGGGTTCCACATAGTCTGAAAACGCGGTGGATGTCAGTCGTTACTGAGGAGTCAACCATCGCACGCTGTGACGATATTGCCTCAGACACGAGCTTCTGGAGAGTGCCGGCGTAATCCTGTCTTCGTTCGTCCACGTATCCAGTGATTCTCCTTGTCCACCCACCCCCCTGCGGTCCAGTTGGGGGCCTGCGCCTGAGGGACGACGCCAGCGTCTGGTTCGGAGGAAGACCTGACCCGCGTACATACTCGGCAATTTCCCCTCTAGCGGCCTGATCAAGCAGCTCGAACCTTTTGTCGAAAACGTGGAGATGGTAGCCTCTGTTGCCAGAGAAATAGAGCCGGATCAATTCGCGTTCTACCCCGAAGTCGTTCACGAGGAAGCCGATGACACGCATGGCATGATCCTTGGCAGCGTCCAGACACATCTCGCACTTGCCATGGAACTCCGCCACTGGGCCTCCGCACTTCGTGCACTTCTCGGGATGGGGGAGCTTCCCCGACGCGTGGCATTTCTCGCAGTACCAGAGGTCATGACCTCTCTTGCAGGCAGTTGGGATGTCGGTCGCGTCTATGTCGAAGATCAGCTCGGCGCCCAGCCACCCCTTCTCTTCGATTGGCCTGGCGGGATATTCATATCGAGCGTTCGAGCAGTAGACCGACGACGGGGACTGTTTCAGAATCTCTGCCAGTGCCTCGCCCTGGGTCCTGAAGGAGAGGTGCCTGATCATACCTCCGCCGAAGGGGATGTAGCCGAACTCCCTGGCTTCGGGGTCGTCAGGCACCTCTATCTCATCAGCTCCATGGAAATAGAACTCGCGATAGGCGGATCTGAGCCATGCTTTTGTGCCGTCGTTCATTTTCGCCCGGTTCCTTAACCGCGTGCAGATAAGGCATCCGCCCCTCCTTGGTCGTTAAGAAGAGCCGGCGGCTGTGGTGGGGTTTGAGGGTCCCACTAGAAGCCTATCTCTCGATGAAAGGCGCCAGGGTCTACTCGCTGGTGGTCGGAGTCCCCTTCTCCCCCTTGGACATCGACCTAGGCCACCTCGCCAGAGGTGAGTGGAACGCGCTTGCCGACAGGTTCCGCATCTGGTTCCTTCCCAAAGATGGGAGTGGCAGTCAACCCACATGCTATTTGATGGTCCGCAAATTCGATCCGCAGGTTGGGGTACTGCTGTACGGGCACATAGTGATCAACACCGATGAGAATCAGGGCGCTGAGAATCCACAAAGCTTCACGGTCGGCATCATGAGCAACGATGAGGTCCGGGCGCGGTTCATGCTCAACTCGATGCTCGATATCCCCCCTTCCTTTCATAGGAGGAGCGAGGTCAGGCTCGTAGAACGAAGATGGCGGAGTGACCCTGACGCTGTAATGAGGTTCCAGGCGAACATTCATTCCGCCATTACCCAGATGGCTCCGAATCCGAGCGGGAAGGTCTACAAGTTGAAGTTCGAACCTCCTCCCGGAATGATGGGGGAGCTCAAACGCGGTATGGGCGCCTGGTGGTAGGGGCAGTTTCGGGGACAGCCACAAGAGCCCACCTCTTCCCAGCCAAGGCTTATTATCCGACCCCGAAAAGGCGGCGTGAGGGCCGTTTCGATTGTTTCTGGCCAAAACTGCAAGTTCGTCTGAGTGGAAAGCTGTAGCAGCGGCAGTCAAGACGCTCGTCGAGGAGGCGACCTTCGAAGCGAACAGCGAGAGTCTGACATTCAGGGCGATGGACCCGTCTCATGTGGCTCTCGTTGACTTGGCCATGCCGAACTCGAGCTTTGCCTCGTTCGAGTGCGACAAGCCGTTCAAGTTCAGCGTGCGGGTGGAGGATCTGGTGAAGCTCATCGGAAGATCAGACTCCAAGGACAGCGTGGAAATCTCGAGCACCGAGGAAGATGCGATCGCCGTCAAGCTGAGCGATGGTTACAAGCGAGAGTTCACAATACACCTGATTGAAAGCACGGCGGGGTCGGCTCCGCTCCCTAAGCTCGAATTCGATACCAAGGCCTCGCTGACCAAGACCATCTTGGAGAAGGTTCTGGGAGACATCTCCGTCGTATCGGATCAGGTTACGATTCAGGCGTCCAAGGATAAGCTGACATTCTCTGGGAAGTCGGACGTGGGAAAGGCCGAAATTAGCTTGGCGGCCAATGACGCCGACGTGCTAGAGCTGAAGGTAGGCGCTGATAGCAAAGCGACTTACTCCATCGATTACATCTCAGGAATCCTGAAAGCGCTGGGAGGGGTCACTGACACAGTCCTGTTGGAGTTCAGCACCAAGAAGCCAATCCGTCTGGAAATGAAGCTGAACGACCAAGGAGCGAAGCTCTGGTACTTCTTGGCACCTCGTGTCAGCGAGTAGGTTTACGGCACCAGTACGGCGCGTCCCTTTATTTCTCCCCTTTCAAGTTTGGTCAAGACCTCGTTAGCTTCTTCGAGCCGATAGCACCCCGAAACCAGTGGCATAACTACTTCATTCTTCACCATCTCGATAAGATCGGCAAGTTCGGCGAGCGTCCCCGTGAAGTTTCCTATGATTTGCGTCCCGTAAAGCGGGAGTATCGGCAAGGGGACCTGCGCCGCCCCTCCGAGCAGCCCTACAAGGACCAGCCGGCCCTCGTGACCCAGCAGCCGGAGACCGAGCGAAGTGGTCGAAGGCTTGCCCACGAAGTCGACGACAGCGTCCGCCCCCTTTCCCTGATTCAGATCTCTGACCTTTGCGAGCAGTGCCTTTGAATCAGCGTTGAGCGTGTTGAAGGTCCAATCAGCCCCCAGGCTCGAAGCCAGTTGGAGCTTGGAATCGTCGATGTCAGCCACGGCGATCCTTGCCCTAGTCGTCTTCTTCGCTATCTGAACGGCCGTCAATCCGAGTCCCCCGGCGCCGACTATCAGGAGTAGGTCATCCGGCTCGAGACGGCACTTCTTGATTGCGCTGAACGCTGTCAGCCCTGAACAGGACAGCGTTGCTGCATGGGGAAGGTCCATCACTTCGGCATGGAGTAGGTAGCGGGCCTGCGGGACAAGCGTATATTCGGCGTACCCGCCGTCCTTCTGGAAGCCAAGAAATTTGGGGCTCCCTTCGCATAGGTTCTCTCTTCCTGAGCGGCACTTCCTGCAGGCGCCGCAGCCAATCCAGGGATAGACAACCACTTGGTCTCCTTCGTGGAATCCGGAAGAGTCTGACCCGTTCCCAAGCGCCGCGACTTCACCAGCTATCTCGTGCCCGGGCGTGAGGGGAAGAAGTGTCCCGCCGCCTATGGCAGGAAGCCGCTTCCCTTCTCCCAACTCGTACCCCCCCGAGACAAGGTGAATGTCCGTGTGGCAGACCCCCGCTGCCTTCACCTTGATTAGGACCGATCCAGGAACAGGCGAAGGGGTCTCGACTGACATCTCTTCGAGCGGTTGCCCACCGGCCACCAGCCTCATGGCCCTCATCACCCTTCGCCCCGCAAGTGCTCCCTGCGCCCACTCCCTTAACCAGTACGTTCGACTCGAACTGGTCCTAGTGATTTGGAAATCTGGAATCCGTAAATATCTCAGAAGGAAATCAAATTTCGTTGCAGGCGTGAAGGAAGAACGTAGAGTTCTGGTGTGTCTTCTCCTGCTGCCCCTCCTGATTCAATGGTCCGCATCAGTAGCTAGGGGACCTAATTCGACTTCGCCGTCTTCGCAGATCCCGTTCGTATTGCCCCCGGGTTACTTCACGTACTTCCCTGTCGACGCGTTTGCGAATGCGACCATCGTCCATTACTCTCTAACAAGCAACACGAGTGTCTCGACGGCGTTCATGACGTCGAGTGAGTTCCAGGATTTCAATAGCAGCGATGGATTGTTGTCCAACTCGATAACCTATCAGAACGGGACCGAAAGCGATCGGACTCTGCGTGTGACGGTCGGCTCCTATGATGTCCTCGTATATGCGTATGGCGGGACCGCAAACGCGAGCCTCGATTTGACGGTCTTCCCAAACAACCCTCTCAGCTTCGGCCCTCCCACACCCCCAGAGCCGTCTGGAATTGCCTCCTATGGTATCACTAACCAGTCCGGCACAGACACAGCCTACACAATCGCCTCCACGGATGTTATCGGAGTGGCTTCAATCTCCTCAATCAATGCGTATAACTCCACAGCAGAGTCGGTAGGGGAGAACCCGTCGGGTGCCACGCTCCAGCTCAACTCCGTGCTCGTGGTCGATGAAAAAGGAGGGGAGACCCAGGCCTACTGGTGCCAGAACACTCCTGATTTCGTGACGTCGGCCTCGCAGGTGGCTCTCGCTGACAACGTCTGGAACTACAGCGTCAGCGGATTTCTTTCCAACGAATCGATTACGTCAGAGGGAGGAGGCGGTTACGTCTCTACCTTCCAGCAGAACGGTAGTACCGAATACTATTATGCCTACGAAGAGAGCAACTCCTCCTACTCGCTCCCGCTTGGTTTGGTGCTACTGATCAATGCCACCACACAACCCGGGACGGGAGTCTTGGTCCAGTTTGGTGCGTGGTTGACTGGAGGCACTCTGGGGGTCGGCACTGGGACTGACTGGTTCGACAACGTCACCATCCACGACCCCACCGCCAGTGGCGCCACGTTCTTCACAGCAGGAAATTACACCACGCCCCTCGGCACGTTCTATGACACCGAGTTGGTCTTCGCAGGCGAGGGCGGCGGAGAGGCGACCAGCTTCACGCAGCTCGGGGCCGATCTCGGTCTATTTTACGCCAACAGCACCAGCAACAGTTTGAACGCGTTCCCGTCCTACTTCAGCTTCGGTCTGGACACTGCCGAGGCGGCCGACAACGTGGTGGTGAGATATCTGGGGAACGGAACCGCGAGGGTTTCCATAGGTACGCCGAACTATGACTATCTCGGCGCAGCTTCGGGGTATTTCGACCTCGCATCCGTGGAAAGCTCCCTTGGAATCACTGGTTATTCGACGAACTCCAGCTCGTCGTCCTCGACCACGGAAGGGACCACCATCACCTCTTCCTCAACCAGCACCGGAAGCGCGATTCCTGTATTCCCCTACCAAGTAGCGGTGGTAGCCGTTTTCATCGCCTTGATCTTGCTCTCCTACTCGTTGGTAAGAAGGCACTCGCGTGCGAACGGTACCCCTCCTTAACCGGCCGGTTGGAAACCGTTGAAACGGACGCCTGAATTGATCCAAAGGGGAGATGACGCGCTCCTTGTAAGAGGGAATCCCCGAAACAAAGCTGAGGGTCAGACTTTTAAGGGGAGTTCAAAAGCGGAGGAAAACCTCGGCTGAGAGAAATGAAGTTTCCGAAAGAAATCAGGAGGAACTGCCCTTACTGCAACAAGCATACAGTGCATTCCGTAGCCCTTTACAAGAGAGGAAAGGAGCGTGCAGGCTCCTGGGGCGCCAGAAGGCAGGCCGGCAGAAAGCGCGGTTACGGAGGGCAGAAGTTCCCCGAACTGATTCGCACTGCCAAGACCACCAAGAAGGCGACCTTGAGGTTAAAGTGCAAGGAATGCAACCGTGAGATGATGACATATGGTATTCGGTTGAGGAAAGCGGAGATTGCGGCATGAAGCGCGAGCGCGAGCCCATTCCGAAGACCAGAAGTACGTTCATTCTCGTCAAGTGCCCTGACTGTGGGGAAGAGAGGATCCTCTTCTCCAATTCCGCTAAGGACATCGGGTGCAGAGGATGCGGCCGGAAGCTCGCTGAGAGCAGAGGTGGCAAGTCAGTGGTCCTCGCCACCTTCGTGAAGCGTCTAGGCTAAACGCCAAATACCACTCATGAATGGTGCATCCAAGATGAGCATAGAGAGGCCGCTCCCTGAATCAGGAGAAGTGGTGGTGTGCACTGTGAGAGAAATCACCTCCCATGGCATCTATGTCAACCTTGACCAGTACGACGGAACCAACGGCTTCCTCCATGTGTCAGAGATTTCCACAGGGTGGGTAAGGAATATCGATAGGGTGGCCAAGGTGTCACAAAAACTCATTCTGAAGGTAATTAGGATCAACAAGACAAGGAGAGAAATTGACCTCTCGCTCAGGCAGGTGACCAACGAAGAACGCCGGGCCAAGGTGATCGAGTGGAAGCGGGAGGAGAGGGCTGTGGCCATCATTGAGGCCGTGAAGAAGAAGCTGGGCTTTGACGATGTCCACGAGAAGGAATTAGGTCGGAGGCTCGAGGACGAGTTCGGCAGCCTCTATGCCGCCCTGGATACGGCCGCCCGAAAGGGAGAGAGGGCCCTGGCGCCCCTGGCCCTCCCGGAGAAGGAGGCGAACGCCATAGCTGAGATCGCGTCTGAGAAGATTGTCCCTCCGAGGTACGAGGTAGGTGCGCTAGTGGAGGTATCGTCTAGGTCTCCTGAAGGGATTGAACATGTCAAAAAGACACTAATCGCAGCCGCCAGCGCTCCGTCCGCCGAAGTCCACATCACCTATGCCGGTGCCCCTCGCTATAGGGTGAGAATCACCGCTGACGACTATAAGCAGGCGGAGAAGGCGCTTGACGGAGTCCTAGAGAAAATCAAGGATGGCGTAGGCAAGCATGACGCCTTCAGTTTCAAGCGGGAGATATCGAGAAAGTACGGCGGCTCCTCGTGAAGAGTCTCATGCTGAAGTGCACCCTGTGTGGCAGGTATACCCTGTCAGAGACCTGCCCGAGCTGTGGGGGGAAAGCGGTTACGGTCCATCCGGCAAGGTACTCGCCTGACGATAGGTATGCCAGGTACCGAAACCCGATGGCCTACATGAGCGAATCTCAGTAGAGTACCTGATAGAGAAGTATGGCGTTGAAGCACTGAAGCTGGGAGTCGCCTGGGCAGGGGGAATTGCCGGCCTCTGCGGCAGCAATGCTAGGCGAGACGTAAGCTAGCCTAAACAGACTCGTGCTGTTCGGTCCGTAGATGTAACTGCTCGGATAGGTGAACGCCTCTATTGGCGGGGCCCCGTTGGAGCCATAGGTGTATGTCGTTGCGAATTGTATCGAAGTCTGCCCATTCGACGTGGAGGAGTACAGGTACCCAGCTAGCTGGAACGGCAGGAGCTGGCCGAAGAGACTATTCGTCATGGCATAGGGAGTGAGGTTGAAGTCGTCCACTCCCTCACAGGGCTGGCCTGCGGACGTCAGTTCGTTGGGGCTGGTACCTGAGCATTCAAGATACTTCGACTCTGTGAAGTTCCCGATGCGGATGAACCACTGCTTCTTGCTCTCGTCCCCTCCACCAGCAGTGAAACCCCCTGAACTGGGAACCTGCAGGAGGTAGTAGGGCTGCGACTCTCCTGTGGAGGTGGTAAGCGGGAAGACGCTGCCCGTGATGAATATGGCCACGTAGGCAGGCCTGTAGCAGGAAGTGGAGTTGACGGGCGTGCAGCCTGGGATGTAGGCCATCTCCTTCGCCATCGCGGCCGATTGGGTCGCGTTGGACATGAGCAACTGGGCCACCTGGGCGATCCTAGTGCTGTTCAGCGTCGCGTTGTCGACAACTGTGGTCCTGTTCCCCATCACAGCAAACCAGTAGCCGTAGTCCCACCAGGAGATGATTATGGAGTTGGTGGGCGTATTCTGCCGGACCCATGATAAGGTCTGAATCCAGTCGTTAAACGGCGAGCGAGAGTAAATCGTCGCCCCATTGACTATGCTCACGCCTGAATCGGCCGGGCTGTTGTTGCAGAAGAGCTGGCCAGAATATGTGCATTGGACCGGGTTGGGAATCCAGTAGGACCCGGCGGGGAGGACGATAAGTGCGATCACGGCGATAGAGAAGACGACCTTCATCTCGTTTCGGGAGGTCGGTGCCTGTTTCGCCTTCTTCACCAGTGATGTGGTACTGGGTTTCACAATGGCATAGGCTAGCTCGGCAAATCCGATGCCTCCAAGAACACCCAAGGCTATCGACGAGTAGACCAGAAGACGCGAGAAGGCCGCAGAGAAGTAGAGGCCTGTGAGTCCGAACACGAGCGCGTAGATCATGGAGATTCCCTTGCGCCTGAACGCCACAACGGCCCCGGCCATGCCGAAGCAAAGGACGATTGCATAGGAGGTGAAGTAGTCGGCCCCCGTGGGGACTGACTGCTCTGCTACTGACTGGACGAGGGGGTTGGAAACACGTGCCCAGGGGGCAATAACTGTCAGGTACCTCAAAGTGAGCCCTCCCACTAGGCCGAAGCTGAGAACAGTCAGCCCGCCCAGCGCGAAGCCGAGGAGAAACTTGAACATGGTTGACCTGTAATCCGTGGGCTTGGTCCATGTCTTCGCCCACTGACCCACCAGGGTGAAGAGTGTCCCTCCGATGAGGACCAACCCGACGGGGTTGGTGACTATGGCGACCCCCGGCCTCGGGAATATGGAACTGACGAAGAGCGTCGACGCGGTGAAAGAGATTATCGCAGGCGTGTAACCCGCTAGGTCGAGGTTAAGGAATGGGAGGAGGACGAAGATTAGCCCGAAGGCGGCAGCGAAGTAGTCTCCTCCGCCCCAAGCGGTTTGAGAATAGCCAATTAGAAAGCCCCCCAGCGCGCCCCGGAGAATCCTGCTACGGACTACCCTCTCTTTATCGAAGACGGTCAGCATTAGATAGCTCGCTGTGACGAAGAGCAGAATCGCAAGCGGCTCGGACTTGAACCACCCTAGGTTACCCCTCTCGATGAGCGGTGGGGAGACGGCGAACATCAGGGCGGCGAAGAGCCCGGCGGCGTCTCCAGCTATCTTCTTCACCAAGAAGTAGAACGCAATGGTTGAGAGTGCACCGAGAAATACCGGAAGAATCACGAGCCAGTCGTAGAGGGTGATTTGGACCCCGAAGACGTTGTGGACCAGCAGATAGGACATGGCCCCGAAGATCTGGAGCCCACCCTGGGAAGTCGCCGCAACGTCCCTTCCGACAGGGTACCACGTGGTAATGTCATGCCAGTAGAAGTATCCCTGCATGTTGTGGCAAGCAGTATAGACAGTCGGACCACAGTTTGCCGGATTTGCGAATAGGGCGTTCCAGAGCCCCTGAGACTGGGCGAGATTGACGATGTGCTGGGCCGCATAGTAGTCGTAATAGGGGTCGAACTCGTTCAGAAAGTACCCGTACTTCGCGGCGTATGACCTAATCAGAACAGCGATTGTAAACACTATGGAGAGCACCATTGTCGCCATGAGTGCCCTGCGCGATACCTCGGGTCTGTGTATCCGAGACCTTAGGGTGTCCAGTAGGCCCAATTCTGAATGAGCGAGGTTTCATCGGGCCATTTAAAGCGTGCTTTTCCTAGTTCTTCAGGAGAGTGCTCAAGTGAGCCGCGTACGCCTTGGCGTCGAGAAGCCCTTTTCTCTCGGCGGCTAGGTTCGAGGGCTTTACCTCCACAAGCCACCCCTCCCCGTATGGGGATTTGTTGACGAGCTCTGGATGAGATTCGAGCTCGCTGTTCACCCTAGTCACAGTCCCTGAAAATGGAGAGAAGACTTCGGAGACAGCCTTGATGGACTCCACCGTCCCCATAGTCTTCATCTGCTCAAGCCTGTCGTTCACCTTGGGTGACGTGACGTAGACGATGTCGTTCAGGGTTTTTGCGGCATAGTCTGTGATGCCAATCCTGACTACCCCGCCCTCCTCCTTCGCCCATTCGTGCTCCTTCGTGTACATCAGCTCTTCCGGTATATGGTAGCCCTGGAAATCCATCGGGGAATGGCACCCCCTCGACGGGCTAATTATCCTTCTGTCTTTTCCAGCCGTAGAGCTGTTCGTCGTAGAACGGAGGCTTGGTGACCGTAGCTCCCTGCCGGGTGTCCCTGACATTCACACTGACCTTCGTGCCGAACCCGGAGTTGTTGTAGGTGATGCTGCAGAGGGCGATGCCCTTCTTGGTTACAGGGGAGAAACCGCCACTAGTCACAGTCCCTACCGATCCCGATGCCCCTTCGATTTCGAAGCCGTGCCTGGGGATACCCGTGTCCAGGACAAGCCCCCTGCGAATTGTCTGGGGCTGGTGTGTCGCCGCTTCGGCGACGGCCTTGGAACCGATGTAACCCGCCTTGCCGGGTGAGATCACCCAGGACAGGTCGGCCTCATAGGGATTGGTGTTCTGGTCGATGTCCGACCCGTGCAGGGGGAGTCCAGCTTCGAGCCTAAGCGAGTCTCTTGCGGCGAGGCCACAAGAGGTCGAAGTCGCGGCCAGTCTCTCCCAGACCCGCATGGCTCCCTCGGGATGCTCGTTTGATGTGCCGTAAACTATTACCTCGAATCCGTCTTCGCCAGTGTAGCCAGTCCTCGACAACAATACCTCCTCTCCAGCCACCTTCGTCTCTGCGCAACGGAAACGTTTCAGCTGCGTAAGATCCAGTTCAGCCAAAGGCTGGAGAGAATCGGTCGCCTTCGGACCCTGCACGGCCACCATGGCCGAATCAGGGGTCATGTCATTGATTTCGAAGCCCCTGGGTGCCAGGGCCATCATGTGCTCCATGTCAGTCTTGACGTTTGCTGCGTTGACTACCACCATGTACCTGTCGTCTGAGAGCTTCTCGATGATCAGGTCGTCTATGATTCCGCCACTGTCGTTGAGTAGAAGTGTATAGAACGCCTTCCCCGGTGGTTGGGACTGCACGTTGGTGGGGACCAGGAGCTCCAGGAAGGACCCCGCCTGCCGCCCTTTGACCATGAACCTCCCCATGTGGGAGACGTCGAAAATCCCCGATTTGTTCCTGACTGCCAGGTGCTCATCTGTTGTTGTAGTGTACCAAAGGGGCATTTCATACCCAGCGAACTCAGTCAGCTTGGCGTGCTTCGAGTGATATCCATACAGCTGGGTTGTTCTGAGCACATTACTCCGAGACGCCCCGACTCTATTTAAGAGAGCTACACCCCTCTCCCCCGTTTGCTCACGCTGACACCCGTCCTTGTCCGGCCCAAGAGCTCGAAATTTGACATCGTGTCCCTGATTGAGGAGAGGCTCGGAGGGCGTCTGAGAGACGGGGACGTTCTTGTAATCTCGAGCAAGTTCCTCGCCGTCTCGGAAGGGAGAGTAGTGAAGCTCGGCTCTGTCAGGGCAGGGCGGAGGGCCAAGCAACTGGCGGCGGACTATAGGATGGACGAGCGGTTGTGCGAACTTGTCCTTCGGGAATCCGACGAGATTGTCGGTGGAATCCCAGGGTTCTTGCTCGCCAGCAAGAACGGGCTCCTTACCCCTAACGCAGGCATAGACAAGTCGAACGTGAAGCACGGGAGCGTGGTGCTCTATCCCAGGAGACCAGAGGTCTCCGCTTGGAGGATACGGGAAGCGCTCAAGCTCTCCCGGGGTGTCTCTGTCGTCGTCGTGATTTGCGACAGCAGGCTCTCGCCGACGAGGAGGGGGACAACCGGCGTGGCCGTTGCTTCGTCAGGAATAGAGGCCGTACTCGATATGCGCGGGAGGAAGGACCTCTTCGGCAACGTGCTAAAGGTGACTTCTCAGAGCGTCGCGGATGATTTGAGCTCTGCCGCCGAGATTCTGATGGGAGAGTCCGACGAGGCGACACCCATCGTACTCGTAAGAGGCCTGAGCAGGAGGCTTCTGAGGAACGCGGAGTACGGTGGCAGGAGGTTCTCGATACCGATAGTTGAGGATGTCTACATGCGGAGCCTCGGCTACTCCGGGCCAGCCTCTTAGGGCCGGCATACTGCTAAATGCCGGGCGTCGGGCGGTGTGGACGATGACCTACGAAATCGTCTGTTCATCCTGTGGGACGCAGCTCTACTCGGGGTTTGACCTGAGATCTCCGGGAGACGTGCTGAAGGCTGCAGACTACAAGTGCAAAAAGTGCGGCACGAGACTTTCACCAACGAAATTCGAGGTCAACATCGAGAAGATAGACGGCTCATTTTCGTGAGGATAGGCTAAAGTTCCCGTAGGTAGGCCGGAGCTCTCCGAGAAGTCTTCCATGATGGATTGCGGGTACACCTTGGTGATCTGCGAGAAGCCCGATGCAGCCAGAAGGGTCTCCGACGCCCTCTCTGGAGGCGCATCCCGCATTGAACAGATTGAGGGGACGACGGTGTTCAGGTTCAACCGGAAGGGAGAGGAATTCGTCGTCTGTGCTGCCCAAGGGCACTTGTACGACGTCTCTGACCCTTCTGAGGAGAGGACGGTTTACCCTGTCTTCGACGTCGAGTGGTACTCATCCGACCTTGTAGATGAAGAGAGCAGGAGCGCGGCAAGGAGAATTTCGGCCATCAGAAAGCTCGCGTTGGGAGCGTCAAAGTTCGTTAATGCCTGCGACTTCGATGTGGAAGGGGAGACCATCGGCTACAACCTGCTGAAGTATACGTGCGGAGGGAAAGAGAAAAGTGCACTGAGAGCCACATTCTCCACGCTCACCGAGGAAGATCTGGTGAAGGCTTTCGACAACCTCAAGCCTCAGGCGGGATCGGGGCTCGCCCGGGCCGGAAGGACCAGGCACGCGATAGACTTCGTCTGGGGGGTGAACCTTTCACGTGCGCTTTCCCAGTCGGCGCTCGGCTCCGGGCATAGGTATAGGACGGTCAGCATCGGCAGGGTTCAGGGGCCCACCCTTGGGTTCTTGGTGGAGAGGGAGCGAGAAATCAGGACTTTCGTTCCCGTCCCCTATTGGAAGACCTCCGGGACATTCGAAGGGGACGGCATGAGCTTCACGGCTGAATACTCCAAGGAGAGGTTCGAGACCAAGCAGTCGGCTAACAAAATCAGGGAGGAGTGCGTGGGAAGGCAGGCGATTGCGACCGCCGTACGCCGGCGCACCATCCAGGTTGGGCCGCCGGTGCCGTTCAGCATTGGCGACCTTCAGAAAGAGGCCTACCGGTTATTCGGGTACACCCCCAGCCGGACCCTCCAAATTGCTGAGAAGCTTTACCTCGGGGCCCTCATTTCATATCCTCGGACAGGGAGTCAGAGACTTCCCCCGTCGATTAACTATAGAAGAATCATCCAAAGTTCCGGCAGAATCCCGGCGTACTCCGCTCATGCATCCGAGCTTCTGAAGGGGGAGCTGAAGCCTGTGCAGGGCGCGAAATCCGACGCCGCACACCCCGCCATCCACCCCACCGGCGAAAAGCCGAAACGCCCACTCGAGGCTTCGGAATCGGCTGTCTTCGACTTGGTCGTCAGGAGGTTCTTCGCCGCCTTCGGCCCTTCGGCTAGGAGGGAATTGGCCGAAGCCACCCTTGCTGTGGGCGAGCATGAGTTCAGCCTGGTAGGAGGGAGGACCACCTTCCCGGGCTGGATGAAATACTACGGAAGGTACTCCGGATACAGGGACGTAGAGATTCCCCGGGTTTCTGATGGGGACAGGTTCAGGGTGGTCGGCGTGGCACTCGAAGAGAAGTTCGAGCGCATGCCTCCCAGGTACAACCAGAGCAGCCTCCTCGAGAAGATGGAAAGGGAAGAGATAGGGACCAAAGCCACCCGCGCCGAGATAATCGCGACTCTTGTGGAGAGAGGGTATGTCTCTGGGGAGAACATGGAAGTGACAGACCTCGGCCTGTCCGTCGTGGAGACGATGGCGGAGTACGCTCCATCGATCATCAGCACAGAGCTCACCCGGCAGATAGAGGGCAAGCTAGAGGTGGTCGAAGGCGGGGGTGGGGGCGAAGCTGAGTTGCTGCGGGAGACTGTCAGGTCTTTAGTCGGACAGCTTGCGGAGCTAAGTGCCAACGAGGAGGAGGTCGGACGGGAAATCGACTCCGCGCTGACCGCGGCGGTGGCCAAGTCGTTCGTGCTTGGGAAGTGCCCTGTCTGCAAGGCAGGAAATCTCAGAATCATCAGGTCAAAGGCAACGAAGAAGAGGTTCGTGGGGTGCTCAAACTATTCAAGTGGGTGCCGCGCGTCGGCCCCGCTCCCTCAGAAAGGATCTCTCAGGGCGGCCTCGAAACCCTGCGAGCGCTGCTCCTGGCCCGTCATATACGTGGTGGGGGGACGGCGGCCCTGGAGGCTCTGCGTTAACCCCAACTGCCCGGGGAAGGGAAAGCCATGAAGTGCCCTGTCTGCGGGAGGGAGGCTGTCACAGACCTCTGCCGCTATCACGTAGAAGCGAAGGGGAAGGTGGAGGTGGCCTATCCTCACTGGGTGAAAGCCTATGGGAACATGGGATGGGAAGATTTTTTGGATAATGTTAAACGCAACCCCCAATCGGGTCAGTGGGTAAAGGAGATAGCCGAGTTTCTGAGAGGGTGATTAAGTGCTAAGAACATCGCTTGAGTCCGCTTACAAGAAAACGATAGGGGCGCTCAAGGACTCCCTAGCGCACCTTGTTTCATCTCTGACGAGGGGGGGCGGCCTCATTGAGGCTCTGTACATCGTCATCCTGGTTGCTCTTATGGCAGGCTTCGTGAACGCCGTGGTGTTCCCTGTCGCAAATCAGAGCTACATTCCGTACCCCGAGAGCGGTGCCATGACAATCCCCGAGGCCATCGTCGATGCTTTTGTAATCGCAGTTGGGGGCGCAGGAGTCTATCTTGTTTACCAAAGCGGAAGGCAGACTGTGCGCTCCAGGACTGGAAACCTGTACCTGGGTTTAGCACTTCTGCTGCTTGTGGTGTCCATATTCGTTGGCATCGATATGGCTATCCTGAAGGGATTCGGGTAGAGAAGACTCCGCCTTCCCAGCCGGCCCCTCGTTCGGCCCTGATGAGCAACTGTTCCCCTCTAGTGTATACTGATGCAGTGATATCAGATAGGCCGGAGATGGACCTTCCAGTCCCCCAGTGGCTGAAGCCTTCGCGCCTGTACATGGAGAGAAGTATTGCCTTCGCATTGGTCCTTGCCAAGTACGCCAATGCCGCGATGGCGAAGTTCAGCTTCCTGCCGCGCGAGCTTCCATCTTCCTGCGAAATCAGGTGGTAGAAGCTGTTGAGGCTGTCTACGATTACGACCCCCTGACTGCCTTCGAACATGGCAGCCAACTCTTCCTCAATGTCCGCTCCAGGCTCGGGAACTCTGAGTGTCACTGGGGCCGACGGACCGAGCGACCTGAAGATGCGATCGGCGTTCGATGTGTACAAGGCATCCAGATCGAGGATTTCTGCTGCGTCAGGCGTTTGTACGAGCAGGCTGATAATGGAGCTCGCGAAGTCGAGATTTGCCAGCCGGTCCTCCAATAGGAACGTCGCTGTCCTCCCCCTGAGGGGGGCGAAGAACGACTGGGCCTCGCGTGCGCCTAGGCTCATGAGAGTTCTGGTGTCGTTTGAGTTTGCGTTAAAAATACTAGTCCAGGGATGGTCGCCGATAGACTCGGTCTCTTCATTTGGTAGATGGAGGGCGTTATAAGGACAGGTCGTATTGTTGTAGCGCAGAAGGACCGTCTTGGGCATCTATGCTAAGGCAAAGAATGGTGGCTCACGTTCGATGTCGTACCACTATTGGAATTGGGTTCGTCGGGTTGCGAGAGAGGAAGGCGTCACTCTTCCCCAAAGTGGTTCCGCAACCGATTCGCTTACCGGCAGCGAAGCAAGAAGGCTCGCCTCTGCTCTCAGAGCCAGAGCAAAGAAAATCAGGGAGGGAATTGCTCCGCGGGATGCCAGCTCGTACGTTCAACAGGTTGACAAAGAGTGGTTCCCTCCTGTGATTGAGGGGAAGGATATTGGAACCGTGAGCGCTGATTTCGATGACCCCGACTCGATGGATGATACCGCCCAATTCTTCGAATCTTCCGGAGGAGTCACGCTAAGCTACTGATGAAAGGTGCGGTAGCAGCGTCTCGTTCGTCGATACCCATCTGATGTCGAGAAGACCGATGTTCCTACGCCTCATGGCGGCTCTGAAGGTATCGCGCAAATTTATCGGCTTAACTATTCCCATTGTTCCAAGCCATCTCTCGGCGCCGCTCCTTTGGCATGCAACCAAGTAACCATCGAGCTGGCTTAGATCTGCCTGCGAACCGAACCTTCCTCCTGCCAACGACGACTTGACTTCGATTAAAAGCGACCTAAACCGGCATCGCGCAAAAATGTCTAGCTCCCTTCCAACGACAATGTTGTAGCCTGCGTTGCTTAGTATTCTAGCAAAGAAGCTTTGAACCATCAACCCTCTGATTTCAGGGCTGGCGGTTTTCGCGGATTCCAACCATGGTATGGCTTCGTTGCTCGTAGGGTCGAACAGAAGCCAGATCGTCCTCACCTTGGGACCGATTGCTAAAGCGGCTCTGAGCCCGGCGCCGGCCTCGTCTATTGAGGCGGCCACTATCGTTGCCCGAGACGAGCCTAACAAATGCCACAGGTTCATCCGTTGCGCGTCTTGGCCAAGATGTTATGCAAAGTATTTATGAATTACATATAAAAGTTAGAATATTCATAATATCGTGAACAGAGGTCACGAACGCAATTCCGGCATTTGTCGTATGACACATAGTTGATAACATAGATATTTATGTGTATTCCGAATAGGGTTCTGGTGTCCAAAAGTGCCAAAATCAGTTGTTTATGCCTTGGGAATTGATTCATCTGTAATAATAGATAGTTCTATAGCGCAAGCGGGCGAGAAGAATTGGTCTTAGAGCCCGCCGCTAGAACTGCAAAGTCAAAACTCGATAGTACGAATTCCAAGATTGCGGCCATGGTGAAGCTACTCACTGAGTATGGTCCACAGATTAACCGAATAGCAAGGGAACTCGGCCTACATAAGGAGACAACAAGATATTGGTACAAGCGGTTGTTGGAAAAAGGATACACCCTACAGGCCATCCCCAATCACGAGGTGCTAGGCTTGAAGAGGATAGTTGCCTTCGCTGAATTCTCAGAGAAGTTTAGGCCATACGCAGATGCTATTCTGATGGCCATGAGCGAATTGTGCTATCTAGGCAGCTTCATGAAAACCTTGCCAGACGACTACTACTCAATTCAAGCCAGTGTACCAAGAGAGTGTTCGAGTGATTGGATTCGATTTATGCAAGCGCTTAAGGACAGAGGTTTGTTTACGTCGATTCAGATTGCTCCATTTCAGTGGGTTAGTGTAGTTCCTTTTCAATCCGAGATGTACGACTTTGGGAATGATTCTTGGCAATACGACTGGACATCCAAGCCCAGGGTTCAACAAGCATCATTCGATTTCATTCCTTCGCCAAGAGGAAAATTTGATCGTATCGATCTCAGCCTCATAAAACAACTGCAGATAGATCCTAATGTTTCCCTAATACAAGCCCAAAAGAAGATTGGAGTGAATTACAAAACCCTAGACTGGCACTATCGCGTACATGTGGTAGGGAACAATCTAGTGAAAGGTTACTTGGTAAATTGGGCAGGAACCCGGTACGATCCGAGAATAGAGAAAGCACTCCACAGGAGGCACAAGTACATGTGGGTTGAATTACTCGTCAGTGACGTGACGGAGAGTGAAAGGATGGAGTTGATGGCAAGCATCAATCGTTTACCGTTTATCTGGCTTGAGGCAGGCGGAGAGAACTATTTC
>Ga0187781_10000151_pt1 | contig 47456 bp, 40 predicted proteins | sample 0715_SJ02_MP02_2_FD_132447 | JGI IMG/M metagenome (GOLD analysis project Ga0187781, IMG submission 132447) | Tropical peat soil microbial communities from peatlands in Department of Meta, Colombia - 0715_SJ02_MP02_20_MG | ecosystem: Environmental > Terrestrial > Soil > Wetlands > Peat | place... | reverse complement strand
GGACGGCTTGCCGTCCCCTTGTTGCGAACGAGCAGGGCCAGCGGGGTAGGTCAAACCCTACCCCCACAAAACCGCATGCGCTTACGACGGGAAATCTCGAAGATCGGCGCTTTGTTTCGACGACATAAGATCGTTGACGAGATCGAGGAAGAGATTCGCGCCCACCTCGAAATGGAAGAGCGCGAGAACCTTGAGGCCGGCATGCCGCCCGAGGAAGCGTACTACGCGGCTCTGCGGCGGTTTGGCAATGTGCCATTAGTTCAAGAGAGGAGCAGGGAAATGTGGCGATGGAACTGGCTCGAGGCGTTCTGGCAGGACGTGCGTTACGGACTGCGCATGCTCGTCCAGAGTCCGGCCTTCACTCTGATCGCGGTGATTACGCTGGCGCTGGGGATTGGCGCCAATGCCGCGATCTTCAACGTGCTCGATGCCGTGCTGCTCCGCCTGCTCCCGGTGAAGGCGCCTGAACAACTCGTGGTCCTCACTGACCCGGAGGCGCACGGAAGGAACTATGGCCAGGAGGACGGCGACCGCTCGCTGCTGGGGTTTTCCGAGTTCCAATACCTGCGCGATCACAATGACGTTTACTCCGGCGTACTCGCTGCGGATAGCGAAGCTCCGAAACTGCCTGTAGGTATAAGCAACTCCTCCGCCAACGTCGGGGAAGAACCGGAAACTGCCCGCGTCCAACTCGCCAGTGGAAACTACTTTTCCGTGCTGGGAGTGAGCGCTGTCGTCGGCCGGACCTTTACGCCCGAAGTCGATCGGGCGCGCGGCGGCTCGCCGGTGGCAGTGATCAGTTACTCTTACTGGAAGGAACGATTCAATCGTGACCCCGCGGTATTGGGGAGATCCCTCCGGATTCGTCAGACCGCCTTCGAAGTCATTGGCGTGACGCCCCCCGGGTTCTTTGGCACTACGGTCGGCGAGGAGCCGGACGTTTGGGTGCCGCTCATGATGCAGGATGCCGTTTATCCGGGGCGTGACCTGCTGGCACCCATCCAGGCGCTCGGAAATAATTATAATTGGCTGCAGGTGATGGCGCGCCTGAAGCCCGGAGTGAGCATCCAGCAGTCCAAGGCGGCCATCAACGTCGCCTTCAAGGCGTTCCTCGTCGACACTTTGGGATCGCGGGGCACCGAAAAAGAACGGCATGGTTTCCTCAACCAGCAGATTAATCCGCAGCCCGGCGGCCGTGGTTCTTCTTCCGTCCACGAAACCTTCGCCAATCCGCTCAAGGTCTTGATGGGCATCGTTGGACTCGTTCTCCTGATTGCCTGCGCCAACGTCGCCAACCTCCTGCTGGCGCGGGGCGCGGCGCGCCAGAAGGAATTTGCCGTTCGCCTCGCCGTGGGCGCCGGGCGCTCGAGGTTAATCAGGCAACTCCTGGTGGAGAGCCTCTTGCTGGCGCTCCTGGGCGCGGCGGTGGGGGCCGTGTTGGCCCGTTGGGTGGACGCGCTCCTATTGAAAAGCGTCGTGCGAAGCTCCGGAATGCCGGGGGCCATTCAACTGACCTTGGCAACGGACGCGCGCACTTTGGGCTTTACCATGCTGGTCGCGATGCTTACTACGGTGCTCTTCGGCGTGATCCCTGCTCTTCGCGCCACCTCCCTGCAGGTTTCCCCGGTTTTGAAGTCGGCTTTGAGTGCGCGAACCGGCGGCGCCTCGCATCATTTCCTGTCCACCGGCCGGGTTCTCGTGGTTGCGCAAGTGGCCATTTCAATGATCCTCCTGGTGGCGGCGGGACTGTTCCTTCACAGCCTTGCCAGACTCGGCGAGGTGAGCCTCGGGTACAACCGCGACCGGCTGCTGTTATTCAGGCTGGATACTGCGCCCGCCGGCTACAAGGGGGCCGCCACCATTCGACTGGAGCAAGACCTGCTCGCCAGAATCTCCTCGATTCCGGGCGTGCGTTCCGCGACGCTCTCGAGCAACGGCCTATTCCAAGGCGAGGAGTCCGGGGACCCGATCGCCATCGAGGGTTACACGCCAAAAGGGAGCGAGGAGATTCACTCGCGCTTCGATCACGTCGGCCCCGGCTACTTTTCCACCGTGGGGATTCCGCTGCTGCACGGGCGGGAGATCGGCCCGCAAGACAGCGTCGCCGGCCCTCGCGTAGCGGTGATTAATCAGGCGTTTGCGCGCGAGTTCTTTCCTGATACTGACCCGCTGGGCAAACACGTGAGCGACACGTTTCCGGGCAATCCCGGCGAGATGCAAATCGTGGGCGTGGTCGCCGACGCCAAACTTAACAGCCTGCGCGAGACGGTTTCGCCTCGCATTTATGCTCCCATCTTCAATCCTCTTTGGGACCATACGGCAGTCTCGTACGAAATCCGCACCACCGGCGACACGGGAAGTCCCGGCAGGGCGCTGCGCAAGGCCGTTCAGGAGATCAACCCGGCTCTGCCACAGATTGAAATTGAGACCATGTCAGGTTTGGTGGATCGCTCGCTGGGCACCGACCGCCTGATTGCCGCGCTTTCAAGTTGCTTCGGCGCCCTGGCGCTGCTGCTGGCCTCGATCGGGCTTTACGGCGTAATGTCTTACGCCGTCGCGCGGCGAACCAACGAAATCGGCATTCGCATGGCGCTGGGGGCGCGGCGCAGCAACGTGCTGGGACTGGTGCTCGGGCATGGATCGAAACTGACCTTGGCGGGAGTGGCCATCGGGATTGTGGGCGCGCTGGGGCTGACACGTTTCATGTCCAGCCTGCTCTTCAACGTCAAGCCCACCGACCCGCTCACCTTCTTCATCGTCGCGGTGGTGCTGACGGCAGTGGCCTTGCTGGCGAGTTTTATTCCCGCGCGGCGGGCGACGAATGTGGATCCGATGGTGGCGCTGCGGTACGAATGATTGCCGATTTTCGATTGACGATTGTCGATTGCATCTCTCGCAACGCGACGACGGCATCGCCAAGGGTAGCGCGGACCCCCGGTTCTGGGGTCCGCGGCTTTTCCGACGGCATACGAACAGCAATGAGCTTGCGACGCGGATTTTCCAAACTCGCGACTTGGTTTCGTCGGACTAATCCGGTGGACGATCTCGAAGACGAGATTCGCGCCCATCTCGAAATGGAAGAGCTCGAAAACCTCGAAGCTGGAATGCCGCCTGATGAAGCGCACTATGCCGCGCTGCGCCGCTTCGGCAACGTGGCACTGGTGCAAGAGAGGAGCCGCGAAATGTGGGGATGGAATTCGCTCGAGACGCTGTGGCAGGACCTTGGCTACGGAATCCGCCAACTCCGGCGCAGTCCGGCCTTCACTGTGGTTGCCATCCTGACGCTCGCTCTGGGCATCGGCGCCAACACCGCCATTTTCAGCGTCATCAACGCGGTGTTGCTGCGGCCGCTGCCGGTCAACAATCCGCAGGAACTCGTGGCACTGGCAACCGTAGGTCCGTACGGGGTCGGCAGTTTCTCCTACCCTGGATTCAAGCGCTTTCGCGATGAAAACCACGTTTGCACGGAGATGGTAGCGATCGGTTGGCTCAACAATTTAGATGCGACCATCGACGGCCAAGCGGAAACGGTCGAGGCACGAATTGTGTCCGCGAATTTCTTTTCTTTTCTCGCAGTAGGCGCCAGCGCCGGAAGGGTGTTTACGAGTGAGGACGAAAAGGCCCAGGCAGTGGCCGTCATCAGCTACCCGTTTTGGAAGCGTCGTTTCGGCTTGAGCCCCGCGGTAGTGGGACGAACCATCACGCTCCACCGGACGGTCTTCACGATTGTGGGCGTAGCACGGGCGGGCTTCTCGGGCATTGAAATCGGGTACTCACCAGACATCTACGTACCGATGACAATGGAGCCGGTGTTTCGCGATGGACCGTCGTGGCTGGATAAACCTGACTACGGCTGGTTAGGCATTATGGCAAGGCTTATGCCGGGCGGGAGCCTCAAACAAGCGAACGCTGATCTTGAGGTCGTCTATCGCTCAATTCAGGCTGACATCATCACCAAGAGTTGGTCGCAGGCGGAGCGCAAGGAGTTTCTTTCTACACGGTTGGAGGTCCGCAGTGCGGCGAACGGAGATCGCAGCGGATGGGCAAGCCAAGTGCCCGGAACCCTCTCCATATTGATGGCGATGGTTGCGCTGGTCCTGCTGATTGCTTGCGCCAACGTTGCCAATCTCTTGTTGGGACGGGCCTCGGTGCGGGAGAGGGAGGTCGCGGTTCGGACGGCCATTGGCGCAGGCCGAGTGCGATTGATTCGCCAGTTTCTTACCGAAAGCGTCGTGCTCGCCATGGCTGGGGGTGCATTCGGGCTTCTGTGCGCTTATTGGGCAAGTTCGGGCGTAGTTGTTCTGTTGTCAATCGGACGCGACCAACTATTCCTCAATCTGCGCCCCGACCTTCATGTACTCGGCTATACGGCGGCCATCGCGCTTCTCGCGACCATCCTGTTCGGTCTGGCGCCCGCCGTGCGTAGCACGCGCGTAACTCTGACCGCGGCTCTCAAGGAGAGCGCGGCGAGCCGGGGCTCGAGAGGGCCCCGGCTAGGGCTGGGCAAAGGCTTGGTAGTAGCGCAAGTGGCCCTCTCGTTGTTGTTGCTTTTCGGCGCCGGACTCTTCGTGCGCACCCTTCAAAACCTGAGAACGCTCGACCCGGGATTTGACCGGAAGGGCGTGCTCCTCTTCGATATCGACGTCGGAAGAAGCGGTTACAAGGGTCCGGCCGTAGCAAGACTCTACGAACAGCTATTGCAGCATTTTAATGCCATTCCCGGTGTGCGGGCGGCAAGCCTTTCCATCATGTCGCCGCTTACTGGCGGCGGAGGCTGGGAAAACTCAGTGCGAGTCGAGGGCTATCCGGCGCGTCCCGACGAAAATACCACCGTCTACCTGAATGCCGTCGGGCCGAAGTATTTTGAGACTCTGCATACTCCGCTGCTGCTGGGACGGGATTTCGGCCCGCAGGATACAGCAACCGCGCCGAAGGTAGCGATCGTCAACCAAACCATGGCCCGGTATTTCTTTGGCGATCGGAACCCGATCGGCAAGAAATTCGGCTGGAATGGTGAAAACAGCAACAGAGTGCAATTTGAAATCGTGGGAGTGGTGAAGGACTCGAAATATGAGACTTTACGTGAGCAGATCCCTCGTACGGCTTATCTCGACTGCTTTCAGATTACGGAGGTTGAGGGCACGAGCTTTCAGGTGCGAACGTCGATCGAGCCCGCGGCCGTAATTTCGCAAGTCCGCAACGAAATGCGGGCCATTGACCCTACACTGCCGATCGGCAAGTTCACCACGCTTGACGAGCATCTCGAGAATACCCTGGGGCACGAACGCCTGATGGCCACGCTCTCGAGCCTCTTTGCCGGTTTGGCGGTCTTGCTGGCGTGCATTGGACTCTACGGCGTGATGGCCTACAGCGTGGCGCGCCGCACCAACGAGATTGGCATTCGCATGGCGCTGGGCGCGGGCCGCATGCAAATCGTGGGAACAATCCTGCGCGAGTCCGCGTTGTTAGTTGTGGCAGGCATAGCGCTCGGGCTGCCCATCGCGCTTGTCGCCGCTCGGCTGATCTCCGGGCAACTCTACGGACTGCGGCCCGCGGATCCGCTCACGATTGCCGGGGCGATTTTCCTTCTCGCGGCAGTTGCGGCGCTGGCGGGCTACATTCCCGCGCGTCGCGCAACCAAAGTCGATCCGCTTGTGGCGCTGAGGTGCGAATGATGAAGTTGTCCGTATTCAGTTGTCAGTTTTCAGTTTTCAGCAAGCAGCGCCGTAGGGGCGGCCCTTGTGGCCGCCCGCGGGCAACCACAACGGCCGCCCCTACGCAGCACGACCCCCTCACCCGGCCCGCCCCGGCTGATGAAAACGCCGGGTCGGTCCACCCTCTCCCCCAAGGGGGCGAGGGATGGAGTCAAGTGAGGGCGAGGGGTGGATCAGGAGGCGGAGAGGGTTGCTTGCTGAGAGCTGACGGCTGACAGCTTCTATGAACCTGCGACGCGAGCTGGCAAAATTCGGCGCGTTGTTTCGCCGGCGGAAGCCGGTGGACGACCTCGAGGAGGAGATTCGCGCCCACCTCGAAATGGAGGAGCGCGAGAACCTCGAAGCCGGCATGTCGCCCGAGGAAGCTTACTATGCGGCGCTGCGCCGGTTTGGCAACGTGCCTTTAGCACAAGAGAGGAGCAGGGAAATGTGGACGTGGACTTCGCTCGAGGCGCTCTGGCAGGACTTCCGCTACGGCCTGCGCATGCTGCGCAAGAATCCCGGCTTCACCGCGGTGGCGGTGCTGACGCTGGCGTTAGGCATCGGCGCGAACACGGCGATATTCAGTTTGGGCAATGTCTTCATGTTTCGTCCCTTGCCCGTCAAAGAGGCTGATCGCCTGGCGGTGGTGGCCGTGCAGTACCACGCCGACGCCGATCCCGGCCAACTCTCTTATCTCGATTACCAGGATTACCGCAAGCAGAACGACGTCTTCTCCGACATGACCTTTTACGACCTCAAGCTGGCAGGAATTGGCTATGGCGGGCATGCCGACCGCGTCATCATGGCGTACGTGCCCAGCAACTTTTTCGCGATGCTCGGGCTGCGGCCCGCCCTGGGGCGGCTGATTATTCCCGGTGAAGGCGACCAGCCGAAGACGGGACCAGTGGCGGTGCTCGGCCACAGTTACTGGATGAAACGTTTCAACGGCGATCCGGGCGTGTTGGGGCGCAGCGTCACCGTGGACGGGCAAACGCTGACGGTGATTGGCGTGGTGCCCAAGGAATTTATCGGACCGTACAACATCATCGAATTGGACGCATACGTCCCCATCGGCATGTCTGATTCGGCCGCGGACAGCGGTCTCTACCGGGACCGGAGTGACAACGAACTGCGCGTCCTGGCCTCTCTGAAGCGAGGCGTAAGCATCAAGCAGGCGCAGGCGGCGCTCAACGTGATTGCGCAGCGTTTGGCGAACCAGTATCCCGAAACCAATAAAGGCGAAATCGTGCGCGTGATTCCGGAGCGGCTCGCCCGCCCCGAACCCGCCGTCGAGACCGTGATGCCGCTCGTGACCACGATTTTTTTGGTGATGGTCGGCCTGGTCCTGCTGGTGGCGTGTTTCAACGTCGCCAACCTGCTCCTGGCGCGGGCCGCGGCGCGCGAGAAAGAGATCGCGGTGCGAGCCGCCCTCGGTGCCGGGCGCGGCCGGCTGATCCGGCAGATGTTCACCGAGAGCTTTCTCCTTGCTGTCGCCGGCGCGGTGGGCGGCGCGCTGGTTGGGATTTGGGTGATTCGAGGCCTGGAAAAACTGCGGCCGCTCGGCGATTTCGCGTTGCGCCTGGATTTCACCTTCGACTGGCGTGTATTCGCTTATGTCGCGGGGGTCACCTTGCTCGCGGGCCTCGTGGCCGGATTGGCGCCGGCGCTGCGCACCTCGCGCACCAATCTCAATGAGACCTTGCGCGAAGGGGGCCGGGGCTTGATTGGCGACACACGGCGGCACTGGCTGCGCAACGGACTCGTGATAGCGCAGGTGGCCGGCTCGTTGATTGTGTTGGTCGCCGCCGGCCTCTTGACGCGCACTCTCACGAACGCGGAATCCGTCGACTTAGGCTACGATCCGCATCACGTTCTGAACGTCAGCCTCGACCCCAAACTTCAGGGCTACGACCAGCCGCGCGGGGAGGCTTTTTTCCGCGAGTTGCTCCGCCGAGTGAAAATCTTGCCCGGCGTCGAGTCCGCCAGCCTGGCGTTCTCTGTACCCTTAGGCTATTACAGCGATGGCTTCAACGTCTACGCGGAGGGCCAAGCGCACCAGGAAGGCGACAAGCGAATGCCGAGCGCGAGCTTCAATTGCGTCTCCTCTGAATATTTCTCGACCATGAAAATGACGATCCTCCGAGGCCGCGCCTTCACCGATAGCGATACGAGCGCCTCCCAGCCGGTTGCCATCGTGAATGAGACGATGGCCGCGCAGCTTTGGCCGCACCAGGAGGCGCTGGGAAAGCGCTTCAGCCACCAAGGGGCGCCGGGTCCGTCCGGGTCCGGGCCTCAAACCAAAGCCGCTCCCTGGGTGACGGTGGTCGGCGTGGTGAGAAACGCCCGGCTACAGGGTCTGCTGGATACGCCCGGGAATTTCCTCTATGTGCCACAGACGCAAAACTACAAGTCGCTGCACGTCCTGCAAGTGCGCACTTCGCCGCCGCCCCAATCCCTGAAGCTTCCCGTCGAGGCCGTGGTGCGAGATCTCGACCCGAATCTGCCCACCTACGACGTGATGACAATGGAGCAAGCTGTTTCCGGCGCCAATGGCTATTTTCTCTATAAGATGGGCGCCAGCTTTGCTGCATCCCTGGGCGCACTGGGGTTGCTATTGGCGGTCGTCGGGGTGTACGGCGTGGTTTCCTACGGCGCCAGCCAGCGTCAACACGAGATCGGCATCCGGCTGGCGCTGGGCGCGCGGCCGGCTAGCGTCTTGGGGCTGGTGATACGCCAAGCCGTGTTGCTGGTGAGCGCCGGCATCGGCATTGGAGTGCTCGTAGCGCTGGGCGTCAGTCGCCTGCTGGCCAGCTTGCTGCTCGGCGTGACTTCCTACGACCCGCTCACCTTTGCCAGCGTTTCGGGACTAATGATGGCGGTGGCGCTGGTGGCCTGCTACATTCCCGCTCGCCGCGCCACCAAGGTCGATCCGCTGCGGGCGCTGCGGCATGAATAAGCCAGTGCCTAGCGCTTAGTGGCTAGTGCTTAGCAGGTGGCGCAGACCGCCGGTTTTGCGGTCCGCGGCCTTTCGGTTGATCGGTGGAAGAGCCGCGGACCGCAAAACCGGCGGTCCGCGCTACCAACCTCCCGCCTGCGATTTACGCTCCCAAATACATGACGTGCACGTACACCCCCAACCTGACGTTGTAGGCAAGGTACCAGCCAATGTGGTCAGGATCCTCGTAAATGATGATCTCGTCAGAATCCCAGAGCCAGCCATTGCAAAAGCCAACGTCATACGGGGCAACGCTGAAGTAAAAGCCGCCGAACCAGAAACGGCCGGGGCCGCCGCCGGCAAGGTGCCAGACGTGGTGAGGGCCGAATCCGGCAGTGAAGTGTCCGTGCTCCCAAGGATGATCGAGGTGGTAGTGAGGATCGTTTTTGCCGGTATCATGGCCCACCCACTTGCCCTTGTCGACGTGAGGAGCGTTGGGATGGCCCGGCTTGTCGGCGTAATTGCGGTGTTCCTCGGGGGCCTTTTCGTGCCCCGCGCGGACCGGCTCAGGTCCGTGAGCGGGAGGAGCGGCGTGTTCTTCTCCCCTTGCACCGTGTTCTTCGCCTCTTTGCGCAAAAGCCACCAACGAAATCACGAACAGTGCTACGAGAATTGCGATGGTTTTCTTCATAGTCATCTCCAGTGGTTGAGTTGGCAAGGTCGCGTTCGCACTTCTTGTGGTGACTACCGTTGCGGTTCCCCGCAGCGGGCGGCCCCATCGGCCGCCCTTATGAGATGCATCGAACCCGGCGGGCGGGTGCAGGGACTGTCAGCCCGCGAAGTCGGGCGGCAGAATATAGCCCACGGCGTGAGCCGTGGGTTGGCGAGGCTCACCCTCACCCCCGTCCCCTCTCCCGCGCGGCGGGAGAGGGGTGCCGAAGGCGGGGTGAGGGCCATGGAACCCAGGGTTTGCGCCCTGGGCTACTCTATGCCGCCCCTAACGGGGCTGAAATACGGTGACCTCAAGAGCCTGATTTATTGAACGAACCTATGTTACACGACGCTAAGCGTGGGCAGCGCCGATGCGGCTGATCAGATCAATCTGCTCTTTGCGGCTCTCGGCGCCGATCGTGAAAGCGTGGAGCAGATTGAGCGAGAGGGCATATTTCAGCGCCTCGTCCACGCGCGTCCGCATGTCGCCCTGGCCAAGGATCTTCATCCCAATAATCGCCTTCCCCGATTGGCGCCCTTCGCGAAGGGTCGCGACGACGGTGGCCGGGTCAGCGTCCATGTGCGACCCAATGGGGTTGACGCGGGAGAGCATGACCTGGACCCAGGGCGATTTCGCCGCGGCACGCAGCGCGCCGAGGGTGTGGCAAGAGCAGCCGTGAGCTCGGACGATTCCCTTCTCTTGTGCCTCGGAGATGACATCCATGGCGGGGCGGCACTTCTCGGTCCAGTCGTCTTCCTGCAGGCAATGCATCATGAGAATGTCGATGTAGTCGGTGTCCAGTTCTTTGCGGAAGCGGTCGATGTCCGCGCGCATTCCCGCGCCGTCGCGGGCCCAGGACTTGGACATGACGGTGATTTTTTCCCGCGGCAACTTCTTCAGCCCCGCCGCCACGTGGGGATGCGTCCCGTAAGAATCCGCAGTGTCAAAGAAACGCAGACCGTGGTCATAGCCCTGAAGAAGCAGATCGGCGAGGCCTTGAATGCCTAAGGCCGATTGATTGGAGTGATGATTCACGCCCACCGTGCCCGTGCCGCAGGCCAGGCGCGAAGTCTTGATGCCGGTTTGACCCAAGGTGACGATATCTGCGGCGGCAAACTTCCCGGTGACTAGCGGCAGAGCCGCAGCCCATGACTTCGAACCGAGCCACGTCCCAGCCACACCCATCGCGGAATTGGCTAAGAATTCCCGACGCCTCATAGAAGTCCCTCCCCAACTAGCTCGTTCAAATTCGATTGCGCGCCTTACATTCCCCAAACAAAAGCAGCCCGAACCCCGCATGCTGATTAACCCAAATTTACCATGGCTGGCGAGTGGCCGCAACCGGCTCAAAAGGGGGGCGTCTTACAGTTTGATGTTGTAGCGGCGAGTTTACCTCGCCAAATGGCGGCGTAAAGCCGCCCCTACATCACACTGTACCACTACCAAAGAGACTCCACCACAGAGGTCATAGAGGTCGCGGAGAAAAGCGAAAGAGATTCCTCTGTGGCCTCTGTGCCCTCTGTGGTGAGATTGTCTTTCGCGCGGCTTACCACCACGTGGGCACAGGCTTCCCTTCTATCTTCAAAATAGCTTCCTGCCCGGCGGCGCCGATTCGGTGCATCGCTAGGGCCTGCTGAAGTGCGGGAAGGGCGTCCTTGGCCTCCGGACCGATATCTCCCAGGGCGGTCGCGATGGAATTCAGCACCAGGCCTTCTTCGTCTTTGGCCAGCAGCTTTTCTGCCAGCGGGTGAACTGCCGTGCGCGCTTCAGGTCCGATGGCGCCCAAGGCGTCGACAATCGGAGCACGCACGTAAGCTACCGGGTCGTGCAGGGCGGCAATCAAGTCGGATACGGCGGGAGCAGCGGCGGGTCCGATCGCCTTCAAAGCGAGGGCGGCCAGATCTCGGACCTGAGGGTTGGCATCCCTGAGCGCCTTCGCCAAAGCGGGAACGGCTGCAGCGCCCTGCGGCCCAATCTGCGACAGAGCCCAAGCCGCCGCCGCGCGCACCTGATCATCGGGATCGGCGACGACAGCGGCGATATCGCCTGCTACCGGGCCGGCATCCTCGCCAAATGCGCCAAGGGCCCGAACGGCGGCAACGCGAGCGGCGGGGCTGACGGACTTGAGCCGTTCACGGTAGTACGCGAGCGGCAGCCCTCTAAAAACGGGTTCGCCAGTTGGTACTGGCGTGGCCACGGAAGGCAGTTCAGGCGCTAACTCTGGTGTCGTCGGCCCCTCCGGCTCTCCCGCCGAGGCCGGGATCTTCTCCAAAACCACGTCATTGATTCCCAAGTTGTAACCGGCAGAGCGGCCGTCCTTTCCCACGCAAACGAAGCTGAGCGTGTGTCGCCCTTTAGAGAGAGCAAACCAGCCGAGCGGGCGGTCCTGGGCGACGTAGACTTCAGGGAGATAGTTGTGGTAGACCTCGGGACCGGGCGCGGGAATCTCGGAGGTCGCCGGCCTGCGCTTGTCGAGATCGGTAGGTTCATCGTCCAGCAGCGCCACGTAATCGCCGTAGTCAGGTCCCTGCGCGAGGAGGGCGACTAGTTCGTAGCGGCCGGCGTCGGGTATGTCGACCGGGAGGTTGATTCTGGAACCGCTGCCCTGCGCCTGGAAAAAGAGTAGATCTTTCGACCAGTCAACTTCCCGCTGGACGATGGCCTTGCCATTCACAGCGGTCACGCCGTGGATCGAGTCTTCCACCGCGAGCTGGGTGGCATTGCCGAGCGGCAAGCGTTCCTCGCCGTAGGGCGGTTCCTGAAGGTCTTCGTTTACGCCCTTCTGGTACCAGAAAGCGACGCTGGAGAAATAATCGGGCCGTTCTTCAAAACCCGAACGAACCGTCCCGTCCGGATTGTAAGTCCACCCGGCATGCTCGATGCCGGCCCAGAGAGATTTGGTGAAGGGAATGGGATCGGGAACGTGCCATCGGTAAGCTCCCAGCCTCTGGCCGGGGAGTTCCCCTCCCCAGATCGGGCTGCCGCTCCAAGGACCGGTGAAATCGCGCAAACCCCAGCCTTCACTAAAGTAATCCTCGGTGCCCGTGCCGTAGATCTGGGGATGGGTCGCGCCGTCGGCATAAAATAAGTCGTCACCTTCGCCAAACCATCCCACCTCCGTCTGGACAACGCTCAGCACCGTCCCAACATAATGGCCGGCGCCCCGAATGCTCAGGAATTCGTAGTTCCTGCCCGGCGTCGCGGGGCGCTCCTGCCGATAGTAAGCGTGGAAGTAGCCGAGATCATTCGGCAATTCAGGCCACTTTTGCCAGTCCACGTGGTAGTAATAGGATCGGACCGGCCGGTTTCCCTCGTTGGTCACGGTGATCCTACAGGATTTCTCGAAGGGCATGGGCCAGTAGCTGTTTCTCGCCCGGCCCAGTGAGCTGTCCTCGACCATAATGGAATTGAGATCCCTTTCCATGCCATGTCCGACGCCAAAGAAGTCGCCCAACGGCGAGTCCACACTCGGCGTCTTCTTTCCGTCGTAGTAAGCGCGCAATCGAAGCAGGCGCGGCCAGGCGTATTCGTTGTCCGCCACCGTGAGCCAGATGTGGGTCACAACCCCAGGGCCAGCAAGGTCGGCCATCACCAGCGTCTGGCCTGGCATAATGTGTTTGCTGTCATCATTGCTGAAGACATAACGATTATCACTCGAGACCCGCGCCGCCGAAAAGCTCTTCAGGCGAGCAAGGCCGAGGGAATCGAGAGAGCCATTCACGGGGGTCTGCGCTGAAGCGACTCCTGCAAAAAGCAGAATGACAACCAGAGTTAATCTCATGATGATCCTTCCTCCTCGCCAGCGTGAGGGATGGGACGCCGGTCAGGCTAAGCTCAGAGAATCCGGATTACCCAGCCTGGGACCGAAGGGCGGCCTTGCTTTGCCAAACAACTCAGCCCCATAATCTGACCGTATCAAGTTGTGGATCAAGTCAGCAAAGGATAGTTCCCATGTCGAGCCATAACTTAACACGTCCGCGTCAACTTGTGGATAGAATCTCGCGTCGTCGCTTGCTGGGAGGCGCTGCCGCGATGGCTTTCACGAAGTCGGCCCGCGCTATGACACAGGAGCCGGGCAACTCGGCAAACGGGACCATCCTGGCTTATGTCGGTAGTTACAGCTCACCGCAAGGGCCGGAGGGAAGCAAGGGCAATGGCGAGGGAATCTACCTCTTTGAGATGGATCGGGCAACAGGAACGCTGGCACAACGCGAGGTTTTCGCGAATGACTCGAATCCGTCGTGGCTGGCCTTCGACCCATCCAAAACGCATTTGTACGCCGCCAACGAGACGGCGACGTTTCAGGGCGCAAGTTCCGGCTCGGTGAACGCCTATTCGATCGATCGCTCGAATGGGCATCTCACCCTGCTCAATACCGTCAGCTCGAGAGGGGCCGGGCCTGCCCACCTCAGCGTCCACCCATCCGGCAAGTACGTGCTGGTAGCCAACTACGCCGGAGGCACGGTAGCGGTTCTTCCCATCGGCGCGAAGGGCGAACTGGGCTCGCCTACTGACGTGAAAGAAGACCGCGGCAAACTCGGGCCGGAGAAGGCGGCCAGCGCACCACCCGGCAGTTTTGCGATTAGCGGCCACGAGAGCCCCCACGCGCACATGATCCAGGCCGACCCCACCGGGCAGTTCGTGCTGGCGGCGGATCTGGCGCTCGACCAGATCTTGATCTGGAAGTTCGACCTCGAGAAAGGCACGCTCACGCCCAACGACCTCGCCTTGCTTCCTCCCGGAGACGGACCGCGCCATTTCGCTTTCCATCCCAATGGGGAATGGATGTACTCGCTCCAGGAAGAGGGGTCCACGCTGGTGTTGTTTCAGTTCGACCGGACGCGTGGAAGGCTGACGGCGAAGCAGACGGTGTCCACCCTGCCCAAAGGCTTCGCCGGCACCAACTTCACTTCCGAGGTCCTGGTCAGGCCTGATGGCAAGTTCGTCTATGCCGCCAACCGGCTGCACGATTCGATTGCGGTTTTCACCATCGGCGGCGAAGGCTACATGACGTGGGTGGGCGAAGAATGGACACGCGGTGATTATCCACGCAGCTTCAACATCGATCCCACGGGGAGTTTCCTTTACTCGTGTAACCAGAGAGGCGACGCCATCGCCACTTTCCGAGTCAATCGCGAGAACGGGCGCCTGACTTTCACCGGGCAATACACCCCGGTCGGCACACCGGCAATCATCATCTTTCTGTAGGGGGACGGCTCGCCGTCCCCTCTCCCGGCGCTTTTCCCGCGACATGGGCAGGGCAAGCCCTAACCCTACTCACTCACGCTGTAGGGACCCGAAAACCATTAAAATGCGCGCAGCGCCTTGGAGTGCGGCGGCTCGAGCTCGATGCCGCCTTGGTATCGCCACGGCACGCCGGAGCACGCACGCGCGGCGGAAAGGCGGCGTCAAGCCGCCGCACTCCAAGGCGCCTTCGGCGCAGACGCTGCGGCCACAGGACCTTCCGGCGGAACTTCTAGGTCCGGCGGCGCGTACATTGAGGAAAGGGGGACAAAATGAGACTAATGCGGACCAACCGTAAGTGCATACGAGCCGGTACGCTCAAGTCACTTGCGCCCGGCCTGATCGCGTTGGCATTGCTTTGGGGCACGGCTTTGCCGCTCGGTGCCCAGGACGACAAGGACTCGAGCAAGCGCGATTCTGACATGGATGGTAAAAGCATCGGGTTCATCGCCAGCAAGGCGGCGAGCGCGAAGGACATTGGCTTGCCCCTGTACCCGGGGGCACGAGAGCACAAGGACGAGTCTGACGACACTCCGGCGGTTCGACTCGGCCTGTGGGGTAGAGACTCGGGTTTCAAGCTGGCGGTGCTGAAACTCGAGTCGAAGGATGCACCTGAGAAAGTCGCAACGTTCTACCGCAAGGCATTGGCGAAGTACGGCAAGGTGTTGGATTGCAGTGGGTCCGCTGCGGCAGGCGCAGAAAAGAAGAGGAGTACGTCGACGGATGAGCTGACTTGTGAAGATGACCAAGGAGAGCGCGGCGAGGTCGTGCTGAAGGCCGGCACCAAACAAGACCAACATGTTGTGGGCATCAAGACAGAGGGAGGCCTGACCCTTTTCCAATTGGTTTACGTCGAGACGAGGGGAAACTGAAGAGGTGTCGGGTGTCGGGTGTCAGGTGTCAAACAACCCCTCACCCGTCCCGCGACCGCTGATGAAAGCGCCGTCGCGGGACCCTCTCCCCAACGGAGAGGGCTGGTCGAGCGCGGGGTAGTGGGCTGTGTATTGACGAAAAGTATAGAGCGAGTAGCAAGCGCGGACCTGCTTTCCAAGGTCCGCGGCTTTTCGCCAGGTTCTGCCGACCGAACCGCGGACCTTCAAAAAGGGCAGGTCCGCGCTACCTTGCTACCCACTGCCTGGTCTCACGTTAATTTCTTCAGTGCGGCCAGAATCTCGCCAATGTCCGGTTGTTCTTTCAACTCGTAAAGCTTGATCCAGGCGATCTTGCCGTCTTTGTCCACAATGAACACGGCGCGATCGTTGATGAAAGGGACTTGGTGTTTGGTGGGTGGGAAAATGCCATACGCGGCGGCTGTGCCGGCGTAGGGCCAGCGATCCGTCGCGAGTGGGAAGCGAAGCCCGCCGAGCGACTTCTGAAAAGCAATATGGCAGAAAACGGTGTCCGTGCAGACGCCCACGACCTGGGCGTTCAGGTCGGCAAAGCGGGTTAGCTCCGCTTGGAGTGCCGACAGTTCGACCTGTCAAACAGGGGTAAAATCCAGGGCATAGAAACAGATAACAACATTCTGGCCCCGGTAGGTGGAGAGCTGAAACTCGCCCTGCGTTGCGCCCCTCGTCGAGCCCAGCCTGAAATCAGGCGCCTGGTCGCCAATAGTCACTGCCATGTCAACCTCCGAAGGTAGAAGTAAGCATTGTAAGGACCCCTACGCTACTGTGCTACGGTGACGGGTTCCGCGGGTGGCGGCGAAACGGGAAGTTTCTCGATTCGCACTTTCGCGATGCGCCAGCCGTCCATCTCAGCCACGGTATATCGCCGGCCGTCATAAACGAAGCTCTCGCCGCCTCGGGGGATAACACCCAAGAACGAGAGGGCAAAGCCGGCCAGAGTTTCGTATCCTGCTCCGCGGGGCAGTACAATTTCGTAGTCGTTCGCCAGGTCCCGGAGATTGATCGACGCGTCCATGAGGAGGACGTTGCCGCTCACTTGGTGGATGGCATGCTCGTCCTGGTCGTACTCATCGCGGATTTCGCCCACCAGTTGTTCCAAAACGTCCTCTACGGTGACCAAGCCGACGTAGGTGCCGAACTCGTCCACCACCAGCGCCAAGTGGGAATGATGTTGCCGCGCGTCCTCGAGCACCTGGCTCAGCGGTTTGGATTCGGGGACGATCACGGGTTGGCGGAGGATGGGACGCAAATCCATGGGCGACTGAAGGGGCACGCCGCTCTTCAGGCGCTCCGAGACTACCCGCAACAGGTCCTTGGTGTAAAGAACACCCATCACGTGGTCGGGCGAACCCTCATAAATCGGCACACGGGAGTGCTGGTCCTTGACGATTCGATCCAATAGACTCCGCAGGTCCTGGGTGTACGGCAAGCAAGTGATTCTGGTCCAGGGGACCATGATCTCTCGGACCAAAATGAAATCCAAGTCGAACACTGTGTGGATGATGCCTTCCTGTTCTTCCCGGAGCAACCCATGCTTGCGAATCGACGACACAATCAGCTTCACTTCTTCCGGCGTGTGAAGCGGCCGGGAACCGCTCAGAGGAGCACGGCCAAGCGCACTGAGGACGCCGTTCGCCATGCCCACCAGAGCTCGCACGGCGTGACGGCCGAGCTTCAAGAAAATCGTCATGGGCGGGGCGACGGCCAGCGAGACCGCCTCGGCGTGGTCGTACGCCACAGCTTTCGGGACCAGTTCGCCCAGCACCATGAGGAAGATCGTGAGGAGCACGAACGCCACGCCGCTCGCCAGCGAATGGACCAGCACCGCAGACGCATGGCGGTGGAATCCGAGGTCCAGCAAAGGTTGGAGGGTAGCGGCGATGAACCCCTCCCCCAGCCAGCCCATCAGAAGGCTAACCACCGTGACGCCCAGTTGGCAGCCTGAAATGAGCGATCCAATATCCGCCAATAACGCTTGAACCTGGCGCGCCCGGCGATTGCCTTGCTTGCTGAGCTGCTCGATGCGAGTCCGCCGGACGCTCAAGAGCGCATACTCGGTGGCTGCGAAAAATGCATTCAGCCCGATCAAAACGAAGATAATGACTGCGCGCAACAAAACCATAACCAACGTACCCGTAGCATACCCATTGTAGACAAAACGTACCAGGTTCGCAAAAGGCGGCCTTGGAGCGCGGCGGCTTGACACCGTCTTGGGATCGCTACGGCCCGCTCAGCACGTACGGGCGCCGAAAAGGCGGCGTCAAGCCGCCGCACTCCAAGGTGCCTTCGGCACAAGCGTTTCCGAGGAACGCGGCGCAGGGCGACCTGCGACATTTCGTTGCTCAATTCGCGCATAAGGATTAATATACCTGGGCTATCGAGGGTTCAGTCAATTGCCAAAGGAGGGCTGATGCTTAATCCCACAGTCCAGGAAGCCATGAATGCGCAGGTCAATGCCGAACTCTATTCGGCGTATCTCTATCTCTCCATGGCGGCCCATTTCGAAGCGGCGAACCTGCACGGAATGGCCCATTGGATGCAAGTTCAAGCTAAGGAAGAAGCCGGTCACGCGATGAAGTTCTTCAAGTACATCGTGGAGCGCGGCGGACGGGTGACGCTAGTCGCCATAGCGGCCCCGCCTGTCGAGTGGGGTTCACCCCATGCGGTTTTTGAGAATGTCTACGGGCATGAGCGCAACGTGACGAGCTTGATTGATAAGCTGGTGGAGTTGGCCGGCGCCGAAAAGGATCACGCGAGCGGGGTCTTCCTCCAGTGGTTTGTTAGCGAACAGGTGGAAGAGGAAGCTAACGCCAGCGAAATCCTGCACCAACTCAAGATGATAGGTGATTCTAAGCAGGGACTGTTTATGCTGGACCGCCACCTGGCCCAGCGGCAGTAAACCGGCTCATCGGTGGCGTCCGAAGGCACAGGGGAACTCTATAATGAACGTTAGACTTTTGTTAAAATAAACAACATGTACGATGAAGTGGTGGTCGTCACCGGAAACCGTCCCCTGGGCGGTAGCCATTTTCTCTTAAGTGTTGAAGCTCCCCGCCAAGCCAAAACAACTCGGCCAGGCCAATTTGCCATGCTACGGCTGCTTGGCCGCTCGGACGTCTTGTTGCGACGTCCGATGAGCATTTACGATCTCAAGGACGGGAAATCCCGCGGCTCGCCAAGCGTTCTTCAATTCCTTTATAAGGTCGTCGGACGGGGCACCCAGCTCATGTCTGAGCTCAAAACGGGAGACCACGTCGGGCTCTTGGCGCCGCTGGGCCACGGGTTCTTCGAAGAGGAATATCTCCCGCGCGCACACGAGGCCAACGAGATCCTCCACGTGGCGGGAGGCATTGGCATAGCCGCTTTGCTGCTGCCCGCAAAAAGATTGGCGGAGGCTGGGTTTCATCAGCGCCTGTTCATGGGCGGGCGTAGCAAAGAGGACCTGGTAGGGATCGACGACTTCAAGCCCTTGGTGCGCGGCATGCTGCTGGCCACAGAGGATGGGTCAGCCGGTTATCGCGGCTTCGTGACCAGGCCGCTCGAGGAGTACCTGGCGCGTCACTCGAGCAAGAAATGCCTGCTGATGGTCTGCGGGCCATGGGGCATGTTGCGTGCCGCCGTGGAGTTGGCTGGAAAGTATGGCCATCCCTCCCTGGTTTCGATGGAAAACCGCATGGGGTGCGGTCTGGGCGTCTGTCTGGGCTGCTGCATCCACGTGCAAGGCTCCGGCCACGAGGCTTATCAACGAGTTTGCACCGAAGGACCGGTGTTCTGGGCGGATAAGGTTGTTTGGGAGTAAAGAGTCGGCAGTTGTCAGTCGTCAGTTGTCCGTTGCTCCGATCTATCTCTTGTGGCACTCGGTTCTGAGTTTTGACATCTAACATTTGTGGAGTCGAGAAGTCGGGTGGTGAGGAGTCTGGGCGAGACGTGGAGACGATCACTACGGCAAAGAGAACGCGCGAAACGAAGGGCCGCGGCTCCGACCCCGCAAGCATGACTCGTGGTCCTGGGCGCGCTCGGACTGAGCGGGTCTCTAGCAGGCTGCGGAAAAAGTCTGGTGGCACAGCCACTCCTGGCTGTGCGCCGGGAACAAGTCCAACAAAGTCAGCACAGGCAGGAGTGCCTGTGCCACTGTCGCTCGATCGATTTCGACTTTTTCCGCAGCCTGCTAGTGATGAAGGGGCCTTTGGGGGCGATGGTGGGGCGAGAGGCGAACGATTTGTCCCTCAAATCGAAACGGAGATTGCCGGCCTGCGCTTCCACAACCCCGTGTGGACGGCCAGCGGCACGTTTGGATACGGTAAGGAATTCTCGACGCTTATTGACTTGAACGAACTTGGCGGCATTGTCGTCAAGGGTATTTCGCCCGAGCCCATGGAGGGTAATCCCTCGCCGCGCATTTACGAGAGCGATGCAGGGATGCTCAATGCCATCGGCCTGCAAAACGTTGGGGCGAAGCGCTTTCTGAGCGAAAAACTGCCTTTCCTGCGCACCCTGAAGGCGCGCTGCATCGTCAACGTCTTTGCCTATTCCACCGAGGATTATGTCCGGTGTGTAGAGACCTTAAACGAAGGCGAGGGCATCTCGGCTTACGAACTGAACATCTCCTGTCCGAACACGCGTTGTGGCGGCATTGTGTATGGCAGCGACCCGAAGCTGACCGAGGAAGTGGTGGCGGCGTGCAAGAAGGCGGCGCGCTATCCGCTCCTGGTGAAACTCTCGCCCAACGTCACGGACATTACGGTTTTCGCGCGGGCCGCGGAATCGGCGGGGGCTGATGCCCTCTCGCTCGTGAACACGCTCGTGGGTATGGCGATTGATGTCGAGACGCGCACGCCTCGGCTCTGGAATGTAACCGGGGGATTATCCGGCCCGTCTATCAAACCGGTAGCCTTGCGCATGGTCTTCCAGGCGGCGCGGGCGGTGAAAATCCCGATTGTAGGGCTAGGCGGCATATCCACCACCGAGGACGCTCTGGAGTTTCTGATCGCCGGCGCCAAGGCCGTGCAGGTAGGCACGGCAAACTTTTATGATCCGGCAGCATCGGTTCGTATCGTGCACGGCCTGCGCGATTATTGTCAGCGAAAACGGCTGCACCTGGCGGAGATCATCGGCTCGCTGAAGCTCCGGGAATGACAGACAAAACTCAGGCCCTGGGTGCGATTCACCGGGATCAGCATTGCGGAGAACGAATCTGACTGAATCCAGAAAGCTCATGCTCGTGCTGGCGGCTGTAGCGCTTCTGCTGACGCCAGGGTGCTTGGTCCGGCATGAGACACACATTCAGCCATCACAATTGCCCGCGCCGGCGCGCGATGCGTCTCTTACTGACCTGGTGAATCAGCTCAATGCCTTAAGCCAAAGTGTTCATACCCTCACCTCGACAGTTGACCTCGAACCGACCGCGGGGTCCGTCTACTCAGGCGTCATTAAGGAATACCACGATGTCAGGGGCTTCATTCTCATCGAAAGTCCGGCCATGATTCGAGTTCTGGGCCAAGCTCCGGTGCTGCGAACGGATATCTTCGACATGGTTTCCAACGGTGACGAGTTCCGCTTGTATATCCCGCCGCTTCAGAAGTTCGTGGTCGGGAAGACGGCTTTCCGCCGCCCGGCTAAGAACTCTCTGGAGAATCTGCGGCCCCAACACATTCTGGAGGCTTTCCTGATTCCGGGGCTGGATGCTTCTCACGAAAAGTGCTTCTTGGAGGAAGCCCAGGAAAACGGACACCGCTATTACGTCGTGGACATCGTGGAACTCGCCGCCGGCGATGAACTACGGCTGGAACGCAAAGCTTGGTTCGACCGGGCCGATCTCCAGTTGGCGCGCATGCAATTCTACGAGCCGGAAGGCCTTTATGTTGAGGACGCACGTTACTCCACCTATCAGGATTTTCAGGGAATTACCTACCCTTCGCATATCGAGGTGGTGAGGCCGATCGAAGATTATCGCCTGGCCATCACTATTCAGAAGGCGACCTTCAACCAGCCGATTGCTGCTGAAAAGTTCGTCCTCACCCAACCCCCAGGCACGCAACTGGTTGACCTGGCCGCGAAGGCCCCGCAGGAGCAACCGAGTGGTCAATAAACTGATCGTCTCAAATGTGCTCTATCGCCCCGTGCGGACGGCGTTGAGCGCCTTGGCAGTAGCTATGGAAGTGGCCATGGTAATGCTCTTCGTGGGGCTCGCGCACGGTTTGGTGAATGACTCGGCCCGGCGGCAGGAAGGGGTGGGCGCTGACATTATGGTGCAGCCGGAGGCGCAATCCTTCTTTCTTGCCTTATCGAGCGCGCCGATGCCGCTATCCATGGGTGACCGCCTGGCACAGATCCCCAATGTGCAGGCGGTGGCTCCGACGTTGATCTTGTTTAACACCGGGGCGTTGAGTATGGTCTTCGGCATCGACATTGACAGCTTCGACCGCGTGTCAGGAGGCTTCTCCTATTACTCCGGCGGACCCTTTCAGAAGCCTTACGACCTGCTGGTGGATGACCTGTACGCAAAGTCGAACCACCTGAAACTGTGGCAAACTGTGACGCTATTAAACCACGAATTTCGGGTCTGCGGAATTGTCCAGAACGGCAAAGGCGCGCGGATGTATATTCCCATACAAACCGCCGAGGAGCTTCAGCAGGTTCAGGACAAGGCTTCCATTTTTTGGGTCAAGTGCACGAACCCCGGATACACCGACAGTGTTTATGCGGCGATTAAGGAACTCCTTACGGGCTACAAGATCACTCCCGTGCAGGAGTTGAAGTCGCTGATGACCTCAAATAATATACCGGGCGTAAACGCCTTTATCACGGTGGTGATCGTCATCGCGATGGCGATCGGGTTTCTGGTTATCTTTCTGTCCATGTACACCACGATTACGGAACGCACCCGGGAGATCGGGATTTTGAAGTCGCTCGGCGCGTCTAAAAGGTATATTATTGCAGTGATTCTGAGAGAAACCGGCCTGCTGAGCGCGGTTGGGATTGTGGTTGGGTACGGACTGGCTGCACTGGTCAAGAAGGTCGTCCTCACGTACTATCCGACGCTGTTCATCGAACTGACACTCGAGTGGGCCGGTTACGCGGCGGTTCTCGCTCTTATCGGAAGCCTGCTGGGGGCGTTTTACCCCGCGTTCCGGGCGGCCCGGCTGGACCCTGTAGACGCTCTGGCGTATGAGTAGATGGAGCCCATAATCCAGACTCACGATCTGAGGAAGGTCTATCGCCTCGGCAAAATTGAGGTGCCGGCGTTGCGGGGCGTAGACTGTATTGTCCATGAGGGTGAGTTCGTGGCGGTGGTGGGGCCCTCCGGCTGCGGAAAATCCACCTTCCTGCATGTCCTGGGCGGCTTGACCGGCCCCACCAGCGGCCAGATCCTGGTGGCCGGCAACGATTTCAGCAAGATGTCCGATGCCGACCGCACCCGCTTCCGCCGGCACACGATCGGATTCGTTTTCCAGCGCTTTAATCTGCTGCCCACCCTCACGGCGCGATTCAACATCGCCATCGCCCAGGAAATCCAGGGCAACGGCTATAATCCGCATCGTTTCGCAGAGGCGGTCGAGATGCTGGGCATCAAGGAAAAGCTCGATCGCCGGCCCTTTGCTCTGTCTGGCGGCGAGCAGCAGCGCGTGGCCATCGCCCGCGCCGTGATTTCGGAACCGAAAATTCTCCTGGCGGATGAGCCCACCGGAAATCTCGACTCGGAGAATTCGCTGGCCGTACTCAATATGCTTCGGGGTCTCAACAAGACCTTTAGGCAAACAATTCTCATGATCACCCACAACCCCGAAGCGGCGGGGGTCGCGGACCGTATCATCCACATGCGCGACGGGCGCATTATTTCGGAATGACGTTGGGCGTTCGTTTATGGCTCCAGGCACCGAAGTCCCCGATTCTTCCTTGCCGCACGCTCCGGACTCCGCGCTGAACGGCCGTTTCGAAGCAGTCTGGGATAAGATCAAGCGCGGCGTCGTTCACACGATCTTCTGGGTGTACGAGCGCGGCAGTTGGCAGTACGACCTGATGGTGATCGCCATTCTGGCTTTTATCTTCCTCACGCCCCGCGCTTGGTTTAATGACCGTCCCACTCTGGAATTGACGGACCTGCGCCACCAGCAAGGCTTCGTCGAAATGGGCCACGGGAAGCAAGGTTGGCGCTACCTGGTGGACGCCAGGCTGGTGGAATCGTACGCGGCCACTGAGCCCGAGAATGCCATCCGGGCGATTCTCAGCCGCCAATTGCAACAGCCTTTCACCATCCTGTCAATTGATCCCGTTGCGGATAAAAACAAAGTGGTTCTTGGCTACACGGTGCTCGTGAACAAGCAGTGAAGCGTAGCCGGTGACGAGTGACGAGCCGGCGTCCGGCGTGTGAGCACTTCTGCTCGTCACTCATCACTTGTCACTCGTCACTGCCCTTTCCTCACTTTCCTTTTGCCTTGGCTCCCTTTACAATGAAACTCGGAGGACGATTTTGCGTTTTAGGGTCATTTTACGTGGTTTTCTCTTTGTGGCTTTACTCCCCGCGGCACTCAGCAGAGGCGCGCCACCGCCCCGAAAGGGAAAACTCCCCCCGAACGTTTCCGAGATCCTGAATCGCATGGATGACGCCGGCAAGCGCCTCCGAAGCCTCTCTGCAAACCTCGAGTACACCAAGGTGACGGTGCTCGTGAACGACAAGTCCACCGAAGAAGGCCGCCTTTTCTTCAGTAAGAGCGGTAAGAACAAGGGCACGGAGATCTGCATTCAGATGGAGCAACCGGAATCTAAGATCGTCTTGCTCAAGAAGAACAAGGCGGAAATCTATATGCCCAAGATCAACCAGGTCCAGGAGTTCAACCTGGAGCAAAAAACCGATCTGGTGGAGGAGTTCCTGCTCCTCGGCTTCGGGACGGAAACCGGCGACATGCGGAAGGCTTACGATGTGAAGTTCTTGAAGGAAGAGGAGCTTGGCGGCGAAACCACAGCAGTCCTCGAACTGACGCCTCGCAAGCAGAACATCGCCTCCCGGCTCACAAAAATCCAAATGTGGGTCAGCGAAGATTCCTGGATGCCGGCCCAGCAGCAATTCTTCGAGCCGAGCGGCGATTACCTGATTGCGCGTTACAACGCCGTCAAGGTGAACCTCAAATTACCCGGCTCCACGTTTGAGATCCATCCCGCCCCAGGGGCGAAGTTTGTCAAGATGAACTAAAAAAGGGTGAAGGGTGAGAAGGGCCAAGGCTGCGTCCACCAGAAAGTCGTGGCGCGCCTGGCGCGCAATTTCCAGAAGCTCCCGATGCAGAGGGTTTTGCTCCACCGACCCTTCCACGGCGTACGAGTCTCGCATGAACTTCGGGCTGTGCAGAACTTTAATGGTCGGTTCCGCCGCCGTTCTGCCGCACGCACGTACTCGGCGGGCCGCGGCGGCCCCCAGGGCGGCGTTAAGCCGCCGCACTCCAAGGCGTTTCGCGCGATTTCATGGTTTCCGGGTGCCGCGGGCGGCATGCGCGACTGCGGTCTATCATTGCCCAGCGCTCGTTCTTTCGGCTATCATAAAGACTTGCCCCGGCGGCACGAAGGCTTGGGGTCAGGGCACAACACAACAAAGGAGAAACAGCATGTTCATGCGGAGTCTGCGTGTACGTTCAGCGCTTACTTTACCTGTGGCGATCCTCTCGTTCGCCGCAGTCTTGTTTGCAGGTGAAAGCGTCTACAATTTCACCCTTCCTTCCATTGACGGCGAGCCCACCGCGCTCTCGAATTATAAAGGCAAAGTCGTTCTGCTGGTGAACGTTGCCAGCCGCTGCGGTTTCACACCGCAGTATTCGGCACTGGAAGCGATCTACGAAAAGTACAAGGACCAGGGCTTTGTGATTCTGGGTTTCCCTGCTAACAATTTCGGCGGCCAGGAGCCGGGCACGAACGCTGAGATCAAGAGCTTCTGCTCGACCAAATACAACGTCAGCTTCCCCATGTTCGCCAAAGTCTCTGTTAAGGGCGATGACTGCACACCCCTCTATCAATATCTGACCAAGCAGGCCAACCCCAGCCTGACGGGCGACATTAAGTGGAATTTTACCAAGTTCCTGGTGGATCGAAACGGCAACGTGGTGGCGCGATTTGAGTCGCCGGTGAAGCCGGATTCGCCGGAGGTGACGGCTGCGATCGAGAAGTTCTTAAAACAGTGACGAGTGACAAGTGACGAGTGCCGAGCAGAGGGACCTCTCGCCCCAACTTTCCTCCGGTACCTTGCTCGTAGGGGGACGGCTTGCCGTAAACCATGAAAATGCGCGAAGCGCCTTGGAGTGCGGCGGCTTGACGCCGCCTTGGGATCGCCACGGCCCGCTGAGTACCTGCGCGTAGCGGGAAGGCGGCGTCAAGCCGCCGCACTCTAAGGCGCCTTCGGCACAAGCATTTTCAATGCAGCGCGGGCACCCACAAGGGGTGCCCCTACACGGAATGATGAAGCGTTAGAAGAGAGGAGAAACAATATGAGCGAAGTTCTGAAGCAAGTTCTTGCAGCCAATGAAGAATACGCGAAGAACTTTGGCGAGAAGGGCAAGTTGGCAATGCCGCCGGCACGGCGGTTTGCCATCCTTACTTGCATGGACGCGCGCCTGGATCCGGCGCGCTTTGCCGGCCTGAGCGAAGGCGACGCTCACGTGATTCGCAACGCCGGCGGACGGGCGAGCGACGACGCCATTCGTTCCCTGGTCATCTCGTACAAGCTGCTCGGCACCCGAGAGTGGTTTGTAATTCATCACACCGGGTGCGGGATGTTGGCCTTCACGAACGAAATCATGGCGGACCTGCTCGAGCACAGCCTCGAAACCGCGCAACTCGAGGGCGGCAAATGGAAGGATGTGGGCAAAGGGCCGGGTTCCTACGAAGGCCATTTCATCGAGTGGCTGACGTTTCGCGACCAGGCTCGTAGCGTGATCGCGGACCTGGCGCGGATTCGGAATCACCCCTTGGTCCCGAAAGACATCCCAATCTACGGCTACATCTACGACGTTGCGACGGGACGGCTGAATGAAGTCAGCGAGGCCAAAAAAGTCGGCCACGCCGGATAAGGGCCGTCGATAGATGGCGGCCTGGGAGCGCGGGCTTCCAGCCCGCTTCTGGAATATGAACAAGCGGGCTGGAAGCCCGCGCTCCGGGGAATGTCCGATCAGCACCGCTCGGGGCGGCCATCGCGCGGGAAGACGCGCGTGCTGAGGTTGTCTTTCAGGAGCGTCCAGAACGAGGCGTCGAGGTACGAACGGATGGAAACGTAGCACCCGCCGCAGTGGTTGGTGGGGACGAACTCTCGCACCATCGCTTTCTGCGAGGTGTATTCGTTCTCAAACATCGAGCAGGGACGCAAGCCGCCTGTAGGCGTTACGACCATAAACCTTCGTCCTGCATTGCAGCCCGGCACCGTCCCATCGCGGAAGAAATCGTGGATACCCGTGAGCGTCCAGGGTGAGTTGGCGATCCGGCCGTTCGTACCCTTCAACTCGACCAATTGATCGAGGGTCTTGCGAAGCAGAGCCAGGTCATCCGCCGACTGAATGTAGTGATCCATACTCTTGGTGCGGAGGGGAGTATAAGCGCTGTAAGAGATCGCAACCCCCCACTCTTTGGCGCGCTCGTAAATGCCGACCAGAGCCGGAAGGTTCTCGCGGGTAATGGCCGTGTTGAGCGCCACGTCGTCGTAGCCGTGACGGGCCAGCGCCGGCACGAGCTTCTCGAGGTGAGCGTAGAGACCGGGCGAGCGGCGGAAATCGTCGTGGCGGGAATCCGGGAAATCGAGCGAGATGGAAATCTGGTTGATTCCCAGGGGCCGCAGCGCCAGGTACTTTTCCTCTGTCAAGAGCCGTCCGTTGGTCACCAGAATGGTGTACGGGAGGCCGCTCGGTTCCTTCACGGCTCGGATAATCTCCTCGAGGTCGCGCCGCAGCAGGGGTTCGCCCCCTGATAGTTGGACCGCCATGGGTTTGAGAATGCCGCGCAGTTCCGCGTAGTCCTCGGCCCGCAGCAGTCCCGGCGGATCGGGTTTCATCCCGCCCTTATCGCAATGCTGACAATTAGCCGTGCAGGAGTGCGTCAGCTCGAAAGAAACTACCAAGGGCCGATTCGTACAGAAGCTCCACGTCCCTCGAGCAATCATTCGAGCCGCGCGGGCAACAGGTATCGCTTTCAAAGGCTACTCCGAAAAGTAGATTTGCGCCTTCGAATAAGAAGTAGCGCGACAGGGTTTAAGCAGACTCCGCATTCGCGCCCCGCAGGTTGTGCGCGGGGTTCCGAAACACGATAGCATACTCCCGTCAGCCGCCTGGAGCAAGCTGATTGTTGGGTTAGTGTCTCAGTTTGAATCCGTAGCGGCGAGTTTACCTCGCCAAATGGCGGCGTAAAGCCGCCTCGACTTCAAACTGAGACACTACCGATTGTTGGGCACTTAGGGACTGGACTAGCAAGACTCGTTCTCCGCTTCCCTCTCCCAGGGGAGAAGAGGGGAAAGGGGTGACAGCGCGCGGGAGGGCCTGCCCGCGCCTTGGCGGCCCGGCGAATTACTCCCGTACCTGTCAAAGACGTAGGGCATATTCATTGAACCGCCAGAATGCGCATTTCACGACTGAATTTTCACCGTTTATCTTATGCGGATTGTCATCTAGCCGACTTTAGGTTACGGTTAGCATCTTTCTCGCGCCTGCAGGGTTTTCAGGGGCCTTATTGAACAGCTTGCTGAAAAGCGGCGTGCGGGCTTGACCCGAATGGACCAGCTAAGTATTCGTCGGAATCTGCGCTTTTGGAACACCCGCTTCCGGGAGTGGCGGATGATTGCGTCCGGGCTGCTCTCCACTCGCCACCCCGTTCTCGCCCACCTCATCCCCATCCGGCGGTGCAATCTCTCTTGCGCTTACTGCAACGAGTTCGACCGGGTCTCAAAACCGCTTCCCCTCGATGTCATGTACCAGCGCGTCGATCGCCTGGCGGCGCTGGGAACCACGATCATCACGATCAGCGGCGGTGAACCGCTCTTGCATCCGGAGCTGGAACAGATCGTTCGGCACGTTCGCAGGCGGGGGATTCTTGCGGGCTTGATCACCAACGGTTACCTGTTGACTCCCCAGCGAATTGAACACCTTAATCGCGCGGGCCTGGACCATCTGCAAATCAGCATCGACAATGTCCGACCGGACGAAATCTCGAAGAAGAGCTTGCGAGTTTTGGATCGAAAGCTGCGCCTGCTGGCGCGCTACGCCATCTTCCAGGTGAATATCAACTCCGTCCTGGGAAGCTGCGTACGCAATCCCGACGACGCCTTGGAGGTCGCACGCCGGGCGCTCGAGTTGGGATTCACGAGCACGGTAGGCATCCTGCACGATCATGGAGGCCAGCTTAGGCCCCTCAGCGAACGCCAGCAACAGCTCTTTGCCGAGATCATGGAGATGGGTAAGCGTTCCTACTCGCGCTTCAATCAGTTCCAGAGGAACATTTCACAAGGGCTAGGGAACGAGTGGCGCTGCCGCGCGGGCAGCCGCTACCTCTACATCTGCGAGGATGGGCTGGTTCACTATTGCTCGCAGCAGCGCGGGTATCCGGCCATCCCTCTCGAGAAATACACCCTGGCCCACCTCGAGCACGAATACCATACGCAAAAGTCGTGCGCGCCGCGTTGCACCATCTCCTGCGTGCAGCAGGTCGCTATGCTCGACAACTGGCGCGACCCGCAAACCCGTCCCGCCTTCCGCCCCGCCGACGGCCTGGTGCAACTGCCCAACTCGCTGGGGACGAGGGGCTAGGGGCTGGGGGCTAGGGGCTAGGGGCTGGGGAATTCCGTGATAGCTCGTTCGGCTGGAAAAGCCAAAAAAAGTAGGGCGAGGCGGACAAACGGACACTTTGTCCGAAACGATCCCCGCCTACTGCTTAGCTTCCCGCCCCACTACCCATTACCACCCTATCTCTGTTCCCCAGCCTCCAGCACCTAGCCTCCAGTCCCTAGTCCCTAGCCCCTAGCCCCCAGTCCCTAGCCCCCAGCCACCGCCTTCCCGATCTTCCACTCGATCTGCGCCAGGATTCCGCCCACCACTCGGGCGTCGTAGTTGCTGAGTTCAAGGTTTAAAATAAGACGCCGCAGCTTCAGGAGGGTGGCCTGCCGGCTCTTAGGTTTTAGGTACCCGACTTGATCCAGAACGCGCGCGGCGCGGTCGAACAAGTGGTCGAGGGACTGGGCGCCTGCCGGGTCCGAGGAGTGCACCGTCGGGCGCAGAGGACGAGTGGGGACAAGACCGGCGCGCGACAACTCGTAAGCGCAGACCGCGACGGCCTGCCCCAGATTCATAGAGGGACAATCCTTCGCGGTCGGAATCCGGATCAACGCGTGGCAATAACTCATGTCCTGGTTAGAAAGACCCGTCTTCTCGGAGCCGAAGAGCAACGCCACCCGCCCCTTGGCGCGTCGACGCCGCAACCAGGCCGGGAAATCAGGTAGTGAGATAAGGTTCCGGTCGAGGTTGCGCCGCGACCCGGCCGTAGTGCCCACCACAGTGGAAGCATCTCCAATACCTTCCACCAAACTGTCCACGGCGCTCGACGACCTGACAATCTCCTCCGCCCCCACGGCGGAGCGCGTCTCTTGCCACACCGGGCTATGGGGCGCCACTACCACCATTTCTCGAAACCCAAAATTCGCCATCGCGCGCGCCGCCGCTCCGATGTTCAGCGGGTTGCGAGGCTTCACCAGGACGAACCGCCAACCAAGTTCGAGTGGGCTCATAGCGACAGATTCTATCAGCAAATGCTTGCGCCGGAGGCGCCTTGGAGTGCGGCGGCTCGACGCCGCCTTCGCACTGCCCGGACGCAACGCGGTCCTGAGCCGCGCCCTCCTCATCCCAAAGTTCCAAGGCGGCTCGACGCCGCCTTCGCACCGCCCGGACGCAACGCGGTCCTCAGCCGCGCCCTCCTCGTCCCAAAGTTCCAAGGCGGCTCGACGCTGCCTTCGCACTGCCCGGACGCAACGCGGTCCTGAGCCGCGCCCTCCTCATCCCAAAGTTCCAAGGCGGCTCGACGCCGCCTTCGCACTGCCCGGACGCAACGCGGTCCTGAGCCGCGCCCTCCTCATCTCAAAGTTCCAAGGCGGCGTCAAGCCGCCGCACTCCAAGGCGCTTCGCGCATCTCAAATGTCCATCGTTTTTTGTGGCCAATTGGGCGGTCCCATGTCCGACGGAATGGGTTACTATACGGTCCTATGCTTATGGACCTTTACGACCCTGAGTCATTTCGCAGCAGCGGCCACCGGGTGGTGGAGGCATTGGCAGCCTATCTTGATTCCGCCCGGGCTGGCGAAGTTCCTGTTCTTCCACTCCGCGCCCCGCTGGAACTTGCCGAGCAGTACCAGGACAGTCTTCCCCTCGACGCCGCCGAAAACGCCGAGGCGGAGGTTTCGCGTTGTCTCGAGCAAATCCTCAGCCAGAGCATCCACCTTCATCATCCCGGCTACATGGGCCACCAACTCCCGGCTATCCTGCCTCTGGCTGCGTTGGCCGATTTGATATCGAGTCTGCTCAATAACAGCGCAGCGGTCCACGAGATGGCGCAAGCCGGCACCCAGATCGAGAGGCAAGTGGTCCGCTGGTTGTGCGCGGCGGTAGGCTGGGACCAGGATTCCGACGGCATCCTGACTTCCGGAGGTTCGCTCGGAAACCTGACGGCGCTGCTCGCCGCCCGCAACCACGCGACGCAAGGTTCGGCATGGCGGCAGGGACTCCGCGACGGGCCGCCCTTGGCTCTGCTGGTTTCAGACCAGGCCCATTATTCTATCGCGCGCGCGGCGGGAATCCTGGGCCTCGGCCAGGACGCGGTCATCGCCATTCCTACCGACAGCCGCTTTCGAGTCGATGTCACGGCTCTGAGCGATCTGTACACCCAGGCTACGCAGCAGGGGAAAAAGGTGATGGCGGTGGTGGGAAGCGCCGGCACTACGGCCACAGGCGCATTCGATCCTCTGCGCGCGATGGGCGAATTCTGCCGGGAGCACGGGGTGTGGTTCCACGTCGACGGTTCGCATGGGGCTTCGGCCCTGTTTTCCGAGAGGTATCGCAGCCTGACGGACGGAATCGAACTCTGCTCCTCGCTGGTTTGGGACATGCACAAGATGCTCTTCCTGCCCGGCCTGATCACCGCCGTTCTGTTTCGGCGCCGCGAAGATAGCTATGGCGCTTTCTCCCAAGAGGCAAGCTACCTCTTCGCACGGCGCCCGGAAGAAGCAAGCTTCGACATTGGGCTTCGCACTCTCGAGTGCACGAAGCGCACCATGGGATTCAAGCTCTGGTTCCCGCTGCGCGTGCATGGAGCAAAGGCCATCGGCCAACTGGTGACCCAGACGTTTGATCTCGCGCACGAGTTCGCAGCCCTGCTTAAAGCACAGCCCGATTTCGAGCTTGCCGCGGAACCGGAAAGCAACATTCTCTGCTTTCGCCACGTTCCGGCAGCGCTCAGGGCCCTTGAAAACGCACCGGACAGACTCGACGCGCATCAATTACAGGTGCGCCAGGGAGTGGTGGCTTCGGGGAAATATTTCCTGGTTCACACGGTTTTGCGGAACAAGGTTTACTTGCGGACTACAATCATGAATCCGCGCACCACCGTCGAGGATTTGAAGGGGTTGATTCAAGCCATCAGGTGCGACTGATCTGACTCGCCTATTCAAGAAGCGGTGGTTTGGTCGACGAACCAAAAGACCGGGTTCACGCAAAGGCGCTAAGGACGCAAAGGTCGCAAAGAGAACAGGACTGCAACTTTGCGCGTCTTTGCGCCCTTGCGACTTGGCGCGAGCTGTTTTGATTTCTTCACGTTCAGCGCACAAAACACATTTGTTAGCTAAGGAGTCGCAGACTGTGGACCCAACGAATGTCTCCGAGGTTGATCGTTCCAAGCTGTCTCGACGTAGGTTTATAAACTCCGGCATGCTGACGGCGGCAGCAACCGCGCTGCCGTGGTCTTCGAAGCCTGCCTCGCCGCCGCCCTTCGATCTTGATGAAGTGACGGTGGGACAGCTTCAGCGCGAAATGCAATCCGGCCGGCTGACGGCGCGCTCGCTGGCGGAAAAATACCTGGCGCGAATCGAGCAGGTTGACAAGCATGGACCCACCGTCAACTCCGTGATCGAAATCAATCCCGAGGCGCTGGCGATTGCCGAGGAACTTGATCGGGAGCGCAAAGCCAGGGGGCCGCGCGGACCGCTGCACGGCATTCCCGTTCTCATCAAAGACAACATCGCCACTCGCGACCGGATGATGACCACGGCGGGCTCGCTCGCCCTGGTGGGTGCGCAGGCACCGAAAGACGCATTTGTAGCGAAGAAGCTCCGCGAGGCCGGCGCGTTGATTCTCGGCAAGGCCAACTTGAGCGAATGGGCCAACATCCGGTCGTCGCACTCGACAAGCGGCTGGAGCGGCCGCGGCGGGCTGACGCGGAACCCCTACGCGCTCGATCGCAATCCTTGCGGCTCGAGTTCCGGGTCAGGCGCCGGCGTCTCCGCAAACTTCTGCGCGTTGGCCATAGGCACCGAAACAGACGGCTCCATCGTCTGCCCGTCGGGCGTTAACGGGATCGTTGGCATCAAGCCGACCGTCGGCCTGGTCAGCCGCGCGGGCGTTGTCCCCATCGCCCACAGCCAGGACACCGCCGGCCCCATGGCGCGCACGGTGACCGATGCCGCGATTCTGCTGGGAGCGCTCACCGGCGTTGACGCTGACGACCCGGCCACCGAGTCAGGCCGGGGAAAAGCGCTGACCGACTACACGCAATTCCTCGCTCGGGACGGTCTGCGCGGGGCGCGCATCGGCGTGGCACGCAAGTTTTTCGGGACGAGCGAGGCGCTCGACAAATTAATGGATCAAGCCCTGGAAGAGATGAAACGCCAAGGCGCCACCATCGTTGATCCCGCTGACATTGCGGGCACGGACCAGGTGGGAGACTCCGAACTCCTGGTGCTCCTGTACGAACTCAAGGCGGACCTGAACTCTTACCTGGCGGCGCTGGGGCCCGGCGGGCCCGTACACACCTTGCAGGAGATTATCGAATTCAACCAGCGCCATCACGAGAAGGAGATGCCCTATTTCGGGCAGGATCTGTTCATCAAAGCGCAGGCCAAAGGCCCGCTGACCGATAAGGAATACCTGGACGCGCTCGAGAAGAACCATCGCCTGATGCGAAAAGAAGGAATCGACGCCGTGCTGGAGAAATCTCAACTAGCGGCCCTGGTCGCGCCTACCGGAGGGCCGGCGTGGTTGACCGACTTGGTGGACGGAGACCACGATTCGGGAGGCAGTTCGACGCCGGCGGCGGTGGCCGGCTACCCCAATATCACCGTGCCGGCCGGATTTGTATTCGGCTTGCCGGTGGGAATCTCATTCTTTGGCGCGGCGTATAGCGAGCCGACTCTCCTCAAGCTTGCCTATGCCTTCGAACAAGCCACGAAGTCTCGGCGAGCGCCGAAGTTCCTCCCCACCGCAAGTCTGACTTGACGCTTGGTGTCCGATCTACTACCTCTGAGTCTGTGTTGAAAATGTGTAGGGGTAGGGCGTGCCCTACCCCGTGCGAAGGGGACGGCAAGCCGTCCCCCTACGAGCAGGCGCCGGACGGGAGTCGCCGCCGGGCGGTTGCAGACGGGGGCGGTCAGGTGTATATTCTCGGAGGGGCTAGAGTCCACAGCAGAAATTCGAGTGCCGACCTTGATTGCGGTCCGAGGCGAGATGCGTTCCCAACTGCGATGCCTTGCCATGGGAGAGTAACGTGAGTGGCTACATTCTCGGAGCACTGATACTGGTGTTGGCGCTGGCTTTCGTGGGACTGTTCATCTGGTCGCTTGTCCGTATTTCCAGAGCTTTGCTCAACGCGGCTTGGACGGGGCGAGCAGGTTTGAATCCACAGATTCAGCAGGGACGTTTGCGACTGCTTGGCGTCTTCTGTTTCCTCGTGGCAGTGGTGTTGGCGGCGCTCATGCGAGGATACGGGAACGTCTTCGAGGAAACGCTTGGGGCCTTCTCAGGCGCAGTCACAGCGGTCCTGCTCTTGGTGGTGGTTGGTGCGCCTGCTTACATTGGGATTCAATGCTTCCTGCGCGCGAAGAGGTTCGACGCGCTTCCGGCCACCACGGCGCTTTCTGAAGACACCAGGGCCCCGGTCATCTATCTTCGGTCTTTTGGGGATGACCCTAAGGTTGCGCGACGGGTGGGAATCGCAGGGTTCAAGTTGGACACCGAAGAGGAGGTGATCGCAGAAATTGTGGGTGCCGTCGGGCCCTTTGTTGGGATTGGCCGGCCTGGCGAAGCCCTTCCATATTCCGGCGCAGCACGCGTCTACGTTGGCGACGGGGACTGGCACGAGCGCGTTCGGGCACTCCTGTCGCTGGCCAGACTTGTGATTCTCCGGGCTGGGGATACTCCCGGGCTTTGGTGGGAAATAGAAGAGTCCGCAAAGCGTGTGAAGCCTGAAAGACTCATATTTCTGATCCCACTAAAGCGGCGCGCTTACGATGACTTCCGCCGGAAAGCTGGGAACTATCTCCCGTGTCAATTGCCGGAGTACGGAGGGCGGAGGATCCCAGTTACATCCGTTCGCGCCGTGTTGTTTTTTGATGCAGACTGGACTCCCCATCTCCTGCCTGTTCAAGAGACGTATCTGGCCTACTGGGCAAGAACTTTTCTTAGATTCCCTCTGTTGACTCCGCTCTTTCTGACGAATAATGTGTTTGTAAAGAAGCGCTCGGAGATAAGACGGATCCTTGAGAAGACTCTGCAGCCCATCCTGCAACGAGGTGTTGAATAACCCCGATGCGGCCCCCGCACTGAACATTAATCGGGAATGCGAATGCTGCCGTCTTCGGCGACGGGGGAGGCCGGATTCCAGGCGACTTCCCACAGGAATCCGTCCGGGTCGGAGAAGTAGCCCGAATACCCACCCCAAAAGGCTTCCTGCGCCGGCTTGACGATTCTGGCGCCGGCGGCTTCGGCGCGGGCGAGCGCGGTGTCAACAGCTTGGCGATTGCGGGTGTTATAGGCGAGGGTTATTCCGCTGAATCCTCCGCCGTCGGAAGGAACGGTCGCATCCTTGGCAAGCTCGTCTCTCGGATACAGCGCCAAAGCCAGGCCGCCCAGTTGAAAGAACACGATGCCTTCGGCGTTGGCCAGGGAGCGCCGCCATCCGAGGCGTTCATAAAACTGCCGGCTGCGGTCGAGATCCGCCACGCCCAGTGTGATCAGGCTTACTCGTTGTTCCATCTTGGCGCTCCTAGTAGCCTAGCGCTTGGTTACCTTAATAAGTGTATCTAAAGAGCTCTCCGGGAAGGGCGGGGCTTTAGCCCCGCCGACACGCAGAGCACGGTTAAAAGGGCCTTTAGGCCCTGAAGCAACGCGGCTTCAGGGGCTAAAGCCCCGCCGAGTGGCCTGTTCTCCGCGGCGGGGCTGAAGCCCCGCCCTTCCGAGGCCAAACGAATAGGTACGCTTACTTATGCAAGCAAGGCCTCGCGGCCAGGTAGTAGTGATTCTCCCCTTCGTCTTCTGTTTCGCCGTCCAGACTCAAACCCGCGGCACGCAGGAGCCGCTTGTACTCGTCGGCGCCCAGCGAAATCGAAAGGCGCTGAGTGAGCGAGTCGTTCCAGGTGTGGGCCTTGGCCAGCGATGTGAAGAGGAATTTCCCGCCGGGATTCAATGCCCGTGCGACTTTGCCGATGACGGTCACTTGGAGGTCAGGCGTCAGCAAGAACATCAAGCCCCAGGCAATGACGGCGTCAAATGTGCGGCGAAAGAACTCAGACTCCTCGACTCCCGCACATTCGGCGGCGGTGTTAGGAAACCGTTTGCGGAACTCAGCAAGCAGCGTAGGGGAAGCATCCACGCCGTAAATCGCGAACCCCGCCTCGCTCAGTACCTGCGTCACCGGCAGGCCATAACCGCATCCCAGATCGAGCACTGAAGCGCCCGGCGGCAGGGAGCGGCTCCATTCCCGCACCGTCTCAGGTCCGATGCGCGGATTGCGCGCTCGCATGAAGTCGCGGGCGATCTGCTCGTAGCCGTTCGACTTGTCCGGGAGAATCATCTCATCTCACAAAAGGACAAACCGGTTTCACGCCAAGGCGCCAAGACGCAAAGATCGCAAAGCAAAGAAAGGACCGTCAATTTGCGAGCCTTCGCGCCACCCCCAAGCATGAAAATGACCCCTCGCCCCAACTCCCCTCCCCCTCTTCCCTCTCCCCGGGGAGAGGGAAGAGGGGCAAGACGTGATAGGGTGAGGGGTCGGTCGTGGCGGTTGTCCCACTATTGATGCGGTGGCGCGGGAGCAGCCGTTCCGGCGGGCTGATCCGTGGGACTGGTGCTGACGATGCGGACTTTCGACTTGAACTGCTTGTAGTCGGTATAGCGAAGGACTTCCTTGATATGCACCGGGTTGCCGGTAAAATAGAGAGTGTCGTCGGCCATGGTGTAAGTGGGAAACCAATATTTCCCGTCGATCTGCTCGCGCCAGGTGGTAAAACGCGGAAAGAGGTTTTCGCCCTTCTTGGTTCTCAGTTCCGGCACGGGCTTGCCTTCCGACTTCACGATCTGCAAGTCCTGGTCATCCACCCACACCACGCCCTGAAAATACTGGTGACCCTTCTGAATCTCTTTCGGCCGGATGGAGAAGACGTAAGCTGTAATTTCGTCAACCTTGACGTGCCCCAGGTACTTGATTTCGTATTCCGGCAGTTCATCCGTGGTGAGGACAAAAGGCTGCGTATTGCGGAAGGAGGTGAGGTCCTCTTGGGTCATAATGATTTTCTTCAGAGTATCCGCCGGGGCATAGGTCACGCGCTCGATGCGGTTGCCCGCATCGTCAAAGAGGATGTCCCACTCCTGCTCGTAGACGCCCGTGACTTCGTTTTCCGGACCTAACTCCTCGACCTTGTTGATCTGGTGATAGGTGTAGTTGTCGCGCGCCTGCTTAAAAAGCTTTTCCTTAGCGGCGAATTCCTGAATGATCTTCTGGATTTGATCGGCACTCGGATCGGTCAGATCGGGGGTCGGCGTCGGTTTGGCCGTTGTTGCCGAGGACGCCGTAAGATTGCTCAAGGTTTCCGCGACCTTTTGATTTACGTCCGCTGGCTTAGAACTGGGAGGCGGCGTGCTGGTGGTTTGTTGAGAAGGGGCAGCAGCCTGCGCAGGCGCGGAAGAAGCTGCCGAAGCGTCCTCGCTCGAACCCGCGGGCAAGGGCGAAGAAGCGCCGACGAGGGGCGCGGGCGAAGCCGCGGCGACGGTGGCGGGAGTCGTTTGGGCAACCACTTGCTCGTTAGCCTCCGGAGGGCGAGCTAGCAGCCTCTGGATCCTCGCCTCAAGGGTGCTGACGTCGCGCGGCTCGCCTTCAAATCTCGAGTAAACCCGGCCGTCCCGCCCGATCAAGATGGTGGTAGGCAGGCCGGACACTCCCCCGTACAGCCGGCGCGTATTAGCATCGCCCATGGCGATAGGGTAGTTGATGTTGCCATGCTCGTAAAAAGCTTGCACGGCCGGCTTGCGGTCTCCGACCGCGATTCCGACAATCCGCAGGCCCCTGCCGTAATACTCGTCTTGAAATCCCACCAGGGCGGGAATCATTTTCCGGCAGTGCGGGCACCAACTGGCCCAAAAACTCACTAGGACCACCTTGCCCTTATAATCCGCGAGGTCAACCTTCTTTCCCGAGAGCGACACCAATGAAAAGCGCGCCGCATAGGGGTGGTCGTTGTCTCCAGCGGCATTGGTGTCCAGAGCGCTGAGCGTATCAGCGACCTTGCGGTTCACTTCCGCGGGGTTGGAGTTGGATGCAGGGAGATTGGCGGAGGAGACTGGTTGGGCGGCGGGCGTGCTGGTGGATTGACTCTGCGGGGAGGAAGCGGACGGCGGCGCGGACGCCGCGGGAGTGGAGGGCAGGGCGTGGGTCTTCAAGCCCGCTTTGGTCACAGCGTCGATCAGATCGTCGCTGGCGCCGGCATCGTGGAATTTCTTAGCCAGATCGGGGTTCATCGCGAAGTTGACGCCGCGTTGTTCAACCAAGGTGACGATCTTCGGCGATGCAGAACCGCCCAGCAAAAGCAGGGTGATGTCATCAACACTCAAGGGTTGGTCGGCGGCCGCGGCGAATAGGGCGAGCCATGCTACAAACGCGACGGCCAAAATCCCCGAAGCTACTTTCTTGCACATAAGCCCCTTCCTTTGGGAGCGCCCGCCTGGTGCCAAAGCCCATACAGCACACCCCAATAGATAGAATATACCTCACGCCCAAGAGTTGTCTTGCTCTTTTGCAGCCGACGAGCCTGAGGTAGGAAGATCCTCGTGCAAACTCTGGGGGGTGCTAAAGGGCTCCGTAGGAAAGCCGAGTTCGAGCCAGGCGTCGAAGCCCCCCTGGAGAGGCCAGACAATGCGGTAGCCTTTGCTCTTGAGAAGGAGCGCCAGCCTGGCGCTCGTGGCTTGGTTCGGTCAAGTGCAGTACATCACCACGGGGCGGCCTTGGGGGATTTCGGAGTGGCGACGATCGAATTGGCGGGGGGAAATGTGGATTGCACCGGGAATCCTCGAGCCATGCTGCTGGTAGGCGAGGTCGGAGCGCAAATCCACCACCACCAACTCCTCGCCGCGCCCAAGGCGCTCCTTCAAATCTTGAGGAGTGATTCGCGATCGCTCGAGCAAACCAACGAACCGCCGGCGCTCGATCCATCTCACAAGGAGCCAGCCAGCGAGAATGGCGAACAGAATCAGCGCGCTGGTTCTCCCAAATGCCGCCAGCCAGCCAATAAGCCACTCCACCTCGTCCCGGAAGCCTAACCCCAACAGCACGGCCGAGGTTATCCAGAGGCCGATTCCCCCAAGATCGAACAGCACAAAGCGAGCATAGGAGGTATTCAGCATACCGGCTAAGGGAGCGGAAACCGTGCTCAGACCGGGCACGAACTTGGCGAACAAAAGCGTCTTCAGACCATTGCGAGCGAAGAAGTCCTCCGTGCGGCCGACGCAGGAATCGGCATTGAGGGAGAGAGAACAAAGTTTCTGGAGGACGGATCGGCCGCGGCGCTTTCCCAGAAAGAACCAGACGGAGTCGCCCGATAGCGCAGCCAGGACGCCGAGGAGGATCACGGTCACTAAGTGGAAATGTAAATCCGCCGCCAGGGCCGCACCCGTCAGAATGAATGGAAAACTGGGAACGGGCAATCCGAGCGACTCGGCGAGGACCACGAGGAAAAAAAAGGGGTATCCGTAATGTCTCAGAACCTGGACCATGCTGACCTACTCCGCGTCCGTGCCGGGGGCAATAATCTTAGGTGTATGCCCGACCCTGGATTTCTCGCCACACCCGTGACCGCGGTTGGAAGGGCGGAGCTGAACAGGCTGCGGAAAAAGTCTGGTGGCACAGCCACCCCTGGCTGTGCGCCGCGAGCAAGTCCAACAAAATGGGCACAGGCAGGAGTGCCTGTGCCACGGTCGCTCGATCGGTTGAGTGCAAGGGTGTTGAGGATTGCCCGGAACTTTTCTAACAACGCTCAGCGCGCCCGACGCCTGTTTTTGAGCCGCATTTGGCGCAGCTTGTTGGCTTTGCGCTTAGGTCTCGAAATGGCGAAGGTTACCGTCCCCACGCGACGAACCTTCCATGCTTCCGCCTCCGCGGCCTTCCCTTCTGGTTCCATACTGTGCCCTCAGTTCTTATGTAGGGGCGGGTTTATCCCGCCAAGTGTTCATTGTTTTCGATATCCGATGGCGGCGTCAAGCCGCCGCTACGGCGCTATTTTCACTTTGCGGCATCGATGGTTGCCACGCTAATCGTGTCGCCTTTCAGAGTACCGGTAACCTTCACCTTCTGCCCGGCGAAGGCCGCAGGTTTATTCTGGTCACTGAGCTGATAAACCTTTCCGTTCGCGGGATCGGCGAGCACATACTTGCCGCCCGCCTTGACACACGCCACGGTGCAGTCCTTGTCGCTCTGCCCCGGCATCATGTGTTTCAGGCCGCACATCGAGTCACTGATGTTGCCGACAAAAGTCTTTGTCGCCGCTTTCGCCGTCGCCGCGAAGATGAAGCAGGCCGCAAGCAAAAGCGCGACAAGGTAAATGGTGATTCTGCGCATTTGGGCACCTCCAGACTATTGTAGCTGAAAAGAGAAAATCGTGAGAGCCAAGATGAAAGGCGATAGAGTGACGCGCAGGGCGGCCGCAAGTTGGCGAAACAGGGGCGCAGGCACAGAGAAGAAAACGGCCTGGAAGCAGAGTCTTGCTCTTCTTCCGGTCCACGCCGCTCTGTCCAGACGGCAGGCCGCGGAAAGACCTTGCAACTGCCGTCCTGAGTCGTCACGTGGGCCTGCGCCCGCGCGGGGGCAGCCACGGAGTGAATTTGGGTTCCGGCGCTTCTTCCGCGGGCCCGTGATAACTCAGAGCGAACAGCTCGCAAGTGCTTTCCAGCAGCCTGCCAGTTGCCATCTGGCCACCAGTCCCCGACCCCATACTCTTTGAAGGGACGTACGGACTTGTCCGCTTCTACATCTTGGCGCCGGCCGGGGAAACATCCGAGACGGTAATAGTACTGTCGGTCACGCTGCCAGTCACCTTCACGGACTTGCCGCCCATACCCTTGAACTTGTCCTGATCGTCAAGTTGGTAAACTTTGCCATGACTGACGAGAACATATTTGGCGCCGCCCGACACGCATTTCTCAACGCAACTCGCGGCGTCTGCGCCCGCCTTGGCGTGCTTGGCTCCACAATGTTCATCGCTGACCGTTCCCACGAACGTCTTGCTTTGTGCCCAACCCAAACAGCCAAAGGCGAACAACATCAACCCAACCATGGTGATTCTCTTGATCATCTTATGCCTCCTCATCTTCGGCGAGTTTTGGCCACCCCGGTGGTGGCAGAGTGCTGACCGTGAAATTGATTGCGAATCCGAGTGGGACGCTGGAGGCCTCGACGCTTGCCGAGCCCTCCCACCAACACAGATTCGACGGTTGTTTCCTTGCCCTGACGAGACTAATTGTACCTGCGAATGACGCCCGTGACAAGTGGCTAAAAAAAGCTGTCAGCTTTCAGCTCTCAGCAGTCAGGTCGCACCTCGCACGCAGCCTGCTCAGAGCTGACGGCTGAGAGCTGATGGCTGTCTTCACTGACACCTGACACCCGGCACCTGACACCTCGCTTCATTGCAATTTCATTCGTCGGCATCTAGAATCAAACTAGAGGAGCATAAAATGGATAACGATGTTCTGCGAATTGCCGACCGGGAATTCCGCTCGCGGCTGATCATCGGCACAGGGAAGTACAGGAGTTTTCAAGAAATGGCGCGGGCCCACGAGGCATCCGGGGCAGAAATGGTAACGGTGGCCGTGCGGCGAGTTAATCTCACCGACCGCAGCAAGGAATCTCTGCTCGACTATGTGGACCGCAGCAAGTATTTCATTCTGCCTAATACCGCCGGTTGTTACACCGGAGACGAGGCCATTCGGACGGCGCGCCTGGCGCGCGAGGTGGGGCTTTCCAATTGGATTAAATTGGAAGTGATCGGCGACGAAAAGACGCTGTTTCCCGACAATTTCGAACTGGTGCGGGCTACGGAGACGTTGGTCAAAGAAGGCTTTGTGGTGTTGCCTTACACGAATGACGATCTCATCGCCGCGCGGCGCCTGATTGACGCGGGGGCGGCGGCGGTGATGCCGCTGGGAGCGCCCATCGGCTCGGGCTTGGGCATCCAAAATCCCGCCAATATTCGCATCCTGCGGGAGATGATCACCAGCGTGCCCCTCATCGTAGACGCCGGTGTCGGCACGGCCTCGGACGCCACCATAGCCATGGAGCTCGGCGCCGATGGCGTGCTGATGAATACCGGCATCGCCGGCGCGCAGGACCCCGTCCTGATGGCACAGGGCATGCGGCACGCCGTCGTCGCGGGCCGGCAGGCCTACCTCGCCGGGCGTATGCAACGTAAACTCTACGCCGCAGCATCCAGTCCGCTCGAAGGCGTGGTGAGATGAAAACTCAGGGGAGATGACACATGCAAACGGTCAAGGTGAGCCGGCAGTTTCACGTCGTCTTTCCGCGCAAGCTTCGGGAGTCGCTGGGTATTCGGCCGGGGCAACGGCTTCAAGTCCTGGTGTACGAAGGTCGCGTGGAGCTGATCCCCCTGAGGGAGATGAGGGAGTTGAGAGGCTTTCTACGTGGGATCGATACGAAGGTAGAGCGTGATAAGGATCGCTTCGCCTCACTTCGCTGAAGTATCGAGGGCGGAAGAAGGAGCTTGATCCGTTTTCTGATCCTTTTCTGGCAGGTTGTAGACGATTTCTCCAGGACGCACCAAACGCATTTGCTCCCGCGCAACGCGTTCGATGGCCTCGGGGTCAGACTGAAGCGCCTTGATGCGCTTATCCAATTGCTCGTTTTCGTGCTTCAGTTGTGAAATCTGTTGGCGAAGATTCTCGATTTCCTGTTTCTCGCGGCGCAGAGCCAGAAAACCGTGCGGTCCAAATATTTCGTGACCGAACAGGGCCAGGCAAATGAGCACGAGCGCGAACGTTGCGTAACGGCGGAAAGTGGCGGCGTTCCAAGAGAGCTTGTCCATAATCTAAACTGGCATTGTATATCGAGTGGGGACGACTGGCAAGTGGCGTTGCGCTCGGGTAACGGTACGGTGCGGGGGGAAACGTGAGCGATAAAGTCGTAATACTCGTCACCACGTCCAGCCGTGAGGAAGGCAAGAAGATCGCACGCCATCTGGTGGAGACTCGACTGGCAGCTTGCGTGAACATCACCCAGGCTATCGGGTCCGTTTACCGCTGGGAGGGAAATATCGCCGAGGAAACCGAGTTTCTGCTGATCATCAAGAGCGCTAAGGCATTGTTCCCGGAGATCAGAACCGAGATCACAAAACTCCACAGTTATCAGACGCCGGAGATTATTTGCCTCCCCATCGTCGATGGCTCAAGCAGCTACTTACAGTGGATTTCGGATGCAGTGAAATCGTCGGGCGCTCGGAACGGCGCGTAACCATGGAAACATGTAAGTAGACAACGGTACTTCGGGAGAGGAGAAGCGACTCCATGTTGAGCTCGGATAGCAGAAGAATTCAGGCTTGGGTTTTCGCCGGTGCGGCATTGCTCGTCTGCGGCGGGCTGTACCTGACCGCGCAACAGCCTCCGCCACCTGAGTACAACCTAAAAGTGCTGGTGAAGGAAGCCGAGACGGGAGAGGTCATCAGCCAGGCCCGACTCACGCTCACTTTCAAGTCCGGCAAGCTGCATCGCGAAGTCCAGTACGGCGCCAAAACCAACGCCCAAGGGCGGTACACCTTTAGTAACATTCCCAAGGGAACGGTTCGTCTGTTGGTGACGGCCGAGCACCACCAAAGCTTCGGCAAAGAGATAGACTTGGCAGAAGATAACCAGGAAATTGAGGTTAAGCTCAAAAAACCCCAGCCCCAACTGTAAGTCGAAGCAACAGCGGCATTTCGGCGAGCATCCGTGAAGCCAAGGGTCGTCGTTCAGCCTAACTCGAGGCGGCTCCGAGTGTAGGTTCGTTAGCGGCAATCAGAACCGATTGTAAGATGCTACAGGTTGGTGCAAAGAGTTCAAAGGTCTTCCGATCCTTAACCATCCCGTAACCTGAAGGCGACTTTTCCACAAGGTTTTCAACAGAGTTGTTGAAAAAAAAGTTCGATGGCGGCGGAGCAACGTCAAAGCACGGCGAACGGGTAGTCAACCCGAGACGCTTTCTACACGCCGGTCCCCCACCCATTTGCAGGGAGTACCGGTACCCTCTTCAGGGTTCAGCTACTTCACCGTCGCAGGTGTGTTTGCCGGCTCCGGCTTGGGCTGCGACGGCTGGGACGCCCCGGCGGGCGGCGCAAAGTAGGCATCGTCCAACCAGACATGAGCATTCTTCTTGAGTGCGTCTAAAGCGACCTTGACCTTTTGATTTTGTAAGTTGGTCTCAATCCTCGAGGAAACGCTCTTCAAGTCGTCGGTCTCGTGGGCAACAATCTTCACGAACTCCAGCGCTTGTCCGAGGTCAAAATCCTCCGTCATCTCACCCGGCTTGAGCGCGAATGCTGCCTTATCCATGTCCGCGCGCAGGGCTCCATGGTGAATCGGATAAGGGCGAGCGTCCACTCGAACGACGTTTTGGAGCTGATACTTGTCTGCGATCTGCTTGGGATCGTCACCTGCGAGGAATGCCTTCCGGATTTCTTCCAAGCGCGCTTTGGCTTCCTCAGGCGCCAACCCCGGGGTCCCTTCTTTGGCATCTGCCGGTTTTTTGCGCACCACAACTTGCAGCACTTCGATTGCCTCATATTCACTTTGGTGTTCGGAGTAATACTTGCTTATTTCCTCGGGCGTCGCCGCGGACTGCTTTAAGATTTGCTGGTACTCCTCTGAGGCAAGGAGTTTGAGACGACTCAGCTCCAGCAGATCCCTGTAGGCGGGCGTGGAATCGAGATGGTGGTTGACGGCTTCCTGCGAGAGAACAATCATCAGCGCATACTCATCCCCGATGCTTTTTCGGCCTTGGCGCGCCACGCTATTCTGAATCTGCGGTGAAAGACTCTGGATCGCTCGATCAATCTGTCCTTCCGTAACTGAGGTGTCTCCAACTTTCAACACCACCTTATTCGGTGTGGAGACTGGCGCCGCCGGAGCGGGAACCGGTGCTGGGCCCGCCGGCGCTTGCCCTGCCCCCGCCTGGCCGTACGCGAAACCCACGAAGAGTCCCGCCACCAGCGGCCCATTGACCAGCCAACGCCCTCGCCCCCACCTGAACTGTTTCATTGACCTCGCCTCACCATCGCTCTCACCCGTCCCAAAACTCGTTCATGTTACCACAATTCGACGGCTCTCGGTTCGCAAAGGTAGCTCCTACAGAACCCTCGAACTCAAACTGACGCGCGACGAACTGATATAATCGACTTATGCAGGAACACGCAGTCGGCGCCATGGAGTTCAATCTCTCGAGTGATTATCAGCCGCGGGGCGATCAAGTAACGGCCATTGAGGAATTGGTGCGCGGGGTCGAGGAGGGCAAGCCTCACCAGGTTCTGCTGGGGGTGACGGGCTCCGGCAAAACCTTCACCGTCGCTAAGGTGATCGATGCGGTGCGGCGTCCCACCCTGATTCTGGCCCACAACAAGACCCTCGCGGCCCAACTTTACCACGAGTTCCGCTCTTTCTTCCCGCGCAACGCCGTGGAGTACTTTGTGAGCTACTACGATTACTATCAGCCGGAAGCTTATATTCCCTCGAGCGACGTCTACATCGAGAAAGAAGCGACCATCAACGATGAATTGGACAAGCTGCGCATGTCCGCCACGCGCTCGCTTTTCGAGCGCCGCGATTGCGTCATCGTCGCCAGCGTGAGTTGCATCTACGGCTTGGGCTCCCCGGAAGCCTACTACGGCATGATGCTGCTGCTCGAAAAGGGGCAGAAGATTGCGCGCCGCGACATCCTGCGCCGCCTGGTCGAGATTCAATACGAGCGCAATGATGCGGACTTCCGGCGCGGCACCTTCCGGGTGCGCGGCGACGTGATCGAGGTCTTCCCCACCTACGAGGATGCGGCCTACAGGATCGAAATGTGGGGCGAGGAGGTGGAAACCCTGAGCCAGATCGATCCGCTTCTCGGCCAGGTGAAGCAGACCTACCGCCGCCTGCCCATTTATCCGCGCACCCACTACGTTCTGCCGGCGGAGAGAAAAGACGAGGCGGTGGAGCACATCCTGAGCGAACTCGAGTGGTGGCGGGGCGAACTGGAGAAACAGGGGAAGCTGGTGGAGGCCCAGCGCGTGCAGCAGCGCACCATGTTCGACCTCGAGATGATGAAGGAGATCGGCTACTGCCACGGCATTGAGAACTACTCGCGCCACCTGGCGGGACGATTGCCCGGCGAGCCGCCGCCGACCCTGCTCGACTACCTTCCGCAGGACGCGCTGATCTTCATCGACGAAAGCCACCAGACCGTTCCGCAACTGCGCGGCATGTACCACGGCGACCGCTCCCGCAAGCAGACTCTCGTCGACTACGGCTTTCGGCTACCTTCCGCACTGGACAACCGCCCGCTCTCCTTCGAGGAGTTCGAGCACCGGGTGGGGCAGTTGATTTACGTCTCCGCCACACCCGGCCCCTACGAACTGACCAAGTCCGGCGGCGAAGTGGTGGAGCAGATCATTCGGCCCACGGGACTGATCGACCCGGAGGTGGAAGTCCGTCCCACGCGCCACCAGATCGAAGACCTGCTGAGCGATATTCGCAACCGCGCTGCCGCCAACGAACGAGTGCTGGTCACCACGCTGACCAAGCGCATGGCCGAAGACCTGGCGGAATACTACGCGGAGGTGGGCGTGCGCTGCCGCTATCTGCACTCCGAAATCGAGACTCTCGAGCGCGTTAAAATCCTGCGCGATCTGCGGCGCGGCGAGTTTGACGTGCTCATCGGCATCAACCTGCTACGCGAAGGACTCGATCTGCCGGAGGTTTCGCTGGTGGCCATTTTGGACGCCGACAAGGAAGGCTACCTGCGCTCGGCGGGCGCGCTGATCCAAACCATGGGGCGCGCGGCGCGCAACCTGCACGGCAAAGCCATCCTGTACGCCGACCGCATGACGCAGTCCATGACCCAGGCAATCTCGGAAACCAATCGCCGGCGCGCCAAGCAGACTCGCTACAACGAGGAAAACGGCATCACGCCGGAGAGTATCATCCGGCCGGTCGATATGGCCCTGGCCTCGATCGTCGCTGCGGACTACGTCACGGTGCCCGCCGAACTGCCGGAGGAGGCCGTCACGCCCGACCAACTCGAAGAACTCACCAAGAATCTCGAGAACCAGATGCGGGAAGCCGCCAAGCAATTCGAGTTTGAGAAGGCCGCCCAACTCCGCGATCGCATTAAGGCGCTGAAGGAGAAAGCGGCGCTGCCGTTATGAGGAGTCGAGAGTCGGAGTCGAGAGTTAAGAGTCGAGAGTC